>R26__coassemble_723_pt1 | contig 18953 bp, 14 predicted proteins | sample R26__metabat2_high_PE_018 | metagenome-assembled genome bin R26
GGCAAATGTTAAAGAACATGGCCTAAATGGAGTCAACCTTATTCAGGAAAAGACATCCTCAGCATCCATTGTCATCATTGTCATTGTCATTATTGTCATTAAGGATTCTCTAAATCGGAGGGGCGTTTTTAATACATAATAATATATAAATAATAATTTATATATTATTATGAGCATTTTCTCCCCGAAAATGCTTAATGACAATCTTGACAATCATGACAATTACAACGTAGGAATAAGTGTAGTAAAATTAATTAACATGAATCCAACTAATCTGGCTGTCAAGTTATGATGCTCCGAGAAAACCAAGATTTTAGTCGGAGAAAAGTGGCGGTTTCACCAGAGTAAATTCCAGCCTTACCCGGAGGAAAGTCCAAGGGCCTCAAAACTACTATAAAGAGTAGCCTTAAGAATGCTCAAATTCTTTATGAATAATATTTACACTTTTAGCGGCGAATAAGATTAATGTATTCTTCGTAGGGGATGAAGCGGGCGCCCATGGAGCGGAGATGTGGGGTTTCGAGTTGGCAGTCGATGAGGGTGCCGCCGAGTTTTGCGAACTGGCGGGCGAGGAAAATAAGGGCTAACTTGGAGGCGCTGGGCACTAACGAGAACATACTCTCGCCAAAGAATGAGGAGCCGAGGGTGACGCCGTAAAGGCCTCCAACCAAACGGTCTTTCTCCCAAACCTCGATGCTGGCGGCGAAGCCTTGACGATGGAGCTCGGTATAGGCTTTGACGATGTCGGGACCCAGCCAAGCGCCTTCCTCTGTGGAGCGGTTCTGGGCTGTGGCGCAGCCTTGCAGCACACCCGCAAAATCTTTGTTAACCGTGATGCGATACAGATCCTTATGAATGAGCTGGCGCATGGAATGACTCACATGGATCTCGTCAGGAAAAATGACAAAACGCTGGAGCGGACAGAACCACAGGGGCTCCTTCTGATCGCGATAGGAATACCAGGGGAAGAAACCGTTGGAATAAGCGAGGATCAGGCGATCGACACTGAGGTCGCCGCCTACGGCTACAAGTCCGTCTTCCTCACCTAAGTGGGGGTCGGGGAACCAAAGATTTTTATCGAGTTGGAAAACGGCCACTTCGTTAATTGAAAATTGAGAATTGAAAATTGAAAATTAAGAGGTGAGCATTTCTGCGCTTATAGTGATTTTGCCGCCGGACTTGAGGGAGCCGAAGAGGATTTCGCGGGTGAGGAGGGGCTTGAGGTGCTGGGCGATGACACGATCCATCTCGCGGGCTCCGTATTCGAGGGTGAATCCCTCGGAGAGTAGGAGGGCGAAAGCCTCGTCGGTAAGCGTCATCTCCACCTGCTTGGCTGTGAGCTTGTCCTGAAGCTCGCGCAGCTTCTTCTGCAGAATGAGCGTGGCCATGGGGCGATCCATATCGTTGAACACCACTGTGCCCGTGAGGCGATTGATGAACTCGGGCTTGAAGGTTTTCTTGACTTGCTTCAGCATGGCCTCGCCTCGCGACACACCTCCCACGAAACCGATATTGGCCTGGGCAGCATACTGCGCTCCGGCATTGGAGGTCATGATGAGAATGACATTACGGAAGTCGGCCTTGCGACCTTTATTGTCAGTGAGTCGGGCATAGTCCATCACCTGGAGCAGAATGTTGTAGATGTCTTGATGGGCCTTCTCGATCTCATCGAGCAGCAGCACGCAATTGGGCGTTTTGCGAATGGCATCGGTGAGCAGTCCGCCATCCTCGTAGCCCACATAACCGGCTGGCGAGCCGATGAGTTTGGCAACTGTATGCTTCTCGGTATACTCGCTCATATCGAAGCGTAACAGGGTGATTCCCAGCTCCTTAGCCAATACGCGAGCCACCTCGGTTTTACCCACACCGGTAGGACCGACGAAGAGTAGCGAGGCCAAGGGTTTGTTATCATCGAGCAATCCGGCCTTCGACATCTGGACGGACTCGACGACCTGACGAATGGCTTCGTCCTGACCATAGATTTGAGTTGACAGTTGAGAGTTGAGAGTTGACAGTTTCTCATTATCGTCGTCGGCTTTCATCGCCATCGCATCGACCTTGCAGGTTTTCGCCAATACTTCCGAAATCTCCGCCTTAGAGATTTCTCTCACCTCTCGCTTCTCCACACTCACCTCTGAGGCCGCACCGGCCTCATCAATCAAATCAATCGCCTTATCGGGCAGGAAGCGATCGTTCACGAACTTATAGCTGGCATCGACGGCAAAATCGAGCGCAGCCTCATCGTAAGTAACGTGGTGGAACGCTTCGTATTGCGGGCGCAACTGACGGAGGATGTGCTTGGTTTCCTCGGGCGTGGGCTCAGGGATGTCGATCTGCTGGAAACGGCGCACCAGGCCCTTGGAGCGCGAGAAGTGGCGATTGTATTCCTCGTAGGTGGTGGAGCCGATGAAACGGATGTTGCACGACTCGAGATAGGGCTTGAGCATGTTAGAGGCATCCATCGAACCCTCGCCGATGGCACCAGCGCCTACGAGCGTGTGAATCTCGTCGATATAAACGATGTTCTTGGTGCTCTCCTCCTGAATGCCGTCCATGATCTGCTTGATGCGGTTCTCGAAGTCGCCACGATACTGGGTGCCTGCAAGAAGGGTGCCGATGTCGAACTGATAGATGCGGCTGCCCTTGAGGCGCTCAGGCACATGGCCTTCCTGAATCATTCGGGCAAGGCCCCAGACGAGGGCGGTCTTCCCCACTCCGGGCTCGCCCACATGCAGCGGATTGTTCTTATCGCGACGGCAGAGCACCTGGATAGTACGCTCCAACTCCTGCTCGCGACCGATGAGGGGATTGTGGTTCTCGAAGTGATCGTTCATGCAGGTAACGAGTCGGCGCCAGGCGTCCTCGTGTTTGCGAGTACCTGTCTCCTCTTCCAGATGGTCGTCGAACTCATAGGCGCTGATAAGCTGGCTCATGAAGACAGTCTCCTTATTGATGAGGGCCTCCTTGAGCAGGAAGCAAGCCCACGACTCCTTGAGCTGCAGAATGCCCATAACGAGATGGGGCACATCGAGGGCCTGGGCGCTGCTGTTCATCACCTGTTCGTAGGCAAAATCGATGACCTGCTCCATCTGAGCCGACACCTGAGGGGCATAGTCCTGACCATCGGGGATGGACTCGGTCTCCTCGAGTTTCTCCTCGAGTTTCTCGGCCAACGACTCTGGCGAATAAAAACTGCTGAGCACCTGATTGAAGGTATAGTCATCGGTTAATGCCAGCAAGAGGTGTTCGGGCATGACGAACTCATGTCGGTATTCTTTGCAGCAGTCGAGGGCGAATCGCAGGGCCTTAGCTGCACGTTGGGTTTGTTTTATATCTGCCATTTTAGAGGTGAGAAGCTAGAGGTGAGAGGTGAGAGATTACTCTTGTTCTTCGGGTTCAACAGTAAGCCTTAATGGGAAGCCGGCGTCGCGAGCAAGGGTAGTAGCCTTGCGCACTTTGGAGGTGGCTACATCGTAACTGTAGATGCCCACCACAGCCTTGTCGGAATGGTGAACCTGCAGCATCAGCGTTTCGGCCTCAGACTGACTCTTGAGAAACACCTGCGTGAGGATCTGGACCACGAACTCCATGGTGGTGAAGTCGTCGTTATAGATGGTGACCTTATAGCGGCGGGGCTCACGCAAATCGGTGCGCTGACGTTCCTTGATAGATGATTGTTCCTTAGGCATACGCTTTTGTTGGAAGGGAGACAGAATCACTTGGGCACTTCGAGGACGAAGCGGGCACCTTCGAGGTAATCGGTATCGAGGGTGAGATCGCCACCGAGGCTATTGGCATGGCGCTTGCAGAGCGGCAGACCGAGGCCGAGGCCATTCATCAGATCGTCGATCTTAGTGAAGGGATGGAAGAGAGCGGTAGTAGACTTATCCTTGATGCCGGGGCCCTTATCCTCGACTATGAACTGCACAGTATGTTCGGTTTCCTTTATGCGCACCTTGATATGCTGGCCATCGGAGAACTTGCAGGCGTTGTAAAGCAGATCGCGCACAGAACGCATGAGATAAAGATGGTTGGTAAGAATGTGCAGCGTATCGGGCACCGTAGTCTCCATCACGGCATGCTTATCGGGGAAGTGGGTCTTGGCGTAGGCGATGCACTCCTGAACGAGGGCATTGCACAATACCTCGTCAGTGCGCTCGTACTTCCTGCCGCCACCCATCTCGGAGCTATCGTAGAGCATGAGCACCATTCGGTTCAGCTTGATGGCATTACTCTTCATCATGGACGTGATGGTGTTCATCTCGTCCTGACTCATGAGGGCATCTTGCTCGCTCTGCTCAGCTTGGATGGCCTTATAACTATCCTCGAGCAGACCGGTAAAGCCGAGGATGACGTTAAGCGGCGAGCGCATCTGCTGGGCCACCTTGTGGATGAACATGTTCTCGCGCTTTAGGATCTGATCCTCCTGATCCATGTTGTTCTCCAGCTCGCGGTTGATGCGTTCGGCCTCCTGAATGCGGTTGGTGACATCATTCATACGGATATAGAGTCCGTTCTGCATGCGCGAGAGACTATCCTGGAGCTGCCCCACAGGATTGCGGCTGTCGCTCATGGGAATGCGCTCATCAAGCTGACCTTCGGCTATGCGGCGCGAGGCTCCCATGAGGTAATGGAAGGGCTCGATGATATAGCCCACCACGCGACGGGTAAGCCACATGATGAGGATGAGACCGATGATGATAATCAGACCGATGAAGAACATCTGGCGATGATAGCCTTGCTGCATGCCACTGACAGGACTCACCATAGCGAGGCTCCAGTTGGTGCCGGGCACTGGCTGATAGCACACGTAGCAATCGCTATCGTGAACCTTCATGTAGAGCGAACCAGAGCGGCCAGAGGTCATCTCATGGCCCAGGTTAATAAGCTCGCTATGCTGACGCGGATCGGCATCGGTGAAGATAGTCTTGCGGAACAGGCGCGTGGTATCGGGATGGATGAAGTAGCGGCCATCGCTGCCCAGCAGCACGAAATAGGCACCGGGATAAGGATGCTCAGTGTTAATGACACTGCGAGCGAGCTGAGCAAACGAGATGTCGGAGGAGACCACACCCACCACGCGGCCATTGACACGTAGCGGACGGCAATAGGTGGCCACAGCCGCATGATGATCGATGGCGCTAGCGCTGTTGTCATCGAAAGGTTCCTCCCAAGCGGAATGGCCCGTATTCACAGGCTCCTGATACCACTGCTTGGAGAAGTAATCAAAGGGAGGCTCAAGCATGGTGGTAATGCTATCGCCATCGTTGACCGTATAGAGCGAGAAGTGGCGCCCATACTGCGGGAAGGTATTGGGCTCGGCACTCACGGAGCAGCTGAGGATATGGCGGTTCTGGTGCACCATGCGATGCGAGATGGAGCGCAAGGAGTCGGGATTGAAGTGCTCCTCGAGCAACCAAGCATTGGCATCGGTAGAGGTCTCCACAGAGCCCATATAGGCGCGCACATTCATCACTGTGCGACGGAGCGTGCTATTGGCGCTCTCGGCTGCCTCGAGGCGGATGAGATAGAGCGACTGAATGAAGAGTGTACCCACGCAGAGGATGAAAATGGGAATGGCCATCAGCAGGATACGAAGGCTGAGCTTACTAGAGAGACTACGTCGTAACTTACTCATTATCAGCCTCCTTTCCCTTAATGTTCTCAACTACCTTGAGCGTTTCGTCGAGCAGATTAATGATGGCTTCACTCTTCGACTTGATAGCCTCTACCTGCTTCGTGAACTTGGTCTCGTCCAAGTCGCGATAGTTATTGCAGAGATTGGTAACCGTACGCTCCAGCGTTTCGGAAGGCACAGTCATCTGATTGGTCATATAGTGGATGAAGCTGGTCTCCATGTTGTCGGTCTCCTGCGCCTTGTGATAGCCCTTGCGCAGCACCTCGGTACGCGACTTAAGATTGGCTGCCTGCGTGGAGAGTTCGCTGAGTCGGCCCGAAACCGAACGCTGCATCTGCTGTATCTGCATGTGCAAATCGCCTATCTCATCACCGCGACGGGTATCGGTGACGATCTCCTTGAAATTGCTGCCCACCATATTATCCACCGACTGCACCAGCTGATTGAGTGGCTGGAGTTGGCGGCGGATGGCCCAGCGCGACACCAGCAGGAAGACCACCAGTCCAATGATGGCGATTACAAGCACAATGATAATGAGGTTATTATGCACGCCGAAGATATCGTCGTCAGGATAAATCACACCTAAACTCCACCCCAGCGCTTCCTGATGGGTATTGGCCTTCTCGCTGCGGGCGAAGGGTTTATAGAACACGCACCAGTCGTCGCCAGCCATCTGGAAGTAGTTATAGCCCGTCTTGCCGGCCAGCATCGACTCAGCAGCCTCCATGATACCATGACCGCCTACACTATCAACCAGAGCATAAACCGACTGATGGGTGTAATACTCAGGATAAGGATGGACGATGAACGAGCCATTGCGCGCCAGCAGCACACTAAAGCCGTGTTCGGAGGGCTTGGAGGCGAGCACCACGTCGGAGAGCAGTTCCACAGGCACATCGACTGCCAAAGTGCCTACCAGCTGGCGATTGCTATCGTAGATGGGTCGGCAATAGGAAATAGTGACACCCTCGTCTTCCTCCTCAGGCAGAGGATTGGTCCAGCAGGCGCAACCCTTGCCCATGGGCTCGAGATACCACACATGCTCAGTATAGGGGCGATCGCCAAACGAAGTTTCGGCCACGAGCGAATCGCCTGCCTCGGAACTCAGATGGACATAGGTCATGAACAACTCGCGATCAGGATAGAAGTAGGGTTTGAAGGCAATGGCACAACCCGTGATGTAAGGGCTGCTCTCCACAATGCGGCTGCAGTAGGTAAACATGCGGTCGCGCTGAGAGAGGTGATTGCGCAGGTCCTGATACACAAAGTCGGTGCTCTGCTCTACATTCACCAGGATATTATCCACTTGCTGTACAGTGCCCGAGAGCATCTGCTGGGCGTTATGCATGGCTTCATCCTTCAGGGCCTGATGGGCAAACCACGACAGCGCACCCAGCGACACCAGCAATAGCAATACAGTGCCACAGGATACGAGGACAGTAAGCCTAAGTGAAGAGGCCGAAAAATGAAGCTTCGGGAAACGCATGGGCTAACGTTTGCGGCGGATAACCAGCCAAACCAACAATAAACCAACCAGAGCTATTACCCCGAGGGTAGCACCATAAAGGAACAAGGGCTGGCGCACATTCTGACGGGGCGCTACCACGCAGAGGTGCCAGTTGATGTGCTCAATAGGACCATAGAACACTGTAGAGGGCACACCGTCGACGTTCATATCGATGGTACCACACTTATTATCAACAAAGTCTTGAAGCACCTTATGATCATCGATGGCCACAATCTTATCAACGGGATGAACAATACAGCTGCCATCCTCGGCAATAATGACCGAGAAGAAATCGAGCTCAGAGTGATTGTGATAAGCATTGAGCAGGCTATCGGCCTTAGTGGCATCGTCGATTTTCTGAAGGGCCTTAGAGAGCCACTCGAAGGTCATATCGGCTCCACATACACAAGCCAACTTGCCCGAAGCATCGTAAATGGGCTCGACAAAAGTGGTGTAATGGCCGCTGATATCGGTGCCATCGTAATAATAATAAGGATCGGACCAGAAGCTTTTGCCGAAGTTCTTGGCGCGCTTATACCACTCGCTCTTGGTATAATCGTGGCGGGCAGAGCCTACCTGCGACATCACGAAATCGGTGGTATCAGTATGATGCACATAGGGCTCAAACCAGCGGCCCTTCTCAGGGAAAAACTCAGGTTCAAAAGCGGCAAAGTAGCCTCGCACATCGGGTGCCAGGCGGGTTTTGCTCATCAGGGCATCCACCACAGCATTGGGCGAAGAGAGATTCTTCTGCACCTCGTCGAACACATTCATGGCATTCATCTCCATACCCTGAACGGTTTTGGCAATGCGCTCCGCATGGACGTTCCTGATACCTAAATAACGCGCATGATTCTCGGCTTCCATCACGAAACTGGTGGAAACAAGCGATACAGCAATGGTGATGGCCAATACTATAAACACAATCAGCATAACATAAAGTTTATGCCACTTAGAGATTTTATCAGTTGTTTGATTCACGGCTATATATGAGTTTAAAAAATTGCTAATAAGATTGAATACTTTGTGCAAAGATAAGAAATTAATCAATCGAAGCCAAAAATCAATTGCTAAAATAAACAAATTTTAACAAGACAAAATCATTATTTATAATTAAATCTGAAACGTTTGAAATAAAAACACTAACTTCGCACCAAGAAAACCTAAAGCTGAGATTTTGTATGGACTGGAAAAAGTATGCTACGGCATGGAGGAGTAAAGGAAAAATACTGATTGGTGTAGTCATCATCGTGATTGGCGCCACGTATTTCTTCTACAATCTTACGCAGAAAACCATCGTCAACTTACAGGCTGAGAATTTCCACGCAAAAATGCTCATTAACTACGAGTATACCAGGCGTGTACTATCGGATGTGTACGTATCAGTAACCAGTAATGTGTTCTATCTGGAGCAGACACTCGACAACACCGAGGGTCAGCAGGAGGTAATGGCGCGTATAGTAAAGCAAGGTACGCGCGTACATAGCTGTGGCATGAACTTCGTGAGAGACTATTATTAAAAACCGACGTTATCCAGTCGCTGCTACGCTCGGCCATTCTTGGACTCTGCGGCCGGATGGAGAAGATGCTGGCATCAGATACCAATCTGGAAGACTCTGCTACTTTGCATGATAATAGGAAAATGACGTCAAAGGTCCACTTCCAGCATTTCCTTGATTTGCTACACTCCAACGATGTGAAACGTCACACGGTAGAAGCTTATGCCAGCAAACTTTGCATCTCGCCCAAATACCTCACGGCCGTCTGCAAGAAGAATTCTGGCAAGACCGCTAACGAATGGATTACAGAACATGTGCTGGAGGATATCCGTTACTACCTGCGTCAGACAGATCTCAGTATTAAGCAAATCTGCGACAAACTCGCTTTTCCAAATCCCTCCTTCTTTGGTAAATACGTGAAAGATCATTTCGGTATGACACCATTGGAATTCAGAAACAGTTGAATAGACACATCCTCTACGACTTCGCGAGGGCGTCAAAGCCGTCTAACAGATGGCATCATTGTTCATTTATGTATTGAAGAATGAATTTTTCTGCCACAGGTAAGAATCGGTCGTGCCCTTGCGGATTTAGGTGAGCTGTGTCAGTACCTTTTCCTCCCTGAAAATAAATCTTCCGAAACTGTTCACTTGCTGCAAAGATATTACTATGACGGGCTGCATCAAAAACAGGGATTCCGTATGATCCGCAGATCTCAAGTATCGTATCAACCACCTGTTGACGTGGACTGCCTATAAAATCTTTGCAAGTCCAAGGTGTAAAAAAGAATATCATTGCATTAGGATATCGCTCAATAAGCCCACTGCATAGTAAGCCAAGACGTTCACGGAATGTATCCATGCCAATAGAGTCAAGACGTTCGCGGACGGCATCGTTGTGGCCAGCAATAACTATGATATAATCCAAAGAGTCCTTCATATCTTTGTAGCGCTGGTACATGCCAGGTCCCCAACGTTCCAAATCGAGAGCAATACAATTCCCATTACGACCATAATTAAAATACTGCATCTGATGTTTCTGTGCAAACTTATAATGCCAGGTATCCTCAATCTTACCAACATGATTGCGGACATAACTATCGCCAATAACGCCAATCTGCTTGCCTTTCAAGCTTCCTGTCTGTGCAAATACGAGCACCGGCATAAGACAGGATATCATTAACCATTTTCTCATAATTAATAATCTTTATTATCTATTCATTATATACTGCTAAAACATTTACAAAGCAACCGTCCGTACCATAAAGGTTGTGACGTTTGTCAGTCCAATTACTCCTGTCGCCAGTCACTTCTATCACCAGTTCATATTCATCCATTGGCAGTATCGGACTGGCATAACGAATTCCCTGTTCTGGCATTTTGGCATAGAAGTCTATGAGAGTTGTTACACACACCTTCCCTTTTTGATTACGGATGGTCAGTTTAGCATACCCTCCGTGAGCATTTGCCTCACCTGTTACAAATATTCTTCTGCCCTTGAAGGGAATGGTGGTTTTTGCTCCAAAGTCATTCGACGAGAAGTTGACTTGTGTCTTCAAACATTCCTTTAACGGGTCAACAGGTGCTATAGTCCGAACATCCCATGCATTCCAATAGGCAGGAATAGAGAGTCTAACTCCATTGGTCTGCAATGGCAACCAGACATATGTAGCGGCAGAAGCCTGATGGGGGTAGCTCCAACGGTCGCCCATATACATCGGTGTTCCATCGGGTAGTTTTATGACAAAGGTCGTCTGCGAGTTCCATGTCAGTGAACCTTCTGGACAAAAGTTTCCTTGACGCGTCCAAGGGCCAGCTGGAGATGGAGCCGTAAAATAGTAATTGTCATTACGTTCCCAACTAGTCAGGTTCGATGTCAGCAGATAGTAGATACCGTCTTTTTTGAACATTGCAGGCGACTCCCCCATTCCTTCCACACGGGCCACCATCGTATCAACTGACAAGTAATCATTGCTCAGCCGATAGATGGGTCCATGATGGATAAGAAGATAGCCAGTACCGTCATCATCCTGAAAAACGCCCATATCCCACTGCTTTATCGGTTTGCCTTTATATTGAAGCGTACCCTTCAGTTGATACTCTCCGTTAATTGCTGGAGAAGTGGCTATGCCGATATGCGGATCATTATAGTCCATTGCATCGGTATGCATCAGCATGACATATTGTCCTGTCTTGGGACACTTCATCACCTTCACACGTTCACCCACCCGTTGCGGACCAAGGATGCCATTCTTCTGAACAGGTAAGACCACTCTTTCAAAACGCCAGGTAGCCAAGTCGGAAGAAGAATAACAAGAAAAACCGGGAAACGCATTGGTTGAATCTGATTTGTATTCACCAAACAGCCAGTAGCGTCCATTGTCATATGTTATACCTGCCCCATGGGCATTCACGACGTTACCATGTTGGTCATACCATGGAACACCATTGATGACTACATAGCTGAAAGGGCGCAAAAACTGTCGTATACATTCCAAAAAGCGTTGAAAATCCTCTACGCCAAAACCATGTCCAGCATTTGGTATTTCAAGCAGCTGGGCATCCTTGTATAGTTTAACAGCCCGACGGGAATAATCTATTGGCACTACAGGGTCGGCATCACCGTGTATGATAAGAACAGGCCTGCGATATGCCTCAACAGCCTTGTAGGGATCCATATTGCGGAGTTCTGTAAAGAATCGTCGTCCGATGGGTACCCGCCAAACTTCTGTGGTATCTGGAATCTCGGATACCTGTGGATAGCGACTGTTCCAATTGTCGGGGATGCACAAGGCCGGAAACTCGAGAATCAGTTTACTGATATCTTTCTGCAGGCTGGCAGCGGTCAGAGCAGCAATAAGGCCCCCCTGGCTACTACCCAGAAGTACGATATTTTTTTTGTCGACTTCTGAATGTGACTTAAAATATCGCACGATAGTCTCCAATGCTTTCTGCTCGTCAATCACTGACATGTTTACCGTATTGTTGTCTGTCCGGCTTCCAGTTCCGCCACATGGGAAATCAAAGGTATAGCACATATATCCCATCTCATTCAGCATTTTGAAATAACTACGTCCAAAATGATGTGATCCGTTGAAACCATGAGCCACTATCACAATCGGATGTTTCTTCTGTCCATTGACAGGCGTACTCAGCACACCGTAAATCGGATGCTTGCCATATTTTATCCATAGTTCATTCTCAACGGAAGGCTGCTGTGCGAGGACTGCTGTTTTCTTTAGCACCACTGGGCCTATCAATCCTGAGCGGAGAAGCGGAGTGTCTTTCTCAAAAAACTTAAACGAGACGACAGCCTTACGCTTGGAGGGGCGTGGCTGTCCCTGGCTGAGCCATTCTGGCACTTCTTTCATAAACCGGCCAATGGTTGGTGAATTGGGAGCAGCTCCGAAGGCCACAGGTTCTGACCATTCCACATCGTCAGGTTCTTGTTCATCACCCACCATACGATTCACCCATAGATTAGTGACATCAACCTTCAGCAGATTGTCACCGCCAAGCAGCGCCTCGGTGATGTCAATGGTAAAGGGTGGTCGCCAAAGTGTACCACATACCTTTCCATTCACACGAACCGTTGCAAGATTCTTCACGTCACCCAGATCAAGGATATATCGATAGTGGCGGTCAAGTTCGTTCAGATACAGGTGCTGCTCATAATGAGCAGTCCCTGAGAAGTATTTGATATCGCTGTCAATCGACTCATTCCAAGGCATCAGCGATGGCCATTCAACAACCTTATCTTCATCAAATCCGACCGTCCACGTTCCTGTTATGGGTATGGTGTCGGTGATGTCGTCTGAGAAAGACTCTTTTGCCGATCCAGTCTCTGTCGTTGGATTCCTGAAGACGAGGAACACGGCTCGCCGTGTGGTCAGATTCAACGTCACTTGTGTCTTGCCGTCTGCCATCTTCCATATTTCTGCCTCAGACATATTCCCTGTTTCCGGATCCCACACCTCAGGCAGTCTGCCCGTACCTGTAATAGTAACATGAGGCATCAGCGTACTGTCCTTGGTATTGGCTACGAAATAGATATCGGTCTCACCGTCCCGCCGGTGTATCCAGTGGATGCTGTGGGCGTCAGTGGTCAGCGAGGCATCCCTGCTCTTGAAATCATCCACGTAAACCCCTCGCTGCAGCAATGCCTGGCATCTGGCAAAGTAAGAGAACAAAGGCTTGGCACCATCCTTCCACCATGTCTGTCCTGGCGTCCACTGTGTACCCCACATACCGAACGACATGCCAGGCTTGGCATTCACCCAAGGATTGTGTGCGCCAGCATGCAGCATCAGCTTGTTAATGCCACGGCAGAAAGCCGAGTCGGCGATGGCTTTCAGCCGTGCTGGGTCATCTTTCCAGGCATGCAAGGGCCAACAGGTGAATCCCTCTGCATAGACGATTTCGTGTCCTGCCCGTCTAGTCGCATCCACCACCCGCGGTACGTCATTCCATCCCCAGTTGGTGGGGTTGGTCCAGAACTCGGCACTAATGGGATCATCTGCCACCAGCTGCTTGCAGATTTTTTCCGTATTGATAGGATTGAAGCGACCGCTCCCTCCCCCCGTTCCGTAGGGCTGTACCAATAGCTGCAGGCCATGCTCATGCGCCAACTGGCTCATATAGCCATAATAATACTCGGCAAACAGGTCGGTAACCGTTTCACGCCAGTCGTTCAGGAACTTCTTGCTGCTCGCCTTGTCACCGATAGTCATCCCCGCAGCCACGGGTAACCAGGTCAACATGTCGTAGCCACGGCGCTTCTGAAATTCCTCTGGCATCGCAGAAGTCCAGTCCTGGCCACCCGCCTCATAACTGTCGATTTCCAACCGTTGGAAAGTCTTCCCCACTTCATCGCCAGCCAGACTCAATAAGACAGAGGGATAAGACTCCCAGAAATGACTGACAGCCTCACGGTTCATCTTGTCACACTCCAATCCCACACCGCTCTCTGGCGACGTAGCCACATTGGTTTTCCCGTTGGGTGTATGCCCGAAACGATAGATCCTCCAACGTCCTTTAGGCATTTTCCAATGCAGTACGCCCCTGCTGTCCATCTGGCCTGTCAGATTCCTGACCGAGCTCATCGGCACGCTGTCCTGATCGGGAACAGCTATCACCGCCACATCCTGATAATAGCTATACTGCGGATCTGTCTCAGGCATGATGAGACGAGTGCGACTCCTGCCTGAAGCTACCGTCGTGCTCCACACTAGCTTCTGCATGGCATATTCCGGTTTGACTGTCGGATAGGCACTCGATGACCATCCAGGACAGTTATGTGTGCCGAACGACAAGCCCAGCCGACGGCATTCGTCAATGGCAAAACGCATCAGCCGTTGCCATTTCTCAGAGCCGATGGCATTGGTGGTGTCCTTGGCGAGACCCTGCATGGGGCCACCCACCTGAAAGTTCTGCACACCACCAATACCCGCCTCTTTGTAGGCTTCCAGATCGGCCGTGATTCCCTCTCTCGAGACGAGTCCATCCATCCACTGCCATATCATAAGCGGCTTCGCCTCCGCCGGAGGATTCCTGAATGCATCCTCTAAGGTCTGCCCCTCTGTGCCAATACCCGCCAGCAGCAGGAGACTCATCATCAAATAACGTATTGTCATCGCTTTTTTATAAAAAGAAGGGGACAGGAGGTTGAAGGTCCTGCCCCTTCACACTAACAATTTACACTAACTAAAACTAATAACGTGAAAAATAACAACTTATTATGAATAATGATGCTAATTCTTATTAATATCCAGGGTTCTGTTCAAGGATACCATTTGACTCCGTAATGGCAAACTGCGGAATGGGGAACAGCACCTGATAGTCCTGGGCATTGTTGCCCCGCTCACGAGCCAGTTTAATAAACACCCCGTGGCGGATCAGATCCTGACGACGCATACCCTCGCCAAACAACTCATGACCACGCTCCAGCAGCAGATAGTCACGGAAAGCTTCCTTACTGGCTGTTGCCGAAGCAGGGATCTCCACACCAGCACGGTCGGTCACCTGCTTCAGAGCCTGAACTGCTTCGGCACTCGGGCCGTTCAGTTCATTCTCAGCCTCAGCAAATGAGAGTAGCACCTCGGCATATCTTAATATTGGCTGAGCCGTCTGGGTTCCCCAGTTGGCAAACTGCGTGTCCATAAACTTGATGGGTATCGGTCCCACCATCCCATTCTCACGGTTCACGCGTTGACCATTAGAATTGTCATACTCACAGAGTATCACATCCTTACGGGTATCATTCGGCTCAAATGTATCGTAGAACTCCCACCGCATGCAATAGGCTTTCCACCCAGAGAAATAAGTATCCTCTGTGCCGCGGATATATGATTGTCCCCGGTGGTTATAGCCACGCTTGAAGTCGTTAGGCAGCGTTTCAGTCACATAATAGTTGTCCGAAGCCGTATTGGCAGGCACAGCCCAGATGAGCTCTTCATTGACGGCCGAAGCGAACACGCGCTCATAGCTGTCAAGCAGCTGGTAGCCCATACCCATCAGCGTCTGTGCCGTAGCCTTGGCCTGCTGCCAGTTCTTCTCATGCATGTAAAGACGAAGTTTGATGCCATATGCTATTGCCTTTGACATCCGTCCCCACTCGTCGGGATTATCATTATACCTGTCAGGCAGCGAAGCCGTGGCAAGCGCATCGTTCAGATCTTTCTCTATATACCCAATATAAGTTTCACTCGACGGACGCGGTTCGATTTCATTATTCATCAGAGTCGAAGGATCGAGCTTCACATTCAGCGGGCCAAAGAAGTCGAACAATGTGTACATATAGAATGCGCGCAATATCTTTGCTTCAGCGATATAGCGAGAACGGATAACTTCAGTAGCTCCGTTACTGTTTTCCATTTGATTGATGACATCGGTAGCACGGGCCACAAAGCGAAGCACGTTATAGGTAGTGCTGATGGCTCCATTTGTCGATGGTCCCACATTGAACTCGGCGTATGGATGAGTGGAATAGGATCGCATCACGTCACCGGTAATCAGACTTGCCGAGAAATAAGAGCTCATGTCTGCATTAAACAACGACGTGTACCAGCCGCCCGTACCGCCATCGCTGTATCCCCAGTTGGTAGTTAGGGGCAGGTAGAGACCTGTTACAGCTGCATCGAAGTCACCTTCGGTCTTGAAGAAATTACTTGGCGACATATCCGTGAAGTTCTTTGTCTCCAGCGTGTCCTCACACGAAGTGAGCAGAGTCACCATTGCTGTTGCGCACATCATGGCGCCTATCATGATCTTTTTCATATTCTGTCTGAGTTAAAAGTTAAGATTAAATCCGAATGAGAGCGACAAAGCCTGAGGATAGGGATTGCCCGTTGAGAGTTCCGGATCAAAGCCGTCGTATCCGGTGAATGTAGCCACATTCTGGGCATCTACGAAGAAGCGGGCACCACGGATGAAGTTGCTCTTCAGGAAAACGCTTTGTGGCAACGTGTAGCCCAGGGTGATATTCTTCAGCTTGACGTAGCTGCCATCTTGTAGATAGAAATCGTTGGCGCCCGACGGATTCTTGCTGTCCAGCGGGTTTGTTGCCACGCCAGGTATCCATCCCTATCCATTCTGACTGTTCCACACCTCTGTCATCACGCTGGTATAAGTGTTGCTGGGCGCATTCCCTCGGTTACCAAGGTTATCGGCCACGGGAATCTGCCCGTAAGTCCTGCCAGTACCACTGTTGTAAGTGCCGATATACTTCTTGAAGCCCAGTGCGCTATAGAGATAGATATTAAGGTCGAAGCCCTTCCAGCTCCAGGTATTGCCGAAGCCAATCATCCAGCGAGGCGTACTATTACCCAACTTCACAACATCCTTGGCATCGAGTTGGCCGTCACCATTCAGATCCACGTACTTCACGTTACCCACATTGGCATTCGGCATATACGAGGGGATCTCGCTCTTGCTACGGATGATGCCATCAGTCTTCCAGCCATAGATGGCGTCGATCTCACCTTTCTCGTCGATATACTCCGCCAGAGCCACTTCCGGGTTACGCTCCACCCAACTGGCCTTGAAATAAGATACATTCAGCGTGGTCTCCCACTTAAAGGTCTTGCTGTTCAGGTTGTCGCTGTTCAAAGAGAACTCAAAGCCCTCGCTCTTGGTCTCGCCGATATTGGCAGCCACGCGCCCCACGGCATTGTTTGAGGGCAGTGTCTGATAGTCGAGCAGATCCTTTACGCCACGATGGAAGAATTCGATAGAGCCATTGATGCGCTGGTTGAATAGTCCATAGTCGATACCGATGTTCAGTGTGTAGTCGGTTTCCCATTTCAGTTCCGGATTCTCTATCTGAGTCAGCATCAGGCCAGTGTGCATCGTAGAGCCGATCAGGAAGTTATAGCCCGAACGGTAAAGCGACTGCGAGTTGGTGCCCAGCACATTCTCATTACCCGTAGCACCATAGCCCACTCTGAGTTTCAAATTGCTGATGGCCTTGGCGTTCTGCATAAAGGACTCTTCACTCAGTCGCCATGCCACGGAAGCACTAGGGAAAAAACCCCATTTCTTGTTCTCGGCGAAATAGCTCGATCCGTCACGACGAGCAGTGATGGTCACGATGTAACGATCCTTATACGAATAGTTGGCACGGAAGAATTGTGACAGTTTCGTTCGCTCAGCATAGTTGGAGCTGATACCCTCTTTATCCTTATCACTGGCTATACCTACATTATTGTAACCAAAGGCATCGGTAAAGAAGTCGGACCCCGTAAGCCCGAAGCTCTCACTGGTGGTCTTATAGTAACCAGCACCCAATACTGCCGACACATGATGTACTTCGCCAAACGTCTTGTCGTAGTTCAGATACGACTCAATACTGGCATTTACCACCTTTGATTGTCCCAGACTGGCCATACCCTCCTGAGCATTCACATTATTCGCGTGCTTAGGGATAAAGAACTTTCTGACAGATGTCTGCGTGTCATAGCCACCCACGCCCCTCAGCGTTAGCCCGTCCATCAACTTCAGGTCGAAAGAGGGCGCGATGAATATGCGCTCCGTCGTGGTCTTATCCTCTATCTCACAATAAGATACCGGGTTCGTGTAGAGTTTATTATAGCTCTTGTTATAATTGCCGTTCTCGTCCATCACGGCAATGTCCGGCGCATAGTCAATGAGTCGCATGATCATGTTATCGCCATTACCGCCCGTACCTACGGAGGTGCTGTTGGCATTCACATTCGAGTAGCTGAACTTAATACCCGCCTTGAAGATTCTCGAGAACTCCTGATCCAGATTCAGTCGGAGGTTATGGCGCTTCAAGCCCGACTGTTTCAAAATACCCTGATTATCGTAATAATTGTAAGAAAAGTAATACTTCGTCTTGTCTGTTCCACCATTGACAGATACGTTCTGATCAATCACATACCCCGTTCTCGACACCTCGTCAATCCACTTGGTATCTGCCTCATAGCCATCCACGTTCTCGAATACGGGCTGATAGCCACTGAGGTCTTCGGGGTTGTCGCCATACACACCCATCTTATTATTATAAAGGTAATACTCCTTTGTCCAGAAGTTGGCCTGCTCTCTGAACTGTCGGGCATTAAGCACCTCGGGGTATTTCTTCATCAGCTGAGCCGTGAAAACACTACGATATTCCACCTTCGGTTTACCCGACTTGCCGTTCTTGGTCGTTATCAGCACGACGCCGTTGGCCGCCGAAGCACCATAGATGGCAGCTGCCGACGCATCCTTCAGCACCTCAATACTCTCGATATCGTTGGGGTTGATCGTGTTCAGCGGGTCACGGTCCACGCCAGCCATATAGTCATATCCCGGCGTGCTGATGCCCGGCGTTGCCGACGAGTTGGTCTGGATAGGAACGCCGTCGATTACATAGAGCGGGGCATTGCTACCATGAGGCGATGCTGCCCCACGGATATTGATAGAGATACCCGCACCAGGCTGAGCAGAGCTCTGTGTAGCCGACATACCCGTAACGCGACCTTGTAGCATCTGACTCACGCTAGTACTGCTGACGGAATTCAGCTGATCACCATTGACAGAAGCCACGGCGCCAGTGATGTCCTTTCTGCGCGACGTACCATAACCGATCACCACCACTTCATCCAGCCCATTGGCCTCCTCTTCAAGCGTGATGTGCATAGGCGCATTCGTAGGCTTAATGTCCTGCGACTTATAGCCGATGTAAGAAACAGAAATCATGGTTCCCTGCCCCACCTGAAGCGAGAAGCGCCCTTCCAGGTCAGTTACCGTGGCATTCTTGAAGTGAACCCCAAAGTTTGGACAGATTAAACACTATTTCTCATTTGGAATTG
>R26__coassemble_848_pt1 | contig 16905 bp, 14 predicted proteins | sample R26__metabat2_high_PE_018 | metagenome-assembled genome bin R26
CTAGTTTTATTTCTCGATTGAATATCATCCGCAGCGATGCGACGATATTGTTATCGCATAGAGTTTAATCGAATTCGTATTTGTATAACTATCAAGCGAGGCCCTCAGTGATGAGCGCCTCGTTTTTTCATTCACCATATGTTATGGAGAATCCTCTTATTAATCCTCATCAAAAGACAACTGAACCGTACCATTCAGCGTGTGACTCTCGAAAGTGAAAGAGTCAAACTTGATAGTTATGTATTTATCATCCTTCTTTTCTATGATTGTAGCAGACCCACCGACATAGTCCTCTTCATCCCAACTTGCAAAGTCATTAAATTTAGGAGAGAAATCCTCTAATTTGCTACCCTTTTTCAAATCTTTACTACCACTAAGATAAATAGTAAACATATAGTCATAATCATACTCGCCCTTTTTGGCATCTGACAATTTTCCACATGGTAATGAGATTTCTCCTTCATGTTTTCTTAAATCCCACGTTGACTCGTATGTTACGAAACATCTGTAACCATAACAAGCATAACTGACACCATTGACTTGAAGCACATCATAATCCATCTTCACGTCAATACCATCGCCATCATCATCACTACTGCTACATGCGTTAAAACTCAATGCTGCAACCATCATTGCAAGCATCATCATTAAAGAATAAATTTTTCTCATGTCAAAAAGTTATTTATAAAGATGCTAATCTAATTGCAAAGATAATGAATCCCTTTTATACTTCCAAATTATTCGCTGAAAAAGTGCGTTTTGCGACAGGATTTGAGGGTGTTCTTGTGGTTTGTCGCAGATTGGTGAGGGAGTCGCAAGGATGTGGGGAGAAATGGCGGGGATTATTTGGAATCGGCTTAGAATCAGCGTATCTTTGCAGTGGTATTTAGAGAAATACAATTTGATTCATACTTGCATTGATTTGATTATTTGTTTTGAGTTAATTAGTTAGTTTTGTTCATTTTCGAAATTTGATTTTGGTTTGTACATGCATAGGGCTCGCTGGGAAGCGGGCCCTATGTTGGTTTTATATGAGAGGCACCACGAGCTGCATGGTAGCGTAAAGAAAACAATCCACAGCCGTTTGGCTGTGGATTGTTAGTTGAGTGACACTTAATTTAATCCTCATTGGCATACAAAGCATCCACGGCAGGATTCATCGTATAATAATGTTCATAGTTGGGAATGGCCACTAAATCCATCTGTAAGACGCTCTCTATCTTACTGATTGTCTTCAGGCCCAAATTCTCCTTACCACTCAGCAGTTTTGTCACCTGGGCTGGTGTAACGCCAAGCATCTTGGCAAACTCCTGCTTCGAAATATTGTTCTTTCGCAAGTATGTGTGTATGTCAAGTGCAATCAGAGCCGACTTCTCCAGCCAGTCATAGTTCTGCTTTCTGTACTCTGCATCCTTAAGCTCTTCGGCCGATGCAGGACGAGCAACTTCCTTTAGTCTTTCAATGTTAATTTTCATATCACGCTGTACAGATAAGGTGGGATGATTTCTACTATTTCCATTTTACCTACAGGTTTATTTTGCAAAAGTACGGACTATTTTTATAACTTCCAAATTTTTGGGCAGAAAATTTGTTAAAACCCATGAAAAACACCGCGGTGGGGAGGCCTTAGCGGCGGGAGGTGCGAAAACCTCCCAAGAGCGGGAAGATTACTCTATTGTGTGTTTCTTAATGACTTCTACCACATCTTGGTCGGCGGGGAGCCAAGCTACGGTGTCGAGTTGGTCTTTGGTGAGCCAGCGGGCGGCTTCGTGAATAATTGCTGCTACAACTTCTATCTGTTTCATATTCAGCACAAAGGTAATGAATCCCTTTTATACTTCCAAATTATTAGCCTAAAAAGTTCAAATTATATTTGGCTTTTTGCACGTTTATTCGTACCTTTGTAGCTTGAAAAGGAATCAACATGTAAGGAATACTTACAAGTTCAACAAGAAGGTAAGAGAAAAGTGACTCGTAAGGTTAAATTCTACGACCTTGATGTCATTATCTCCGTAGGTTATCGAGGATGGTTCGAAGCGGTTGGCTGATAATACCCTCGTAGCCTTGACCCTGATGATTGCCGAGAGCAAAACGGAGGAGAAGGACGTTATGGTGAAGGTTGTAGTAAACCTGATCAATCAGAAGAACGAATAAGTAAAACGATCCAAATAATAAAGGAAAAGGCACCCAAATGGATGCCTTTATTTTTGCCCCTCAATGCGTGAAGGAGGTTTACGCTAAAGCGTGATGCTATGCGGGCGGGGACCATGAAAAACACCGCGTAGTGACTTAAAGAGACAAAAAAGAGAGAAAAATAGAAAAACTGTTCGATCGTTCGGCAAAAAATGCCTATCTTTGCCGCAAAATCTATCAATAACGGTAAATATTAAAAGGTATAAAAATAAAACATTAAGAGTATGAAAAAGATTTTGATGACGCTAGCAGCCGTCCTTTGCTGCACAATGACAGCAACCGTAGTGAACGCACAAGAGGCAGAATCGTCCTTCCAGAAACGTGAGCGTCTGGTAAAGGCCGCCGATGACGCCCCACAGGATTGGAAAAAGCAATACGATGCGGCAGAGTTCTATCTGAACGAGGATAACGGCACTCCCAATCCGATACTGGCAGAAAAGTATGCCACTCGTGCCCTTGAGATTGCAAAGAACCAGACCGTAAAGCGCGATACCATCCTCGGCAAGTCATTTGAACTCATGTCTATTATAGGGATGTTTAACAAAAATGCCGATCAGATGATAGGCAGCTACGATCAGGCCATTCGTGCATACGTTGATGAGCTGGGGTATCAAAATGCAGCCATACCATCACGCATTGCCTTCCTCGCTTCTTTGAAATGGATGCTTTATTCGTCGGGTGGTTACGCCTATGGCGATGCTGACGCAGTGAAAACCTTACGTGAGGCATTTCTTCTTAACAATCAATTGCCAGAGGGACAACGAGCTGAAGGAATGGAGGAGGCAGAGACCATATATGCCCTATCGCTTGAGACACTGATGGCAGAACATAGGCAGCTGATGAAAGACAAGGTGTGGCTGTGGACAGATCAGGCCGATGGCAAGACATACACCATTCTGGCTTTCGATGACTGGACAGTGGAACAACCTGCCGGACTCATGGCCACGATGTTTGTTGATAATCAAAACGGGAAAAAGGCACCAGACTTAAAGCGCGGACTTGTGCTGATGGATGAACAAGGAAACATCACAGAGCGCAAACCTACCGAATTCGTATGGAATGTAAACTTCAACCAGAAAGGTAACGCCTATCGTCTGAGCGATAAGACAAACCTCCGTGTGGTCAAAATCTCCAGCGAAAAGCGCCAGCAAATCATCGATGCCTTCCACAAAACATACAATAACTAAATTTCTTATAAATAATTGTTAATATCACACTAAAGGCTTGGGGGATTCGGGAAAAAGTGTTAACTTTGCAGCCAATTCCGAGCAGGACGAACTGCGTCATATAATCCAAGTCCTGTAGGAGTTAGTTTATTAGTAATTTGTTAAGTGAAACTCGATTGAATACTTTCCGCAGGGATGCGACGGTATTGATATCATTAAGAGTGAATAAATGTTTTGGTATATCCGATAAAATTGATTCTTCCGGGACCCTCAGCGATGAGCGTCCCGGTTTGTTTTTGATGGAGGATTCAATTTCTTGCCAGAGAAGAACAGGTTCCTATATATTATAAATAAGGTGGAGGGGATAAGTGTTAGTTGGACAATTTCGACGAAGGGGTGATTTTTATCGATAAAACAATCGATTGCGCCGATAAAAGTGTTAAGATTTGATAAATTTGGCATTTGTGTGGGGGCACAAAGGAGTTTTTCAAAAAAAAGTGAAGAAAATGTTTGGCGATTACAAAAAAACGCCGTACCTTTGCACTCGTTATCCTGAAAACAATCTTTTTACCTTAGAAAACTAATACCTATTGAAGATATGGAGCGATCGCTTGCGAAAGTCGTCGCTTTATTTTTTGTCTTTATCCAAAATGTTAAACTTTCCTAAATATCGGCAAAATCTTCAATCTTCAATCTTCAATCTTCAATAATATTAGTACCTTTGCACCCCGTTAGAGTCCGTTGGGGCAGAGTGAAGTGTGTACGAACGTATGCCGCCTCGCGGAAAAACCCCTAAATACAATAAAAAAGTAAAATGTACGCAATTGTAGAAATTCAGGGTCAGCAGTTCAAGGCCGAGCAGGGCAAGAAGCTCTTCGTGCACCACATCAAGGATGCCGAGGCTGGTAAGACTGTTGAATTTGACAAGGTGCTGCTCGTAGATGCTGACGGTGCAGTGAAGGTAGGTGCTCCGACCGTAGAGGGAGCAAAAGTAGTGTGTGAAGTAGTGAACCCGCTGGTGAAGGGTGACAAGGTCATCGTATTCAAGATGAAGCGTCGCAAGGACTCTCGTAAGCGTAACGGTCATCGTGAGCAGTTCACTGAAGTAGAAATCAAGTCAGTAATCGCTTAAAACGTAGGAGGAACAACATTATGGCACATAAGAAAGGTGTAGGTAGTTCTAAGAACGGCCGTGAGTCAGCAGCTCAGCGACTTGGCATCAAGATCTTCGGTGGTCAGCAGTGCATTGCTGGTAACATTATCGTTCGTCAGCGCGGCACAAAGCACAACCCGGGTAACAACGTGGCTATTGGTAAGGACGATACGCTGTATGCACTCGTTGATGGTACTGTACAGTTCCACAAGGGCAAGCGCGATAAGAGCGTAGTTTCAGTCATTCCCAACGCTGAAGCCTAAATTTAAGAAACAACTTATTCCAAACAAACAAACAGAATCCCGCTCTTCGGAGTGGGATTTCTTATTTTTAGGCACGGATTAACACGGCCTTATGATATAAGAACACGGATTTATTTATACTTTTAGTATAAAATCAGTAGATTTCTTTGGCTTTTTGCGCATTTATTTGTACTTTTGCAGGCACAAAAGAAAATTCAAACAAATAAATACGTATTTAACATGTTAACACTCAAACTTATTAATGAGGAAACCGAACGCGTGATTCGTGGCTTGGAGAAGAAGCACTTCCCCGAGGCTAAGGCTGCCATCGATAACGTGCTCGCAGTAGACAAAAAGCGCCGCGAGGCCCAACAGGAGCTCGACAAGAGTCTGAATGAACAGAAGCAGCTGTCGAGTCAGATTGGTGCCCTGATGAAGCAGGGTAAGAAGGAAGAGGCCGAGCAAGTGAAGGCTCAGGTGGCTCAGTTGAAGGAGAAATCGAAGGAGATGGACGAGGTGATGGCCAAGGCTCAGGAGGAGATGACCACACTGCTGTGCCAGATTCCTAACATTCCTTACGACGAGGTGCCCGAGGGCAAGGCCGCCGAGGATAATCGCGTAGTGAAGAGCAACCTGAAGGAGTGCACCGCAGAGGACACCGTAGGCAACTGGGATGTGAACCCCAAGCTGGGTATCGCCAATCCCCTGCCCCACTGGGAGCTCGCCAAGAAATACAACCTCATCGACTTTGATCTGGGCGTGAAGATTACTGGTGCCGGATTCCCTGTGTACATCGGTAAGGGCGCCCGACTGCAGCGTGCACTGATCAACTTCTTCCTGGACGAGGCTCGCAAGAGCGGTTACACGGAGATCATGCCGCCTACGGTGGTGAACCAGGCTTCGGGTTACGGCACAGGTCAGCTGCCCGACAAGGAGGGTCAGATGTATCATTGCGAGGTGGATGATTTCTATCTCATCCCCACCGCTGAGGTGCCTGTAACGAACATTTATCGCGACGTGATTCTGGACGAGAAGGATCTGCCCATCAAGAACTGTGCTTACACGGAGTGCTTCCGCCGCGAGGCTGGCTCATACGGTAAGGACGTGCGCGGACTGAACCGTCTGCATGAGTTCTCGAAGATTGAGATTGTGCGCATCGACAAGCCGGAGCACTCGAAGGAGAGCCACAAGGAGATGCTGGAGCACGTGGAGGGACTGCTGAAGAAGCTGGAACTGCCGTATCGCATCCTGCTGCTCTGTGGTGGTGATCAGAGCTTTACCAGCGCCATCTGCTATGACTTCGAGGTGTACTCGGAGGCTCAGGGTCGCTGGCTCGAGGTTTCATCAGTATCTAACTTCGATACATACCAGGCTAACCGACTGAAGTGTCGTTATCGCAACAGCGAGACGAAGAAGACGGAGCTCTGCCACACGCTGAATGGTTCGGCACTGGCTCTGCCTCGCATCGTAGCAGCTTTGCTGGAGAACAATCAGACGGAGAATGGCATCAAGGTGCCCGCAGCACTCGTTCCATACATGGGTTGCGACGTGATTGATTGAAAATTGAAGATTGAAAATTGAATATTCATGCGTGAAGATAATACGATACAAGTAATCAGCAAGGCTTTTGCACTTCGTATCATCAAACTCTACACATATCTGAAGGATGTAAAGCAAGAGTATGTAATGTCGAAGCAATTGTTAAGAAGCGGTACAAGTATCGGAGCAAACGCACGTGAGAGTATCAATGCTCAAAGCGCAATGGACTTTATAAACAAGCTAAGTATAGCTCTTTAAGAAGCAAATGAAACTCAGTACTGGCTTGAACTCTTATATGAATCTGGTTTTATCAGTGAAACAGAATATAATTCTATCTATGCTGATTGCAGTCGGATTGTCGCTACATTAGTGAAAATAATAAAAACGAAGAAAGAATCGTTGAATTAATTTTCAATATTCAATCTTCAATATTCAATAATTAAAAATGAACAAGATCGTAAGAAAGGAACAGTTTTCTGAAAAAGTATTTCTGTTCGAGATTGAGGCGCCACTGATCGCTAAGAGCCGTAAGGCCGGCAACTTCGTCATCGTGCGCGTAGGCAAGAAGGGCGAACGCATGCCGCTCACCATCGCAGGCGCAGACATCGAAAAGGGTACCATCACACTCGTGGTGCAGATGGTAGGTCTCTCATCGAAAAAGCTCTGCGCCCTGAACGAAGGCGACTTCGTAACCGACGTGGTGGGCCCACTGGGTAACCCCACCAAGATTGAGAAGTATGGCACCGTGGTTTGTGCTGGTGGTGGACTGGGCGTTGCCCCGATGCTGCCGATTATCCAGGCACTGAAGGCTGCCGGCAACCGTGTGCTCTCAGTAATGGCCGGTCGCTCAAAGGATCTCATCATCCTTGAGGATAAGGTACGCGAGAGCTCTGACGAGGTGATCATCATGACTGACGATGGTAGCTACGGCGAAAAGGGCGTAGTGACAGTGGGTATGGAGAAATTCTTCGAGCAGGAGCACGTGGACAAGGTGTTTGCCATCGGTCCTCCAATCATGATGAAGTTCTCGAACCTCACCGCTCAGAAGCACAACATTCCTTGCGAAGTTTCGCTCAACACGATTATGGTGGACGGAACGGGTATGTGCGGTGCCTGCCGACTGACGATTGGTGGCAAGACGAAGTTCGTGTGCATCGATGGTCCGGAGTTCGACGGCGCACTCGTAGACTGGGACGAGATGTTCAAGCGCATGGGTACCTTCAAGCGCGAGGAGCAGGAGGAACTGGCTCACTACGAGGAGCATCTGGATTCGATTGAAGATGGAAAATTGAAGATGGAAAAATCGGCTGCGCAATCTGAAAAAGAATTGGATGCGGAACAATCTTCAATTTTCAATGTTCAATCTTCAATAGAAGAACTCACAGACCGCGATGCTGAGTGGCGTAAGGAGCTTCGTGCTTCGATGAAGCCAAAGGAGCGCACGCAGATTGAGCGCGTCATCATGCCTGAGCTGGATCCCGTATATCGTGCTACTACCCGTACTGAGGAAGTAAACATCGGACTAACCAAGGAGATGGCCATGACTGAGGCCAAGCGTTGTCTGGACTGCGCTAAGCCCAGCTGCGTAGAGGGTTGTCCGGTGAACATCAATATTCCATCGTTCATCAAGAACATTGAGCGCGGACAGTTCCTGGCTGCTGCCAAGGTGCTGAAGAACACTTCTGCCCTACCCGCCGTTTGCGGTCGTGTATGTCCGCAGGAGAAGCAGTGCGAGAGCAAGTGTATCCATCTGAAGATGAACGAGCCCGCTGTGGCCATCGGTTATCTGGAGCGTTTCGCTGCTGACTTTGAGCGCGAGAGCGGCAACATCAGTCTGCCGGAGATTGCTCCTGCCAATGGCATCAAGATTGCTGTGGTTGGTTCAGGTCCTGCCGGACTGAGTTTCGCTGGCGATATGGTGAAGAAGGGCTACGACGTTTACGTGTTCGAGGCTCTGCACGAGATCGGTGGTGTGCTGAAGTATGGTATCCCCGAGTTCCGTCTGCCTAACAAGATCGTGGATGTGGAAATCGAGAACCTCGCCAAGATGGGCGTTCACTTCCAGACCGACGTCATCGTAGGTAAGACCATCAGTGTAGAACAGCTTGAGGCTCAGGGCTTTAAGGGTATCTTCGTAGGCTCTGGCGCTGGTCTGCCTAACTTTATGAATATCCCTGGTGAGAACTCCATCAACATCATGTCATCGAACGAGTATCTGACGCGCGTAAACCTGATGGATGCTGCTAATCCGACGACTGATACGCCGCTGAATCCTGCTAAGAGCGTGCTCGTAGTGGGTGGTGGTAATACGGCTATGGACTCTTGTCGTACAGCCAAGCGTCTGGGTGCTGAGGTAACTCTGGTTTATCGTCGTTCGGAGGTGGAGATGCCTGCCCGATTGGAGGAGGTGAAGCATGCCAAGGAGGAAGGTATCAACTTCCTGACGCTGCATAATCCCATTGAGTACATCGCCGACGAAACGGGTGCCGTGAAGCAGGCCGTTCTGCAGGTGATGGAGCTGGGCGAGCCCGATGCTTCTGGCCGTCGTAGTCCTGTACCCGTGGAGGGCAAGACTGTAACACTGGATGTGGATCAGGTGATTGTGGCTGTAGGTGTATCGCCTAACCCACTCGTGCCGAAGAGTATTCAGGGTCTGGAGCTGGGCCGCAAGAACACCATCGCTGTGAACGATGATATGCAGTCGAGTCGTGCTGAGATCTTCGCCGGTGGTGATATCGTGCGTGGTGGTGCAACGGTAATCCTCGCTATGGGTGATGGTCGTCGCGCCGCGCTGAATATGGATAAACACCTGAGGGGATTGTAGATTGAAGATTGAAGATTGAAAATTGAACTTTTGGAGCAGCGAGAGCCAAATGATGCTTGCATCAATTGGGCCGAGTCGTGACAAAAGTCAACGAAGTTAAGATTGAAGATTGAAAATGATATGGAGAGCCGTCGCCTGGAGAAGAGGCTGAAGGAGCGTTTTGTCAAGGCGATGGCTACTTATCATCTGATAGATGATGATGACCGCATACTCGTGGGACTATCCGGAGGCAAGGACTCGCTCCTGCTGACGGAACTCTTGGCAAAGCGTGCGAAGATTCAACACCCACGGTTCGAGGTAGAGGCCTTGCACGTGAGGATGGAGAACATCCATTACGAAACGGACACCAGCTATCTGCAACAGTTCTGCGATGACTTAGGCGTGCGACTTCACATCAGAACGACAAGCTTCGAAACTATTGAAAATGGAAAATTGAAAATTGAAAGCAACGAGCGTACAGCTGAGCAATCTTCAATCTTCAATATTCCGCTCGACCCGAAGGGGCGCTTGCAACCGATAGGGACGCAAGAATCTTCAATAAAAAGAAAACAAAAGCAGCCTTGTTTTCTCTGTTCGTGGAATCGGCGGAAAGTGATGTTCAACCTCGCGCAAGAACTGGGTTGCAACAAGATAGCACTGGGCCATCATCAGGACGATCTGCTGCATACGGCGCTGATGAATCTCACGTTTCAGGCGCATTTCTCAACAATGCCCGTGAGACTGAAGATGCGCAAGATGCCGCTCACGATTATCCGTCCGCTGTGCCTGATTCCTGAAAGTGAAATCAAGGCGTGGGCCGAGATACAGGGTTATCAGAAGCAGCAGAAACTCTGCCCCTACGAGACTAACTCGCACAGAACGGACATCAAACAGATCTACGATGCACTCGAACAGCTAAACCCTGAGGTGCGTTATAACATCTGGGGAGCCCTCGAGGCAGAGAACAAACTCACAGAATAGAGGTTAGATAATAAAAATAAAAATAGTCTATGAGTAAAAGAACATTTCCTGAATCCGAATTGATTATCAATGCCGACGGTTCGTGTTTCCACCTTCATCTGAAGCCGGAACAGTTGGCCGACAAGGTAATTCTGGTGGGCGATCCTGCCCGCGTAGACACAGTGGCCGCCCACTTCGACAAGAAAGAGTGCGAGGTGAGCAGTCGCGAGTTTCACACCATCACTGGTATCTATAAGGGCAAGCGCATTACTTGTCAGAGTCACGGCATAGGTTGTGATAACATCGACATCGTGGCCAACGAGCTCGATACGCTCGCCAACATCGACTATAACACGCGCGAGGAGAAGCCTGAGCATCGCTCACTGACGATGGTACGCATTGGTACTTGCGGCGGACTGCAGCCCAACACACCAACGGGTTGTTTCGTGGCCTCAGTGAAGAGCATTGGTTTCGACGGATTGTTGAATTTCTATGCCGATCGCAACAAGGTGTGCGATCTGAAGCTGGAAGAGGCTTTCAAGAAGCACATGCAGTGGAATCCGATTAAGGGTTCGCCTTACGTATCGGTGGCTGATGCAGAGCTGATTGATCGCGTGGCTCAGGATGATATGGTGCGTGGATATACGATTTCGTGTGGTGGATTCTATGGTCCGCAGGGTCGTGTGCTTCGTGCCAATATCGAGGATCCCAAGCAGAACGAGAAGATTGAGAGCTTTGAGTACGACGGCCTCAAGATCTGCAACTTCGAGATGGAGTCGAGCGCACTTGCTGGTATGGCTTCGCTCTTAGGTCATCGCGCTATGACCTGTTGCATGGTGATCGCCAATCGCTACGCTCAGAAAATGAACACAGAATACAAGAACTCGATCGACACTTTGATTGAAAAGGTTCTGGATAGAATATGATTTTTAGTATAGTCATAGCAACTCTGTTTATCGTCCTTGCCATCATCCTTCTGATGGGCAAGGGCGATATGCTCATTGCAGGCTACAATACCGCTAGCGAAGAAGAACGCAAGACTATCGATATCAAGCGATTACGTCTGTTGGTGGCTATCCTTCTTATGATAACAGCAGGCTATGTATGCACGCTGCCCTTCATTGGTAATAACCCCAAAGATCATATGGGGGGATTATTCGCGTTCTTCGTTGTAACCATCATTTTCATCATTTTAGCAAATACTTGGGCCAAGAAGAAATGACAATCTGCGCTTTAGCAACGGCTCCTGGTGGAGCGATCGGAATCATCAGAATCTCAGGCCCACGAACGCTTGAGATTCTTTCGCGTGTTTTCTCGAAGAATCTGGCGAATGCCGATGGTAACACCATTCACTATGGCCACATTAAAGATGGTGAGGTGGTAGTAGACGAAGTGCTGGTGAGCGTATTCCGCGCGCCCCACTCGTACACGGGCGAAGAAAGCGCAGAGATTTCGTGTCATGGTTCACGCTATATTCTGAATAAGGTGCTGGCGTTGCTAATTGAAAACGGATGTCGGCAGGCTGGACCTGGGGAGTTTACCCAGCGCGCCTACCTCAACGGCAAGATGGACCTCTCACAGGCCGAAGCTGTAGCCGATCTGATTGCATCTTCCAACAAAGCTACCCATCAGATGGCCATGAGTCAGCTGCGCGGGCATTTCTCTTCACAGCTGGCTATGTTGCGCGAACAGCTCCTGAAACTGACCTCGTTGCTGGAGTTGGAACTGGACTTTTCAGACCATGAAGACCTCGAGTTTGCAGATCGTAGTGAGCTTTTGGAGCTTACTAAAACAATTGACAATCACATCACTCGACTTGCTCGCAGTTTTGAGACAGGTCAAGCATTGAAGCAAGGTATTCCTGTAGCAATAGTCGGCAAGACCAACGTGGGTAAATCCACCCTATTGAATGCCCTTCTGAAAGACGATCGCGCTATCGTCTCCGACATTCACGGCACTACCCGCGACACCATTGAAGACACCATCGACATCAAGGGTATCACCTTCCGTTTTATCGATACGGCTGGTATCCGTCAGACCACTGATACCATCGAACAGATAGGTATCGATCGCACTTATGCCGCCATCGAGAAGGCCCGCATCGTATTGTGGCTCATCGATAAAGAGCCTTCAATCGAAGAAATTAACGATATATCACAACGCGCTGAAAACAAGAAACTTATCGTAGTCAAAAATAAGATTGACAAAGAAGAAAACAATAGTTACAATTTGTTAAATCTTCCATTTGTAGCTATCAGCGCCAAGTTTGGCACCGGAATGGAGGAATTGGAACGCGCTATTTACGAAGCCTCCGATATTCCAACGCTCACAGAGAACGATATCATCGTAACCAACGCTCGTCATTACGATGCGCTGGTAAGAGCACACGAGCATATTCAGCATGTAATCGATGGTCTCCAGATGCAACTTAGCGGAGACCTTCTGAGTGAAGATCTCCGCCAAGCCCTTGATACGCTCGCCGAAATCACCGGCGGTCAAATCACCCCCAACGAAGTCCTAGGAAATATCTTTAAAAACTTCTGCGTGGGAAAATAGAATACGATTAACGGTCATCACTCGATATGACTCGATATGACTAAATCGTTTATTTTCAAGCAATTCCACACTCGTCATATCATCAGCGTTAATCGTTGATGATATTTTTTTCGCTCATTTTTGTACGTTATTTGTACGTTTGGGAAAATCCCAACGTTGGCACATGCTCACTCAATGTCTCCGACTGGCACACGTTGGACACCATTGGATTGCTAAACGATGTCCTCGCGTGGCACACATTGGACACATTTGGACACATTTAGACAGACTTGGACAGAGTTGGACAGAAAACAGGAATAATAACATACAAAATAGGACATATGGAAATAGTTAAGAAATGCGAATGGTGTCATAAAACCTTCATTGGCCAGATGGTCACAGCAAGGTTTTGCAGCAGTAAATGTTGCAATCAGGCCTATAGGTACAAGAGAAATGTGCAATCAGGCAAGTGCACACCTCCCGACAGCACTATCGATTTGAGTACCTTATCAAGAAGAGTTGACGAGAAGAAGCAGTTCAATGACACGCTGAAGGATAAACAGTTTCTGTCTCCGTTAGAGGCTGCAGAGCTTCTTGGCGTTTGCCGAAGTACTATCTACAATTATCTTGGGCAACATGAACTGAAGGCAAAGCAGTTTCGAGGAAAGACCATCATCAGAAGGAGCGACATTGAAAAAATCTTCGATGATGCCCCATCCTATAAGAAGCGAGGCAGCATCCAAAAGGGAAAGAAAACTCATAATGACTATTATTCCCTTAAAGAGATGATGGAGAAATTCAAAATCAGTAAGCGAACGGTATTCCGCAGATGCGAACAGTTCGGTATTCCCCAAATCATTGAAGGTAGAAGAACTTTCTGGAAAAAGAAAGACGTTGACGTGCATTTCGCTGAACTGCTCGTGCAATACGACCTGAAAGACTGGTATAATGCCAAGCAGATAGAGGACATTTATGGGATGAAGCGTGCAGCTCTAAACAAGTATGCTCTTCGCCATAATGTGCCACGCATCCAGTTTCAGAACGTCACTTACTTCTCTAAGAGCCATATTGACAACCTCAAACGACTTGCCAAAATACCAGATGGCAACTACTACACCGTTCAGGACATTGTCAAAAACAGCAGTTTCTCAACATCCCAAGTTCGTTACTATGTCAAGAACGAGGAACTGAAAGTAAAGAGGGTCAACGGACTGTTGCTGATACTGAGGACTGACTGGGATGCCTTCGTAAAACTATATCAGGCAAGCCACCTCTCTGAAGCACCCAAGCCACAAGAACCCAGTCCTTTCTACACCATTGATGAGATTATTGAGAAGTACAAGGTCAAGGAAACGACCATCTACCGTATTGCCAAAGCGCAGAACATAGATGTCTTTACTATTGGGGATAAGAAATGCTTCCCCAAGACTGGCATCGACAACTATTTCATCAAGGACAATCCCACCCCAGAACTGACAGAATGGTACTCCAGCGAAGAAATCCAATCGAAATACAACATGACTTACAAGCAAGTCACGACTTTCGTCTGCAAGCATCATATCCCTCGAAAGTATGTCGGAACAAAGCCCTACTACTCCAAACTGCATGTTGACAAGGAGAAGAACATCCTTCAACCAGAAGACGATTTCAAGACCGTAGAGGAACTGATGAACATGTATCAGATGACTGTCCATCAGGTGAGAGAGGTTATCCGCTTCTATCATGTGCCAAAGAAGAGGTGTGGCAAGTTCATCAAACTCAGTTTACATGATTTCAACCGTATCATCGAGGAGCGGAAGCAAGGTATTGTACCGGCTAAATGTGATGAGTTGCCAACAGATCCATCCTAAAATCCAGTTTATTGTAAGTTTATGGCGGTATAAAGATATACTGACGATACACTCCCTAATTTTGCAGCCAGATTTTCAAAACAGAAGTATAACGCATTAAAAATTAAAGTATTATGAACACAAGTAACATTTGCACCAAGGTAACCGTTCGCCAGGCTAAGCTCAAAAACGGAATGATTTCACTCTATCTGGATTACTATCCTGCAATCCGTAACCCCAAAACCATGAAGCCGTCTCGACGCGAGTATCTGGGTATTTACATCTATGCCAGCCCAAAGAACCAGATGGAGATGGAGTTTAATAAGGACATGCGCATGAAGGCAGAAGGTATTCGATGCATTCGTGTGCAGTCGCTCATCAATGAGCAGTTCGGATTCCTCGACAAGACAAAGCAAAAGGCTGACTTCCTCACCTACTTCAAGGAGAAATGTAGAGTAAAGCATGACAGATGGGGCATTGTGTACAAGCATTTTTCAAAGTACGTCAACGGCAAATGTACCTTTGGCGAGGTCACTATTGAACTATGCCGTGGATTCCGTGAGTATCTTCTCAATGCCCATCAACTGAAGCACACCAAACAGATGCTTAGTCAGAATTCCGCTGCCAGCTACTATTCTACCTTCAGAGAACTATTGTATCATGCCTACAGGGAGAAGTGGCTGAACGAGAATATCAGTGAGTATCTTGACAAGATTGACACTCTTGATACCCATAAGGAATCGCTTACTCTTGGTGAGTTGAAGAAATTGAATAAGACACCATGCAGGATTCCTGCAGTAAAACAGGCTACACTGTTTGCGGGTTTGACAGGCTTACGTATTAGTGACGTTCTAAGACTGAAGTGGGAAAATCTTCGTATTGGTAACGATGGAGGCTATGTTATCCAATATCGCATCAAGAAAACTGGTACCGAAGATACTCTTCCAATTAGCGAAGAAGCCTATGAGCTTTGTGGTGAACGTAGTACAGGAACGGTGTTCAAAGGACTAAGCTACAGTATTGTCAGCTACAACCTGAAGGAATGGATAAAAGCCGCAGGCATCGATAAGCACATCACTTTCCACTGTCTCCGTCGAACTTTTGCATCCCTAGAAGTAAGCATGGGTACCCCCATCTATACTGTTTCGAAGATGCTCGGTCATAAGAATGTGTCCACGACACAGATATATGCAGACTTAAACGATGCTAACAAGCGCAAGGCTTCTGAACTCATTTCTCTGAAATAGTAGAGCATACGAAATCATTAACTATCAAGTCCTATCATCCTTTGTCTCAGGTAATTATGAGACGAAGGATAAGACTTGATTTTGTGAATGAAAAGTATATTTTTAGCACAAATCATTACTCGTTATCACTAAAAAGCAGTACCTTTGCAGTCAACTTTTTAGGATAACGAGATATGAATATCGACGAGTATTTTCACAAGACACTGTTTGCAAGCACTATTATAATAGGGCCAGCTTTAGCAATGACGTTACCATTGGTGTACTGGGTTCAGTACAGAGATATGCTGTTTTTCCCAAGTTTCCTTTACTATGTGACGGGAACAGGCTGTATTTCCGCAATGTTGTACTTCGCCCTATACGTTATGCCAGACAGCTTGAAAAGGCTAAATGGAAAGAAAAAGCCAGCCAAACAGATACTTCTTCTCCCACCACCAGCCAAGTCCGTAGAAGAAAACAAGACTTCAGAAGAACATCATACAGCGGAGCCTACTATATATAATAAGGTGGAAGAAGTTCCACCAGTTCTTTCCCCTTCTGTTCCTGATACGATTAGTAAAGCCAACCAAAAAGAGACTATGATGTATAAGAAGTTCTACTATACTTATGTGGAGAAATACGTTAGAAAGTATCTATCCGATGAGAACGCCCAGATAGTATTGGAGGATATTTACCTGGCTATTGATAATCGGGCATTGGATCTGATTGTGGATGGACATAAGACTCGTCTTCCCTTTGAGGTTAAGGCTACATCGAAGTTCAATTCTCTTAATACGGAAGACATATACCACATTGGCTTTGTTGTGAAGTTCTTCCTCAAAAAGTCTAATGTCTTTGGAGCGACTTTCATAAAAGAAGTATTCCCCTACCAGTTGAGAGACGTAGAATTCAGTACCGTTACAACAAAGTTGACTTCAAGCGAGTCGAAAAATCCATCTATTCCAATCCCTAAAGTTTGTTGGGGTGACAACCGCAGTATATCGAAGAAATTCAGCGGTCATATTACAGAAGAACTTATCAAGCAAATATAACCTATAATCACTGGGAATAAGCTCAACAGTATAGTTTATTCCCAGTTTATTTTAGTTTATAGCGGTATTTGGATATACCGTTGATAAACCCTGTTCCTTTGCAGCGATGTTCCACTAAAGGGACAGGATAAAAAATGTTAGAACAACAAATTCAGAATCTGACAGAGAAAGTCAATCAGCTTACACAACTCGTTTATGAGTTGTCGAAAG
>R26__coassemble_878_pt1 | contig 16542 bp, 9 predicted proteins | sample R26__metabat2_high_PE_018 | metagenome-assembled genome bin R26
AAGAAAAGGCCCGTCGCAAGAACGACAGGCCTTTTCGTATATCTCCACCATAGGTACGCGGCTATCTTCTCACGATCTTTCGAATCTTGAGCTACGCCACCACCAATAGTTATTCTGAATCATCATTTTTATGTTTGTATTACAATTCGGCGGCAAAAGTATATATTTTCTTTCAATCCGCCAAATTTTTCCTCAATTATTTTTCATTTCTCCTATAAATTTCCTCATTTTCCTTACATGCGGCATTGACTTGGTGCCTTATGTGCCTTAGATGTTGAGGCCATAGTTCTGTTTGACTTCGCTCATGACGAAGGTAGACTCGATGGAGGAGAGACTCTCGATTTCGCCTAGTTTGTTGAGCACGAATTCCTGGTATTGTTTCATGTCACGTGCGCGTACCTTTAAAAGATAATCGTAGGCGCCTGAGGTGTTGTAGCACTCTGTGACCTCGGGGATGCGATGGATGCGACGTACGAAGGCATCGGCTATCTCGTGGTTGATCTGCTTGAGTTTTACCTTGCAGAACACCAGCAGACTCTGGTCGAGCATCTCGGGATCGAGAATGGCGACATACTTCTTGATGTAACCACGCTTTTCGAGTCGTTTTTGTCGCTCAAATACCGGGGTAGGGGTGAGATGAACGGCATCTGCGAGCTCTTTTGTGGTTAATTTTGCGTTTTTTTGCAGCGTTTTGAGTATCTGCAGGTCGATTTCGTCTAGGATTTCTGCCATGATTTAGAATGTTATTCTGTTTGAGGGCTTTCGAGAAGCCTTTATTGGAGAGATTTTCTTTCTCGGCTGCAAATTTAGGTATATTTTCTGAAATATCAAAGAAATTTGGTAGATTTTTCTAAATCCCCTACCTTTGCAGTCGAATTCGAGATTCGACAGCGAGTTCAGGCGGCGCCTCAGCAATTCGAATAAATTCGATTGCGTTCGGCTTGCACTGACCTTGCACCACAAAAAGAAATAGGTAATAACATTATAAATTTAAAGAAAGGATTAAGTTATGAGTACAAAGAAGAATTACAAGTTTGAGACTTTACAACTGCATGTAGGCCAGGAACAGGCTGACCCCGCTACCGACGCTCGCGCCGTGCCCATTTACCAGACCACAAGCTATGTGTTCCACAATAGTCAGCACGCTGCCGATCGCTTCGGACTTCGCGATGCTGGTAATATCTATGGTCGACTGACCAACTCTACCCAGGGTGTGTTCGAGGATCGTGTTGCCGCTCTTGAGGGTGGCGTAGCCGGTCTGGCTGTAGCATCAGGAGCTGCTGCCATCACTTATGCCCTGCAGAACATTGTGCAGGCTGGCGATCACATCGTAGCTGCCGACAACCTGTATGGTGGTTCGTACAACCTGATTACCCACACGCTGAGCACGCAGGGTATCACGAACACCATTCTGAACGTGAATGATTTGGAGGCTCTCGAAGCCGCCATCAAACCCAACACAAAGGTGATATATGCCGAGACCTTCGGTAACCCCAACAGCGATGTGCTCGATATTGAGGGCGTAGCCGCTGTGGCTCATAAACATGGTATTCCGTTGATTGTTGATAATACATTTGGTACACCTTATTTAATCAGACCATTGGAACACGGTGCAGATATCGTGGTTCACTCCGCTACCAAGTTCCTAGGCGGACACGGATCGAGCCTGGGCGGTGTCATCGTTGATGGCGGCAAGTTCGACTGGAAACAGAACGACAAGTTCCCCACACTGGCTAAGCCCGATCCCTCATACCACGGCATCGTATTTGCCGACGCAGTAGGCGCTGCTGCTTACGTGACGAGAATTCGTGCCGTCATCCTGCGTGATACTGGTGCTGCTATTTCACCATTTAATGCTTTCATCTTGTTGCAGGGTGTCGAGACATTGAGCCTGCGTGTGGAGCGTCATGTAGAGAATGCCCTGAAGGTGGTTGACTTCCTGGCTAATCATCCGAAGGTGGCTAAGGTGAATCATCCCGCTCTGGAGAGTCACCACGACCATCAGCTCTACAAGAAGTACTTTCCCAACGGTGGTGCTAGCATCTTCACCTTCGAGATCAAGGGTGGACAGGAAGAAGCTTGGAAGTTTATCGATGCACTGCAGATCTTCTCACTGCTGGCTAATGTGGCCGATGTGAAGAGTCTGGTGATTCATCCTTACACCACCACCCATTCACAGCTCTCGCCCGAGGAACTGGCTGAGCAGCATATCACACCATCGACCATCCGCCTCTCTATCGGTACGGAGCACATCGATGATATCATTGCCGACCTGAGTCAGGCGTTCGATCAGATTTAGCCTTTATACTCAGTAGGCGTTACACCAAACTGCTTCTTGAATACCACTGAGAAGTGGCTTTGGGTACTGAAACCGCACTTGTCGGATATCTCGGAGACGGTATACTGTCCGCTCTTCAGGAGTTCGGCGGCGCGGTTTAGTTTGTATGTACGGAAGAAGTTGCTGGGTGTCTCGCCCGTGAGTCCCTTAATCTTATAATACAGTTTGGTGCGCGAGATGAGTAGCAGTTTGGTGATGCGTGTCACATCGAGCTCGGAATTGGAGAGTTCTTCCTCCATAAGTTTATAAAGCTCCTCCATGAAGTGCTTATCCTGTGCTGACAATACATCCACTACTACCTCCTCGGTAGTGGTCGATGTGCTAAGCAACTTACGAACACGTTCGCGATTCTTTAGCTGCGACTGGATGAGGGCAGAGAGCACAGCAGGCTCGAAGGGCTTAGTGACGTAAGCATCAGCACCTACGTTGAGTCCCTCCACCTGGTTCTCGGCTGTTACCTTGGCAGTAACCAGGATCACGGGGATATGCGAGAGCTGAATGTCCTGTTTGATCTCCTGACAGAGTTCGTAGCCATCTTTACCCGGCATAGCCACATCGCTGAGCACCAGATTAGGCTCCTCAGCACGCATCTCGTCGAGAGCCGATTCCGCATCGAGACAGGTAATGAGGCGATAGTCCTTGGCAAAGAGCAGACGCATGTAGTTGATGATCTCCGTATCATCGTCGACGATGAGAATTGTAGGACGGGAATCGGAGACTTCGCCCTCCGATTCTGGGAGACAAGGAGCCAGGGAGTGCAAGGAGTCCAAGACATTACCTGAAGGGATAGAACTATTGTCCTGTACTCCCTGTCTACTTGTCTCCTTGCCTCCTTCAGCGAAGGACGTCCGTTCCTCGCTGGTGTACGCTTCTGCGCCTAAGGGCCAAGTAAACGTAAACACCGCTCCTGTGCCCTCGTTACGATTATCCACCGTGAGATTTCCGTGATGGAGCTCAGCCAGGCGACGTGAGTAGTAAAGGCCTATGCCGGTACCCCAGTTGACGATGGCTTTCGTCTGATTGTCAAGCTGATAGAAACGTTTGAAGATGTTTTCTTTCTGTTCCTCGGGGATACCCTTGCCTGTATCGGATACTGACACATTCATCTGATCGCCAGCCACATCGAGCTGTACGTCTATATGACCTCCCTGAGGAGTAAACTTCAGGGCGTTGCTGAGCAGGTTCGATACTATTTTTTCTAATTTATCACCATCAGTCCACGCCAGGAGCGAGTCCTCCATTCCGAATCGGTTGATAGTGATACCCTTCTCGCGGGCATTAAACTCGAAGATGTCGCAGATGTCGTTCATTGCCTTCACCACATCGATTTCTTCGACACTGAGGCGCAGAGTGTCGTTCTCGAGCTTATTGAAGTCCATGAGCTGGTTCACGAGCTTGAACATTCGTTGGATGCTTCGCTGGGCCACACTGAGCAGACTCTTATCCTCGCCACTGAGCGAAGGGCTCTTCACGAGTTGACCTACGGGGCCTGCAATCATCGTCAAAGGTGTGCGGAACTCGTGGGCAATGTTCGCAAAGAAACTCATGTTCATCTGGTTGGTGCGCAACTCCTGCTCCTTTTCCATCTGTGCCTGTCGGGCAGCACGACGAGCCACCACCACACGACGGGCATTGCGATAGAGATACCATGCGAGGGCTGAGGCGAGGGCGAGGTAGATGAGCCAGGCCCACCACGAATTGGCTGGGGCGGGAGAGACGATGATGCGCAGGGTGCGCTCGTCGCTATTGCCTTCGTCGCTGGCATTGTCAGTGGTGCGTACACGGAAGGTGTAAGTGCCTGAGGGCAGGTTGGCGTAGCTGGCCGTATGGGTATTGCCGGCATCGATCCAGTCGCGATCAAAACCATCCATCTTATAGTAGTAATGTACGCGTTCGTACTCGCCAAAGTCAAGGGCGGTATACGAAATACTGAAACTATTCTCACTATGCTTCAGGCGCACCTCCTGACAACTGTCGAGTGTGGCCTCGATGGGACCTTCCTCTGAGGGACGTACCAGTTGGTTGTGTACCTTTAAGTCGCAGAGTCTTACGGGCAGAGTGAGCAGCGTGTCTATATCAGCCGGATTAAACATGGTGATACCGTCAGTGCTTCCAAATACAAGACTGCCGTTAGGCAACTGACATGAGGCACGATCGGCAAACTCATCGCCACCGATACCATCGGCCTTATAGAGCGAGGTGATACGCCCTGTCTTGCGATCCCAGCGGTTCAGACCCTTCATGGTCGAGATCCACAGGTTGCCCTGACAATCTTCCTCGATACTGCCTACATCCGAGCACGAGAGGCCTGCTATACGCGTCATCTCGTTGGTCTTCAGGTTGTAGCGCAAAAGACCGTTGGTTACGGTGCCAATCCAGACATCGCCCTTGGAATCCTGAATCATATCCGTAGGGATGTACACGCTTCTGCGGATACACTGCGCCATCGATGGAATCTCTATCTCTGAGAGCTTACCCGTCTGGGGATTCATGCGGGTGATGGGTTGGAAAAAGGCTGATATGAGCATCTGTCCGTCGTTGAGCTTCAGCAGTGAGGGGATGAAGCAGAAGTCGGCATTAAATGCCTGTTTCACGATGGGCTGTGATGAGCCCAAGGGGAATCCCATGATATCGTTGGTGCTGGTGGATACCCACATGGTGCCATCGTCAGTCTGACAGAAGTCCATCGCGCCAGGCACGGACGCCTGACTGAGAATCGTCAGTCGCTGCTGGTCGTAACGACACTTGATGACGATGCTGCCAGCCGAGAACCACAGGTAACCATCGCGATCGCAGAAGATGTGGGTCACAGCATTTTTCTGCTCGCCGGCGGGTAGACCTTCTAGGGGCACTGCCTCCGCCTTCTGGGTATTGGTGTGATACACGAATACACCCTTGAGGAGGGTCGAGATCCAAAGGTTCTGCTCTCGGTCCATTGCCACAGCAAGTACTGACGAATTGTCGATGGCACGATTCAGGTAGTTGTCGCTTCCACCAAACTTTTCCTTATAGTAATAATCGGCAAAGAGCCCTTTGTCGTAAGTGCCAAACCAGATGTTTTTACGCGAGTCTTGGAACACTTGTGTCACCAAGGCATCGGGCACGGGAATGGTGAACCCCGTATCGCCCTGCCCATGAAGTGTGTGCGCCAGCAGGTTCAGTTCGAAGATGCCGTTGTGCGAGGTGCTGAGCAGGATGGTATTGTCTTGCAGTAATCGGGCGGCCTGGATGATGCTGTTGTGAGCCATCATTCGCGACTCCATCGCAGGATCGAGTGGAACGAGCTTCTGCGACTTGGTGTCGTAGAGCGTCATGTAACCATAGCCCGATAAGATCATGAGTCCGTTGGCTAGCATCTCAGAGTAGAAGTAGTAACGATTAGGTTCCAAGGGAATCTCCCTAAGCAACTTGTACGAAGTGTTATCGTAAACCAGCAATCGCTGACTCTCGGTGATGATGATCTGGTCTGCGGCGTCGATGATGAAGTTGCCCCAGGTCCACTGCTGTTGTGCCTTCTCGCGTGTGATACAGGGCTGGAATACGTGCTGCCCTTCGTCGTAACGCAACAGTTCTGTGCCGTTATATACGAATATGTGTCCCTTGCTGTCCTCCAACAGTTTCTGCATGTTGAGGTTCGAGGTCTTGGCCCCGATATGGTCGAAGTGGTCCATGCGGTTATAGCGACACACGCCATTCACCGTAGCCACCCAGAGCCGTCCCTGATGGTCGCAGAGGATATCCTTCACCTGATTGTCGGTAAGTCCTAAGGAGTCGTAACTGCAGAAGTACTGGTGATACTCATGTCCGTCGTATCGGTTCAGTCCGCGGAAGGTACCTATCCACAGTTGTCCAGCAGCATCCTCAGTGATGCATTGCACGCGACTGTTGGAGAGCTCGTGACTGATAAGTATCGCATGTTGCTCGTCCTTGTCGCGCTGCTGCTGTGCCTCGTGCTTGTTACACGAACCCAGGAAGAATACCATGAGTGCCAACGTGAGAAGCGACTTTGGTAAGTTGTTCTTAGTCATTATGTTGTAATTAGTCATATTGAAGTTGTTATTCCGCTGCAAATATACAAAAAAAGGAAAAAAGGTAAAAAAGTAAAACTGTAAAAAAACAAAAAGGTTTAATTAAAAATGCCAAAATTGAACAAATAAAACAAGATTTGAACAAATCGAAACGAGGCTTAACACTTTTGAACACTATCGAAAATCAAAAGAACGCATCAGAAAGCCCCCTAGGTGAATAAAGTATAATTTTGCACCCGGAAACCGGAAAGGCGAACAATCATTATTCTATATATCTAACAATTAACTCAAACAATTACAAATGAAAAGAATCAGATTGATCATGATGCTCACGGCACTATTCGTGTCAGCAGTATCGATGGCCCAGGGAATCAAGGGCAATGTGATTGACGAGAACGGTGAACCCGTGATCGGTGCAACGATCGTTGACAAGGCCAACAGCCAGAACGCAGCGATTACAGACTTCGACGGTAACTTTACCATTAACGTGCAGGCAGGCAAGACCATTGTCGTTTCCTACATTGGTTACGAGACTCAGGAACTGGCTGCCAAGAACGGTATGACCATTAAGATGCAGCCCGACAACAAGGTGCTCGACGAAGTGGTAGTCGTAGGTTACGGTATCCAGAAGAAGAGTTCTGTAACGGGTGCCATCTCTCAGGTAAAGCCCGAGGATATCGAGAACCGTACCATCTCTAACGCCCAGCAGGCCCTGCAGGGTAAGACCTCAGGTGTGCAGGTTATCTCTACCTCAGCCGCTCCTGGTTCATCACCCACCGTACGCGTGCGCGGATATTCTTCTAATGTAAGTTCTGAGCCCCTCTATGTGGTCGACGGTGTTCGTCTGAGCGACATCAGTGGTATCGATCCCGCCACCATCGCTTCTATGGAAATCCTGAAGGATGCTGCATCAGCAGCCATCTACGGTGCTGAGGCTGGTAATGGTGTAGTACTCATCACCACCAAGAAGGGTAAGGCTGGTCAGGGTAAGATTGCCTACGACTTCCAGTGGACCGACGAGAGTCTCGCCAAGGTGCCCCAGATGCTGAACGCTCAGGAGTACCAGCAGTACATGCTCGAGGGTAACCTTTTCACTCAGGACTTCATCAACGCCAACTGGGATGGTAAGACCAACACCAAGTGGACCGATGTAGCCTTCACTCACGGACACATGCAGAAGCACAACTTCTCATTCACCGGCGGTAACGATCGCGGTAACTATTACCTGGCTCTCTCGTACCTTAATAATAATGGTATCGTAAAGGGCGACGCCGACACCTACAAGCGACTCACAGCTACTATCAATGGTGAGTATAAGATTAAGGACTGGTTGAAGGTAGGTACTACCAATCAGGTTGAGAAGTACACCGTTCGCCAGGTATCTTCTAACAATGAGTACGGCTCTATGCTCACCTCTGTGATGATGATGGATCCTCTGACGCCTGCTACCTATGGCCAGACGCTGCCTTCTGATCTGCAGGCACTCGAGGCTATGGGAAAGACCTTCCTGAAGGACGAGGATGGTAACTACTATGGCACCAGCAAGTTCTATAACGGTGAGCAGTACAACCCGCTGATCATGCGCGACAACGGTCTGAACAAGAATACAGGTTTCAACGTGACCGGATCAATCTATGGCGACTTCACGCTGATTCCTAACCTCACCATTACCTCTCGCTTCGGCTATCGTCTGAACGGTTCACGCAGTTCTTCTACCTCGCTGCCTTTCTATGGCAACGCCGTTCAGAGCCGCGACTATGTCAGCCAGAGCAACACATCTTCTACAACCATATATTATCAGTGGGAGAACTTCGCCAACTACGCCAAGACCTTCGCTGATGCCCACACCGTCAACGCTATGGTCGGTATGTCATTCCAGGAGAACAGTTACGATTACGTAACGGGTGGTCTCGAGGCCAATGGCGAGGATGCCCTGAAGAAGAACGATCCCCTGTTCTACTATCTGAACTACGCCAACGCTTCGGCTACGAAGAGCGTCAGCGGTGAGACCACCGCCAGCACCAAGTACTCTTACTTCGGTCGTCTGGGCTACGATTACTTAGGCCGTTACATGCTGCAGGCTTCACTCCGTGCTGATGCTGCCGACCTCTCTAAGCTCTCTAAGAAGACACGCTGGGGTTACTTCCCCGCTGTATCTCTGGGTTGGACCATCAGCGAGGAGAAGTTCTTCGCTCCCTTGAAGAAGGCCTTCGACAGCTTGAAGTTCCGTGCTTCTTGGGGTCAGAATGGTAGCCTTTCTGCACTTAGCGGCTATAGCTACAGCACCGACATCGCACTCAGCGGTATCTACGCTTTCGTTCCTGGTAATGTGTACACCTCAGGTGCAGCTCCTACCTCTATGGGTAACGATGACCTGAAGTGGGAGACCTCTGAGCAGCTCGACTTCGGTCTCGATGGTATCCTGCTGGGTGGACGCCTCACCTTCGGTTTCGACTACTTCGTGAAGAAGACCAAGGACCTGCTGGTATGGAACACCACTCCTTCGCTGATCATCGGTGGTAGCACATCACCTATCAACGCCGGTAATGTAGAGAACAAGGGCTTTGAGATCGATCTCGGCTGGCGCGACCATATCGGCGAGTTCAACTATGGCATCCGTGCTAACCTCTCTGCACTGAACAATAAGGTGACCTATATCGATCCCTCTATCACCCGTCTGGCTGGTAGCACTTTCCATACTTACACCATCACCTACTTCGAGCAGGGCTATCCCGTGTACTACTTCCGTGGCTTCCAGTTCGATAAGATTAACCCCGAGACTGGTGACCCCATGTTCAAGGATATCAATGGCGACGGTGTTGTGAACAACGACGACCTGACCGATATCGGTAACGCCATCCCCGACTTTACCTATGGTATCACACTCACAGCTGCCTATAAGGGCTTCGACCTCACCGTCTTCGGTACTGGTTCTTACGGCAACAAGATCTTCAACTGTATCAACCGTCCTGACTTTGCTACTTCTAACAAGATGAAGGAAGTGATGTTCGACGACCGTTGGACTCCCACCAACACCTCTGGTACGAAGCCCCGTGCAGGTGCTAACGATATCGATAAGTATGTTGACTCCAGCGCCATGATCTACGATGGCTCTTACTTCAAATTCAAGCAGATCCAGTTGGGTTACACCCTGCCTAAGAACCTGATCAAGAAGGTAGGCATCAGCCACACTCGTGTGTATGCTTCTCTCGACGACTTCTTCACCATCACTAAGTATCCCGGCTTCGATCCTGAGGCTTCTGCCAACGCCACCACTGGTATGGGTGTCGACAAGGGTGCTTATCCTACATCAAAGAAGGTTGTGCTTGGTTTCAATATCGAGTTCTAATTAAGATTGAAGATTGAAAATTGAAAACTGAATAATAGAAAAAGTTATGAAAAAGAACAGATTATATATAGCACTGCTGGGTCTGATGTCACTCGCCTTTACCGCTTGCGACAGCGAGCTCGATATCGAGAAGCACGGCAACATGGGTAGCATGGACACATACTACACCACCGATGATAATGTGATGACAGGTACGGCCTCTCTCTATCTGCAGGTGAAGTCGGCCTACTACAACTGGTTCTTCGTGAAGAACCTTCTCTCCGACGATTCTTGGTGCGGCGGTGGTCAGCGTGGTGACAACGGTGAGATGGAGAAACTCAATGAGTATAGCTTCGACTCTAACCACGGCATGATCGAGAGCCTCTATTCAGGCATGTATGGCATCATCTATAAGGCCAACCTGCTCATCGATAAGGTTGAGGGTGAAACCCCTGTGATGAAGCGCGCCATCAACGAGGCTAAGGTGTTCCGTGCCCTCGCACACTTCGAACTCGTTACCCTCTTCGGTACTGCTCCTGTGGTCGATCATCTGCTTGCTGCCGATGAGTATCGTCAGAGCAACAGCACCCCCGAGGAACTCTGGGCTTGTGTGGAGAAGGATCTCACCGAGGCCATCAACTCTGGTACCCTGCCTTCAAAGAGCAGCGCCGACGATGCCGAGACCGGTATCCGTGCTACTAAGGAGTTTGCACAGGCTCTGCTGGGTAAGGCTTACCTCTTCGAGGGCAAGTACTCCGAGGCTGCCTCTATGCTCGAAAATGTGATTGGCTCTAACAAGTATGCCCTCTTCGCTGGCGAGTACGACGATCAGTTCCATGCCGCTGCCAACAACAACTGCGAGTCGGTCTTCGAACTCCAGAAGCGTAACGACCCCGAGCAGCTGTGGAACACCTTCGATATGGTTTACATCATGCAGGGCTGGCGTACCAGCGTGCTGTCTTATGGTGGTCAGTCCATTATGAAACTCGCTCTTGGTAACTACGGCTTCTTCAATCCCCGCAAGTCGCTCTATGATGCCTTCGTTTCATGGGAAGGCGAGGACGGCTATCGCAAGAACAAGACCATTTGGAACATCTCTCAGCTCCGTGAGTTCGGTGTCGACGTTCAGCCAGGTGCCAGCGTTTATGGCAACGAGGGTTACTTCTTCTGGAAGAACCAGGCTTACCGCGAGGACTGCGCCGCTGATATGTCTTACTTCCAGGTAGGTCAGTTCATCGACCTCAAGGTGATGCGCTATGCTGAGGTGCTGCTGTTGGCTGCCGAGGCTAACCTGCAGGCAGGCAATACCGCCAACGCCCTGAAGTATGTTAATATGATTCGCGAGCGTGCCAAGTTGACTCCGCTCACCACTGTATCGCTCAGCGATATCAAGATGGAGAAGCGTCTGGAGCTCTGCAACGAGGGTGTCCGTTATCAGGACCTCGTGCGCTGGGGCGATGCCAAGACCGCTATGGCTGAGCAGGGCAAGCAGGTACCCGCCTTCACAGGCTCAGATGTGCAGTGGAACTGGCAGAACACCAAGTATGGTTTCCAGGATCGTAACGTGCTCCTGCCCATTCCTCTGAAGGAGCTCGAACTCAATCCTAACATGAATCAGAATGCTGGTTGGTAAATACTCATAACACGGAGATACAGAGAAACAGAGACAAAAAAAATATTAAAAACTCTGTCACTCTGTACCTCTGTGTTGAAAAAAGTTGTATATTTGCACCATTGAATAACTAATTGGATAAACAGATGAAAAAACTCATTTTTCTCGCTGCCCTCTGTCTCGTAGGCATGGCAGCAAAGGCTCAGCAGAACCTCAGTTGGGGACAAGGCCCTCAGGTTGCATCGCCCGTAGTAAATGCTGACAACAGTGTCACATTCAATCTCATTGCCCCCGAGGCTCAGAAAGTGCAGGTTACAGGCGATCTGTTGCCTACACAGAAAATCAAGATCGAAGGTTATGGCGAGTTCGATGCCCCAGGCGTGGTCGATCTCGTGAAGAACGACAAGGGCGTGTGGAGCTTTACCACCGAGCCCCTGAAGCCCGAGCTCTATACCTATAACCTCATTGTTGATGGCGTGAAGATCATCGATCCTCTGAACGTTTACAACATCCGCGATATCAATAATCTGTTCAGCGTGGTGCTCATCGGTGGCGATGCGCGTACAGATCTTTATAAGGTCAACAAAGTTGCTCACGGCAATGTATCTAAGGTGTGGTACGAGAGCCCCACAGCAGGGCTGACACGTCGTCTGACGGTCTATACCCCTGCTGGTTATGAAACCAGTGGTAAGGAGTATCCCGTACTCTATCTGCTGCATGGTATCGGTGGCGATGAGAATGCCTGGAGCGAGCTGGGTCGTGCTGCTCAGATTCTCGACAACCTCATTGCCCAGGGCAAGGCTGAGCCCATGCTCGTGGTGATGACTAATGGCAACATCTCTCAGGAGGCTTGTCCGGGTGAAACCTCTGAAGGTTTCGTGGTTCCCACGATGGCACTTCCCAAGACCATGGAAGGCTCTTTCGAGACAGCTTTCCCCGATGTAGTGAAGTTCATCGAGAGCACCTATCGCGTCAAGAAGGATAAGGCTCATCGCGCCATCGCCGGTCTGTCCATGGGTGGTTTCCACAGCCTGTTCATCTCTATCAACAATCCCGACGTGTTCGGTTATGTAGGTCTGTTCTCAGCCGCTGTCGATCAGCAGCAGCCCGATCCTAAGGGTCATCCCGAGATCTATGCCGATCGCAATCAGAAGATCGACCAGCTCTTCGCCAAGAAGCCCAACCTCTTCTGGATTGGTATTGGTAAGACCGACTTCCTGATTAAGAACAACAACGATCTGCGTGCTTACCTCGACAGCAAGAACCACAAGTACACCTACCTCGAGACCGATGGTGGTCACATCTGGCGCAACTGGCGCATCTACCTCTCAGAGTTTACTCCATTACTGTTTAAATAATAACTAAACACAGAGATACGGAGATACAGAGATAAAATAAAACCTCTGTCCCTCTGTATCTCTGTGTTGTAAATTTCAAATCTATGAACAAATCTGTATTATTCCTCGCAGTTGCTGCATTGGCAGTGGGTTGTACTACTGCCGACAAGGTGGCTCCCCGCAACACCATCAACCAGGAAGAAGTGATGTCTAAGATGTCGCTCGAAGACAAGGCCCACTTCGTCATTGGTACTGGTATGGCTGGTTTCTCTGGCGATGAAGCCGTGATTGGTGCTACCCGTAGTCTCGTGCCTGGTGCCGCTGGTACCACTTATCCTCTCGACTCTCTCGGCATCCCCGCAGTGGTGCTGGCCGATGGTCCTGCCGGACTCCGTATCGACCCCACCCGCGAAGGCGACTCTGCTACTTACTATTGCACCCATTTCCCCATCGGAACCCTGTTGGCTTCTACCTGGAACACCGAGCTTATCGAGCAGGTGGGTCAGGCCATTGGTGAGGAGGTGAAGGAGTATGGTGCCGATGTATTGCTGGCTCCTGCCCTCAACATCATGCGTAACCCCCTCTGCGGTCGTAACTTCGAGTATTACTCTGAGGATCCCGTGGTGGCTGGTAAGACGGCTGCTGCCTATATCACCGGTGTTCAGAAGAACGACGTTGGTACCAGCATCAAGCACTTCGCTGCCAACAACCAGGAGACCAACCGCATGAACACCGATGCTCGCATCTCTCAGCGTGCCCTCCGCGAGATTTATCTCAAGGGCTTCGAGATTGCCATCAAGCAGAGCAATCCCTGGACCGTGATGACCTCTTATAACTATATCAATGGTGTTTATACCTCTGAGAGCAAGGACCTCGTTGAGACCATCCTGCGCGACGAGTGGGGCTACACCGGAACTGTCATGACCGACTGGTTCGGTGGTAAGGACGGCGCCAAGCAGATGTGGGCCGGTAACGATATGCTGCAGCCTGGTAAGCAGGAGCAGTTCGATAGCATCGTGGCTGGTGTGAAGAGTGGCAAACTCTCTGAGGCCGACCTCGATCGTAACGTTCAGCGCATCCTGAATCTCGTAGAGAAGAGCCCCCGTTTCCAGGGATATCAGTTCTCTAATAAGCCCGACCTCGAGGCTCATGCTCAGGTTACCCGTCAGAGTGCCGGCGAGGGTATGGTATTGATGAAGAATGAGAATGCTCTGCCTCTCGCTGAGAGCGTGAAGAACGTAGCCCTTTATGGCATCACCTCTTACGATTTCATTGCCGGTGGTACAGGTTCTGGTAATGTGAACCACGCTTATGTCGTATCGCTGCTCGACGGACTGAAGAATGGTGGCTACACCGTTTTTGAGGAACTGAAGACCGCTTACGAGACCTACGCTGCCGAGTGCAAGGCTGCCAAGGAGAAGGAACTTGCCGCTATGGAGAAGAAGGATAAGCAGGCCGCTATGCTCGCCCGCTTCATGCCAGGTTCGCTGCCCGCCGAGAAGTTGTTCTCTGCCGATGAGTTGGCAAAGCAGGCTGAGGCCTCTGATATCGCTGTCATCACCCTCGGTCGTATCTCTGGTGAGTTCCTCGATCGTAAGGTTGCCGACTTCAACCTCAGCCCCTCTGAGCGCCAGCTCATTACCCAGGTGTGCGATGTCTATCACAAGGCCGGCAAGAAGGTAGTCGTGCTGCTCAATATCGGTGGCGTCATCGAGACTGCTTCTTGGAATGCACTGCCCGATGCCATCCTCTGCGCTTGGCAGGCTGGTCAGGAAGGCGGTAACTCTGTAGTCGATGTACTCAGCGGCAAGCAGTCGCCCAGCGGTAAGTTCACCATGACTTGGCCCGTTAAGTTCACCGATGCTTACTCATCCAAGAACTTCCCCATCGATCAGGATCCCCGTATCGATATGATGAATCAGGGCGCCAAGAGTGCTAACGTGAAGAATGTCGACTATACCAACTACGAGGAGGATATCTACGTAGGTTATCGTTACTTCGACTCGTTCGATGTGCCCGTGAGCTATCCCTTCGGTTTCGGACTCTCTTACACCACCTTCGAGTACAGCGATGCCAAGATCACGGAGAAGGGCGATGCCTTCGAGATCAACGTTACTGTTAAGAACACAGGCGCTCGCGAGGGTAAGGAGGTTGTAGAGCTCTTCGTAGCCGCTCCCGATAGCAAGGCTGCCAACAAGCCCGCCAAGGAGCTGAAGGCCTTCGCCAAGACCAAGTTGCTGGCTCCCGAGGAGACCGAGACCCTCACCATGACGGTGAAGGCTGCCGACCTCGCTTCGTTCGATGAGGCTGCCTCTGCATGGGTAGTAGCCGAGGGTGAGTACCAGTTCCTGGTAGCCGCCTCAGCTGCCGACATCAAGGCAACCCTCAAGGCCAATGTCAAGGCCCAGCAGACCAAGGTCAACAACGCCCTGGCCCCCCAGGCCCCGCTCACACTCCTGAAACGCTAATTTTTTGTAAGATAATTCCAAAACTCCAAGTGCCATCCTCTCTCCCAGGGTGGCACTTTTTTCTTGAATTTGATGTCATATGAATATAAAAATGCACTGGTACACAATTTTGTGGACCACAAGTTTGTGTACCAGCCACCTCGTCGAATCGGTAAGAGTTCTATCGCACGTATTAAAGCTGCACTCCAAGATAAGGAAATGATTGATTTTGATAGAGATTCTATATATCAGGGAATACTTTTAGTCGCTATAAACAGAAGAAAGCGTTGCAATTTAAGGGGTACTTGCAGGCGTAATGCGCTGAAGAAGCCCTGATTATAAGGCAATTAGCCTATTTTTCCCTTGCAACGCCAAAAAAGAACTAAAAGTGTTAATTTTACACACGTTAACAAAATAATGCCAATAATTCTTTGGAATTACATAGAATCGATGTAATTTTGCACTCCAATTCGAAAGGATAACAGTTTATTTGACGAATAGTTTAATTATATAAAAAGGAAAAGTTATGAAAAAACTAATGATGATTGCTGCCATGATGGTAGCTGTGATGAGTTCAAATGCCCAGGAGGCAGGTACAATGTTTATTAAGCCGATGGCTGGTGGACAGTTTACCACGGTTACAGGTTCCGATTCTGATAACACGAAGATGAAAGCTGGTGTCGTAGGTGGTGCCGAGTTCGGTTACAAAGTAAAGAATAATCTCGGCCTGACCGCAGGTCTTCTCTATTCTAATCAGGGTTGTAGGGTAAAGGATGATGAAGGCGATTTTAATAGTAATGCCAATTATCTGAACGTCCCCGTATTGGTGAATTATTATGTGATTCCGAATCTTGCATTAAAGATTGGTGGCCAGGTGGGCTTTTTGATGAGTGCCAAGTCTGATGATGACGACATTAAAGACATGTGTAACAAGGTTGACTTCTCTATTCCCTTTGGCGTTGCTTTCGAGGCCAAGGATGGTTGGGTGGTCGAGGCTCGTTACAACCTCGGTCTTACTAATGTCATGAAGAAGGATATTGTTGGCAAAAACAATCACAACAGCGTTATCATGGTAACGTTCGGCTACAAGATTCCCCTCAATAAGAAGTAATCCCCCCACTCGATTATTCAAAACATCAATAAGGGATGGGCATTCGGTCCATCCCTTATTGATGTATCATTTGTCCCCGTCGCATCATTTAATACATCCATCCCGTGCATGGTTTTACCCTGCGGGCAGTTATATAAATAGAAACCAATAAACATATCATGTTTGTGGTAATCTTCCAATCAGTCTTGTATAAATAAGAACAGGTAGAATCGGTAATATAGACAATTGGAATAAAGGCATCCATGTGGATGTCTTTATTCTTTTAGCGGTTTGGTTCTGTTGCGGATGGAGCGGAGGCCGGCGTCGGAGAGACTCATGATTTCGCAGACTTCCTTGTCTGT
>R26__coassemble_889_pt1 | contig 16396 bp, 14 predicted proteins | sample R26__metabat2_high_PE_018 | metagenome-assembled genome bin R26
GGATCGAGCTGGTCAATCCAGCAAGCGTAATAGTCGTCGGTGGGCTGCGCCTTGTATTCGGAGCCGTCGCTGCCGTGTACAGAAACACTGGCTCCCGTTACCATACGAGGTCCATAGGTGGCCTTGATATCCTGTGTGCGCGACAGATAGAACTTATTCAATTCGGCAGAACATATCGTACCTTCGACAACGAGCAAGTTGGAATCCTCGGCAGCGATGTCGGCATCATATTCATCAATACAGCCTGACAGCGTCAAGAGTAAAAACGAAAGAAGGTAAAATGGATTATATTTCATCTTAGTTGAATTGAATATTAAGTGAGACGTATGGAATGGCAGTGCCAAAAACAGACAGCCTGTATCCCTTGATCATATCGCCTTCGTTGGTGTAATAGATATTATAGGCATTCCTACGTGCGAGGGCGTTGTAAACACCAATGGAGAACGACGTATGGAGGAAACTGGTGAGCTTGTGAGTGGGCTCGATATTGAATGCAAGGTCCAGACGCATATAGTCGGGAATACGGTAGGTGTTGCGATCGGAATAATAGGGCATGAACTTCTGGTAGTACGAATTGTAATACTTGCCTGTGGGCAGTGTTGTAGGACGGCCGGTGGCATAGTTGAAGTTGCTTGAGAAGCTGTAGCGCTCAGTAAACTTGAAGTTGAGCACAGCCTTCACCTCATGGGGACGATCGTACTCAGAAGGATACCAGTCGCCATCGTTCAGGGGATTCTTCACCCTCATGTCGTCCTGGCGGAGCAAAGAGCGGGCGAAGGTATAGCTCACCCATCCATTCACCTTGCCAGTAGGTTTCTTAATCTGCAGCTCTACGCCATAGGCTTTACCTTTGGTTGAGATCACATCGGTCTCAAGGTGGGGGTTCATCAGTAGAACGGCCGAATTGCGATAATTGAGATAGTCGTCGATGTGCTTGTAGTACACTTCGGCAGAGAACTCGTATTTCTTATCCTTTGTCTCGTGATAGATACCGACAGCAATCTGCCATCCCTTCTGAGGTTTGATATTAGGATCGGAAAGCTTCCATGTGTCAGTAGGCGACACGATGGATGTGTTCGACACCTTATGGATATACTGGTGCATGGTGTTGAAGCCCACCTTCAGGGAAAGGTTTTCCTGGATGGCATAGAGGGCCGAGAGGCGGAACTCAGGTGCCTGATAGGTCTTGATGATGCCCGTTTCATGGCGAGTCTCCACCAGTGTTTCCTCTGATGGAAGCTGGTCGTCCTCATAATAATTCACGTCGCGCGGACCGAGGGCGTTAAACATGGAATAGCGCAAACCGGCAGAAACCGACAGCTTATCCGTCAGTGGGAGTTCATAACTGATATAGGCTGCGCTCTCTAATGCCTTTTCACGCTGCAGCTGGTCGGTCTTGATGTAGGATGCATCGCCCACCGGCTCATATTTTCCTGCCTGTACATTATAATGGTGCATGGAGAGACCGTAGGTGAGAACCTGTTTTTCAGTGAGGCGATGACGGAAGTGGAGTTTGCCCCAAAGCTGGTCGATACCAAAACTCAGTCGTGCGGCCATCGAGGGCGTTCCCCAGTCCTCGTTAAAATACTCGTAGTGGTCGAGTCCGGCAGAAAGTGTGGCTGTGATCTTCTCACTCAGCATCGATCGCCACTCTGCTGAAAAGTTACTGTTCTGATAGCCGTAACTGTCTGATGAACTGAACGAGAACTTGTCGTGACTCCAGTAGCCATTGATCTTCACACGGTTCAGGCTGTTGGGTTTCCACGTCAGCACGCCACCCAGGTCATAGAAATTAGCCGTACCATCCTTGTAGCCGCTCTTCTCAGGCAACTTCTTCAGTATCCAGTCGCTATAGGTGGTGCGACCATTCAACAGCAGCGACATCTTTTCCTTAACGATAGGTATTTCGATAGTGGCCTTGCTGGTGAGCACACCAATGCTTGCAGAACCTGTAAGCTTTTTCATATTGGCCTCCTTCGATACCACCTTCAGCACACTGCTGATTCTACCTCCATATTCTACAGGAACGCTTGACTTGAAGAGTTCCACATCCTCAACCGCTTCAGAATTGAATGAGGTGAACAGTCCGAACAGGTGAGACGGATTAAAGACGGTACCTCCATTGAAAAGTATCAGGTTCTGGTCGGTGGCACCACCTCGCACATTGTATCCGCTTGAAGCCTCGCCAACGGTTGTGACACCTGGCAGCGAGAGCACAATCTTCATGATATCCGACTCGCCAAAGGCTGAGGGAATATTCTTCAGCAGCTGGGGCTTGAACTTCTCAGAACCCATCATCACATTATCGACCGACGACGGACGACCACCAACAACCACAATCTCGGCGAGTTCCTGATCATCGGCGATACTGGCTCTTGCCTTCTTTACACCAGGCACTACATAGACCTTTGAATTCGATGAACCTGCGGCTATCGAAACAGTATCGCTATCGAGAACGGGAATACCGGGAATAAGATCAGTGGTTAGGGGTAAGGGGTGAGAGGTATCTGAGGGGCGAGAGGTGAGAGGTGAGAGGTGAAAGATTACTTCTTTCCCCTCTGAAGCGGTTTTATCAGAGGTAAGAGTATTCTCTAGCTTCTCACCTCTAGCTTCTAGCTTCTGATTATTCTCGCCTTCGAGGCGAGAAACCACATTCACGAGGCTGCTCTCGCGCTTGGTCTTGGAGAAGGAAAGATGGTTTTTCCGAGCTATCTGCTTGATTTGCTTTTTCTGCTCTGGAAAGAGTTTTGCTACATCGGACAAACGTTTCACATGATGCATTTCGCCATCGGGGGTGATGAGGGTATAATACTCCAGGGTGCTGAGTGTCTTCTGCAGTTTACCTGTACCAAAATACATATCACCATGATCAATCTTCCACATACTATGATAAAGGCGGATGCCATTAGTGCTACCATCGCAAAGGAGGGCTGCATAACGAGCGTTATTCTCCGGATCGTGCACATATTTGTGGCCATCCATCTCAAACCAGTCGATGAATGGTTGTTCTGGCAGACAGATGAAATTGCTGCCGGGGGTAAGAACAGCGATCCTCTGCATGAATTGATCAAAGCGCAGCTGTACATTATCATACACCACGCCATGATAACTAACACGGCCTGAATAAAAATCGGGCTTTTCATTATAATATGGGATATCGTGCCACAACTTGAGTTGGTACTGTGGTTCGAGTGCACCAACATACAGGCGTGCATAGTCGGAAGCAGAGGACATGTGCTCCTGAGCTCCTACATGCAATGTGACCGATATCATAAAGATCAAGCATAAATACCTGACCGTCCGTTTAGGATGTGACATGTCTCTTTAGTTTTATTTTAAGCGCTGCAAAGGTAAGACTTTATAAGGAAACCGCCAAATTTTTCCACCAAAAAACGGCTAGGCGCAGAATCACGACGCTAACAGCTTGGACGAATAGAATTTGGCAAGGAGGGCGCCACTGATGTTATGCCAAACGCTGAAGACAGCACCAGGGATGGTGGCCAAAGGATAGGCTGCGAAATGAAGTACGGCGAGCGACGAGGCCAGTCCGGAGTTCTGCATGCCCACCTCGATGCTAAGGGCCACGCACTTGGGCTTCTGAAGATGGAGCAAGCGTCCCACGGTAAAGCCGAGGGCAAGGCCGAGGAGGTTGTGGATCATAACAACAGCCACAACGAGCAGACCTGCTGTCAACAGACGATCGGCATTATGGCTCACGATGATGCCTACCACCAGCGCAATGACTATCGACGAGAAGGCGGGCAGATAAGGCGTAACACGCTTAGTAAGTTGTGGGAGGAATCGCTGGCAGAGCAATCCGCAAATGATGGGAGCGATGACTACATAGACGATACTTAGGAGCATGCCGAGGGTATCGACATTGACCATAGTTCCAGCCAAAGCCCATACGAGCAGCGGCGTGAGCAACGGAGCCAGGAGTGTGGAGGCGGCTGTCATTCCCACGGAAAGGGCCAAGTCGCCCTTGGCCAGATAGGTAATGACATTAGAGGCTGTACCACCTGGACAACAGCCTACGAGGATGACACCGATGGCCAACTCCTTGGGCAGCGAGAAGGCCACCGTAAGTCCCAGCGCCAACAGGGGCATAACAGTGAACTGTGCGAGACAGCCGATGAGGATGTCCTTGGGGCGACGCAATACGATCTTAAAATCCTGAGGAGAGAGGGTGAGTCCCATGCCGAACATGATGACTCCCAACATGGGATTGATGGCCCAGGTATCAATCCAAGAAAACGATGCCGGCACAAGGAGCGCCAATGCTGCCACCAGCAGCACCATGACTCCCATCCAACGGGCTATGAAATCACATAACTGTTTCAATGATAGATTATTGGGCTTTTTTCTTGAACATCTGGTTCATGCTGTTCAGATAGTCGGTAGGCGTGATGCCGAAGGCGAACTTGAAGGCGTTGAGGAATGCGGCTGTATTCCTGAAACCACACTTGCCGGCCATATCTTCCAAGGTAAGGCCTGATTGCTCCATGAGCAGCTTGGCGGCATATTCTGCACGAAGGGAATTGATGTAATCAAGAGTTCTATCGGCATTCTCATAGCGAGGTACCAGGCGGCGGAACGTCTCTAGATCAACCTCCATAAAATCGGCCAGAGCCTGCTGGTTGAAATCGGGATCGGTAAAGGGCTTCTCCTTGTTCACGCGAGCGTCCATCTTTACATAGAAGGCCTTGCGCTCGTCGATGCTGATGACCTTGGCTTTCTTCACTTCGGGCTGATAGCGTTTCATCAGCTCTTCTTGTTCATCGAGCGTCAATACGCCATCGGCCATCATAGCGCGATATTCATCGAGCATATTGAGGATGCGCAGAAGCTGCTCTTCACGACGAAGGGAAATCTTATGTTGTCTTCTGCCGACGACAATTACAACGATCAGTGCAATCACGACAAACAACAATAATATAATGATGGAATCGGCCTCCTTAAGCGTTAAGGAATGCGCATGACAGATCGCAGTTGCCAAGAAAAGCAATGGAACGGTTAGGATGATTCTTTTTCTCATATTCAAAATTGTTTAGTTCTTAGGGTTAGTCTAAAACAACCATTGGCCCTCTCAAATACTTTTATGCTGCAAATATAAGAAAAAAAAATCAAACTAACCTAGTCCAAAGCGATATTTTTGTGAATTCTGAAACTATTTTTGTGAATTCTGAAACTATTTCCGTGATTTTTGAAAATTGTGAGTCGATTTTTGACCACCATCTTATTCATGAACCGGGATGGGTTTCATGTTCAAAGTGTCCATCAGATGACGGTCGGTCAACTTGAGATTGGGGATCACGGGCAGGGCCATAAAGGCCATCGTGATGAAGGGTGCCTGCATGGAGCAGCCTATCTGGTGTGAGCCGTCGAATATCTCGCGGCTCACCACATCAACAATGTGTCCTTGATAAATCATCAGGGATGCAATATTAAAAAGGTGAATATTTTAAAGATCGTTGTAGTTCTGAACGCTGAAGGTTGAGGTGCGCATGTCGCCTGATTCAAAGCCACGCTTCAGCCAACGCTTACGCTGATCGCTCGTGCCGTGGGTAAACGACTCGGGTGTTGCCCTACCCTGCGCCTTCTTCTGCAGCCAGTCGTCGCCGATGGCCTTAGCCAGTTCGAGACCCTTTTCCAAATCGCCATACTCCATAGAGTGGTTCATGGCATCCTCGTAATGTGCCCACACGCCAGCATAGTAATCGGCCAGCAGCTCGAGGCGCACACTAATCTGATTAGCCTGAACCTTATCGGTCTGATTCATAGCCTGATGAGCTTTGCCGAGGGTTCCCGTGAGGTTCTCCACATGGTGGCCAATCTCGTGGGCAATCACATAGGCATAGGCGAAGGTGTTACCCTCGACACCCAGCTGGCGCTTCATCTGCGTGAAGAACGATAGGTCGATGTAAAGCTTCTGGTCGCCAGAACAATAGAAAGGACCTACGGCTGCAGTAGCATTACCACAGGCTGACTGTACCTGATTAGAGAAAAGTACGAGTGTGGGAGGTGTGTAAGTGCCACCCATCTCCTGGAACACCTGGCCCCATACATCCTCGGTAGAGGCGAGAATCTTCTTGCAATCGCTGGCCAGCGCCTGCTCTTCCTCTGTAAAGTTCTCCTCACCAACGGTCTCGGTCTGGCCCTGCATCTGCTGCTGAGCTGCCTGCAGACCGGCTGAGAGGGGATCGCCACCACTCATCCATGCAAACAGAGCTGCTACAATCACTGCACCGATACCACCGATACCGGCAACTTTACCTCCGCTCATTCCGCGACGATCTTCAACGTTTGAGCTCTCTCTTCTTCCGTCTAATCTCATAATGCTTTAAGCTTTAAGTTGTTATTTAATGTTTCTTTAATGTTTTCTGTAATTCAATGTTATCTTACCGTCATATGAAAGCAGCCCTGCTTCACCTCGTATTTGATGTAGCAGCGGCCTTGCTCGCGCATATCGCGGAGCACCTCGGAGAGCACCCATTTCAGGGTATCATTGCGAACCTGACGGCGAGGCGGACCATCAGGATCCTCCACCGTCTTGTAGCGATTGTAGCAGATGTCGAACGTGATGCCATAGAGATGGCAGGAGTTCTCAGTAGCATTGCCGTTGCGACGACGCAGTTTTACCACATCTTCCTGCGAACGGAGCACACTGGTAACTATCAACTGATGGAAGGGCACACCCTTCACGTAAAGACTATCGTAGAAGGCTTGTCCGATGTCCTGCAGCAAGATGGCTGCATGGGGCACCAGATAAGGAATGCTGGAATAAAGCGGGTCGACATGATAGTAAGGTGAGGCATCGATGTAGACCAACTCGCGCTTACGCATCTCGGCATCCTTGCGGTCCTTCACCGGACTCACACCCCAATGACGGGCAGCAACCAACTGCACAGCATTCGTATCAGGGAAAGCTTCATTGTAATTCGCTACGGAGCGAATCTTATGGAAGTGGTTAGTGGTTAGGGATAAGGGGTTAGAGATTACCTCGTTCCCTTCTGAAGCAGGGCCTTCAGCAGACTCACGGGCCGTTTCTGGAGTGGCTTTTTCTGCGGCTTGAGTATTCTCTAACCTCTCACCACTAACCCCTAACCCCTCTTTAGCTTCCGCAATCTGCGGAAACATAGCTCGCACTGCTGCAAGCAGCAGAACTACCGCCGTAAAACCTATCAAATATCGTTTTTTTGTCAGTTTCATCTAAAAAATCTCTATTGCGTTGCAAAGATACAAATATTTTTTGTAACTTTGTGCCCAAATTTAAATTTTTATTTCATTTGATAGAGAAACATATAGTTTTAGAGGATATTGACCCCGTCGTTTTCTATGGGGTTGGCAACGGGCATTTACAGATGGTACGCTCGCTGTTTCCTAAGTTGCGCATCATGGCTCGCGACAATGTGGTGAGGGTGCTGGGCGACGAGGAGCAGATGGCTGCCTTCGAAGAAGCCACAGAGAAACTACGCACCCACGTGATGCAGTTTAACTCGCTGAAGGAGGAGGATATCCTTGATATTGTGAAGGGTCGCAGGATGACGGATAAGTTGCCCGACGACGTGGTGGTTTATTCGATGTCGGGTCGCCCCATCAAGGCGCGCACGCAGAATCAGCGGAAGCTGATAGAGGCTTACGCCAAGAACGATATGGTGTTCGCCGTTGGTCCTGCTGGTACTGGTAAAACGTATCTGTCGATAGCGCTGGCCGTGAAAGCACTGAAGGAGAAACAAGCCAAGAAGATTATCCTCTCGCGCCCCGCTGTGGAAGCTGGCGAGAAACTGGGATTCCTGCCTGGCGACATGCGCGATAAGATTGACCCTTATTTGCAGCCGCTATACGATGCGCTGGAGGACATGCTGCCCCAGGTGAAGCTGCAGGACATGATGGAGAAGAACGTGATACAGATAGCACCGCTGGCCTTTATGCGTGGTAGAACACTGAACGATGCCGTCGTCATCCTCGATGAGGCACAGAACACTACCCCAGCCCAGATTCGTATGTTCCTCACTCGTATGGGATGGAACACGAAGATGATCATCACAGGCGATATGACGCAGATAGACCTGCCCCACTCGCAGAAGAGCGGACTCATCGAGGCGCTACATATATTAAATAATGTGGAGGGCATCGGCGTGGTGAATCTCGATCGCTCGGACATCGTCCGCCATAAACTCGTGACGAGAATCGTCAATGCTTACGAGGAATTCGACAAAGCGATGAAAGATTAATAATTATCAAATCGTGAAATAGTAAAATAGTCAAATATAAAGATGAAAGCATTAACTAAGACGGACTTTAAGTTCGAAGGACAGAAGAGCGTGTATCATGGAAAGGTACGCGATGTGTACAACATTAACGACGACCTGATGGTGATGGTAGCCACCGACCGTATCTCGGCTTTCGACGTGGTACTGCCGAAGGGCATCCCCTTCAAGGGTCAGGTACTGAACCAGATTGCCGCCAAGTTCCTGGATGCCACCACCGACATCTGTCCGAACTGGAAACTGGCTACTCCCGATCCGATGGTTACTATCGGTCTGAAGTGTGAGGGTTTCCGTGTGGAGATGATCATCCGCTCTATCCTCACCGGTTCTGCCTGGAGAGAGTACAAGAACGGTTGCCGTGAGCTCTGTGGTGTGAAGCTGCCAGAGGGCATGAAGGAGAACGAGCGTTTCCCCGAGCCCATCATCACCCCGACAACGAAGGCTGACGAGGGACATGACATGAACATCTCGAAAGAGGAGATCATCGCCCAGGGTATCGTTTCGGCTGAGGACTATGCCATCATGGAGAACTACACTCGCAAGATTTTCCAGCGTGGACAGGAGATTGCCGCCAAGCGTGGACTGATCCTTGTGGATACCAAGTACGAGTTTGGCAAGCGTGATGGTAAGGTGTATCTCATCGACGAGATTCACACACCCGACTCAAGCCGCTACTTCTATGCCGACGGCTACGAGGAGAAGTTGGCAAAGGGTGAGCCCCAGCGCCAGCTCTCGAAGGAGTTCGTACGTCAGTGGCTCATTGAGCACAACTTTATGAACGAGCCCGGACAGGTGATGCCCGAGATTACCGACGAGTATGCCGAGAGCGTTTCCGATCGCTACATCGAGCTCTACGAGAACATCGTAGGCGAGAAGTTCGAGCGCGAGACTAGCAATGAGGATATCGCCCAGCGCATCGAGAAGAACGTCAGTTCTTGGTTATCGGCTTTCAAGAGCCGCTAACCAGAGGTGAGAGGTGAGAGGCGAGAAGCTAGAGAAATCTTTCTGAGCGAAGCGAATTTAATGTTTAATGATTAATATTAATCAATGTACGAGCAAGAGGTGATAAAGCCTTATAACCAAGAGGCTGAAAAAGCGAATCAGGTGGAGCAGATGTTCGACAACATCGCCCCTACCTACGATAAGCTGAACCACCGACTGTCGTGGGACATCGATAAGGGCTGGCGACGGAAGGCTATCCGTCAACTGCAGCCTTTCGCTCCTAAGACGCTGCTCGACATTGCTACAGGCACAGGCGACTTTGCCATCCTTGCTGCCAAGATGCTGAAACCCGAGAAACTCATCGGGGCCGACATCAGCGAAGGTATGATGGAGATAGGCCGACAGAAGGTGAAAGCCGAAGGACTCGACAGCATCGTGAGCTTCGAAAAGGAAGACTGCTTGAACCTCTCGTATGCTGATGGCACATTCGACGCCGTAACAGCTGCCTTCGGCATTCGCAACTTCGCCGACCTGGATAAAGGACTGAAGGAGATGCAACGTGTGCTAAAGCCGGGCGGACACCTAAGCATCGTGGAACTGACCACTCCCGTGAGCTTCCCGATGAAACAGCTCTTCCGCATCTACTCGCATACGGTTCTGCCCGTTTACGGGCGACTCATCTCGAAGGATACCAGCGCCTATGGCTATCTGACCAAGACCATCGAAGCCTTCCCACAAGGAGAGCGTATGATGGATATACTCAAAAAGGCTGGCTTCGCCGAGGCGTCGTTCAAACGACTCACTTTCGGAATTTGTACGCTCTACACAGCTACAAAATAAATGATCAAATAGTATAATTAGGTTATGGAAAAGTACGGACTGATTGGCTACCCCTTGGGACATTCGTTCTCTGTAAGCTACTTCAACCAGAAGTTTGCCGACGAAGGCATCAATGCCAAGTACGAGAACTACGAGATTGCCAGTATCGACGAACTGACGGAGATACTCGACAAGACCCCCGAACTGCGTGGGTTGAACGTGACGATCCCTTACAAGGAAAAGGTGATTCCTTTCCTCGACAGTATCTCACCCGAGGCCAGAGCCATCGGCGCTGTAAACGTGATTCGCGTGACTCACGAGAAGAACAAGACCCTGCTGAAGGGTTACAACAGCGACGTCATCGGCTTCACCCAGAGTATTGAGCCGATGCTCGACAAGAAGTGGCACAAGAAAGCGCTCATCCTGGGAACAGGTGGCGCCTCGAAAGCCATCAACTTCGGACTGAAGTCGCTGGGACTCGAAACGGTCTTCGTGAGTCGCTACGAACGTCCGGACACCATCCAGTACGAACGTATCACACCTGAGGTGATTAAGGAATATAATGTGATTGTGAACTGTACGCCGCTGGGTATGTATCCCAAAACCGACGAATGTCCGAACCTGCCTTACGAGGCGATGGATAATCACACCATTCTTTATGACTTGATTTACAACCCTGATCAGACACTCTTCATGCGCAAGGGAGCAGAATACGGCGCAGAAGTAAAGAACGGACTGGAAATGCTGTTGTTACAAGCATTCGCCAGCTGGGAATTCTGGCACCAGAAATAAAAAAGATTATGGATAACAGATATATGATGAGAGGCGTGAGTGCAGCGAAGGAAGACGTGCATGCCGCCATTAAGAACATCGACAAGGGAATCTTCCCGCAGGCTTTCTGCAAAATCATCCCTGACATATTGGGAGGTGATCCCGAGTATTGTAACATTATGCATGCCGACGGCGCTGGCACCAAGTCATCGCTGGCTTACATGTATTGGAAGGAAACGGGCGACCTCTCTGTGTGGAAAGGTATTGCTCAGGATGCCATCGTGATGAACACCGACGATCTGCTCTGTGTGGGTGCTGTGGATAACATCCTCGTTAGCTCCACTATCGGACGCAATAAGATGCTGGTTCCGGGCGAGGTCATCTCTGCCATCATCAACGGAACCGACGAGCTGCTTGCAGAACTCCGCGAGATGGGTATCGGCATTTACCCCACTGGTGGTGAGACGGCCGATGTAGGCGATCTGGTTCGTACCATCATCGTCGACTCTACGGTTACTTGTCGCATGAAGCGTAGCAATGTAATCGATAATGCCAACATCCGTCCGGGCGATGTGATTGTGGGCCTTTCTTCTACAGGACAGGCTACCTACGAGAAGCGTTATAACGGTGGTATGGGTAGCAACGGACTCACCTCAGCCCGTCATGATGTCTTCGCCAAATATCTGGCCGAGAAATATCCCGAGAGTTTCGACCATGCTGTGCCCAATGAGTTGGTTTACAGCGGAAAGTATCAGCTGACCGACAGCGTTGAAGGTTCGCCTGTAGATGCCGGACAGCTCGTCCTCTCTCCCACCCGCACCTATGCTCCTGTCATCAAGAAGCTGCTCGATGAGTTGCGTCCTGAGATTCATGGAATGGTTCACTGCACTGGTGGTGCCCAGACAAAGGTGCTGCATTTCGTAAGCGACAACTGCAAGGTCATCAAGGACAACATGTTCCCTGTTCCTCCTCTGTTCCGTGCCATCCACGAGTGCTCAGGTACCGATTGGAAGGAGATGTATCAGGTGTTCAACATGGGTCATCGTATGGAGATCTACGTACCTGCTGAGGTAGCAGAGAAAGTGATCGCCATCTCGAAGAGTTTCAACATCGATGCTCAGGTGGTTGGCCACATCGAGGAAGGCCCCAAGAGTCTCACTATCAAGAGCGAATTCGGCGAATTTAATTATTAAATAAAACACAGAGGTACAGAGATACAGAGAATCAAAAACTCTGTGACTTTGTATCTCTGTGTTGAAATATAGATTATGGACAACAATAGTATACTGCAAAAGCTTGACGGCCTGGAGGCTCGCTTCGAGGAAGTATCAACCCTGATTACCGACCCCGATGTGATTGCCGATCAGAACCGTTTTGTGAAACTGACGAAAGAATACAAGGATCTGGGCGACATCATGGATGCCCGCAAGCGTTACATCGCCTGTCTGAATGGCATCAAGGAGGCGAAGGATATCCTGGCCAATGAGACCGATCCTGAGATGAAGGAGATGGCCCGTGAGGAACTGGCTGCCAACGAGGAACTTCAGCCCAAACTCGAGGAGGAAATCAAGATAGCCCTGATTCCGAAGGATCCTGAGGATGCGAAGAATGTGCAGATGGAGATTCGTGCTGGAACAGGTGGCGATGAAGCATGTCTCTTTGCCGGCGATCTGTTTAAGATGTACAAGAGCTACTGCGACTCGAAGGGTTGGCAGCTCTCCATCACCAGCGTTAGCGAAGGTGCCGTAGGTGGATACAAGGAGATCGACTTTGCCGTTTCGGGTGCCGATGTTTATGGCACACTGAAATACGAATCGGGCGTACATCGTGTACAGCGTGTGCCAGCCACAGAGACTCAGGGTCGTATGCACACCTCTGCTGCCACAGTTGCCGTATTGCCTGAGGCCGATAAGTTCGAGGTACATGTGAACGAAGGCGAAATCAAGTGGGATACCTTCCGCTCGAGTGGTGCTGGTGGTCAGAACGTGAACAAGGTGGAATCGGGTGTTCGCTTGCGCTATATGTGGAAGAACCCCAACACGGGCGAAACGGAGGAGATCCTCATTGAGTGTACTGAGACGCGTGACCAACCCAAGAATAAGGAACGCGCGCTCTCGCGCCTGTACACATTTATATATGATAAGGAGCACCAGAAGTATATGGACGACATCGCCTCTCGTCGTAAGAGTCTGGTGTCAACGGGCGACCGCTCAGCCAAGATTCGTACGTACAACTTCCCCCAGGGACGTGTTACTGATCATCGTATCGGCTACACCACTCACGATCTGCAGGGCTTCCTCGGAGGTGATATTCAGGCAATGATCGATGCTTTGACCGTTGCGGAAAATGCCGAACGCATGAAAGAGAACGAACTGTAGTCCTTATTTACTTGACTTATCGTTATCTAAAAAAATAAAAATATGAATCGTAAAGAATTGATAGAACAGATTAAGCAGAAGCAGAGTTTTCTGTGCGTGGGATTGGATACAGATGCCAAGAAGATGCCCGAGTGTGTCTTCGATCTGCACGATCCGTTCTTTGAGTTTAATAAGGCCATCATCGACGCAACGGCCAATTACTGCGTAGCCTACAAGCCCAATCTGGCTTTCTACGAGGCTTACGGCGTAAAGGGTCTGATGTCGTTCGAGAAAACGGTGAAGTATCTGAAGGAGAACTACCCCAACCACTTCATCATCGCCGATGCAAAGCGTGGCGATATCGGCAACACCTCCAAGATGTATGCCCGTACCTTCTTCGAGGAGTACAATGTGGATGCGCTGACCGTTGCCCCATACATGGGCGAAGACAGCGTCACACCTTTCCTCGAGTACGAGAACAAATGGGTGATTCTGTTGGCGCTCACTTCCAACAAAGGCTCTCACGATTTCCAGCTCACGGAGGATGCTCAGGGCGAGCGCCTCTTCGAAAAAGTGCTGAAGAAGAGTCAGGAATGGGGGAACACGGAGAATATGATGTATGTGGTTGGTGCCACACAGGGCCAGATGTTCGAGGATATCCGCAAGGTAGCTCCCAATCATTTCCTCCTGGTGCCTGGTGTGGGTGCTCAGGGTGGATCGCTGCAAGAGGTTTGCAAATACGGCATGACCAAGGATTGTGGTTTGCTGGTTAACTCCTCACGAGGCATTATCTACGCTTCAAACGATGAACACTATGCCGAGATAGCCGGCAACAAAGCCCAAGAACTCCAACAGGAGATGGCAGTTGAATTAAAGAAGGTAGGCCTCTAAAGCCTACCTTTCTTTTTCAATATTCAATTTTCAATGTTTCTGCGCCCTACTCCACTTTTCTAACCTCTTGTATTCTTTCTTCGTGAGCCGCATGAACGAACCATGCTGAGGCGCTTTCACGCCTTCAATGTTGCGTGGCGAATGGAAGTTGCGCATGTTCTCATCAGCCAGACAGAGGCGATAGTTCTTGGGCTTCGATGAATACTCGATATAGGCGATCACCCACGTCTTCTCACCAGCCAACTGGAAAGCACTCACACCCTCACATTTCTTATTACCCTCAAAATCCACGTAGTCATCCTCCACAGGCTCGCTCCAAGGACCCGTGAGTGCTGGTGCTGTCGCTGTGAAGAGTCCAGGCTTGCCACCTTCCTTCTTAATCATCATGTGCCATTTCTGGTCGGCTTCCACCCAGTTGATGTCCGCATCTATGGTGGCATAGCCCCAGTCGAAGAGCAATCGGGGTTGCGTCAGCGTGGTAAAACTCTCATCGGCATACGAGTAGTACATGCGATCGTACGCTTCCTCACCACGATTCCAGATGGAGTAATACACCATATAACCGCCCTTCTTGCCGTTGGGCCAAACATAGTCCTCATCCCACACAATCTGTGGTGCCCACACACGATTAATCGTGCTCCAATCCTTAAACGTGCTCTCCTTCTCCGAATCCGAGAAAATCGATGGACCCTTGCGATAATCGAAGGTTACTGATTTCCAGTTAATCAGGTCATCGCTCGTCAGCAGATCGATGCCGTAGTTATCCCATGTTTCCTTCTTGCCCAGTCGATCGCGAGCGCCCACGTTCATATCCGTACACACCATCAGATAGCCCTTGCCATCGTGCTTGCGGCAGATGTAAGCATCGCGCGTAGCACCCTCAATACGGGCATGTTCGGCATCGCTGAATATAGAGTCGCCATCCAGCAAATCGTGATAGTGAAACCCATCGCGACTCAGGGCATACGCCGTCCACGCGCGCCCACGCTCGTTCATATGACAATACAGATAACCATAGTTGCCTTTCTGCAGATTTCCCTTCTGGGCCATCATCGCCTGAGGCATCATCATCAGCAAGCCCGACAGAAGTGTTAAGAGTTGTAAATGCTTCATAAGAGTAGTTATTTGAGTAATTTTGGGGCAAAGATACGTAAATTATTTGATAAAACCACAATAAATTTGGTATTTCCCCTCCTTTTTTGTAATTTTGCACCCATGAACGACGTCAAGATTATCAACGACCCCGTTTTCGGGTTTATCAGGATACCCCGAGGGTTGCTTTATAACATCGTGCAGCATCCGCTGTTCCAGCGCCTGAATCGCATCAACCAGCTCGGTCTGGCTTCAGTGGTTTACCCAGGTGCTCGCCATACGCGTTTCCAGCATTCTCTGGGCGCTTTCCATCTGATGAGTGAGGCCATCCTGAACCTCCAGCAGAAGGGCAACTTTATCTTTGATTCTGAGGCCGAAGCCGTCGAGGCCGCCATCCTGATGCACGACATCGGGCATGGTCCTTTCTCGCACGTTTTAGAGGGAACACTCCTTCACGGCATCTCCCACGAGGACATCTCGCTCATGATGATGGAAGAGATCAATCGCTCCCTCAACGGACAGCTTAATCTGGCCATCAGCATCTTCAAAGGCGACTATCCCAAGAACTTCCTCCACCAGTTGATTTCCAGTCAGTTGGATATGGACCGATTGGATTATCTGCGTCGTGATTCATTCTATACCGGCGTTACCGAAGGCAACATCGGTAGCGCTCGTATCATCAAGATGCTCAATGTGATAGACGATTCGCTTGTAGTAGAACAGAAAGGCATTTACTCGCTCGAAAACTACCTCACCACCCGCCGTCTGATGTACTGGCAGGTGTATCTGCATCGCACCTGTGTGGCCTACGAAAAAGTGCTCGTCAATATGCTCACTCGCGCCAAGGATCTCATCCGCATGGGCCAGGATGTGTTCGCATCGCCAGCCCTGCATTACTTCATCAGCAACGATGTGGATAAGACCTGGTTCACCTCTCATCCTGAGGCCCTCGCCTACTACGGCGAACTCGATGATTCCGACATCTGGAGCGCCATGAAGGCTTGGAAGCATCACGACGATAAGATACTCTCCACCCTCGCCACCGATATGCTCGATCGCCGCATCTTCAAGGTGGAAGTTCTGGAGGAAGAACCCACGCCCGAGCGCATGGAGGAACTCAAGCAAATGATCGCCCAGAAGATGGACATTCCGTACGAGGATGCCCACTATCTCATGAGCCTGAACACCATCCAGAAAGATATGTATAATGTGGATGATGATAGTATCGCAATTCTTTACAAAAATGGCGACATT
>R26__coassemble_894_pt1 | contig 16349 bp, 13 predicted proteins | sample R26__metabat2_high_PE_018 | metagenome-assembled genome bin R26
TCATAAATCTACCCTTAATCGTGTATTGGATGATAGTTGCGGATTTTAGGTACTTGTATATTTTAGTCTCAATCCAGGACTGTATTTCTTGACAACCTTTTCGCCATTCTCTTGGCTCTCTATCTGTGATATTGTCAGCACACAGGAGAAAGTTTCGCCCTTGGTATCTAAGATAGCCGTCGTTTGACTTGGTACTACGCTTGCTATGATAGGGAAATAGTTCCCCTGATCGGTAGTCACAACAAAGGGGAGATAACTTACTGCATAGATTCGTTTTGGGTATAGTTCAAGATAGATGCCGCTATCCGATATACCGATACAACGAAAATATTCCCCTATACCGGCCTCTATAAAATCGTATTTAAAATCAAGGTTTTTGAGTGTTTGGAAATACAAGGAATCCTCATCGTGTAAAGTGACTCCGACGGGTATGTCGTTTGTGATTTTGGTCACTTTCACCTGTGGGGCTACTTCTTTTATCATTGTCTTGTATGGAAACCCGTAGAAAGCAACATAATTCTCACTATACGAGGTGCTGACCTGGACATCTAAGGTATCAGTAGACACATCATCAACTGACCAAACACCCCTAAAGGAGCAATTTAATTGTGGTATAGTGGGTGGGTTATCGAAATCTATTCTGTGAAGGAGTGATGTATCCTTGGGGAATAAGCCGTTATTCGTTTTTTCGTATTGCGATTCCGCTTCGCCCCCTTCCTCCTTGCCGCAGCCCATAACAAGAGCTGTCAGCACCAACAGCACCAATGGCATGATTCGCTTTAAGTTCATTCTTTGTTCTACCATACGCTCTATATCTTTTTATTATTATAACGTAGAAAGGACTAAAATACTGCATTAAAGAACCTTAAAAATGCAGGATGGGGCGCTTTTTTCTTAATGAATCTTAAATCTTTGGTTTTCCATGCAAGGTTTTGTACTTTTGCAGTTATATCTATAGACAAACATTAAACAGATAGAAAAGATGAAGGCAAAAGTGATTCTGATGATGCTGTTGGCGGGGATGCTTTCCGCTTGTTCGCTGGACGATGATGACCCTGAGGAGTGGACGCCTACTACGGAAACGTGGGAGGTAAACATCGAGCCGGAATATGTGGTAGACATCCCAACGTGGGGAGGTTATTCCCAAGCTTTATGGGCTTATAGCCCTCGGATGGAGGCCTATAATGACAAAGGTGAGCACATGACCTTTACCCTCAATCAAATCGAAGGTTTTTCCTATGAAGAAGGTTTTCGCTATAAACTGTTGGTGGATGCCTCGACTACCGATCCGAAAATCATGGATGGACCTGGTCGCACCTTTAAGTTGAAAAAGTTGGTAAGCATGGAATATGTAGGCATTCGAACAGAAGGTCAGCGTGAGGTAACGATGGATGTACAGAGAGTCATCATGACACCACCCAATGACTTCTCGTCGCAGTGCTATTCCTTCCTTTGCGGAAAGGCTATTGACGGCAGTGAAAAACTCGATATGGCCATGGGAGAATTATGGGGGTGTGAACCTGAGATGTTCCAGTATCACGATGAATCGAAGCAATTCCACAGATTTCTCTGCAGGATGAAGCTGACGATTACACCAGCTGATAGGCCCGTATTCCGCTCTCATCAGTATCGCATCCGCCTGAAAGAGCTGATCAGTAAGGAGGAATTGCCTCGTGACAGTATTGTCAAGGCTGCAACAGATGAAGAATATTTTCAAAAGTTTTAAGATATGAAGAAGCTGGTATTGTTATTTATAATAGGTGTATTGATTACTGCATCGTGCACGAATGACTCAGAAGCCGACTTGACTGCTGATATTGTTGATAATATGAAGCAGATGCAGGATTTGGTAAATCGTTATGGAAAGGGTTCTTACGACATGATATGGATTGTAGATAAGTATTGGGCTGATACGGCTACGTTCTCAACACAAATGGATCCTTATTACACAGTCATTTCTCATTTTCCAATGAATCATTTCCTAAGTATTCTCTATAGGGAAAAAGATCCTGAAGTCTTTCATGATGAACATTTCAAATACAATCATCTATCATATTGGCTGATGGACTTGTCGTATGTAGGATACTCAACAAGCAACGCCTACCTCTCAAACGGCACATGCACTCCTCGTACTTATTTTAAATGGGATGATGTTGAATATCAATGTCAAATGTGGATAAACACTACGAGTTTAGTAGGTGAACAATCTGCCCTTATGTATGATGTAGAAAACGATGTATGGTCGGGCTTTGTACCCTTGGACAGCCTTTCCGTTACAAATATGGAGACGTTAGAAACAAGAACATGGCGTAATGAATCTCATTCATCGCGCATGTCGTTCCAAACAAAAGGAAGGAAGAAATAACGGAAGAGGACTGTGGAGACAGAACGACAACTGCTCGACGCGATATTAGGCGGAGAAAGCCAGGCGATGCGACGCCTGTATGACCGCTTTTCAGGATATACTATGGCCATAGCGCTGAGGTATGTTCCTGATCGCGACGATGTAAGGGACGTGTTGCAGGACAGTTTCGTCAGCGTTCTGACCTCCATCCGCCAGTTCGACTATCGAGGCGAGGGCTCGCTGAAATCCTGGGTGGCCAGAATAGTAGCCAATCGCGCCTTAGACTGGGTGAAGGAACACGAACGAGTGACCATGATACCAGATATACCCGAGGAGGCCATAGACGATGGAGTGCCAGACGTGGACGAGGTGCCTCCCGACATACTTGACCAGATGATAGGAAGGCTCCCGGCGGGATGCAGAATGGTGCTCAACCTGTACGTCTTCGGACAACTCTCGCACAAGCAAATAGCCCAGCAACTGGGCATCAGGGAAACCTCCTCAGCCTCACAGTTCTTCCACGCGAAGAAGCTATTAAGAGAAATGATTAGCGAATATTTAAACTCACAAAAGAGATGAAACAGGAAGATTGGACACAGCGGCTACGCGATAAGCTGGCAGACCACGAGGAGTCTGCTCCAGCTGACTTGTGGGCTGGCATTGAGGCCCGTCTGCAAGCGGAGGGTGTACTGAAGCCTTCTGAGCCTGAGACTCCTAAGGCCCGTTTCATGTCCTTGTGGGGCAAGCGCATTGCTGTGGCAGCAGCCTTTATCGGCGTGCTCACCTGCAATGGCTATCTGATGTGGGAAATAGGACAAAACGAAAAGGCCAAGAAGGCAGAAGCTTTAGAGGCCTCCGTAAGCTCGATGAAATCGGACGTTCTGGCGAAGAATGAAGAGAAATCGCCGATTTCATCGGAATCGACAGATGAGACGCCTCAGGAGAATATTGTAACCAAGAATGCGCCCCAGCGTGTAATGAGCGCTCAGCCAACGAAGCTCTTGGCACAGGAGGTTACTACGGCGCAAGAGGATATACCCCAGAATATACCCGAAAAGGCGGAGGAACCCATCAGGGAAGCGGTAAAATCGCCCATTTCATCGGAGCCTAAGGCTAAGGAGCCACAGCAGGTGCCGCCCAGCGAACAGGATCAGATTCGCCAGCTTGACGCCAAGATAGCCGAGGCCACGAGGAAGAGCCGTCGCGGAAGGATAGGCTTCAACCTTTATGCCCAGGCGGGCTCTGGCAATCAGATGAGTGCCAATGGTGTGATGATGAGTCCGTCGATGGCTGAGAACTATAATTTCCACGATAATCTGCTGGTTCGCCATTCGACGCGTGCAGCCAACAGCGAGGTGATCTATCTGGCGAACTACGAGGAACAGCAGAAGCATTATCAGCCCATAGCGTTTGGACTGACCACAAATATCCCCATTTCATCGAGACTTTCGCTGACTACGGGCTTGGTATATACCCGATTGCGTTCTGACTTTGTGAGCATCATGGGCGGCATTCCATTGACCAAAGAGCAGACGTTGCATTATATTGGTGTGCCCGTGAATGCGCAATATCAGCTGTGGAAGTGGAAGGGGCTGAGCGTTTACGCCTCGGCAGGCGGACAGGCCGACTATAACGTGAAGGCCAAGACGAAGCAGGAGGGTGTGGACTATCCCGTATCGCGCGACGGCCTGCAGTTCTCGGTTCAGGGCGCCCTGGGTTTCGAGTATGACGTGATTCCACAGCTGGGCATCTATGTTGAGCCTGGCGTGAAACACTACTTTGATAATGGCAGCTCGGTGAAGACTTTCTTCAAGGATAAGCCCAACAGTTTCAACCTGCAGATAGGTCTCCGCCTGAACCTGGGCAGACCGAAAAAGGAATAAGCTATTGAAGTTTTAACCTAAAGATAACATTATAAATGAGGTGAAAACCAAAAATTCATCGTATCTTTGCACTCGGAAAGTGTAATAGACTAGATGAAGAAGGCATTGATGTATCTGTTGCTGGCATTCGGTATCATTCTCGGAGTGCTGTTCGTAGGCGGGGCCGTGATGGGCTTCGTCGCCGGATTCATCGATGGATTCCAGGGGAATGAAACCGGCACCACCTCTGTCTTGAACATGATGACGGTGGGCGGTTGCTGCATGATCCTGGTGCTGGCGCTGGTGCTTAACTGGGTGTTCCTCCGTCTGGGCTATGCCTCTTATTCCGTGGGCCGCATTCCCCAGAACGTCCGTTGGAAGGTGATCCTGGCCTTAGCTATGGCTATGGCAGGACTGGCTGTGCTTTATTGCATTGTGTATAATCCGATAATAGAGCCCGACGGCACGATCATCACGGAGCAGGATTCCACCACGCGAAAGACTTTTCTCTGGATGAAGACCCATCCGCTGGTTAGCATCCCGATGATCATAGTGATTGAGGCAACGGCTAATCTGGTGATCTATGGTGCTGTGCTCCGCGAGATACTGGAGTGGAAGCATCGTCCTGCCATCGTGATAACCGTCTATGCAGTTATCATGGTATTGGTATCGAAGCTGTATAGCAGTCCGCTGCTGATACTGCCAACGTTTATGATGGCCATGTTGGAGGGTTGGGTCTACGAGTATTCCCGTAGCGTGATACCTGTGATTATAGGCGATGTGGTGTTCTGGCTGGTGTTGCTCTTCCTACTGGGCACCGTTCTCTCAGGGGCGTGGTTCGTCCTGGTGGCCCTGTTGGTGATACCAGGTGCATGCATCACGCTGAGACTGATGGAACCTTACAAGCCCATCGACTAATTCTCGACCAACAGCTGAAGGCCGATACCACGAATGGTCTTCAGATTGATTCTTGGCTCATCGGCCAGCAGTTTCCTGAGTTTATTGATGAATACATCGAGTGAGCGCGAGGCGAAATAATCGTCCTCCGTGTTCCAGAAGCGGCTCAGTATGGCTTCGCGACGTACTACGTTGTTCTTGTTCTCGGCCAACAGCTGCAGGATCTGGGCTTCGCGCTGGGTGATGGTCTGGGCCTCGCCGGTATCGTCGTTGCGCAGGGTGGCGTGATCGGCATCGAGGGTGAACTTGCCCAGCTTGTAATGGCTGGTCTCGTTCTGCGTCTTGGCGCCACCACGCATCTTCATCAGGGCCTGTATGTGGGCATCGAGTTCCTCAGGAACGAAGGGCTTCTTCACGTAGTTGTTGATGCCCAGACGATAGCCGGCCTTCACATCGTTGGGCGAGGTGAGGGCAGAGGTGAAGATGATGATCACATCGCCATCGGTCTCGCGAATGCGTTCCACCATCTCGAAGCCGTTCATCACGGGCATGTCGATGTCGGAGATGATGACGTCGGGATGCGTCTCCTCCCAGGCCTTCACACCTTCCTTGCCATTCTTGGCGGTGGTTACCTCGTAGCCGCCTATGATGTCTTCCAAACCAGTCTTCTCGATGTAAGCCAGCGATTCATCGTCTTCTACTAACAATAGTTTAATCATACGTTCTTGGGGATATAAAGAGTGAATTCTGAATAGTTGTCTTTCTCGCTTGATACAGTCACCTTGCCACCATGGGCTTTCATCACCTGATCGACATAGTTGAGTCCGAGGCCGAAGCCCGAGACGCCACCCGTGCGGTTCTTCTCGTGGATGGCAGCACGTCCGAACTTGTCGAAGATGATCCTCTGCTCCTCCTTTGAGATGCCGATGCCGTTATCGCGTACCTTTAATAATACATGCTTATCGGTATCGAGGGTGCTGATCTTGATCTGAATCTCGTCCTTCGAGTATTTGATGGCGTTATCGAGCAGATTGGCAATGGCTTCCGTGAGATACTGCTCATCGGCCCATACGTTTCTTACCTTCAGGTCGCCCGTTATCTGCAGAGGTTTGGTGGTCTTGGTCTTGGCCTTGTCCACCAGGTCGTCGATGATGGGCTCGAGGTCGATCTCGTTCTTGCTGAGTATCAGTTTTTTGTTCTCCAGCTTCGAGATGGTAAGCAGTTTGTTGACGAGTGCCAGCAGATGTTCGGCCTCGTCCTCGATGATGGAGTAATACTTCTCCTTGATCTGGGGCTTGTCGTCCACCTTGCCGCTATGCAGGAAGTGGGCGCCCATGATGATCGATGAAAGCGGGGATTTCATGTCGTGGACCATCGCGTAGGAGAAGTCATTACGCAACTCGGCCATCTGCTCCTGTTCGGTAATGAAGCGCAGCAACTGGATGATGATGATGGCGAAGAAGCCCAGGATAACGGCGCTGATCAGGAAGAGCGGACTCAGCTTGCGGGCCAGTTCGGGGTAGGGATTATTGAGCGCTAACTGTAGAGCCCTCGACTGATCGCGACGGATGCTGACGGGTTTCGTCAATATGGACCACGACGAGCTGCGCTCATTGTTCTGGCGCAGCACATTCCTATTGGAATCGACCTCCTGAATGGTAACGTCGCGATTGATGTGGGCTACGCTCAGCAGGGAGTCGACGAACATAGCCACCGTTTCGAGTGATATCTCAGAGTGATACTTACGGCTCAGGGCATCGTTCATACCTTCGACGGAGGAGGCGAGCGATAGGTTGCCTCGTGCATCGGGCAGACTGAGGGTGTCGCCCGTAGTCACGATGTCGGCTCGCTGGTAACTCTCGTAGAACATGGCCCAGGTGAGTTGGTTGCCTGCACGCTCAGTCATGTCTCGGGTAACGGAGCGATAGGTCATCCACATATAAAGCGCCAGCAGCAGAAGAACTGCCACGGCACTCACCATCGACACATATTTATATTTATTGCTATGCATAACCGATGGCAAAGGTAAGGCTTTTTTCTTAAACCACAAAACATTTAACCTAAAGATAACATTCGGATAACTTAATGTTATTGCAACTTTCCGTACCTTTGCAACGTCAAACAGATAAAATAACAATTAAAACTCAAGAGATATGGAAGCAATTATCACAGCCGCAACAGTATTGACCATGTACTTCAACGCAGTAAACAGCAATGAGCCCAACTACATGTACAATGGTGACATGGAGGACGGAAAGGTAAACAAGATCGAGGTTTACGAGAAGAACGCCAACGCGCAGATGACCCAGAAGATGGAGTACTGCTACGAGTATGACGAGCAGGGACGCCTCACGAACAAGGAGATGCTGAGCTGGGACGAGGCCAAGAAGCAATGGACCAAGAGCACCCGCCTGAGCTACAAATACTTTAAGAATGGCTACAACGTGGAGGTGAGCCAGTGGAACGCCAAGAAGCAGGCTTACGATCTGCCTTCAGAGGTAACACTCTATCGCCAGGTGGCTCCCAGTCTGACATCGGTTAAGACCTATAAGATGAACGAGACTCAGGACAATATGTACCTCACCAGTCGGATGATGGTGATGGATTCGCTCGACAGTCAGTTGCTCGCTACCACCCGATAATAAGTTTTCTCTCTCTCTAAAATATAAAAACCCTTAAATGGGTATCAGAATCCGTAATCTGCGTAGGTGGATTACGGATTTTTATTTGTATCTTTGCAGCGAGCTATAACAATATAAAACGATGAAGTTAATTAAAGACAAGAAATTCGGCGGTGAGCGACCCTTGTTCGCTTGCCATGACCTGCGATTGGAGAATGTATCCATCACCGATGGTGAGTCGGGCATTAAGCAATGCCAGAACATGGAGGCTTACGACTGTAAGTTCTATGGCAAATATCCCTGGTGGCACGTGGATGGTGCCTATATCGAGAACTGCTACTTTGCGCTGGGCTCGCGCTCGGCCATCTGGTACACCAACGATCTGGTGATGAAGAACTCGCGAATAGACGGACCGAAGTTCTTCCGCGAGATGAACAACCTGACGCTGGAGAACGTAGAGATAACCGATGCCGACGAGACCTTCTGGAAGGTGAACGGCATCAAGATCAAGAACGTAAAACTGCATGGGGGCACTTATCCTTTCATGTTCTCTGAGAATATTTATGTTGACGGACTGGAGAGCGACTCGAAATATGTTTTCCAGTATTGCAAGAACGTGGAGGTGCATAATGCCAATATCCTGACGAAGGACTCTTTCTGGGAGTGCGAGAACGTGACCATCTATGACTCTGTACTCGATGGCGAGTATCTGGCCTGGCACTCAAAGAACGTGCGCCTGGTGAACTGCCACTTGGCTGGTGAGCAGTTGCTCTGTTATACCCAGAACCTGGTGCTCGAGAACTGTACCATCGACCCCTTGTGCGACCGTATGTTCGAATACTCTACCGTTGAGGCCGACATCAAGGGTCATATCGAGAACATCAAGAATCCCACGAGCGGACATATTATTGCCGATTCCATCGGTAGTATCACCATAGATGAGAACGTAAGAGAGCCGAATAATTGTGTGATAGAGGTGAGAGGTGAGAAGTAAGAGGTTAGAGATATGAAATACAACTTTGACGAATTGGTGGAGCGCAGGGGTACGAACTGCGTGAAATGGGATGAAAGGCCACAGGTAGGCGAGCGCAGCTCGGGAATGAGTCCGTCGGCCGATGTGATTCCCCTCTGGGTGGCCGACATGGATTTCAAGGCGGCTCCAGCTATCTTGGAGGCCGTTAAAAAGCGTGCAGAGCATGGTGTGTTTGGTTATAACATCGTGCCTGAGAGCTATTACGAGGCTGTCATTTCCTGGTTCCATCGTCGTCATCAATGGGAGATCCAGCGCCAATGGATACTCTACACCACAGCCGTTGTTCCTGCGATGTCGTGTGTCATCAAGGCGCTCACCATGCCAGGAGAAAAAGTGCTCATCCTCTCGCCAGCTTATAACTGCTTCTTCTCGAGTATCAAAAATAACGGTTGCGAGGTGTTGGAGTCGCCCCTGAAGGCCGTGGATGACTCCTTCGAGGTGGACTTTGACGATTTCGAGGCTAAGTGTGCCGATGAAAAGACCACCCTCTTCCTGCTGTGTAATCCTCATAACCCTTCAGGCCGAGTCTGGACAAGAGAGGAACTGCAACGCATGTACGACATTTGTCAGCAGCATGGCGTGAAGGTGGTAAGCGATGAGATTCATTGCGAATTGGTGATGCCTGGGCATCAGTTCGTACCCTTTGGAACGATTACCGACAATTGCGTGGTGATGAACTCGCCCTCGAAGAACTTCAATACGGCTGGTCTGCAGATTGCTAACATCATCTGTTCGCATCCCTCATGGCGTCGCAGAATCGATCGTGCCATTAATATTAATGAGGTGTGCGATGTGAATCCCTTCGGTATAGTGGCGCTTCAGGCGGCTTATAACGAGAGCGAGGATTGGATTGATGAACTGAACCAGTACCTCTGGGGAAATTATCAGCTTTTGCGCGATTTCATCGCCGAAAACCTGCCCCAATGGAAGGTGTGTCGTCTGGAAGGAACCTACCTGCCTTGGGTGGATATCTCGGCCATGGGCATCACTTCGCAGGAGCTTTGTGACCGATTGCTGGCTGAGGCTAAGGTATGGATTAATCCAGGCACGATGTATGGGCCCCAGACGGGTGAGGGATATGTGCGTTTCAACATTGCCATCCAGCGCAGCCGGCTCTTAGATGCCCTCCAGCGTATCAAGGCATATTTAGGGTAAAACCAAAACAATTTGTTTTGCCTTGAAAGAGATAGTTCCTTTGTGTGTAAAAGACTATCTTAACGAGGGCAAAACAAATTGTTTTGCTTGAAGGGGGATCATCCCTTAGTTAATCAGGAATATTTTCGTCAGTCCGTTGTAGGTGGCCTTGATGGTAGCGCGACCTTCTACAATAGGACTTATCTCGAATTTCACCGATGGATCGGAGGCTGTCGCTGTGAGTTTAGAGCCATCGCCGATCTTGCCATATACCTGATAGCGCGTCTGGTCGGTATAGCCATTCAGGTTGGTGAAGCGGATAGGTGTCGATGGAATCACCAGTTTTTGTCCGTCGGCCATGATGGTTACCTGAGGCACAACAGGGGCTTCGAACTGCTCACCAGCCTTTGAGAAACCGATACCGTGAAGGTCGAAGAGGCCCTGCGGACGCTGGGGGCGACGTGGTCCCCATTGTGGGCGCTGGGGAGCCTGGATGTCGGCACCCTCGGCCACGAGGTAGATGGCATGCTTGCCCTGCAGTCCCTCAACGGCGGGCACAGGCTGCTGATAGATCTTAGGTGACTTCTGTGCATCGGCTGGGATATCGAAAACAGCGATTTCATCGCCTTTCCAAGGATCGTCCAGCTTGACGTGGATCTTAAAGGCACCATGTCCGCCTGCAGTCAGGTTCAGGTTTAATACAGCGCCATCGCCCTTCTGGATGCCAGTAAAAGCCTTGAGACCTTTCGTGGCCTGAGCCAGACCGCCAAAGCCGAAGTACTTGAAACCGACGATACCTGTATTGGTAATGCCAGCCAGGTCCATAGAGTTATTCCAGATGTCGTGGTTGTCCTGCATCCACTCGTTGCTATTGGTGCCGCCAGTCATGAAGCAGGCCAGACCAGCAGAGTAATACTGATAAGGAGGCAGACCGAAGATCTGGAAGCCCTCGGAGGTGACTTCTGCACCTGTATATTCGTTGCCATCGGCGGCTTTTGCCGTCCACTCATTATCCTTGGCATAGGGGGCGTAGCCTGTAATCTTCACTACACCACCCTTGGCCACGGGCTTCTTGTCCCAAGTAATCTTAACGGGAGCCACCATGGCCTGACGGGCAAAGCCGAAGCCGCGTGGCGGACGGTGATAGAATACATACCACTGGCCGTTGATTTCCTGAATCGAGCCGTGGGTGTTATGACCAGCATTGGTGGTGATGAGTTGTGCATCGCCTTCGCCAGCAACCACACCACGCGAGTCGACCAATACGCCACCTGAGCGCCAGGGCCCTAAGGGCGAATCGCCAAAAGCATAGCGCAAGGCGGAATTGGTATTGCCCAGACCGTATTCCTTGCCACTATAGCCAGAGAACACCATCACGTATTTATTGCCTACCTGACGAATTGATGAGGCCTCGAAGAAGTTGAAATCGAGTGGGTTCTGACCCTCGTAAAGGGCTTTATACTCAGAGCCTTCCTTGTCGAGCAGACGACCATCGGCGCTGCTGGCAGGGATGAAGGGATCGATCAGCTGAGTGCCCTCACGCTGGGAGTACATGGTGTTCTGATCGAGTTCGCAAGCCGTGGAATGCTGAAAACCGTAGAACACATAAGCACGGAAACCCTTATCATAGTCGGGATCCTTCTTATTAGTGATATTCTCGATGAATACGGAGGGATCGAAGTCGATGAGAGAGCCGGGAAGACATTGGCGACCACCCTCAGTCAGATTAATCGGTGTGAAAGGACCGTTGGGGCGATCGCTCTTGCAAACCATCGGCACGCGACGCCACCCACGGGAGTGGGGGTAGAGGTAATAAGTCTTCTTGCCCGTAGCCTTGTCCTTCACTTCCACTAGATCGGGAGCAAACATCGTATCCCATTGACCGTCAACGTAGTGGGTGAATATCGGGCCTTCGTCGCGCCACTGGCTGAGGTCCTCAACGGGAGCCGACCACATGCGGATATCGCTACCACAGTAGGCCGAGTAATTGGTGTCGTGCGAGCCGATGATATAGGCTCTGAACTTGCCAGGCTGGTCGGGATCCTCGAATACACGCGGTTCGCCATCGGGCAGATGTTCCCACAAGGGGAGATAGGGGTTCTGCGCCTGAGCCGAAAGAGCGGCCAGGAGCAGGAGGGGAAGAATGAATAGTCGTTTCATATTTGTAAGTGTTTAGTGTTACGTGTAAAGATGCCTGCAAAGTTAGGAAAAAACGGGCTAAATAACAAATTTAGTGGCGTATAATTTTGTTTTTCCGCCTTTTCTACGTACCTTTGCAGCCGAAAACCACGCGCCCTGATAGTTAAATGGATATAACAAGGCTCTCCTAAAGCTTAGTTCCGAGTTCGATTCTCGGTCGGGGTACTGTGTTGTTTTTTAGTAATTCCTGTTGGAATTCGCGTGGTGTACATCCCTTGAAATGCTTGAAGTTGCGGTAGAAGGCGCTGCTGGAGGTGAAGCCCGACTTAGTGGCTACTTCGCTCAGATGTATCTCGGGATTATTCTCAATCATCTCTGCCGAATAATCAATACGCTTGCTGTTGATGAATTCCGAGAACGTGAGCCCCATCTTCATGTTGATGGTATGGTAGATATAGTTGCGATTGGAGTTAAGCAACCTTGACAACTCATCGATTTTCAGGTTGGGATTCAGGTAATACTTCTCTTGGTCCATCAGCTTCAGAAGCTTATCGCCAAGATCATCCTTGATGTCATCGGGAATAAAGGCGTCGTCTTCTATCTCGTCGATATCGATATCATTGATATAGAACTGCTGGTGTAAACCTACGTGACCAATGATCAGGAGTAGGATGGAGAAGGTGGTCAGGGGAACAGCTGCCAACCAGATAGATTCGTTGAAATGGGTGCGTCCGATGGCGTTGCATACGAACGAAGCGATAGATGCCAGCACGAGTACAATCAACAGGGATCTGATAGAGCCGGCCGTTTTACCTTCGGTATCAGAATAGTAGTTTTTTACCAAATGGTCGTAATGACTGATGCGCTTCCATCCGAAATAAAGTACGGGCGGTATCTCCAGCGCGTGAATCACCTTGACAGCCGTATGCGCCACGCCCTGCCACCATGCCAGACCGCTTAGACCAGAGAAATCATTGTGATACAGGTTGTACTCGATGAATGCCACCATTTCCGCATGGTCCATCAAGAGATAGAGAAAACCTACGGTTAGGAAACAGATGATGGCAGGCAGCAGATAGTAGAACTGCCACAGCCTGTTGGGGCGCCGGATGGTCAGTTCCTCAATATAGATATAGAATAAGGGATAGACAGCGGGATTGCAGAAACAATAGACGGTATCGGAGAAGGGAATGGCCTCCTTGATGCCGTTAAAGAAGATGAAGTGTCCAGTATAAAGCAATGTGGCCGATGCCATGAAGAAGAACAGCCTGAGTTGTGGACGGTTAGCCTTTATTCTCAGGTGTAATGCCAGAAGTGCGGTCATGATGCCACATACCAGCATGGGTAGTGATGATAGTAATATGAAAATCACGGCTGCAAAGATACGAAATAAATCTGATAACCATCAAAAAATAGGCCGCAACTTTTCAGTCGCAGCCTATTATATATATTAATAAGGTGTATGCCTTATTTCTTCTCGGCAATTTCTTCTTCCTTGATCGTGCGGCCTAAGGTAAGATAAGCCGTAGGAGCAGCGATGAAGAGTGAAGACAGGGTACCGAAGATAACACCCAGAATCATAGCGAACGAGAACGAGCGGATGCTATCACCACCGAGGATGAAGATAGCCAACAGCACGATCAAGGTCGTTACTGAGGTGTTGATGGTACGAGCCAGCGTCTGGTTCAATGAGTCGTTGAACAGCTGCTGACGATCGCGCTTGCCATAGAGACCGATGTTCTCACGGATACGGTCGAATACTACCACCTTATCGTTGATAGAGTAACCGATCACCGTCAGGATAGCACCAATGAATACCTGGTCGATCTCGAGTGACATGGGAACCCAACCCCAGAGTACTGAGTAGAAGCCAATTACTACCAATGCATCGAGAGCCAGCGCAACAGTAGCACCTACAGAGAAGGCGAGGTTGCGGAAGCGGAGCAGGATGTAGAGGAAGATGGCAATCAGGGCAATGATCACAGAGATGATAGCACCATATGTGATATCCTTAGCCACAGAAGGACCTACCTTAGCAGAGCTGATGATAGAACCACCTTCGCGGACATCAGGATTCTTGAATGCCTCAACGTCGGCCTGGCTTACGAGGTTAGCCTTCTTCAGAGCATTGAAGAGGATAGTCTCAGCCTGGTCGTCAACCTCAGGATTGTTAGACTCGATATCCCAGTTGGTAGAGATACGAACGGTCTTACCGTCAGTACCCAGGGCAATCACAGAGGTGTTAGCCTCCTGGTTAGCCTTCTCACCCATGGTGTTGATGAAGGCACCGGCCATAGCCTGACGAACCTCCTCAACGGGAGTCTCCTTATCGAGGGTCACCACATAGTTACGACCACCAGTGAAGTCGATGCTCTGGCTCAGGCCGCGAACGGCGAATGAGATACAGAACAGGATGGCAGCTACGCCCCAGATGGTGAAGGTCTTCTTGTATATGCCCATGAAGTTGTAGTGGGCGTTCTGCATCAGGTTCTTTGAGTAGCCTGTCACGAAGGTCAGGTTTGTCCACTTATCCTTAGAGAGCATGTAATCGTAAACGACACGTGTCATGAACACAGCGGTGAAGAACGATACGAGGATACCGATGATCCAGGTTGTTGCGAAGCCCTTCACAGGACCTGTACCGAAGTAGAGCAGGATGATACCTGTGATGAGTGATGTGAAGTTAGAGTCGAAGATAGCGCTGAAGGCGTTAGAATAACCCTTGTTCAGAGCCTCTTTCACAGAGAGCCCCTTCTTCAACTCTTCCTTGATACGCTCATAGATCAGCACGTTAGCATCCACAGCCGTACCCAGTGTCAGTACGATACCGGCGATACCAGGCATGGTCAGGGCAGCCTGGAACGAGGTAAGGATACCCAGTGTGAAGAACAGGTTGAACAGCAGGGCGATATCTGAGAGGATACCAGGAACAAAGCCGTAAAGCATGATCATGTAGATCATCAGCAGTACGAAGGCCACGATGAATGAGATGATACCCTGCTGGATAGACTGGGCACCCAGTGACGGACCTACCACCTCTTCCTGCACGATACGGGTAGGAGCCGGCATCTTACCAGAGTTCAATGTGTTAGCAAGGTCCTTGGTATCTTCGATAGTGAAGTTACCAGTAATCTGAGAGTTACCACCATCGATCTGAGTGAGGATACGGGGAGCTGTGTAAACGGCGTCGTCGAGCACGATGGCTACGGCCTTACCGATGTTCTGCTTCGTAATCTGGCTCCAGCGACGGGCACCGTCAGAGTTCATCTGCATAGATACGCAGGGACGGCCGGTGTTGGGCTCGAAGTCGTCCTTTGAAGAGGTGATAACATCACCCTCCAGTGGAGCGCGACCTGAGGGCTCGGTAACCTTCAGAGCATAGAGCTCGAAGATATCACCCTTTGTATCCTGACCACCGAAGTCCTCGGGCTTAGCACCCCAACGGAGCTTTAGCTCTGCGGGCAGGATCTGACGAGCGAGGTCAGAGTAGATAATCTTGTTAATCTCAGCGGTATCGCGGGCATTGGCGTAACCAACAACGGCGAGGGTGTTACCCTGTGTGGGCTGGAAGATAGAGAACAGGGGGTTCTGCTTCTTGGCAGCCTCGAGTGCCTTGTTGTCCTTAGCCTTGTCGTCCTTCTTGGTGAGCTTAGCAGCCAGATCGCCAGCAGCAGCCTTCACGGTATCAGCTGCAGCAGCCTCAACAGCTGTTGTGTCCTCTTCAACCACCTCACCGCCAGTAGCAGCGTAGCGCTGGTTCAACTGAGCCAGAAGCGGAGTGATCTCATTGCTGTTGTAGGTCTCCCAGAACTCAAGGTTGGCAGAACCCTGGAGAAGCTTACGAACACGCTCGGGCTCCTTGATACCAGGCATCTCAACCATAATACGGCCACTCTGACCTTCGAGCTTCTGGATGTTAGGCTGAACAACGCCGAACTTATCGATACGGTTACGTACTACGTTGAACGAGTTGTCAACGGCGCTCTGCACCTCGGCACGGATGGCGCTCTCTACTTCAGAGTCGCTCGACTGGGTGCTGACCTTGCCCTTCATCTGCTGGGTAGCAAAGATGGCGGCGAGGGGACGGCCGTTGCCTTCCTGTTTCCAATACTTCACGAACAGAGAAACGAAGTCTGCCTGACTAGTCTCCTCTTCCTTCTTGGCGAGCTCCATAGCCTTCTTGTAGGCTGCGTCGGTCTTGTGGTCAGCAAGTACGTCAACCACATCAGGTACTGACACCTCAAGAATCACATTCATACCGCCCTTCAGGTCAAGACCCAGGCCAATCTCCATCTCACGGCACTGCTTCAGAGAATAGA
>R26__coassemble_1095_pt1 | contig 14134 bp, 18 predicted proteins | sample R26__metabat2_high_PE_018 | metagenome-assembled genome bin R26
CCCGTACACTCGTCCACCTCGTCAGGCACAAGTAGTCCCTTCTGTTCGTAATGACGCATGGTTTTAACTGTTACTTGCATCAACTCTGAGAACTCTCCGATTTTTAACCTTGTTTTCTTACTCATATCGCGCGATGTATTTGCTAAGCAACTGCGAAGTTAAGGCATGACCTTAGGGACGAGTCAAGAGAAATGAATACTTTAACACGGATTTAACACATCGTTGCTCTTTCTTTTACTCCTGGCCAGTAGCACCATGCGATAATGGCGGGAATGAGGGATGAGATACATTGTAGCCATCTGAAATCATAGATGCAGCTAATGCCTCCAGCCAGAGCACGAAAGCTATAGAGCACAACGATGGTGATGATAGCCGTGCGTGTCAGGGGCAAGCGGCGGATGTCGCCTGTGGCAGAGAGAGCATAAAGTCCTGCAAAACAAAAGGCGAGGACAAGGCCTATGGTCAGGGCATACAGCATCCAGACATATCCAGCCACCATCTGATGCATAATTTCACGGATGCCGTAGGCCTCGAATGCCTCGTCGAGAGCGAACAGGCAGCCGATGTGGCCAATGGCTATAAGGAAGTGGAGCACTGCTCCGAGTCGTAATCTTTTCATTGTTCTAACAGTTGTCTGGCAATATTTGCTATTACTGCCTCAGATGGTGAGTGCGTGGCGAAAACGGCGATAATGGCGTGGCTTCCATCAAGCATGAGAATGATACCTGCATCGTTCATGTCTTGCAATCCTTCAGCAGATGGGAATCCCGTACCTGTCTTATGTACGATACGAGCATCTGCGGATATCGCTGCAGGGATTCGTTTCAGTCCTGTTGAGCAGTCTGCCATCGCCTTCCAGATAAATGTCAGATATCGGTTGTCATCTTTATGATGATAAAACCACTCGAACAAACGAACCATTTCGGCGGGGGTGGAACTATTTTCGATAGCCTTTGCCGGATTCTTGTGTATCTGTTCCTCTGTCATACGGATATGGATATCGTGGAATCCAAGTTTTCTCATGTACTTCTCTACAGCTTTGGGCTTGCCGCAATGCTTGAAAAGGAGTTCGCTGGCATTGTTGTCGCTCTGTCCGAGAGACAATTCCAGCAGTTCCGCATACGAAAAGGGCTTCTCACCTTCAAACAGCTTTAGCATCGGCGACCATGTGTCTTGCATCAGGTCTGCCTTATCGACAACGATGGTGTCATCAAGAGCCAATCCTTTCCGACTCAGGTAATCGGCAACGTATAAAGCCTGGGGGAACTTCATCACGCTGTGCATGGCAAAACGCTCATTTTCGTTAATGCCAATAATAGAGTCATTGCGCATGATGCACGCACCATATTTGGTAGGCTCTTGCGCCCAGCATGATACGGCAACCAAGGCATAAATTAATGTTACTATCTTTCTCATATTATTTCTTGTTCGCATGAAGTGCCCCTCTTGGGCTGCTGCAAATGTGGCGACAGTTGTTGCGATTGAGATGGGAATGATTGTCCATACTGTCATTGGGACAGCAATGAAGAGCACGAATCCCGTTGCCTTATTCGCTGTGGTGTGAGGGAAACAGCAGTGCACATACATCACGAGTGCTGATATTTGATTCAGAACTTTAATCGCGACAATTACTCCTGCCCACAGCCATAGCCATTGCGGCAATTCGAGTATTGGCAGGAGTTTCCATACACAACATGCCACGAAGCAGATGTCAGCCACGCTATCCAGCAATGCTCCCGTCTTGGTGACGCACTTTAGTTTCCGAGCCAGCCATCCGTCAACTATATCGCTGATGCCGCAGAGAGCATAGATTATCCAATATACCACACCCGTCACATCACAAACGAGCAGACCTAAAGAGCCTACAATCCTGAGTAGCGTTATGTTGTTCGGCAACTGAGTCATCTTATTTCGATTTTATCGCAATTCCAATCTCAACACTCTGATAGGTCGGTTCTCACCTTGATACTGATTTGCATCGATGCAGGTTTCGCCCGTGGGAACGAAGCCGCATTTCTCCATCACTCTACCTGAAGCAGGATTATCTACAAAGTGGCCGCTGATGAACGATTTGATATCTGTTGTTTCTCTGATGTGGTCTAACATCAGGCGCAGTGCCTCTGTACAGATGCCCTTATTCCAATAGGGCTTGGCCACCCAATAGCCGATGAGCGGTTCACCTTCACGAGCAGGCAAGTTGCACTCGCACGAAGGACCATAGCCCATAGCACCAATCGGCTCTCCCGTTTCCTTCAACTCGATAGCCCAAGTGTGCAAGGCATCGTTAAAAACGGTGCGGATAATCTCCAGACTTTCCTCAACACTCTGATGCGGTGCCCATCCTGCACGAGGACCCACATCAGGATCTGAAGCCCACTTATACAGCACTTCCGCGTCACTGTCGCGCCAAGGGCGCAATATGATACGATTCGTTTCCATCATATTATTGCTTAGTATTTATGATTAGGATATTCATTTGTACTCTATTAGTTTCTTCACCTCGCAGCCTTTACTTTCGTAATATGCGAACATCTCTGGGAGCTTCTTCAGATCATAACTGGTGACACAGTCTGAGAGAACATGTACCGTGTATCCAGCTTTTGTCATATTGAAACATGACGATTTCACGCAGGCTGTAGCATCAGCACCAGCCACGAAGAATTCATTGATGTCATTTGCCGCAATAAATGCTGAAAAAGCCTCGCTTGTAAGTGCATTGCTTTTCGTCTTTACGAAGATATTGTCCGAAACGACCTTCATCTCAGGTACCAGTTCCTCGCCCTTGCTGCCAGGCTTGAACGTTCTCGTAGCAGCGGTGATGTTGTTATGCTTGATATACACAATGTGCATACCTTCTTCTACAGCCCATTCGATGGCGGCATTGATATTATCGATGATGTCACGGTAATGCTTGGTGATGTCGTTCTGAATGTCAATAACGACAAGGGCTCTATTGTTCATCTTATTCATATTTTTTTAAATGTTATCTATATCTCCCACTGAGAATCCTTTTGCGCAGACACTTTACGGCGGGCTTGTAATAGTCTATCTCCATCGCTTCGAGGGTGCGCTTCAGTTCGTCCATCAGTTCCGGATAGAAGGTCGCTTGTTATCGCCATATTATGTTTCTTATATTTGTTGTCCTAATTCAAATGCCTCGTTCAAGGCATCAGTGTTTTTGATATCGCCTTTATCCTTGACGCCACGAACCAACACACGACCGGCATCCTCCAACTTAAAGAAGTTTAGGCAGAGCTGGTATTGGGTGAGGATGCTGTCAAAGAGCTCGGGAAGCGTGGCAGCGCCTACAAGCAGGATAGCCATCTTCTTTATCTTGAATGTATCCCTGATGGGATTATGGCAGCGGTCAATGACGGCCTTCAGCTGTGCACTCAGTCCGTAGAAATACACTGGCGATGCTATCACGAGCATATCGGCATGAGCCATCTTCTCATAGATAACCGACATATCATCTTTCTGAGCACAAAGATGCTGCTCATTTCTGAAGCAAGCATTGCATCCCATGCAGGGATTGACCTTGTAATCGTGTACAGACACGATCTCTACATGGTGTTTCTGCGTGGCACCTTTGACGAATGCTTCTACGAGCAGATCCGTATTGCCGTCCTTCCGAGAGCTTCCTGAGAGAATCAATATGTTCATATTATTCCATTCATTGTTTAAATTCAAAGAAGTAGAAGTCCGTCCAGCCGGTGTTCTCGGCGTAGAGATGCTGCTTGCCGCGATACTCAAAGCCGAGACGCTCGTAGAGCCTGCGGGCGGGCGTATTTGAAGCGAGGGCATCAAGGCGGATGGTCTGCATACCTTTACTTTCTGCCATACGGATGGCCTCGCGAATCATCTCCGAACCAATTCCATTGCCTTGTGCGTCAGGACTAACGGCAAGGATATGAATCACAGCTACCTTGTCATCGACAACCTGCTGTGTCCATTCTATCGCATGATAGTCTTCGTCCTGATACATCGTGACGGCCATTGCACCAGCGATGGCGCCACATTCTCTATAAAGATACATGCTCCCCTCGTCGATATAGGCACGAATGCCCTTAACCGTCGGATGCTTCCCTTTACTCCATCGGGCGTATGTAGCCATCTCTGGCGTACGCGCCGTCACATCATCATAAAAGGCGATGATGGCATCAAAGTCGTTTTGTGTTGCTAATTCTAAGCTCATGTTGTGTCATTTTATTCCTATTTGTATTCAATGTGGAAGCCCATCACGATAACTCCAATGGCAAGGAGTTTGATAGTTGTAATCTTGTTCATTACTCAATTACAAAACTGCGTGGATAGAAATCGCTATAGAATCGACCATCGGTGGCGGTGAACTTCAGAACGCAGTAGTTCGGGTCGGTTACACCACCAGGGTAGTACTGCTCGTCGCCATTGTGCCATATCATCTCCTTGCTCTTAGCATCCGTCAGTACTTCCATCGTACCACGCAGCATCATACCTTTGAAACCATTGGCATCGCAGAAATAGATGCTGGCCTTGGGGTTAGCCTTGTATTGAGCCACACGTATTGAGAATGTATTGGTTGTAAAGTAGAAGGTTTTAATACCCTCGCGTTTACGTGGTTTCAGCATGGCCTTGGTCCAAGGAAAGCCTTCTTGGTCTACTGACGAGATGTAAGCGATGGGCAGTTTGTCGGCCATCTGTGCAATGAGTTCTTTTATGCCGGCTAAAGCGGGATTGACCTTCATCGCTTCATCGTTATTCACATCCAGCGTTTTGCGCCAACGCTTAAGCTGGGGAAAATACGTTTTCATCATGCCGATGTACTCTTCTTTCGTGATAGGCTTTTCTAACCCTTCATTAACGGCATTCACAAACTGAGCACAATGTTCAATCATCTCTTCCATCGTACAATCCTGCAGGAACTTGCCGTCCTTATAGCAATACATGCAGTAATCTTCGTTCTTCGTGCCGTCGGCATTGGTGCCTAGCACATCATCTGTGAGCGGCATGCCGCAGCTCTGACAAAATTTCTGTTTCATTCTATTTTCTTGTTTGTAATTAATGGTTTTGACGGTGCAAAAATACATAGAATGACCATACAACCCAAATTTCTGGGATATTCTGCATAAAAATGTGATGAATGGACGTAATTATCGATACTTGCCGCTGAGAATCCTTTTGCGCAGACACTTTACGGCAGGCTTGTAATAGTCTATCTCCATCGCTTCAAGGGTGCGTTTCAACTCATCCATCAGTTCTGGATAAAAACTGCACATACGATAAGCGAGCTTCATGCAGAGCGTTTGGATGCCGGGGAACTCCTCAATGCTGACCATGTGCTCGAAACAGAAGTCAAGGAAGTCGGTCCGCAGGTCGTCCTCTTCTAATATCAGACGCATTCCCGAGCGAAGCTCGCCTACCCGTAGCCTTTCGATGATGTTCAGAGTCAGCCGCCTGACAGACGAATTTGCCGTCTGCATGGCCTGGTCTATCAGTTCATTGAGCGTCACCTGCAATTCTGAGAGTTCCTCGTCGGTGGCTTTGGTCAGTCCCCACAAGGCACTCCTCGCCACGCGATAGTCCTTATCAAAGACATATCGTCGTGCAAAGTCGAGGAAACCGCCTGTAGCCTTGATTTCCCTGTATATCTCCTGCGCACCGCCCTCAGAAAACGTCTGCCTCAGCCTCTCGCTCGTTATTGCCATAGTAACTGTTTCAGATATTCCTTAACACCTTTGCGATAAAGTTCTGCGGGATTGCTGATACCCTCTTTCGACAGACGGTCAAATATTTGACAGAACGTCTGCACGTCAGCCTCGCCGAAGGCTCGATAGTCGGCAGTCTCGTGGCCTGCAATCTTGCAGTTGTACCAGCAGGCAAGACTTTCGAAGGCGCTCCAGGGAACGTAGGTCAGGTCACGGTCTGAATCGAATTTCCGTGTGTATACTTTCATTTCCTCCACGATGGGGTCGATGCTGTCCTGCATTAGGAAGATGCCGAACTCATGGCTGAACATCGCCAACTGGTAATCGATGTCTTGATTGTACCAGACCGTGTTGGTGCTGTCGTTCAGATTGTTGTACGAAGGCCCTTTCTGCCCAGCACGATACAGCAGCCAGTGATAATCTCCCCGATGCCAAGTATATCCCGTCACCCGCTCCCAATCCTTGACAAACGACTGCTCCTGCAGCCTTTGCCCCAGCAGTTGCCGACGCTCCTCCATATCTGCCTTCACTTGCGGATAGACGTTCTTGAGATAAGCGTCATAGTTTTCTATATACACGTTGCCGACAGAACGAACAGCAGCCATCACGTCGGCAGGCGCATTGGCTTTGCGACCTTCATTCATCACCACATTCATCACCACCTGCATCGAGTCGGCATTAGGAATGTTTTCGGCCGAAACGCCGAAAAAAAACGGCCCCGCCAACATACCTCCCTCGCCTTGTCCGAAGGTCAGGTAGTTCTTATACTTATGCAAGGTGTCAATAGCTGCCTGTGGAAGTGTGTTGCCATACTTCGCGGCATACGCTGAGTCAGCGAATCCCAGTCCTGCCAGTGTATAGAGATGCGTCACGTAGTTCACCTCAGGTCGAATCTCCATCAGTATCTTAACTTCCGACCATGGCGTTTGCGCCTGCTGGGGAATGGCTCCAGTAATCAGAAACGTCAAGAGTAATAATACATACTTCATTGTTTCATTATTTATGGTTTTGCCCAGAATACCTCTGGATCGGTAGTGGTGTCACATTTCCAGTTGTCGTTGACGAAGCCTACGGGGATGAGGCGGACATCCTCCTCTACAGGATTGGGGCGATAGTCGCTCTCAGGGTTGAATCTGTTGTATTTCTTGCAGACAAAGTAGTACAGGTTCTTCGCCATGTAATAATCAAGATAGTAATCCTTGGTCTGTGGATTCTCATGGTTCCAGTTGGCCGTCTCGCAAAGTACCAAGGGCTGGTCGTTGATAAGCCGCTCACGCACCTCGGCAATGCTGAGCATCGTACCGTTCTCGTCCATCACCCAGGCATCCATCGTGGGGTCGATGTAGAGCCACTTCTGCAACTGCTCCGACCACACCGTATTGATCACATGGCACTCGTAGTCGAGCGGATCGGCAGGCATACAGGTGACATAGCGGGCTGGGATACCCATCGCCAGATACATCTCGCAGAGAGAGATAGCCAATTGTCGGCAGTTGATGCCTTTGCCTGTAGTCTTACAATAGTTATAAAGGTCGATCGCATCCATCTCGGCATAAGCCCTGTTGCCACCGTCGTGGCGCATATTGTCGTGAGCAAAGTGTAGTAGGTTGAGGATCTTCGATAACTCATCGCCCTGCCCAGCCACCGAGTCGAGTTTGAAATACTCGCGGACCACGCTCAGACTCTGAGAATCCTTTGATTCATAACTAAACAGATTGTCTGTTTTTATAGAATCAGGGGCATAGGGTGCCGACTTTTTGAGAACGCTAAGTGGTTGGCGGTCCTTAACCACAGCCAGCAGAGCCTGATACTTCTTGTCTTTACGGAGCGAGACAAGGTCGTTGTCGTTGAGCATGTTGTCGTAACGCTTGTAACCGCTATTCACCGACTTCTCAAGTGCCATCAGCGCCTGTTTCTTCTGCTTCGTCAGGACATAGCAGCAGGCTAAATCATAAAGATAATCGGCCTTTGCGGCTTTTACCATTTCAGACGGCATTTCTGTGTCTTGACAGATCGTTGTGGTGTCAAGTATGTTTATGAGCGTTGTTAGCGGTGCTATCGCTTCTTTGTGTTTCTTATTCTTGAGGAAGTTCTTATAAGTGGTATCATGCATAGACATCATCACCTGGAACTCCATCATTCGCTGACTCTGAGCCTTCACGCTCATCACACTCATCAAACCGATGGCCAGTACTGCCAAAAATCTCATTGCTTTCATATCTTACGTTTTTTATTATTTGACGTTGCAAAGATACATATAGTTGCTACATCAAGCAAGAATTTGGGATATTCTGCACTTATTTGTGACGAATGGATAAAAGTTGATGCCACAACAAGCAATCATCTTATTCATTTTCTCCAGCGTTTTAGCATTGGGAAGTACTGTTGCATCATTTGCTTATACTCCTCTTTGGTCATGGGCTTAGGCATATTTTTGTTTACCTCGTCGATAAACTGGGCACAATGCTCAATCATCTCGTCCATGGTGCATTCCTGCAGAAACTTACCATCCTTGTAGCAATACTGGCAGTAATCAAAATTGGTGCTGCCATCGGCATTGGTACCGCAATCCTCGATACGCATTAATGGCATACCGCAACTCTGGCAGAACTGTGGCAGCTGGCCCTCTTGGAATGCTTTGTCTTTCTGAGGGAACGAAGCCTCATAAGCCTCGAAAGCATCAGGGTTCTCGTCGGCTACGAAATAACCCTTGGGAGGACAGTAGGTAGCCTCGGCGATTCCGTTCGATTTAAGCCAGCCAGGTATGAGTTCTTGAGCCAAGAAGTAAGGTACTTCGGCATCCTTCGGCTCAGCATGATAGTGGATATTGAGTTTGCTGGCGAGGTCGAAACCTGCATGCTTGTAAAACTCAATATTACCCTCCATGCAGATAAAGCCAATACCCATATCGCGAGTCTTGTCCAAGGCATACTGTAACAACTTCAGGCCATAGCCCTTGCGCTTATAGTCGGGATGAATGCTGATGGGGCCGAAAGTCCACGAAGCTTTCTTGCTGCCATCCTCTAACACAAGCTCAGCCTTCGAAAACATCACATGGCCGATGATCCTGTTATCCTCTTCCATCACAAAATCCAACTCAAGAATGAAATCAGGGTTCGTTCTATACTGATTGAGCACGTAATGCTCTGTGCATCCTGGTCGATAGACGTTCCAGAATGCCTCACGTGTGAGGTTCTCCACCTCACGATATTCTTTGGGTTGTTCTAATCTAATAATCATTGTTCTTTTCTTATAATGCAGCACTCGTCATCGCGATGGGTGCTGCTAAAGTTTGTTATAATCTTATTTCTCAAACTCTCGGAGTTCCTCTAGTCCGCGCTCTACCTCCTGTAGTTGATGGGCATGGCGGTGGAGCTGCCATTTTGCGAAGACAATACCAAGACCAAAGGTGAGGACTGAGAGCCCGAGAGGCAACAACAATCTCGTGCTGAACTCGTAGCCAGCCTCCGTGTTGAATCCCAGTTCCAGGATGTAGAAAGCGATCATCGCCAGGCATACGGCACCTATCATCCATACCTTCTCCTGATGGCAGACCTTCTTGTAGGTGAGCACCAAACGGCTGAGCTCGCTGCTGCTCTTGCCGCCCAGGTCGAATTTCGACAGCAGGGAGAGTTTCCATACCATGGGGATCATTCCTATTACCATCACACCCTCGACGATGGCGAACGAGGTGGTCTGAATAGGGGTGTTCATATAGACGTATGGGAATACTCCGCAGATGATGAGCATATTCACCACGAAGCTGTAGATGTTTTGTCCCATGATGTGGTCGTAGGCCGACTTCGTCTTCTGCTGGATCAATTCCTTCACCACGCGAAGGTTCACTATTTCTGTTTCTGCCAGACGCTCATCGAGTTTGTTCCAGCTGGCTTTCAATGCTTCAAGTTCCATATCAATACTAATTTAACGATTCGACATTTTTCTTAATTTCTCTTTGGTTCGATTCAGTTTCACGGCGACGTTGGTCTTAGTGATGCCGAGGATGTCGGCGATTTCCTCATAACTCCGTTCTTCCAGCCAGAGGAGAATCAGCGCGCGTTCCAGTTTCCCCAGCTGGTTGATGAGTCGGTAGAGCTCCCTGAGCTGTCCTGTCGTGTCGTCGTCTGCTGCTACGCTTGCCACATTGGCCGTCATTGGTACGGTGTGCGGACGGGCATTAGAGCGTCTGAGAAACGTGATGCAGGTGTTCATGGCGATGCGGTAGACCCATGTTGTGAGCTTGCTATCCCCCCGATAGCGCGGGAAACTCTTCCACAGGTTGAGTACCGTCTCCTGAAACAGGTCGTTTAGGTCGTCCTGGTCGTTGGCATAGATATAGCACACCTTGTAGATCGTACGTTTCTGCGCCTCGACCATCGTCAGGAAATCTTTCTCTAATTCTTTCGTCTCCATTGTTCAACTAAATCATTTTGATGTTTCACATCGAGTTCGTTCACGCTCGGCATAACAAGCAAGCTTGATTCTGCTCTCGCTTAATCACGAACTTTAACCAATTAGTCGCAGGAAAAGTGAATTAATTACATCCAACAGAAAAAAATGTGAGAGACACCATCTCCACCGTATCGCCTCTTTTCTCTACTTCCTCACGCATGATGCCGGGCATCTGCGAGATTAGTCCCTTCTTTCGCGGACTTCCGTTAATTATCAGGATATTCATTTTTTCTTCATTTTTATTTCCATTTCATATTCTTTCCATTCTTCCCCGTCAATCAGATAAGAATCTTCGCCTGTGATGCGGAAACCGACAGACTTGTAGCATTCGACGGCGGAGTGGTTGTCGCAAAACACTCCAAGGGTAATCTTCTGAGCCCCCAATTCCCGCTGCGCAAAATCAATGGCGAGACGTAATAACAGCTTGCCATAGCCCTTACCGCGTTTCGAATCATCCACAATGACGAAGCCGAAACGAATGTGCGTCCTATCCACCGTCGGATATCTCAGCAGGATATGTCCGATGATTGCATCTCCCACTACTGCTGTAAGTGGATACATATTATCACCCTTGTATTGCTCCAGCATCTCCTCGGGCTTGGCAGGGAAATCTTTGTACCTGTCTGCACTCCAAAACCGGAATGCATGCTTATCTTTGCACCAACCCAGAATCGTCTCCGCATCGTTGATGTTAAATGGTCTAAGTGTCATCATATTATCTTTATTATATGTTTTGATGCTGCAAAGGTACGCATAGTTGCTGAGACATCCAAATTTCTGTGATAATCTGCACATTTTTGTGATGAATGGACGGAACACGTTCCAATATCTGGCACTCCGAGTTTCAATTGTTGAAACACGGAGTGCTAAACGTTGAAACTACGAGTGCCAATTATCTGCACTCAAGGTAGCAACTATCTACACAGTCCTATCCGTTTGTTGTTTCATTCCTTCAAAGAACTTCTGTTGCAGTTGTTGGGCCAGCTGGTTGTCGGGATTGAGTTTCAGGGCTTTCTCGAAGTTCTCCATCACGAGTATGTAGTAACGCTGTCCGTTTTGAGCGGGATTCTGCACAATGCGCACCATGTAGAGGAAGCCGCGAAGGGTACAAATGTCTGACTGGTCAGCATGCTTCATCTGCTCCATTTTCGTGATGCTCTGTTCGGCCTCAGCTATCATGTTTTCCGTCTGAGGGTCATGGGGATAGGTTACTGCAAAAGAGAGGCTCTGCAGGGCCAGCTGATACTTTGGCTGAATGCTGTCGGGCTGCATGGCCTCGATACGCTTCAGTTTGGCTACGTTGTTTAACATGTCCGTTTGGGTGGGCTGCTGGGCATGGATACTTACTGATACCATCATCATGAGGACGATGGCTAACACACGGTGGTTAAAAATTTGAAATGTCATACGCTTTGTTATTTTTAAGTGAAACAAAAATGCCTATGTATAGGAAACGGTCGCGGGAGGCTGTGATGGGACTTCCATTCGTGTCATAGCTGAAAATGTTGGTGCGACCAAAGATGTTATTCAACGAGGTATAGACGATAACCTTTGGGCTTAATAGATAAGTGAGGTTCACGTCAACACTATTGTAATGCGGTGTGGTGCCAGTGGGGAAATGTCGTCCGCTGGCGTATGACTCAGCGATGCCGATGATGGCTTTGCCGATAGCGTATTTGGCTGTCAGTCGCAGGTTGTGGCGTGAGGCATAGTCAGGCGTTCGCACTTCGGTGTAGTCGAGATAGAGCCGTTCGGAATCATTGAATGAATAAGAAAACGTGGTCGTCAGATGCTTGATGAGCGAATGATCCTCGACGAAGATGTCCACACCTCGGCTTGTGCCATAGCCGTGTGGCTGATAAACACCGCCCTCTAACAAAGGAAGATGGTGGTATTTCTTCCAATAGGGTTCAATGCGCAGAAGCGTAGCGTCTGATTTATACTGCATAGAGAAAATGGCGTGGTCGGCAGTGCTTTGACCGAGAGCACATTGAGATAATGCTAAATAGTCATCAGCTGCAGTTTGACTATAGCGACCACCAACTAAGGAGAATTGCAGATGCTTGTTGGGTATATAGCTGAGCGTTACCCTCGGCATCAGCAAACAGTCGGATCTCATCAGCTCGGCTCTTGCAGAGACATTGAGAAATACACGGGGAATGATGCGCCACTGGGCATCAATATGAGTAGCGAGGATGTTATAATCAAGCTGGTAATGGTAGGCATCGTAACTCATCGTGCTATTGCGGATATAGTCTTCAACACCTGCCGACAGTTTCAATACGTCGGAACAAACTTTGCGGACTTCAGCCTTCAGATGTACTTCATTACGGAAATTATGATAATGGTCGCCAACCATTCGCGCATCGTCAATATCGGTGAACACAGAAGAGTTGGCGATACCGGTAAAGAGGGTGTAGCCACGTCCTATCGAAGCACGATGTGTGACATTGGCATAGATATTATGCTCCTTCAACAAAAGGTTACGCTCGTCGATATGCTGTCCGACTGATGTCAAGTCATAGCCGACGTATGACTTCAACACACTCGAGGTGTTGAACTCCTTTTTATATTGTGCCTCGCATGATAACTTACGATAAGGACGGGTGAAGTCCTGCCGCTGCGTGAACAACTGGTCATATAGCCCCATGCAGGTAAGTGCGGCATTGAACGACAGACTGCTGTTCTTGTATGCCTTGGTGCCACCTATGTTCCAATCTACCAGCGATGCGCTCACTCCGAATTTGTCGCTTGTTGCTGCATCAGTAGTTTCCATGGGGAGTACTGACGAAAGTGCTTGGCCGTATTCACCGCTATAGCCGCCCAACGAGAAATTAATACCTTTGAACAGGAACGGTGAGAAGCGTCCACGAACAGCCGTGTTCTCTGTGTTGGTGCTATAAGGTACAAGCGCATGCATCCCATTTACGAATGTTTGGCATTCGTCGCTCTCGCCGCCACGTACATATAGTTTGCCGTTCTCGCCAACCATCTGTGTGCCAGGTAAAGTCTGCAAAGCCGCTACGATATCACCACATGAGTTACCCGCCATCACTACATCAAGTGCATCCATCGTCTTGAAATTATCACTCTTACCGAAACTGAATGTACTGGCCGTTACTACAACTTCATTGATGGTGGTTGCCTGTTCGTTCATTCGAATGGTGAGATTGTGCATGAGGCTGATGTCGGTGGTCAGCATATAGTCCTCATAGCCAATAAAGGAGGCTTTGAGGGTTGCTTTACCCGTTTGTGAAGTTGTAAACGAGAATCGCCCAAGGGAGTCGCTGAGGCATCCGTCAATCGTACCTAATATAAATATGTTGGCACTAGCGAGCGGTTCGCTTCCGTCGGTAACGATACCCGAAATTGTGGTCTGTGCAGTCAGATTGCAGACTGTTAACAGCATTAAAACGATATATGCAATTCGATGTTTCATGCCGCAAATATACGGCAAGAAAACGTACCCTCCAAATATTCGTGACAGACAGCTAAAACCGCTGACAGATAGCTAAGCCAAATGGCGAATGACTAAGTTTGCGGACGAATGACTAAGCTATAAAAGACTTCAACTGAGGCACATACAAGCGAGATACTGGTATGCTATTCGTACATGGGCCTAGTGTGAGTTGATAGCCGTTGGAGTTGCCCTTGGCCGAGGTGATATTGTTCACATTGACCACAAAGGAACGGTGGCACTGGAAGATATTCTCGTAGGCTTTCAATTCCTCAGTCACGGCAGTCAACGTCGTATGAATCTCCATGCTTGTCGGCTTGCCGTCTTTCAGATAGCATACAGAAATATTGTTCTTCTGCGCCTCAATATAAAACAGATTATTGATGGGAATCGTGAGGTCGTTTCCTCGTACATTTGTATCATGAATGGTTATTGATATGTCCTCCTGTTCCTCCGTCGTTTTGTTCAGCAGGGCCTCCATTCTATATTTCCTTAATTCCGCAGCACTTTAGTTTAACTATTTTTATAAGTTCCTGAGCAA
>R26__coassemble_1183_pt1 | contig 13498 bp, 6 predicted proteins | sample R26__metabat2_high_PE_018 | metagenome-assembled genome bin R26
TGGAAAGACAAATTACGGTTGCCATCGTATGGCGGGCCATATGCCAAGTGACGTTTTTCTTAATACCAGCATGTTTGGCTATTGTCTTTAGCATTTCAAATACCGACTTGTAATAGGGCACGACAAAGACATGGTCATCACCGCTAATTCCTCTGTATTTGTTAAGAATGGCCAAAGGTATAGGCAACAGTTTTACTGTCTCGGTGACACCAGTCTTCTGTCTGCGAGTACGAATCCAGAGGCTTCCGTCAACGGGATTCTTCACAAGATTCTCTTCGCGCAGGTTCTTCAGGTCGATGAAGGCTAAGCCCGTAAAGCAACAGAAGACGAAAAGGTCACGGATATACGAACGCTTTGCATTCTTGATAGGAAGACTCATGACCGCCTGCAGTTCATTTTTTGTCAGGAAACCCTTCTCGACTTCCTCACGCTGGATGTGATAATCTCCAAAGGGATAACGGGCCACCCAACCGTTCTCTTGGGCACGGTGCATCAGCATCATCACTGGTTTCACATAAGTTTCAACCGTATTGTGAGCCACATGTTTCTCAGTCTTGAGGAAAATCTCGAAGTCACTGAGAAAGTTCACCGTGATTTCCTTTAGGGCCATATCAGACACATGGTAGTGAAACTGGATGAAATCACCCACGTGCTTATAGACGGCCTTGTATCTCTCAAACGTGTTCTTGGCTTTGAGACCACCTTCAACCTGTTTGGCATACTCTGTATTCCATTGCTCAAAGATTGACATCAGGGTCTGCTTGCGATACTCCAGACCAAGAAACGAGTTCTTGACCTTTTCTGCCGTAACATAGCCGTCGCGAATCATAATCTCCTGATAGTGCTTCACTACCGATGCCTTAATCTTGTCAAGTTCTCGGTTCACGTCACGAGCCGCAACAGACTTGCCCTTGGCATGACCGCCCTTCGCTTCCCAAATAGCAGGATCACACGACACCTTGCAACTGAATTGTGCCATTGTTCCATCCACTGTGATACGTCCCATGATGGGGTTTGTACCGTCCTTCTTCAACTTTTCCTTCTTGAGGTAGAAGATCACCGAAAATGTACTTCTCATTGTGCTAACTTTTAATTGTTCAACTTTTCTTAAATTTTGCGTTGCAAAATTAGCCAATTTGAAGTCATGTTGTACTACGCAAATCGCAGACGAATGGGGTACTACTCCCACAAAGAGTTAAAAATTCGCATCTCACAGATTTTCAGTTACTTCGTGTCGTTGTCGTTACCATTTTTCCCCGATTTGCCGAATCTCAGAAAAGGGGTACGAATAAGAGACTGAACTTCTTCCTATATCTGTACTTATCTTGCTTCCATCTGAACCCATCCGCTTCCCAGCGTCTTTCTAACTCCCTGATTTTCACCTCAATCTCCCCATCTCTCCATTTTTTGTTTCAAAAGTAACTTTCACGGCTGCAAAATTACGATAATTCAACAAATTATCCAAATAAAATCGTTGAATTCTCATTCTGGGGGCTGCTCGCCCCCATGCCCCTCGGTGTTAATTCAATGGTATGATTATTAAGGGTAGGCCCCATAAGGGCCATGAAAAATCATGGTTCACCCGAAGGGCGAAAGCTACGTGAACCATACTAATAACTTTGATGAAGGCGACCAGTCGCCGTAATCAATTACATCCCCTTGCCAAAGATTGGCGAGGGGCTTGGGGAGTGGTCTGAAGCCCCTTCTTATGAAGAAGGGGTTGGGGTTGATGGAAAGTTTGCAGGCTTTGCCTGCAGAAAAAGAGTTTTGGGGGGTACTCAGCACCCTGACAGGAACCTGTCTCTTGTCAGGGTTGAGTGAACGAGCCAAAATAATCTAAGCAGACTTTTTTCCATTGCTTGGCGTTGTCGAGTTGATGCTGCAGACGGGCATCAACTTCCTGCCAGCGCTGGTTATCGATGAACGGCTTGGCCTCATTCCAGACACGAATGAAGTCCTCCACTTCCTTCACACCGCGATCATAGCGGAATGCCATTTCCTCAAGGACGGTGCGACCACTTTTAAGACGGTAGGTCCAAGGTACACGGTGGAACCAGAGGAGATAACGCTCCGGACAGGTGTTGATGTCATCGTAGAGCTGACAATAGGGCTCGCGATACTGGGCAGTGGCGTTCGAGCCGGTATGTGTGCGGTCGAAACCGATAGAGTCCTTGTTGGCCTGATGATAGTACACGGGGCACCACTCGTATGGTACATGCGGGTTGTAACCATCAGGCTCTGGACCGTAATGTTCGTCGAAGGCGAAGATGTGATGCAGGCCGATGGGCATCATGTAGTCGACGCAAGCCTCACGCGAGCGCAACATAACGCTGAGGAGGCCTGTCAGGCGGGAGCTGTCTCCAAAAGTGAGATTTAGCCACTCTGTGGCTATATCCTCACTTGTAAGGTTAGGATCCCAGGCGAGGCGGCCGAAGGCATACCAGTTGGCCTGAGAGAAGTGATGACCACACCAGTTTCGATCCAAACCAATGTTCGCAACACCAGCAATACCCACCAGTCTGCTGGGCTCTACGAAGCCGAAGAACTCCCGCCACATGGGGGCGAGGTATACGAGATGGCGTGACTGTCCGAGGTACTCCTGTGTAATCTGGAGTTCCGCCATCTGCTTGGTCTGGTGGATGTTATCGAAGATAGGTGCATAGGGTTCACGCGGTTGGAAGTCCAATGGACCGTTCTTTGACTGTAGAATCACATTGTCGCGGAACTTGCCATCTAGATCCTTAAACTCGCTGACAGCCTGTTTCACACGGTCCTCACCCGGATGAGCAGCTCCATATACAAAGCTGCGCCACATGATGATACCGCCGTAAGGCTTCACGGCATCAGCCAGCATATTCGCACCGTCAGCATGAGTGCGCTTGTAGTCGAACGGACCAGGCTGTCCCTCCGAGTTGGCTTTTACCAGGAATCCGCCAAAATCAGGAATCACGGCGTAAATCTCCTTGGCCTTGGCTTTCCACCAAGCCTTCACCTGCGAGTTCAGTGGATCAGCTGTTTTTACGGGTTTGCCGCCGTTGAATCCCTTGGCCGGGATGGTCATGGGCGAGGCAAAATTCACCGACAGATACACCTTGATGCCATAGGGACGCAGGATGTCAGCATACTGTTTTACCTTATTTATATATACAGCCGACAGCATCTTGGGCGAGGCATTCACGTTGTTCAGTACCGTTCCATTGATGCCGATGGACGCATTGGCTCTGGCGTATTCCTTGATCAGTTCGGTGTCGATGGGCTGGTCGGGATCCTCCACGAAGATGGTATGTCCGCGACGAGTCTTACCCCCTTCCTTGCCTTTCCAGAAGATGCTCAGTCCGGCATAACCACGCTCGATGGTGCCGTTCAGATTATCCCAGTGGTTCAGAATTCTCAGCTTATAGAAGGGTTTACTTGTAATGTCCTGACTCCCTGTCTCCCTGTCTCCTTGTCTCCTTAACAATTCATACGCTCCATACAGCAAACCAATCTCGTTTTTCGCCGAAATGTTACTGTTCAATTTTCCATTTTCAATTTTCAATGATATCTGGTAGGCATCTTCCTCCATGGCAGGATCAATCACCAGATTGGCGCACTCGCCCTGGTAATACGTTTTCAGTTCCTGAGCGGCCATACACTCAGGGCCTGTCACTTTCGCCTTATTCACAGGTTGATACCTCAGCCACAGTTGGTGACCATCCTCAGCGCTCACGCTGAAAGGTAAAAAGGTAAGAAAACAAAAAAGTAAAAATACATTTTTTACGTGATTCAGATTTTGTTTCATTGTTATTGATAGTTTTAATATTTTGCAAAATTACAAAATTATTTCAATTTTCAATGTTCAATTCTCAATTATTTTGTATTTTTGCAACCTAAATACAAATATACGAAACAAATGAAAAAGGTAAGACTACTACTAACGACGTTCTGTCTCGTTTTTCCGATGATGTTGATGGCCGGTGATTTTACGGTAGGTAAGAACACGTTCCTGCTCAATGGCGAGCCCTTTATCGTCAAGGCGGCCGAGGTGCATTATCCCCGCATCCCCCGTCCTTATTGGGAACATCGCATCCAGATGTGTAAGTCGCTGGGCATGAACACCCTCTGCATCTATGTGTTCTGGAACATCCATGAGCCCCGCGAGGGTCAGTTCGATTTCACGGGCAACAGCGATGTGGCCGAGTTCTGTCGCTTGGCGCAGAAGAATGGTATGTACGTCATTGTGCGCCCTGGTCCCTATGTCTGTGCAGAGTGGGAGATGGGTGGTCTGCCTTGGTGGTTGCTCAAGAAGAAGGATATCCGCCTGCGCGAACAGGATCCCTATTTCATGGAACGTGTGCGTATCTTCGAGCAGAAGGTAGGTGAGCAGCTGGCCCCTCTCACCATTCAGAATGGCGGTCCCATCATCATGGTTCAGGTCGAGAACGAGTATGGCTCGTATGGCGAGGATAAGGATTATATCACGGCAATCCGTGATATAATCAAGGAGACATGGAGTTCAAGAAGACAAGGAGTCCAAGACAATACTTCAAGCGCAGAAGGGAGCCACAAGTCTAACGTCCTGAACTCCCTGAACTCCTTGAACTCCCTGAACTCCTCGGAAAAGAACCTCCCAGTTCTTTTCCAATGCGACTGGAGCTCGAATTTCGAGAAGAATGGCCTCGATGATCTCGTTTGGACGATGAATTTCGGTACAGGAGCCAATATCGATCATGAGTTTGCCCGCCTTAAGGAGTTGCGCCCCGATGCACCTCTGATGTGTTCCGAGTTCTGGAGTGGCTGGTTCGATAAGTGGGGTGCCAATCATGAGACGCGCCCTGCCAAGGATATGGTCGAGGGGATGGACGAGATGCTGTCGAAGGGCATCAGCTTCTCCCTTTATATGACCCATGGAGGAACCTCTTTCGGACATTGGGCAGGTGCTAATTCTCCCGGTTTTGCTCCCGATGTCACCTCTTACGACTATGATGCACCCATCAATGAGTATGGTGGCACTACTGATAAATTTTTCCAACTTCGTCGCATGATGCAGAAGCACTCCAAGGAGCCTCTCCCAGCTGTTCCTGCACCCCCGCATATGATGATCTCGATTCCACCCTTTGAACTCACAGAACGGGCCGATATTCTTTTGGGAGCCGACAGTCTGGTGATGGATTCCCCGCTGCTCACGATGGAGGAGATGGACCAGGGCTGGGGCTCGATGCTTTACATCACCACGTTACCCGAGATTACGTCCGAGAGTGTGCTGACCCTGAACGACTGTCACGACTTTGCCCAGGTATTCGTGGATACAGCTTATATCGGCAAGATCGACCGTGTACGCAATGAGAAGAGCCTGCGTATTCCTGCTGTGAAGAAAGGTCAGGAGCTGAAGATCCTCGTGGAGGCCATGGGTCGCATCAATTTCGGCCGTGCCATCAAGGATTATAAGGGTATCACTGAGAGTGTCACCCTTACCTCCGAGCAGGATGGCCATGAGCTCTCTTGGAACTTGAAAAAATGGAACATTTTTACTATTCCAGATAATCTCGCCACTGCCCGCAAAGCTTTGGATGCTGCCAAGGCTGACCCTCAACCTTATATGATGTTCAAGGGTTCTGGCTATTACCGTGGTTATTTCGACCTGAAAAAAGTCGGTGATACCTTCTTGAACATGGAGGCGTGGGGCAAGGGACAGGTCTATGTCAATGGCCATGCTATAGGTCGTTTCTGGTCTGTTGGTCCCCAGCAAACCCTTTATCTCCCGGGCTGTTGGCTGAAGAAGGGGCGCAACGAGGTCATTGTCCTCGATGTTGTAGGTCCCTCCCTCGCAGCCTATGCTCCTTCCATGGCGAAGAATCTCAAGAAGGCTCAGTCCAAGAAGCGCAAGGCTCAAGAGCAAGAAGGTAATGTCTTGTCTCCTAGTCTCTCTGTCTCCTTGTCTCCTGTGCTTTTCGCGCAGAATCATCCTGAGTTGGATAAACTCAATATTGAAAAATCGCGGACACATAATAATCCGGGTGATTGTCCTGATCTTAATTCTAAATCGCCAGCTCTCAATTCTCAATTTGCCTCTGGCAATGGTTGGCAGACGGTTCGCTTCAATGCACCGCAGACTGGGCGATTTGTCGCTATTCAAGCCTTGTCTTCTCAGGATGGAAAACCTGAGGTAAGTATTGCGGAACTCTATGTTCGCGATGCAGAGGGTAATCGACTCTCCCGTGAGTCGTGGACGGTGAAATATACTGATAGTGAGGATACTCGTCGTGGAAACTTTACTGGAGATAAAGTGTTTGATCTTCAAGAGTCAACGTATTGGCGCACAGCGAAGGGCGTTGCTCTTCCGCACATCCTGGTGATTGATCTTGGAGCAGTCCAGACTGTCTCCGCGTTGGATTATCTTCCTCGCGTAGAAGCTGGAGCCCCCGGCTCCATCAAAGATTTTAAAATCTTCGTTTATTAAACTCGAGGGGTCTCCCCTCAGACCCCTATAGCAGGGCGCTGCCCTGCAGACTTCCATCAACCCCAACCCCTTCTTTATAAGAAGGGGTTTCAGACCACTCCCCAAACCCCTCGCCAATCTTTGGCAAGGGGCTTAATTGACTCCGAGAGCTGGCTCTCTCCGTCAAGGTTTTTGTATGGCTCTCCAGCCTTTGCCCTGAATAGGATTGACTTCGTCCGCCTTACAGGCTGACTCCGCCGACCCTATTCAGGGTTCGCCATAGTTTTCTACATCCCTGCTGTCGCCGCCCCTTGCGAAGGGGCTCAATGGATTCGCCATCTATTTTTTTAATGGGGGCTGCTCGCCCCCACACCCCTCGGTGTTTTAACGATGGTATAGATTATTAAAGTTTTGCAGTCGCTGTCGCTTCTGCTATATATGTGTGGTATGTATCAGTCGCTTCTGCCAAATAAAGCGACCAGCTACGCGTAGTCGCTGTAATCATGGCGAATCCCGAAGGGACGAAAGCAAGAGAGCCATACCAAAATTTTGATGGAGGCGACCAGTCGCCGTAATCAATTACATCCCCTTGCCAAAGATTGGCGAGGGGCTTGGGGAGTGGTCTGAAGCCTCTTCTTACGGTAAGAAGAGGTTGGAGATGTTGAGAAGTGCAGGGCTTGCCCTGCAAAAAAGGGGTGTTAGGGTGATGTCAAATCCTGACATGTACCTGTCCCTTGTCATGACAGGAACCTGTCCCCTGTCAGGGGGTGTCCCCTTAGAGGGGACGGGGAAAGCAAAGATTTCTGCATAAATATTTGTCTATGTCGGGAGAAAGTGTTACCTTTGCACCCGTAAAAAGCCGCGCTCAGCGACCTGAGTGAGGCCTTCGATTTAGTAATGTCGCTGAAAGTCAGTACAATACGAACATCGTTCATATGGGGGAAGTCACTTTTTCGCCGCTTGTCAAAAAGGCGGTGTCCCCCTCTTTTGGCTCGAAAAACAAACAAATTTTTATATCGATATGAAAAAAATTCTATTAACTTGTGCCCTCATGCTGGGAACCATTGCTGGTTTTGCCCAGATGAGCGACACTCAGGTGATGCAGTATGTGCAGCGTGAGATGAAATCTGGTGCTTCTCAGAGTCAGATTGCTACGCGCCTTATGCAGCGTGGTGTCACGATGCAGCAGTTGCAGCGTGTACGCTCTCAGTATGAAACTCTTAATGGCGGAACGTCTTCTCGTTCTTCTGGTAACACAACAGATGTTTTGGTACAGGATAGTCGTTTGCGCGACAATAATGGCGCCATTCGTACCGATACTGCTGGCAATGCACTTTATGAGCAGGTTGTGAAGGCTACCTCTTCTGGAAATGTACTTTCTGAGCGTGCCAAAGTGTATATCGAACCTAGCGACAACACCATCAATGGCAAACAGGTGTTTGGTCGAGATATTTTCAATCAGGACAAGCTTTCTTTCGAGCCTAATATGAACATCGCCACTCCCGCCACTTATATCGTAGGCCCTGGCGATAAGGTGTTTGTTGATGTCTATGGCGCCTCTCAGCGCTCTGAGCAGCTCGAGGTTACCCCCGATGGTACCATCATGGTTACGGGCTATGGTCCCATCCATATTGGTGGTCTCTCTGTCGATGCTGCCAATGCCAAGATCCGCCGTGTGCTCGGGCAGCGATACAGCAGTTCTGAGATCCGCATGACCGTTGGTCAGACCCGCACCATCTCCGTCAATGTGATGGGTGAGGTCATCGCCCCTGGTACTTACACCCTTAGTGCTTTTGCCAGTGTGTTCCATGCCCTGTATATGGCTGGTGGTGTGAACTCCCTCGGTACCCTGCGTAACATCAAGGTGTTCCGTGGAGGTCGTCAGATCACTGCTGTCGACGTATATGACTATATCCTCAATGGCAAGCTCACGGGTAATGTCCGCCTGGCCGATAACGATGTTGTCATGGTTGGTCCTTACGAGTGCATTGTCGACATTGCTGGTAATGTGAAGCGCCCCATGGCCTATGAGATGAAGAAGAACGAGAGTGTGGCCACCCTGCTCCAGTATGCCGGTGGTTTCTCTACAGGTGCTTACCAGAAGGCTGTTCGCTTGAATCGTGTGGCTGGTGATAAATTCTCAGCTTATAATGTGCCCGAGTTCGAGATGGCCTCCTTCAAGTTGTTGGACGGCGACTCAGTGACCGTTGATACTATCCTCCATCGTTATGAGAACACCGTGACTGTGAAGGGTGCTGTCTATCACCCTGGTCAGTATGATCTGGGTACAGCTACCACTGTCCGTGCTTTAATTGAGAATGCCGGTGGATTGACCGAGGAAGCCTTCGGTGCCCATGCTGTGATCCATCGTATGAAGTCCGACCGCACTTGGCGTGCCATCTCAGTCGATATCGATGGTATCCTGAATGGCACTGTTGCCGATCTGCCCCTCGAGAACGAGGATGTGCTCACCATCGCTGTGCAGCAGGACAAGATGAACCAGCGCATCGTTACGATTTTTGGCGAGGTGCAGTTCCCTGGTACGTATGAGTATGCCGAGGATGCCAGTGTTGAGGACCTCATCATTCAGGCCGGTGGCTTGACCGATGGTGCTTCTACTGCTAAGGTCGATGTGTCACGTCGTATCATCGATCCCAAGCGCACCCATGATTCTCGTGAGATTGCCCAGACTTTCAGCTTCTCGCTGCGCGACGGTCTGCTCGTTGGCGATAAGGAGTTTACCCTTCTGCCTTACGATGAGGTGTATGTACGCCGCAGTCCCGGTGTCGTACCTCAGCGCAATGTGACAGTCGATGGCGAGGTAATGTTCGCCGGCACTTATACCCTCTCTCAGAAGAACCAACGCCTCTCTGAGCTCATCAAGGCAGCAGGTGGTGTTACCAACGAGGCCTATGTGCGTGGTGCCCGTATTGAGCGCCCCTTGAACGAGGACGAGAAGTTCCGTTTGAACCGTCTGCTCCAGATGTTCGAGATGCAGGGCGGCTCTGGTCTCGATGCCAGCAAGGTCTCTCAGGATACCGTTTACTACGTGGGTATCGAACTCGACAAGGCCCTGGCTAATCCCGGATCCGACTATGATGTGATTCTCCGTGAGGGCGATCGTCTCGTAGTGCCCGAGTACTCAGGTACGGTGAAGATCAATGGTAATGTGATGTATCCCAACACCGTGGCTTATACCGCAGGCAAGGGCTATAAGTGGTATGTCAACGAGGCCGGTGGCTATGGCAATGGTGCCAAGCGCTCCAAGGCCTTTATCCTCTACCAGAACGGTAAGGTGAGCAAGGCTTCAAAAGGCAAGGTGGAGCCTGGTTGTGAGATTATCATCCCCAACAAGACTCGCTCTGTCAACGACAATATCGGCATGATTGCTAACCTCGGAACCTCACTGGCTACGATGGTAACCATGATTGCAACGGTCACGAACCTCATCAAGACCTTCTAATATGAGTGAAGAGATAAAGAAATTGCCAGCAGAAAAATATTCTGTAGATTTCAAGGCCATCTGGAAATCGATAAAGAATTATCGGAAGTTGTACTATATCATATTGCCAATTACATTTGTAGTTGCTTTTGCGATAGCTAAGTCACTTCCTAATCTTTACACGTGTAGAATTCTGTTGGCACCCGAGGTTGGTGGAAACAGTCAGGGGATGAGTAGTCTGGCTTCTTTGGCATCTTCATTTGGCGTCAATCTGAGTGAAGGAAGTCAAACCGGAAATGCAATCAGACCCTCAGTGTATCCACAGTTAACGCAGAGTGTAGATTTCAAGACTTCTCTTTTCCCTGTAAAAGTTAGAAAGAAAGGTCAAAAGGAATCAGAATCTATAACTTATTATGATTATCTCAAGAATGAGTGGAAATATCCTTGGTGGTCACATTTCTTCGGTTTAATGGCACCTGCCAAACAGAAGGACACGATTGTCAATAAGTTCGAGTTGACAGGTGAACAGGCCATGATTATGGGCATGATTAATAAGAATGTCACTTGTGCTATTGACTTAAAAACATTCTTGATAACCATTCAGGTTGTCGAACAGGATCCCTATGTAGCTGCCTTGTTGGCAGATTCTGTAAAATCTCGTTTACAGGATTTTATCACTGAATATAAGACTAATAAGGCTCGTCATGATTTAGAGTATGCTGAAACACTCTATAAACAGGCTAAGAAGGACTATGAACATGCCCGGAGGCTTTTTGTGGAGTATGCCGATGCCAATCAGGATATATCCTTGTTGACTGCCAAGCAGAAACAGATAGACCTGGAGAACGAGATGCAATTACAATATAATAACTTTCTTGCAGTTAGTGCTCAGGTGTTGACTGCAAAGGCAAAGGTTCAGGAAGTCACTCCAGCCTTTACCCCTCTTCAGTCAGCGACGGTTCCTCTTGGACCATCAGGACCTAGAAGAGGGCAGATAGTACTCTTATATGTGTTCCTTGCCGCTTTGTTTATCACCATATATGTGTTGTATAAGGATAAACATCTGAAACCCCTTTTAGGCTTGAAATAATCGGAATTAATGATGGCAAAAACGGTATATTTAGGCATGATAGGTGATATCATGCATCCGGGATTAATCAATATTATCAATCAGGGTGCCAAGTATGGCAATGTGATGATTGGCCTTTTTACAGACAAGGCGATAGCCACACATAAACGCTTGCCTTATCTGACTTATGAGCAGCGAAAGAATGTCATAGAGAATATCAAGGGTGTCTCATCCATTGTCCCTCAGGATGAATGGAGCTATGTTCCAAACCTTCTGAAATATAAGCCCGACTATATCATTCATGGTGATGACTGGCTGGAAGGGCCAGACAAGTATCTCCGTGATGAGGTTTTCAAGGTCATGGAGAAACTTGGTGGTGAGGTGATAGAGATTCCCTACACCAAAGGCATCTCTGCCTCAGGCCTGAAGGAAGAGATAGACTCGTTAGGTGTCACTCCTCAGGCCCGTCTGGCTTCATTGAGAAGACTGATCACGGCCAAGCCTATTGTCCGCATCTTGGAGTCTCATAACGGCTTGACAGGTTTGATTGCAGAGCATACTTCCGTAGAAGTGAATGGCCAGCACCGTGAGTTTGATGGCATGTGGGCTTCATCTCTGACAGACTCTACTTCAAAAGGAAAACCTGATATTGAGGCTGTTGATCTGACCACTCGTTTGCATGACCTCAATGATACCCTTGAAGTCACCACCAAGCCTGTTATCTATGATGGTGATACCGGTGGCAAACTGGAACACTTTGTCTTCACGGTCCGTACCTTAGAACGACTAGGTATCTCGGCTGTGATTATTGAGGACAAGGTCGGCTTGAAGCAGAACTCGCTCTTTGGTACTGATGCCATCCAGACTCAGGATACCATCGACGGTTTCTGCAATAAGATCAAGGCCGGTAAGGAAGCCCAGATTACGCGCGACTTTATGATTATCTCGCGTTGTGAGTCTCTGATAGCTGGCAAACCTGTCGAGGATGCTTTGGAGCGTTGTCATGCTTATGTGGCAGCAGGTGCCGATGGCGTGATGATTCATTCCAAGAACAAGGATGGTTTGGATATTAAGGAGTTCTGTCAGCGTTTCCGTGAGAAGGATCCTCATACGCCTATTGTGGCTGTACCTACTACCTATAATCAGTTTACGGAAGAGGAGTTGGCAGAATGGGGCATCAATATCGTCATCTATGCCAACCATATGTTGCGCAGTGCATATCCTGCCATGGTGAAGTGTGCAGAGCGTATCCTTGAGACATCCCGTAGTCTGGAGGCTTCCGATGAGTATTGCATGCCCATCAAGCAGATTCTTAACTTGATTCCGGGAACGAAGAAACAGTAAGAAGGTAAAAAGGTAAAAAAGTAAAATAATGATTTCTCCGAAATTCTTCTATGATACGTTGTCCAGCAATGGGATTGATTTCTATGCTGGCGTTCCAGATTCTTTGCTGAAGAATCTCTGTGCCTACATCACCGACCATGCTGATGCTGCCCATAATATCATTGCAGCCAATGAAGGTGGCGCTATGGGTTTGGCTGCAGGTCATTATCTGGCAACAGGACAGATCCCTGTGGTCTATATGCAGAACTCAGGTGAGGGTAATATCATCAACCCCCTGGCATCTCTGACAGATCCTGATGTGTATAACATTCCTGTGTTGCTGGTTATTGGCTGGCGTGGCAAGCCCGGTGTTCATGACGAGCCCCAGCATGTAAAGCAGGGTAAGGTGACCACCGGACTGCTGAATGTGATGGGTATCGATTATACCGTCCTCTCCAAAGAAGAGGATAAGGCTGAGGCCCAGATTAAGAAGGCAGTTGCCTATATGCAGTCTACCAAACAGTGCTATGCCTTGGTCATCGAAAAAGACACTTTCGATGCCTATATGCTTCAGAATGTAGAGAAGAACGATCTGACGATGAGCCGTGAGGAGGCTATTCAGACCGTTGCATCAGTTCTGGGCGATAAAGATGTCATCGTTTCAACCACTGGTATGATCAGTCGTGAACTCTTTGAGTATCGTACTGCGATGAACGAAGGCCATGAGCGTGATTTCCTGACCGTCGGTTCTATGGGGCACGCCTCTCAGATCGCCTTGGGCATTGCTTTGGCCAAGCAAGATCGCAAGGTTTGGTGCTTCGATGGTGATGGTGCCAGCATCATGCACATGGGCTCTATGGCCATTGTGGCCAACAAAGCCGCTCAGAACTATATTCATGTTGTCTTTAACAATGGTGCGCATGATTCAGTCGGTGGCCAGCCTACAGTTGGTCTAAAGATTGATCTCCCCGCTGTTGCAAAGGCCGTTGGTTATAAACAGATTATCAGTGTTGATAATAAGACTGACCTTGAGAAACAACTCTCAATTCTCAATTCTCAATTCTCAACTATTGGTGGTCCTGTATTCCTGGAGGTAAAAGTGAAGAAAGGAAATCGCAAAGACTTAGGTCGTCCTACTACAACGCCAATCCAGAACAAGGAAGCATTAATGGATTTCTTAAAGAAATAATGAACCTAAAATCCGCAGATAATTTTTCGAGTGTCAGATTTAGCCCTTGCTTGTGAC
>R26__coassemble_1246_pt1 | contig 13076 bp, 11 predicted proteins | sample R26__metabat2_high_PE_018 | metagenome-assembled genome bin R26
GGCGCCAGCAGTTCTCCTTCTCGTCGAAGGTAGCCTTCAGCATCACGCGCTGCAGATCAGAACCGGCATCGGGCTCTGTGAGGTCCATACTCATACCCTCACCAGCGCAGACGCGGGGGATATACTTCTGGCGCTGCTCCTCGCTACCGAACTCATACAGGGTGTCGATACAGCTCTGCAGGCTCCAGATGTTCTGGAAACCGGCATCAGCAGCCGAAATCATCTCAGAGAGCATTGAGAACACAGCGTTAGGCAGGTTGAGACCGCCGTAACGGCGAGGCATACTTACACCCCACAGACCAGCCTTACGGGTGGCGTCGAGGTTCTCGTAAGTCTTAGAGGCGTAGATCATACGACCATTCTCAAGGTGTGGACCTTCGAGGTCAACGCTCTCAGAGTTTGGCTCAATGATGTTGGCAGCCACGTCGCCAGTGATGTCGAGAATCTGCTTGTAGTTCTCGATGGCATCGCCCAGGTCAACGGGGGCGTAGTCATATTCTTTCGCATCAGCGAAACCCTTTTCTTTCAGCTCAACGATACGAGCCATCAGGGGGTGGTTCAAGTAGAACCCGATCTCAGGATGATCGCTATAATAATTTGCCATAATCTTTTTCTTTATTTATTTCGAGTTCTGCTTATAATACTTAATCAGCTTGGGTACAACCTCCTCTACAGTACCAACGATCACGTAGTCGGCGATCTTGTTGATAGGCGCATCGGGATCGCTGTTCACAGAGATGATGATACCAGAGTCCTGCATACCAGCGATGTGCTGAATCTGTCCAGAGATACCGCAGGCGATGTATACCTTGGGGTGAACAGTCACACCTGTCTGACCAATCTGACGGTCGTGATCCAACCAGCCAGCATCTACAGCGGCACGAGAACCACCAACCTCACCATGCAACACCTTAGCCAACTGGAACAGCAGGTCGAAGTTCTCCTTCGAGCCCATACCGTAACCACCAGCCACCACGATAGGCGCACCCTTCAGGTTGTGCTTGGCAGCCTCTACGTGGTGGTCCAGAACCTTCACTACGAAAGCCTCAGGGCTAACATACTTAGAAACCTCAGGATAAACAACCTCACCCTTGGCCTTACCCTCATAGATAGCCTTCTGCATCACACCACTACGAACAGTAGCCATCTGAGGACGATGCTCTGGGTTCACAATTGTAGCCACGATATTACCACCGAAAGCGGGACGAATCTGATAGAGCAACTTCTCGTAGGTCTTACCCTCCTTCTTGTCCTCATACGGACCAATCTCCAGCTCTGTGCAGTCAGCAGTCAGACCAGAGGTCAATGATGAACTGACGCGGGGACCGAGGTCACGGCCGATAACGGTAGCACCCATCAGACAGATCTGAGGCTGCTCCTCCTTGAAGAGGTTCACGAGAATGTCAGTGTGGGGAGCTGAGGTGTAGGGGAACAGCTCGGGGGCGTCAAAAGCAAACAGCTTGTCAACACCGTAAGGCAGAATCTGATCCTCTACCTTGCCCTTGATGCCTGTACCAGCCACAATGGCATGGAGTTCAACACCCAGTTCATTGGCGAGCTTACGACCCTTGGTCAGCAGCTCCTGAGATACTTCCTGTACCTGAGTACCTTCAATTTCGCAATATACAAATACGTTGTTCATATCTCAATTAGCCAATAATTTTCTCTTCCAACAATTCTTTGATCATACCCTCGATATCAGCATCAGAAGCCGTCAAAGTCTTCGACTCCTTAGCCTGGAACACGATGTTCTTGATACCCTTAACCTTGGTGGGCGAACCTGCGAGACCGCACTGGTTCACGTCGCCATTTACGTCGGCTACACTCCACTGGTTCAATGTCAGCTCAGGACGCTCATCGTACAGATAGTCGTAAGCAGTGCCCTCTGCAGGACGCTCCATAGGACAGGTAGCGCGCTTGTACTTCATCACCAACTTAGCGTTCTGGGGGCGACAGGGAGCAGCACTTCCGTTCACGGTAATAACCACAGGCAGCGGAGCCTCTACAGTCTCCACACCACCGTCAATCACACGCTTGATGGTAGCCTTGCCATCCTTTACACTGAGAACCTCCTCTGCGTAAGTCACCTGGTTGAGGCCCAGCTTCTGAGCCACCTGAGGACCTACCTGAGCGGTATCACCATCGATAGCCTGACGGCCACCGATCACGATGTCTACGTCGCCAATCTTCTTGATGGCCGTAGCCAGAGCATAAGAAGTTGCGAGGGTATCGGCACCTGCGAACAGACGGTCGGTCAGCAACCAACCTGTATCAGCACCACGATAAAGTCCCTGACGGATGATTTCACCTGCACGTGGAGGACCCATCGTGAGGATTCCTACTGTTGAGCCTGGATTCTGCTCCTTCAAGCGAAGGGCCTGCTCCAAGGCGTTCAAATCTTCTGGATTGAAGATGGCGGGTAGGGCAGCGCGGTTAACGGTTCCTTCAGCCGTCATAGCGTCCTTACCCACATTTCTGGTGTCTGGCACTTGCTTGGCCAGCACAACGATTTTTAATGCCATAATATATTATTAATAATGTGTATTCTGAAAAATCGGGTGCAAAGGTAGTGCTTTTTGCTCATACGGCCAAATAAAATGCACAAAAACAACCCATTTGTGCACAAAACACTCAATTTGTGCAATAATTATTTGGTTATTTCACAGCTTCTTTGTACCTTAGCACCCGATTATATGAATTGATAACAATGACTAATGGAATTTATACCATTCTGCTGCTCATTATGAGCAATGTGTTTATGACTTTTGCGTGGTACGGACACCTCCGTCTCCAGCAGGCAGGTATCTCAAATAACTGGCCCCTCTATCTTGTCATCGCCTTCTCGTGGGTAATTGCTTTCTTCGAATATTGCTGTCAGGTGCCGGCAAACCGCATTGGCTTCGTAGACAATGGCGGTCCGTTCAACCTGGTTCAGTTGAAGGTGATTCAGGAGTGCATCTCGCTGGTGGTGTTTGCCATCATTGCCAATTTTATCTTCCAGCGCGAGCAATTACATTGGAATCACGCTGCAGCAGCGCTCTGTCTGGTAGCGGCTGTGTACTTCGTATTCATGAAACCCTAAATATCATCATTAACCTAAAACTTATGAATAAACGATCCTACATATTATTCCTGATCTGCCTGCTGATGATGGTAGTTGCTACCCGTACTAGGGCCGAGGAACAGCTGCCTTCGAAACTACAGAAACTCACCAAAGAGGTCTACCACTCGTACAGTGCTCGTGAAACGGATAATTTCTTTGAGACTGTGAAGGCGGTAAAGTTAGCAACCGAGTTTTCCGAATATCAGGAGACTTACTACCGTGCGTGCAGCTACGAGGCTATCTATATGTTTGAGTATGTGGACCGCCAGAAGGGTGTTCAGCTGGCGCACGACATCTACCACCATGCCAAGGCGAACAATAGTAATGTAGGTATGTACTTCGCTACCTTTACGCTGGGCACTATCCGCGAACAGTCGGGTAACATGGGATTGGCGGAGAAGAGCTTCAAGCAGGCGCTGAAGTTGAAGGAGAAATATCTGCCCAAGGAGAGCGCTGCCCCCTGTTACTTAGGACTCTGTGAGACGGCCCTCCATAGGAGTGACTATGAGGAAGTGAAGGAGTTTGCCCGTAAAGCGCTGGAAGAGCCGGGGATCATACCCATGAATCAGATAACGGCATGGAGCTATAAATGTTTAGCACGCTATAACCAGGGCGACAGCCTGGGATTCGAGGAAGCGTATAAGGAACGTGCGCAGCTGATAGCCGAACACGGCGGACAGGGCGGACTGTTTGGTGAGCTGATCAACGTGTATCAGGCCAAAAACCGCAAGCAGTGGAATCTGGCTCTACAGCGTGCCGACAAGATGATACATCAGCAGAACAGATGTGCTCAGAAAGCATCAATCTATGAGCATATGGGCGACTGGAAGCAGGCTCTGTATTGGCAGAAGCAGACAAGGGCGGTCATCGATTCCATCCAGACGTCGGAGGCGAGGGCACAGACGAATGAGTTCGATACCGAGCTCTCCATCACCTATGCTGAGAACGACGCGAAGGAACAGGAGTTGGCCAAGGAGAATACGAAGATCGTGGCGGGCGGATTGATATCTTTGATGATCATCGTTTTCTTGGTAATGTATGCTTATCGACATAAACGCCACCTGAAGCATGTGAAAAAGATGAACACAGAATTGCGTGAGGCCTACGATAAACTTGAGGAGACCACGAAGGAGAAGGAACGCATAGAGAGTGAACTGCGTATTGCCCGTGAGATACAGAAACGTATGCTGCCTCGTGTGTTCCCACGTCGCAGGGATGTGGATCTGTATGCCATGATGACACCGGCCAAGGAGGTGGGTGGCGACCTGTATGGATATGCCCTGATAGACGATCTGTTGTACTTCTGTGTGGGCGATGTGAGTGGTAAGGGTGTACCGGCCGCTTTATTCATGGCAGAGGTAACGCGTATGTTCCGTACGCTGGTTGACGGAAAACTGCAACCCGATACCATTGCCACCCGACTGAATCGTGCGCTGGTAGAAGATAATGATCAGGGTATGTTTGTAACGATGTTCATAGGACTCATCGACCTGAAAACGGGCCATATGGAATATTGTAACGCAGGACACAATCCGCCACTACTCGATGGCCAATATATGAAGATGGAAGCGAATGCACCTATCGGATTGTGGCAGGACATGGAGTTTGAGGGTGAAGAGGTGGATGATATGCACGGCAAGACGCTCTTTATCTATACCGACGGAATCAACGAGGCCGAGAATATCCATAAGGAACAGTTTGGCGATGAGCGTTTGAAAGCGCTGTTGCAGAATGATTTGGGCGATGCCCGTCAGACCTCAGAGACTGTTCATAAGGCTGTAGAGGAGTTCGTGGGTGGGGCCGAACCCAGCGACGACCTCACGAAGATGTGTATCAAGATGAAATGAGATAAGCCATCCCCGCTACTTAGCGGGGATGGCTGTTATTTCTTTAGGTATGCTGCGAGTGGGGATTGAATCAGCTTGAGCCCCTTGGCGAGGCTGCGGGCGTTCATCTGGGCACCGAGATAGGAGGTGTGCGTGTGGTCGTGGTTGAAGTAAGCCGCGGCTTTTTGTTTGCTCTTCTCGGGGTTGGAAGAGGCGAACTTCTTGTCGAGGAAATCGGCAGAGATGTTGTGGACGTCGATGAAGTCTACGCCCGTCTGTTCGACGACCTCACGATACCAACGGCCATAGGTGTCGTCGCGTCGCTCGATATGTCCACCAGGCCACTCGTTGCGGGGTGTGAGTGAGAGAAGGATGGGCGTGGCGCCCTTCTCGCGTACATCGTCGATGAATTTCTTCAGGTACCAGCCGAAGGAGTAGATGAGCTCATAACGGCCGTCGTCCTCTATCTGATACACATGACAGGTGTCCTGTGCACTGGCAATGACGGCGCGTCCCTTCTTACTGGTCATATCGCCGATGTCGTTGTGGCCGAACTGCAACAGCACAAAGTCGCCGGGTTGCAGACTGTTGTACACACGTTCCCAACGGCCATCGTTCAGAAACTTACGGGTGCTGCGACCAGGGATGGCTTGATTGCTAACGGTGATCTTCAGTGTGTCGAACACGGTCTTGGCGAGCGCCCCCCAACCCCACATACCCGTGTGGTCGGCCTTATCCACGTTTTTCACGGTAGAATCGCCACAGATAAATACCACGGGTTTACCCTCCTCACGTATTACGTTAGCCATGGACAAGGGTACACCCACCATCACCTCCTGCAGGGGCTTCAGCAGGGGAGTTTTAGAGTAGTAGATGCCCTCGGCGGCTGAACGGGCATTCAGACGAGCGCCGAAAGCCGAGGTGTGGATCTTATCGCCGTAGAAATGGTACTGCTGCTTCCAGAAGCTGTAGCTATCGAGTTTCGAACCCGAGATTTCGTTCAAGTCAACAAAGGGTACACCCTCGGTGGCAGCGATGTAGGCCCCCCACTGGGTCTGCGGCTTGCGGATGATGAGTCCTTGGTCGTCGCGGGCATTGCGCGGGGTGAGGGACATGAGGATGGGATTGGCACCCTTCTCACGGATCTCACGGATATAGCAGCGAAGGTAGTGACCATAGCTATAGACCGTATCAGGTATCTGTTTGCGGAGGTTAAAGCCCACAATCATGGTATCCTCTGCCACACCGTCAATTACGCCTCGGGCGCGCTTGGCGTCGAAAAAGTCAGCATGGTCGTTATGTCCTATCGAGACGATGACCCAGTCGCCGGGCTTCAAGGCCTGGCGCACGGCTGGCCACAGGTCGGTATAGAAGTTACGGGTGGACATGCCGCCCAAAGCCTGGTTCTCTACGGAGATCTTCCTGCCATCGAAGAAGTCGCTGGCAAAGTAGCCCCATCCCCATTGGCCATTGTTGCCATTGCCCATGGTACCATTGCGCATGGTGCTGTTGCCTATCAGAAACAATACGGGGTTTGTGCCCTGACGGGTGGAGCCGGGTGCAGGACGGTTCATCAAGGCCTTTGCGATAGAGTCGGGAGTATTATCTATTACCTTCTCTTCGCCACCGGGCGTGGGCAGGTCGTCGAATGTTTGCGCAGCTAGTTGCATCGAGGCAAATATGAATGTTATCATGAAGAAAATCTTTCTCATCATTACAATGATTTAGTAGTTTGCGCTGCAAAGGTAGTGAAAACCGAATGAAATACATGATTTTGAATGTTAATCTATTCAAAATCTTCAGAATCGTGTTTTATTTTTATTTCACTATGATTTATGCGGCCTTGACGAATCCCTTTGATTTCCATTTGCCCGATCGCCAGCGGCGCAACAGAATAACGCCGCGTATGTTTTCGTCGAGCGCAAAGCCTATCCACATGCCTATCAGGCCATAGCCCAAAGGAATGCCGATAACATAACTGACACCAACGGCAATCGTCCAGTTAAAGATGATGGCAATGACGACGGGATAGATAGCGTCGCCAGTGGCCCTCAGCGTACCCACAGCGAAGATGTTCGACGTACGGCCTATCTCAAGGAACCAGTCGATCACCAGCACCCATACACCCATTGTGATAATCTCCTGATTTTCGGTAAAGGCGCTCAGGATACTACGTCCTGACAATGCTAGAAGTGCCGAGCCAGTGAGTGTAATAATCATCGACCAACGATAGAAGTAATTGCCAAGTACAAAGGCTGCCTGATGGCGCCGCTGTCCTACAAGATGTCCCACCAGAATGTCGCCACCCTGCGTGATACTGATGCAGAATAGGTACACAAACATAATCATGTTGTGGCAGTAAGTACGTGTGGCCAGAGCCTCGTTGCTAATCTGATTGATGAAATAAGTGATAACCACCTGCGACAGACAGTAAGAGATGTTCTCGCTCATGGCAGGTATGCCTATGTAAAGCAGGTTTTTCAACTCCTGCCAGGGGATTGGCCTGAAATAATGCAGAGGGAAGCGGGGAATGTGTACCTTAAAATGGATGCAAGCCAACAGCACCATGGCCACGGCACGACTGGCGGCTGTTGCGATAGCGGCACCCTCGACACCCAATTGCGGACAGCCCCAGCGGCCGAAGATAAGAGCATAGTTACCAAGTATATTCAACACGTTTACGATACCCGTCACCACCATCGGATAAATTACCTTGTCGGCACTGCGTAATGAGGCCGAGAACGTTAGTGAGAGCGCCTGGAAGAACGACAGTGCACCTGTTAGTCGCAGATATACCAGTCCGTCGCCCATCAACTCAGGACGCAGTCCCATCAGTTGCAACAGCTGTTCTGCATAGAGAAACAGCAGGGCACTCACCGTCAGACTGAGCATCAGATTAACTACCAGTGCCATGCCCACCGCCTGTACAAGGCGCTTCCTTAATCCTGCTCCGATATATTGCGCACAAAGAATAGCTGCTCCCATTGAGAAGAACTGGTAAACAAGGAACACGAGCGACATCAGTTGGTTGTCGAGTCCCACTGCCGCCACACTGTTGTCGCTGTAACGACTCAGCATCACGGTGTCAACGGCACCCAGCAACATCACCAATGCCATCTCTATGAACACAGGGATGGTCAGCACTTTCAACTGTCGCTTTAACGTGTTATTTGGCATGAACTGTCTAGTTGTAAATCGAATAAATCCTCAAATGGGCTGCAAAGGTACGGAATTTTTGCCGAACAATCGAACACTTTTCCTTTTTTTGCATCATTTTTGCATTAAAGATGCTGATAATTAGTAAATTACATATATGACCCTTATTCTAAAAGCATCATATGTATATGATGCAATGAAAAAAATACATGAAAAGTCTTGCAAATCGCCTTCTTTTTTGTATCTTTGCATGCGGTTTGCAGAAACTTTGTGGACCTTTAAATTTAGTAAGAAAATGAAAATTACAATTATCAACACTGAAAAGAGTGAAAAGAGGTATGCGCGCGAAGAACTCGATGCGTTTGTTAGTCAACTGAAAGACGGCACCTACTGCCAGCAGTACATTCGGGACTTTAAGAAAGATGTCTGTTTTGCAGCTGAGTGGGTGAAGACTAATGGTGAGTTGAAAGCCAAGAGCTTCAATCCGCTGGTACGACGGCCATTCGCTCCATACCCGATGCCAAGCCCATACTCGTGAAGGATATCATGAAACGACTGGCACAGAAGTTCCCGACCTTTACCATCCGAAAGGGTACAGACATGGAACTCGGCCACAGGCTTTCTGCAATGGGTTATACATACCACAAACTGACTCAAGGAGCTGCTTACAGAATCACAGAGATATGATCTACGACAGCAAAACAAATTGTTTTGGTATCGAAGGAAGTATCTCTTCACCTCGTAGAGATAGTCTTTTACAGACCAAAACAAATTGTTTTGGTGTTATGATGGTATATGACGCTTTTGCAAAAAGGGTCATATAACCAAATAAACAGATATTCAATAAGTTAGCACTGATTATGATGCTTTTATAATAAATATAGTTTAAAGAAATATGGCAATACATGTTAAATTGATTAAGAACAATGTTAAGAGTAGAAACGGTTATGGCAAATACTATGCAAAAGCCGTTAGCCAAGGCGAAGTAACGCTCGAAGAGATTGCAGCAGAGGCTTGTCGCAACAGCGGTTTCAAGGAAGGAACTGTCATTGGCGTGGTTACGGAACTGCAGGAACTACTCAAGAATAAGCTGGCAGATGGTCAGACGGTCGTCCTTCCTGGTATTGGCCGTTTCAGTCTTCGTGTGAAGAGTATTGGTGTTGAAGACCCGAAGGATTTCAACCTTGGACGTCATATCACTCGTGTCGTCTGCGGCTTCCTCCCTGCCGGCCGCCGCATGCAGGACGGCCGTATCCTCTATGATTTCTACGAGGGCGTCAAGGCCGTCTGGCAGAAAGGCTTCAAGCCGTAAGATTGTGGCCAGCATGGAGCGCAATGCCATACCAGATATTCCTCGACCAGATGAACACTAGACCATATACCATAGCAGCAAAGAATGCACCAGGGAAGTTGCGCACATGAAGTATGCCGAACAATACAGCCATCACGAATCCTTTGTGCTCTCTCGCCACGGCCTGCATCTGCTCTGGCGACAGTGTTTCCTGTCCCGTAAAGACGCATGCGGCCGGATTGCCGAGCGAGGCCCCAGCCGTAAATGCGTTAAACTGTATCAGTTGCTATTGCTCATGCGCTCCTGCTCAGCTTTACCTGCACCTGTTCCCTTATACTTGCTCTTCTGAGCATTGAAGGTGTAGCGGATAGAGATGTCCAGGCGGTGGCTACGGCTTCGTGTTTTCTGCACAGTGTAGAAGAAACCACAATCATGAGCCATATCCTGTATGCTACGCTGGAACACATCACTGATGCTGGCACGCAAGCACAGGGCATCGTTCTTCAACCAACACTTCTGTACTACAAAACAGAGGTTGTATGAGTGTGAGAGTATACGGAAGTTCAGTACATCACCCTTTGTCTGGATGTTGGCGTTGGCCTCCAACTGCCAACTGTGCTTAAAGCGGAAGGTGTTATTCAGGTCGAAGAAGAAGATGGGCTTGGTGAAGGTCACATCCGTCTTGCCTGTGGCGCTATGTGGATCGTCGTAGGTCATTGTATTCCAGAACTTCTGTCCGCCAATGGTCCAGCTTGGGCTATATACACCCCATGTGGGATTGGCCGAAAGGAAGATGGCCAGATTACGAACGGGATCGGACAAGTTAGCCTGCTTCATCAGCATGATTCCCTCGTTGTTATAGACCATCGGCACCTGTGTGATGGTGTTGTCACGACGTTCGTAGGCAGCAAACAGGATAATCCAAAGGCTACGGGTAGGCGCGCCAGCGGGAATCTTCCAACGGGCATTAATGCTTACCTCCTGCATGATAGCATTCTTTAATTTCGAGTCGCCCTGATTCAGAGTATATGAGTTCAGATAGTAAATATGGTCGTTCAGTGAGCTGTACCTCGGACGCACGGTTTTCATGGTGTAGCTCAGCGAGGTCTGGATAGGGCCAAACTGCTTTGACCATGTGACACTCGGGAAGAACTCGTCCTGATAGCGCGTCATATTGTTCTCGGCATCCAAGTTGTCGATGTAGTCGAAACCTACATGCTCGTAACGCAATCCTGCACTTACGGTACCATATTTATCCAAGTTGGCATTGTAAGCCACAAAGGCAGCCACGTTGTTCTCCTTTACATCTGTATCGGTAGAGGGAAGAGGGTAGTTGGTAATCGATGAACTGCTCTGTCGCTTTACGAAACTCATCTCCGTTCCAGCCTGCAACTGTCCTTTCCAAAAAGGATAACTCAGCACCAGTTTGGTAGCCCAGAGTCGCGACCATGTATGCGAGTCCTGTTGCATGGTCCGGGCTTCGGGCAGTATTACATCTGTCTGGTCGTCGTCATTCTCTTTGTCTGTCACAAAATCCACGTTCAGGTCGATGTTTAGTTTGCCCACCTGGCCGTTATAATAGGCATTGCTCTGCCAGTTGTACGGATAATGGGTATGACCGTCCTGGTGCGAAAGGTCGCGACCTGTGAGATTGTTTTCGGTATCTACCCACATGTCATTATACGTATTAAACTGGTCGTGGCGCTCCACTCTGGCACCCAGCGAGTGCTTGTCGTTAATCTGCCAGTTAAAGCCCAGGTTATAGTTCAGGCCCTCTCCGTGCCAGTCGTTACGCATGTGGCTGTCCTGAAGAATATTCCTGATGCCTTCATCCGCCTGGAGAAAAGTGGATTGCGTAATACGCAGGTCGTTAGGACTATCCCACGACCAATAGTTCACCATACCAAACAGGTCCAGGTTGTTGTGGCGATAACGCAGGTTCAGCGTGCTGCTGGGATCGCTGAAACCAAACGCCAGATCCTGGTTGTTGGCAGCCATCAGGTCGAAGCCGAAACCAGTTCCCTCGCGGCGAACAGTCTTGATACGTACCACTGCCGAAATGGTGGCATCGTACTCTGCTCCAGGATTGGTAATCACCTCTACGCTCTGAATCTCCTCCGAACGCAGTCGTTTCAGTTCGTCCTTATCCCGCATCTTTCTGCCATTAATATAAAAGACAGGTGTACCCTTACCTAGTACCTCGAGGTCTTCGCCTTTTAGTGTCATGCCAGGCACCTTTGCCAGCATTTCCTTGGCTGTACCCGACTGGCCTAAGATGGTTCCCTGAATGGTGGTTATCATCGAGTTGCCTGTCAGCTTGGTTTTAGGCATCTGTCCCTTTACCACAATCTCATTCAGCATCGCCTGGTCCTCCTCCATCTGGATGGTTCCAATCTCCGAGCCATTTACATTCACAAACTTGGTACGATAACCGATGTACGAGAATCGCAGAATGCAGCAGGCATCGGTAGTCTGGATCTGGAAGAAACCGTCCACATCGCTCGTTGCACCTTGTATATAAGTAGAGTCGGCTGTGAGCAGTGCCACACTTACAAATGGCAAGGGTTCACCCTGCGCGTCAATTACTCGTCCACCTACATCCTCGGTCATTGCCTCGGCTGTTAAACACATCATCATTGCAGCTATCAAAGCCAGCATTTTCAAACTTAACTTTTTCATCTTCTTTTCAATTTAAATGTTTTGCCTGTTGGATGCCGAAAACCCATAAAAAAGTTGCAATCCACCCCATTTCTGGGATGAATTGCACATTTTTGTGACGAATGGTACACCTTTTTGTCTAATGCCCTCTATGTTTCTCTTTCTTCTTGGCCTGGCGCAGGTCAAACTGACGCTGTTTTTCGGCTTCGCGTTCTGCTTTTGAACGCTGTTTCCGCTCCATCTTGTTCTGTTCCTGTTGTAGTTTCAGGGCCTGCTGCGATTTGGTTCCTATACCCTGCGACTGCATCTGTTTCTTGGCCTCTCGTAATTGCCGCTTGGGATTCTTCCTGGTTTCGGTGGTTGGAGCCACATCTACAGCCTGACTGAACTGGAGACGATGCCAGTTCTTATCAATGTACTCCATCACCTCCTTGTCCGTCGGCTCGGCACCAAAGGTCACCTTGCAAACGTGCAAGCCCTCATGGTCAGTACGCTCAAACAGCCCAATCCAGAAAGGATCCTCAAACAATACCGTCAGGGTGCCTGTATTCATGAACTATTCCGTAAACGAACCAATCTCTATCAGATTACCATCGGGATCGGCTACATAACTGGTACGCTGCCCCCAAGGCTCTGTAGTGGGAGGAAGAACAGAGGCAGCACCATTTGCGAGTGCATGCTGGTATTCCTTATCGACATTAGCATATGTGGGCACATCGAATGCCAATTCCATCGTACCATTGAATCCCTTGGGATATTGAAATTTCCGAGAGACCATCTGTTCGAAAGCATCACGCGGATAGAGGATGATGCGCATGTCACCCAGCGTCATCTCCACGTTGGGCTGGATGCCGTCCCAATCGGTAGTAAAACCGAAGGTCTTCGTGTAAAAATCTACAGTTGCTTTGTTGTCGCGGGTGAAAAGCCCCACAGTGTTGAAAATGAATCTTTCTTTCATTTGTTTGTGGTTTTGTTATGAATCCTTAGTTCCTGGCCAGTAGCACCATGCGATAATGGCGGGAATGAGGGATGAGATACATTG
>R26__coassemble_1313_pt1 | contig 12669 bp, 12 predicted proteins | sample R26__metabat2_high_PE_018 | metagenome-assembled genome bin R26
GTAATAATTTTATTGTACAAAATTGGTAGCAATATCCCCTGCCTTAAAGAGGACACGGAGTAATGTAAAATTTTACTCCGAGTAAAGTGGGAGTTTACTCGGAGTAAAGTCTGACTTTAGTCCGTCTAAAGTCCGAAGGCTTAAAAATCCTTAAAACAGGGCACTTTTAAGGGTGCCCTAGTGCCTGATAAATAATGTTTACTTCTGACGGGAGAAATGTCCGTCGTTTCTGCGTGGCGTACCCAGAAAGTTCCGGATAATCCTGCATCAGTGCCCGGAATTTGTGCCAGGCTGATCGGGGTTGCAAGTATGGGAAATAGGCTTGTGCCAACTCCATCCTGCCGAAAGTTGTTTGTTTCTGTACCATAGTTGTGATTTGATTTTAGATTTCTAATTGCACTACAATTATGGTGCAAGGCGAATGCAGAACCAAGCTTGCTTGAGTTTTGCTGAGCCGAAGCCCATAATCGCACTTGCATCTTAGCAAGTGCAAAGGTACTAAAAATCGGGGAGAACACCAAAGGAAATAGCAATTATTTTGGCTATAAGTCATTATAAGTCATCATAAGTGTTTATAAGTGCTATTGGCTTGTTTAAATGCTTGTATATATCATAAAAAATAGCTATCTTTGCAATGCAATTGAGAAACAAGGGAAGTTAAGCAAGGGCCCAGCGAGACGGAACGAGTTTTGAGAAAGCAAATCGAGAGTTATAAACATTAAGTTAAACATTTTAATACAAAAACTAAACTAGATTATGGCAAGTGAAGTAATTGCATTCCCTGTGAATTTGCGCAGGAATCAGAACAAGTACAACGCCGCTTACGGCAAGTATTACGCAGAGGCGGACACGAAGGAGCCTCTCAACCTGAAGGGTTTCGCCAAGCACCTGAGTGAGCATGGCAAGTTGGTGGACTACCCGATGGCAGTGTTGGTACTGCAGAACATCGTGAGCTGTCTGAAGGAGATGATTATCCAAGGTCAGCCTGTGAAGCTGGATGGCTTCGGCACATTCTCCCCCACCATCGAGACTGATGGCCAGAAGGTAGTTGACACCGTTGAGGGATCGCTGAACGTGGGTATCGACAACCTGATTGCGGGTGTGCACCTGCGATTCATCCCTGAGAACAGCAAGGGCGATGAGTTGACCAGCCGCTTGGCTGGGGATTATTTTATTGGATGTCATCGGGGGTGAGGACCCAATCGTATTTCTTCACCCAGCGCCAGATGGTGGCGCGAGAGAGGTCGGTCATATTCTGGATCTGGGGCTTGGAAAGTCCGATACGCATGAGATAACAAACTTGCATCTGCTGCTCAGTGAATGAGCCGAGCTCTTTGAGCAGGCGATCCTTGAAAGCGGGATAGAGATCGTCGACGGCCTGATAGAGCTGTTTCCAATCAGCAGGTTCCATGACGCGACGGCCTGTGGATGACTGACGAATGGCATGGATCACATCCTCGGCCTTCTCCTCGAACTCAGACTGGTGGAGGAGCTTGATGAAGGTCTTGTTCTGGTTCATCTTCTCATTCAGCTCGCGCTCCTTGGCTTTCAGCTCTTCCTCGTACTCGGACAACTCGGAATTGACACGCAGCAACTCCTTGAGGTGCTTATTGCGACGACGAGCATAGAGGGCGTAGAACACAAAGGCCAGCAACAGGGCCACGAGCGACATGATAACCAGGGTGTGCTTATAACGCTCCTTCTCATCCCTGAGCTGCTGCTCCTTGCGCTGATCGAGGTGGTACTGATACTCATTATTAACAGTGGCTGCCATTTCCTGACGCTTACCAAAATCAAGCGAATCGCTCAATTCGATAAAAACGTTAGCATATTGACTGGCATTACGAGTATCGCCCACACGAGTATACATACGATGAAGCAACTTGGCTGCATCATACATATTATATATATCAGTACCATCATCGAGAATGCGCTTGCAATAGATGGCTGCAGAATCAGTTTTACCCATAGAAGCGTAATACTGAGCGAAAGCCATGCAAGGGAAGGCTGAGAAATCCTTTAATGGATCGGTAGTGATAAACTCACGACACGCCTTAGCCTTGGGCAACTTTTTCAATTCAGAATAGCCATTGAGCAGATAAACGAGGCTGGTTTGCTCAGAAGCTGCGATATTTTTACGAATGATGTACGCATAAGTTGAATCGAAAGTCGCCTCTGCCTGACGAGCACTATCCATGGCTAAATACGCAGAGCCCAAGTGCATATATGGCACAACAAGATTACTCTTTGTTTCTTTACTGATTTCTAATTCTTTGAGGGCCATTTCTGCTGCATCACTATAATTCTGCACCATATAATATAAATAGGTGAGATTAGAATACGTGTTACGCAGCATGATAGAATCGCACGATTCATACTCAAGAGCATAATCGAGCGACTTGAAGAAATGCTCCAAGGCACGAGGGGTGTCATGAAGATCACGATAGGTGCTACCAGCATAAAAATACACTTCCTGTTTCTCGGCTGCGGAGCCTTCTTTCTCGAAATACTCCATCAACTGCTTGATCATAATGTCGGAAGTGGGCACCTTGTATGCCTTATCATTCAGACGGATTCGAAGCAAATCGTACTTGTGTTTCACATACTCACTCTCATCACGAATACCAATTTCGAGCGAGTCGAGCATCACGATGGCCTTGTCAGGATTACGGTCGCCAATGGTCTTGATTTGGTCCAATTTTCCTAAGGAATGGTTGTTGGAACAGGCGACTAATTCAAAAATAACTAAAACAAAAACTAACCTAAGAATAAATCTCATCATATACAAAAATCGAAAAAAACGGCTGCAAAGGTACTATTTTTCTTTGAAATACAGCCATTTTTGGCCAAAAAATGTTTCTAAATGTTTCAGTGAAACAAAATGAAACAAGAAAAAACGCACAATTTCACTGAAAGTGTGTAATTTTGCAACCGATAAACAAAATCAACCAAACAATTATCGAATTATGACAAAGAACTTAAAATTAATGTTGATTGCATTTATGCTGATGCTTCCATGCACCATGGCATTTGCACAAGATGACCCAGATGAGGGTGAGGAAATCGAACTCAGAACAACCCCAAAGTTGGCAGGAACTCCTGGTCCTACTAGAGCACCCGCAAGGAGGTTCTCGATGACCCTGAGTGCCTTTCTTCAACAAGCCAACTTTCAACTGCTCGTTAACGATACAGCGGGAAAAACATACTCCTACTGTATTTATGATGAAGACGAAGCGGTCGTATCGCAGGGGACGCTTGACTTCAGTGACTGTGAAAGTCTTTATATCAACCTGATCGGTCTGGAGGAAGGTGAGTATACCCTGGTGTTCTACGACGGTAGTAGATCGTACATAGGTACATTCTACCTGTGATAAAGAGATAAAGAAAGCTCCATATCTTTTTAAGGAACTAACTCTAGTTACTACCATAAACCATAACTAGGAGAGCGAGGCCTCGGGCTTTGCTTGTGGCCTCACACTCTCCAATAAACCAATAACGCTTATGTATATTAATAATGATTTGGAAAGAATAGGGATTAGAAGCGAGGAAGTTCACAGCATCTTTGACGACGAGACGCCTTGGTTTATCCATTACGGCTCGATAATCATTGCTCTGGCTTTCGCAATGGCTTTGATTGCTATCGTATGTTTTTCACTTTACAGTGAATAAAAAAGAGGCCCCGCTCGAAATGAGCGGGGCTTTTCACTAAATAAACAAACCTATAACTTATGCGATATCAATCTGACGGGAGAGCTTTACCTTCTCCTCGACGAGTTTGGGGAGCTCAATGGTGAGCACGCCATGCTCAACCTTGGCCTTGATATCTTCCTTCTTCACATCGTCCGGCAGAATCAGCGTCTGCTCGAACTTAGAGTAAGAGAACTCACGACGCAGATAGCGGGTGTTCTTATCTTCCTCCTTCTTTTCGTTCTTGCTCTCCATCTTGATGATGAGGTTGCCCTCGTCGTTGATGTGAACATTAAAATCCTCCTTTTTCATGCCCGGGGCTGCAAGTTCTACGGTGTAGGCATTGTCGCTTTCTTTCACGTTGATTGCAGGAGCCGTTGCGTTGCACTTCGGCATAAAGTCCGTATCAAACAAGTCATTGAATACACTGGGAATCCAACTGTTACTTCTCATTACTGGCATCATAATTTTTACCTCCTAATTCTATTATTTTAAAATTAAACATGTTAACTATTTTAGTGAGGGCCTTTTGGCCTTCACCATATGTAAGGCAAAAGGCATGCCAGAACGTTTTTCATACCACCCCCTACCCCCTCCTACTTAGGAGGGGACCGAAATGGGGTAATGTTTTTCCCCGCGCTACCACGCGGGGAAAAACATTCGCTATAATGGGTTATAGCGCAACCAAAGCGCAGAAAAGCAGCTATAATGGGATATAGCGCATATAGCATAAAAAGCAGCTATAATGGGATATAGCGCATTTAATAAGGTGGAAATCTAAATTTATGTCATTCTGTCGCGATGGCGTGACAGATTGTCAGAGCAGTGGCGACGGAGGGGACGTTTGTGATGACGACAGAGCGTTTGCCCTTGGCCTCACGGAAATTGCACTGACGCGGATGCTGAGATACGTAATTCAAGATACTACCAAAGGCTTCGCTCTGGAAGTAAGGACTATCCGGATTGCTCACAAAGTATAGATACATGTTCTGCTGCTTAAGCAGAATCTTCTCAATACCCAGTTGCTTGCCCAGCACACGGAGCGGAACTACCTGAATCAACTCCTCTGCTACATCGGGAATGGCGCCAAAGCGGTCGACCAGGCGTTTGCGATAGGCATCCAGTTGAGAGTTGAGAGTTGACAATTGACAGTTATAATTATTATTGCCGGCGAGGTTGTCGAGTTCGCGATAGAGAAGCATGCGCTCGGAGTCGCTGGGGACATAATGGTCGGGGAAGTACATCTCGAGGTCGGACTCGAGGGCACAATCGTCAACCCATTGAAGATTGAACATTGAAGATTGAACATTTTTATCTTCAGATTTCTCGGCCTTAACAAATTCCGGTTCCTCGTTTCTGAGTTCCGCCATGGCTTGGTTGAGGATCTTCTGGTAAGTTTCGTAGCCCAGGTCGGAGATGAAGCCACTCTGCTCGGAGCCCAGCAGATTGCCAGCGCCACGGATGTCGAGATCCTGCATGGCGATATTGATGCCAGAGCCCAGATCGGAGAAATTCTCGAGGGCCTCGAGGCGACGACGACTATCAGCAGGCAGGGCTGCAAGAGGCGGAGCCAGCAGATAACAGAAGGCCTTGCGATTGCCTCGACCCACACGACCACGCATCTGGTGGAGGTCGGAGAGTCCGAAGTTATGGGCACCATTGATGATGATGGTATTGGCATTGGGGATGTCGATACCATTCTCGACGATGGTGGTGGAGAGCAGCACATCGTAGTCGTAGTTGGAGAAATCGAGGATGACATTCTCGAGTTCGCCTGGCTTCATCTGTCCATGACCAATGGCCACACGGGCATCGGGGACGTACTTATGAATGAGGTCGGCTATCTCCTGCAGCTGACTGATGCGATTATTGACGAAGTAGACCTGACCATTGCGCGACATCTCGAAATTGATGGCATCGGCGATGATCTCTGCGCCAAAGGTATGTATCTCTGTCTGAATGGGATAGCGGTTGGGCGGAGGCGTCTGGATGACACTGAGGTCGCGAGCGCCTACCAGCGAGAACTGGAGGGTACGGGGGATAGGCGTGGCTGACATGGTGAGGGTGTCGACACTCGACTTCATCTGGCGCAGCTTTTCCTTGGTGGAGACGCCGAACTTCTGTTCCTCGTCGATGATCAACAAGCCTAAGTCCTTGAACTTCACCGACTTACTAATCAGTTTATGGGTACCGATGATGATATCCACCTTACCATCAGCCAGATCCTTGAGGAGGGCTGTGGTCTGCTTGGCAGAACGGGCACGCGAGAGATAATCCACACGCACAGGCATATCCTTAAGGCGAGAGGAGAAGGTGCGGAAGTGCTGATAAGCCAATACGGTGGTAGGCACGAGCACAGCCACCTGCTTGCCATCGGTGGCAGCCTTGAAGGCAGCTCGCACAGCCACCTCGGTCTTACCAAAGCCTACATCGCCACACACCAGACGGTCCATGGGCTTGGCCTGCTCCATATCGGCCTTCACATCCTGTGTGGCCTTCAACTGATCGGGGGTATCCTCATAGAGGAAGGAGGCCTCGAGCTCATGCTGCAGGTAGGTGTCGTGGCTGAAGGCAAAGCCCTTCTCGCGACGACGCTTGGCGTAGAGCTTGATGAGGTCACGAGCGATGTCCTTGATATGTTTCTTGGTGCGCTCCTTGAGTTTCTCCCACTGACCTGTGCCCAGCGTGGAGAGACGAGGCGGCTCGCCATTATCCTGCGACTTGTACTTGGACACCTTATATAATGAATGGATGGACACGTAGATGCTATCGCCCTTCTGGTAGATGATCTTGATCATCTCCTGATAAGACTGCTGGCCTGAGGCATCGGGGGTGCCATTATTAATAGGCATGCGGATGAGTCCGCCAAACTTACCTACGCCATGATCGACATGCACCACATAGTCGCCAATCTCGAACTGCTGAATCTCCTTGAGCGTGAGGGCCATCTTACCACTACGGGCCTTGTCGCTCTTCAGGTTGTACTTATGGAAGCGGTCGAAGATCTGATGATCAGTAAAGACGCAAATGCGGAGGTCTTCATCAGTGAAACCCTCATGAAGGGTGCTGTCAACGCCCATAAATGTTATTTTTGCCGAATCGGCAAAAATATCATTTAATCGCTGGATCTGCTTCTGGCTGTCTGCGCAGATGAAGATCTGATAGCCTTGCAGCAGATAATCCTCGAACGTCTGGGTGAGCAGGTCGAAGTTCTTATGGAAGAGGGGCTGGACCTTGACGTTGAAACAGAGGTGAGAGGTGAGAGGTAAGGGGTTAGAAGAGGGGCGATGGCCAAACTCAATGCGACGGAAACGATCGGCATCGGCCATGAACTGGGCACCCGTGATGAGTTGCGACTCACGCTGCAACTGCTGTTCGATCTCGCGCTGCTGCATCTCAGTGGCGCCTTCCATCTGCTCCATACGCGCCTGAGAAGAGAAGCCTTCCTGATAGGCCCGATCGATGGCATCGCGCACATACAGATAATCCTTCGTAGCCAGCAGAACATCATCGGGCACAAAGGCCATGAAGGGCACTTTCTCTGTGGCTGAGACTGAGAGTTCGGGCACAATCTCTATGCGATCGCGCTGATCCTTCGACAACTGATCCTCGACCTCGAAGGTACGGATGGAATCGATGTCATCGCCAAAGAAATCAATACGATAGGGGTATTCGCAACTAAAGGAATAGACATCGAGAATGGAGCCACGAAGGGCATACTGACCTGGCTCGTAGACATAATCGACCTCACGGAAGCCGAATTCATGGAGGGTCTTCTGGATCTCCTTGACGGCTATGGTCTGATTCTTCTCGAGGGTGAGCTGGCGGGCATCGAAACTCTGCTTGGAAACCACCATCTCGGCCAAGGCCTCAGGATAGGTCACGATATAGAGGTGAGAGGTGAGAGGTGAGAAACTAGAAGAGAGTTTGGCAAGGACTTCGGTGCGGAGGATCTCGGAGGCTGCATCGCGCTGGGCATACTTGATGGCACGACGATAGCTGGAGGGGAAGAACAGCACGCTCTGATCGCCCATGAGTTGGGTGAGATCGTGATAGAAATAGCCTGCCTCCTCAGCATCCTGCAGGATAAAAAGGATGCGCGACTGACACTTCTGTGTAAGACTGGCAAACAGCATCGGAGCGCTGGAGCCCAACAGACCCTCGAGGAAAATCCTATTGACCTTGGAATTTCCTATCTCATGAGCCAAGGCCGACACCTGGGGCAACTTGGCGTATAATTTCTCTAATTCCTGTATATTCATTGTGAATTCGACCGCAAAATTACGAAGAATTTGGCACGAATTGCACGAATTAACACGAAAATAGTTCATAAATAAATAAAAATTCGTGAAATTCGTGAAATTCATGCCTAATTTTTATTATCTTTGCAGCGATAAAAGCATAGAAAGATGTATCAGAGTGACAGTATAGTCATCATACCAACCTACAACGAAAAGGAGAATATCGAGAAGATTATCCGTGCGGTATTCGCCCTTCCGAAGTGTTTTCACATCTTAGTTATCGACGACGGATCGCCTGACGGTACTGCTGCCATCGTGCGTGGACTGATGGCCATGGAGTTTGGCGAGCGTCTGTTTATCATTGAGCGCAAAGGCAAGTTGGGACTTGGAACCGCTTATATAGCCGGCTTTAAGTGGGCCTTGGAGCATGATTACGAATACATATTCGAGATGGATGCTGACTTCAGTCACGATCCCAACGATCTGCCCAGACTCTACAGCGCTTGTCATGACGAGGGCTACGATGTGGCCATAGGCAGTAGATACGTGAGTGGTGTAAACGTGGTGAACTGGCCTGTAGGACGTGTGCTGATGAGTTACTTTGCCTCGAAATACGTACGCATTGTAACGGGATTCCTGATTCACGACACCACAGCGGGATTCGTATGCTACAAGCGTCGTGTGCTAAAGACCATCGAACTAGACAAGATACGTTTCAAGGGCTATGCCTTCCAGATAGAGATGAAGTACACTGCCTACAAGATTGGCTTCAAGCTGAAGGAGGTAAGCGTGATATTCATCAATCGCAGAGAGGGCACCAGCAAAATGTCGGGTGGTATCTTCGGAGAGGCTTTCTTTGGCGTAATGAAGCTGCGCTGGGACGGATGGACGAGGAAATACCCCAAAATCATTGAGAGTTGACAGTTGAAAGTTGAGAGTTGTGAAGACTATAATTAATATATTATATAAGGTATACCAGATTTTTATTGCGCTGCCTGTGCTGGTGATATGGACCATTGTGACAGCAGTCGAGGTGGGCATAGGTACAACATTAGGCAATGGCCACTTCTGGGGCTATGTGCCTGGTAAGTGGTGGGGAAAGGTGATTCTGAAAGCCTTCCTGATTCCTGTGAAAGTGGAAGGGCACGAGCATCTGGAGAAGAATCAGAGTTACGTATTCGTGGCCAATCATCAGGGTATTTTCGATATCTTCCTGATTTACGGACATCTGGGACGTAACTTCAAGTGGATGATGAAGAAACAGCTGGGCAGCATACCCTTCTTAGGCTATGCATGCAGGAAATCGCACCAGATATTCGTAGACAAGAGTGGTCCGAAGAAGATTAAGAAGACCTACGACGATGCGCGCGAGATTCTGAAAGAAGGTTACTCGGTAACCGTATTCCCAGAGGGTGCCCGCTCATTTACTGGCCACATGGGTAAGTTCCGCAAAGGAGCCTTTGCACTGGCTGACGAACTGCAGTTGCCCGTAGTACCACTGACCATCAATGGTTCGTTCGACATCCTGCCTCGTACCAGAGGGTTCGTCAACATCGTTAACTGGCATCCCATGCGACTGACTATCCACGAACCCATCTACCCTATTGGTAAAGGTCCTGAGAACGTAGACGCCACACTGCGCCAGGCTTATGACTCCGTGATGTCGGCTCTTGTGCCCAAATACCAAGGATTCGTAGAAAACCCTGATCAATGATAGCAAGAGATATCCTGACGTTCCTATTGCTCGTCATCCTGCCTTTCCTGTTTATCGACCTGAGGTTTTTCCGCAGAAAGAAAGCGTGGTGGAAGCGAGTGCTGTGGTGGATCATCTGTGCAGCGATGGTAGGCTACACAGTGTATCTGGCTATGGAGCGTGACTTTATCCCTGGCAACGATCGCATCCTGATACTTTACGGATACCTGTTCCTCCTTGGACTGGTGATTATCCCCATGTGGACATTCTCCATCTGCTCGCTACTGGGCAAGGCTTGCTCATGGATCGTGCGCAAATGCAAGAAGCATCCGAAGGCGAAGCCTCACAACTATGGTAACCTGATGGGAACACTGTCAGTACCAGCGGTGTGGTTTGTGCTGTTCTGGGGAACGTTCGTGGGATTCAACAAGCTGGAGGTAAACCACCAGACATACGTATCGGAGAAAGTGCCCGAAGCCTTCGACGGCTATCGCATCGTGCTCTTCTCGGATGCCCACGTGGGCAGTTATCAGAAGCATAACAGTTGGCTGCTGCAGCGAGCCGTTGACAGTATCAATGCCCAGAAACCTGATATCATCCTGTTTGTGGGTGATCTGCAGAACATACAGCCTACGGAGCTTTATCCCCACATCGACGTGCTGGAGAAGCTGAAGGCGAAAGATGGCGTCTACTCTGTGCTGGGCAACCACGACTATGCAGAATACATAGGCGCAGACGAGGCGATGAAAGTGGCCAACTGTAGGGAGACAGTGAGTCTGGAGCGACAGATGGGGTGGAACGTGCTGCTGAATGAGCATGGCACCATTGAGCATGGGAAGGACCACATGATCCTGGCTGGTATGGAGAACGATGGCGACGGCAAGCGATTCCCCCAGAAAGGCGACGTAGACAAGACGCTGGAGAATGTAACCAGCGACGACTTCATACTGATGATGGAGCACGACCCATCGGCCTGGCGAAGGAAAATTGTAACAGACGGACGTGCCCAACTCACCCTGAGCGGACATACGCACATGATGCAGTTCTCGATATTCGGATGGTGCCCCCTCTCGCTCACAGGAAAAGAGTATAACGGATGGTATAAGGAAGGAGACCAGCAACTCTTCGTGACAGCAGGACTGGGCGGACTCATCCCCTTCCGCTTTGGTGCCACAGGCGAGATCGTGGTACTGACGCTGAGAAGGGAATAAAAGGAGCAATTAACACCTCAAAACTATAAAATTATGAGAAAGTATGTATTCACCCTCGCCGTTATTATTTCGGCACTGTTTTTAACCACGTCTTGCAAGAACAAGGGTCAGGATCAGGACCAGACTCAGGCAGGACAAGTGAATAACTTCCGCATTAAGCGTGGAACTAACATGAGCCACTGGCTGTCGCAGAGCGAACAGCGTGGTGAAGCCCGCCGTCTCCACATTCAGGAGGACGACTTCGCACGTCTGAAAGAGCTGGGCTTCGACTTTGTACGTATCCCCATCGACGAGGTGCAGTTCTGGGACGAGGAAGGCAACAAGCTGCCTGAGGCTTGGGATCTGCTGAAGAATGCCCTCGACTGGAGCCGTAAGTATGATCTGCGCGCCATCGTTGACCTGCACATTATCCGCTCGCACTATTTCAATGCCGTCAACGAGGACGATAAGGCTGCCAACACGCTGTTTACATCAGACGAGGCACAAGAGGGACTCATCAACCTGTGGCGCCAGCTTTCAGAATTCCTGAAGGACAGAAGCAACGACTGGGTGGCTTACGAGTTTATGAACGAGCCTGTAGCCCCAGAGCATGAGCAGTGGAACCAGCTGGTAGCAAAGGTGCATAAGGCTCTGCGCGAACTGGAGCCTCAGCGTACACTCGTAATTGGTTCGAACATGTGGCAGGGACATGAGACAATGAAGTATCTGAAGGTGCCCGAGGGCGACAAGAACATCATCCTCTCATTCCACTATTACAACCCCATGCTGCTGACCCACTATGGCGCTTGGTGGTCACCACTGTGTGCAGCCTACAAGGGTAAGGTGAACTATCCTGGTGTACTGGTATCGAAGGAGGACTTTGACGCTGCTCCTGCAGCCATCAAGGATCAGCTGAAGCCTTATACAGAGGAGGTTTGGAATATCGACAAGATTCGTGAGCAGTTTAAGGATGCCATCGAGGCTGCCAAGAAGTACGACCTGCAACTGTTCTGTGGCGAATGGGGTGTTTACGAGCCTGTGGATCGTGAGCTGGCTTACAACTGGTATCGTGACGTGCTGACTGTATTCGATGAGTACAACATCGCTTGGACCACATGGTGCTACGATGCTGACTTCGGATTCTGGGATCAGCAGCGCCACTCGTTCAAGGATCGTCCGCTGGTAGAGCTTCTGATGTCAGGCAAGGCTCTTGGCGAATAAAAAGAATCAGAGGTTCGAAGCTAAGAACTTACGCATCACTTCTACGGGAAGACCACGACGACGGGCATAGTCCTGAAGCTGGTCTTCCCCTATTTTTCCCAGATTAAAGTAACGGGCCTGAGGGTGAGAGAACATCATGCCACTCACGCTGGCATGGGGTTTCATGGCTCCACTCTCAGTGAGTCGGATGCCTATCTGCTTCATATCCAGAATATCGTCGAGCACGAAGTTCAGACTGGTATCAGGGAGTGAGGGATAACCCACAGCAGGACGGATGCCCTGGAACTTTTCAACCAGCATATCGGGGATGGACAAATTTTCATCCTTGGCATAGCCCCAATATTCCTTTCTGATCTGCTCGTGCATACGCTCAGCAGCAGCCTCAGCCAGGCGATCAGCCAGCAGCTGTACCATCATCTTCTGATAAGGATCTGCATCGAAATCAGTCTCCAGGCCCATATCCACCGTTGTGGCAAAAAGGCCAAACGTAGAGGTGAGAGGTGAGAAGCTAGAGGTGAGAGATTTGTTTTTAGGCGGGAGAAAATCGGAGAGACATAGGTAGGGGGGGGGGCCTTTTTGCTGGCGCAAACAAGGGATTCTCAGAGTTTGAGGTAATATCTAACCTCTAGCTTATCCC
>R26__coassemble_1343_pt1 | contig 12456 bp, 15 predicted proteins | sample R26__metabat2_high_PE_018 | metagenome-assembled genome bin R26
CTGCCGTCTTCGTGCGGGTCTGCAAAGAGTTGGTCGTAGAGAAACTGATCTTTGGTCTCTTTGAATCTGTTCCTTTCTTAGTCGTAATGATGATGACACCGTTTGACGCACGCGAACCATAAATTGCAGTAGAAGAAGCATCCTTCAGGATGGTCATGCTCTCAATGTCGTTCGGGTTAATCAGGCTCAGGAAGTTGCCACTGCCACTTACGCTGCCACCAACTTCCATTGGAACACCGTCCAGCACAATTAGAGGGTCGTTCGAGGCATTCAGCGATGCGCCACCACGAATACGGATGGTGCTGCCTGCCGATGGCGAACCGCCGCCATTGACAATCTGTACACCGCTCACCTTACCATTAATTAGTTGTTCTGGTGAGTTGATGACTCCTTGGTTGAAGTCCTTGCTGCTCACGTTAGAGACTGAACCTGTCAGGTCGCTCTTGCGTTGCACACCATATCCGATGACCACCGTCTCTTGCAACACGGTTTCATCAGACTCCAAACGAACCGTCAGTTTCCCTGATGCAGGGATGTTGACGGTCTTCGTCTTGTAACCAACATACGAAACTTGGATAGCTGTTGCTTTGCTGCTTACTTCCAGTTGGAAGTTGCCATCGAAGTCCGTAATCACTCCTTTTGCGCTCCCTGATTCGGTGACTGTAGCACCAATCAGTGCCTCACCAGTCTCGTCGATAACTGTTCCTGTCACCTTTTTGGCATTCTGAGCCAGAATAGATGTAGGAAGGAACATCAACAAGAACATTAGGCACCATGAACGCATCAATGTTTTCTTTGATATGTTCTGCATACTATATTTGTTTTAAATCAAATACATATTAAAAATCAGATATTATGGATTAACCCATATATTGTTTATGGTAACAGAGTCGGTACCATTAGGCAATGTGTAACCACGGTCGTTCCAAATTACCTGCAAACTATCTGGAACTGTTTCTCTTGCAGTCCATGTGCTGTCGCTTAGATAGAAATATTCGACAGTTTGGCCATGAGAAAGATATGTAGAGAATGTATATACATTTGATGTTCCCACTTGATTCATTGGGATAATCTGCCATGTCCCAAAGCCATTGTCGGTAAAATCTCCTGTTATATATCCTTTTGCAGAACTTCCTGCTGCAGTCATGTCCACAGAAAATGTAACTTTTCCGTTATTGTCATTTAAGAATTCTATTCCACCATGAGTAAATAATTCGTTGTTAAAGTCAAAGAATGCCACATTTTCCCAGTTAGAACCAACTCCCCATAATGTCACGTTTGTTGAAGACACCCATCCCGGCTCCCAAGCAAGTACTCCATAGCCATGGTTATCCCTTACAGCATTTTTTACCTCTATCAAGAAATCTTTTTGTAATTGTGGGCATGGTACTTCGGGATACCCTGGAGCCATATAACTCATAAGGTTATGGCAATTGTCATTCCAACTTCTTGTCCATATATGCCCTGTCTCTGCTACAAGCAACTGTATACCGTATGTATTATAAACAGTTGATGCTAAGACACCAAGTTGATATGGTGTATAGAATTGCCATTGGGGATAATAGGACACGCCGATAATATCGAAATCCAGAATACCATGTGTTTTAATATTGTAAATCCAATTAAGTACGTCCGTATTAGTCATGGCAACGTGTAATACCGTTTTAATATTCTTATTATAAGCCAGATTAAAGTCATTGACAGCTTTAATACCTGCGTTAAAAAGTTTCACATTGCGCTGAACATTAAGCGGTAGCAGTTGAGAATTGTCAGCCACCATGATATTATTATTAGTCTCATTACCTATCTGAACTGCCACAGGAAGTATGCTGGACTTTTTCATTTCTACCAAGGTGTTATAAGTGTAGTTGTATACTGAGTCTGCCAGTGCAGTTGTATCATTGACAACAGAAGCCCATGCTGCAGGAACTAGGTTCTGCTCCGGGTCTGTCCAAGTATCAGAATAATGGAAATCCAAAAGAATATCCATACCTGCATTTTTGATGCGCTTAGCACTTTTCTTCACATCTGCGTAGGTTGAATAATTAGTCCATGTCGGATTGTGCCAAAGACGTAATCTAACCATGTTTGCCCCGTACTGGTGAAAGAGTGTAAATATGTCCGTTGACACACCGTTTACCATATATTCAACCCCTGTATCTTCCAACTCATTCGTATAAGACAAATCAGCTCCAACATAGAAAGTTGAACCAGACACAGAACGAGTAGCAATTCTGCTATCGTTTACAAAATCTGAAAACTCTGATGAAAAATCATCAGACTGACAAGAAATCATCATTACCAATGCTGATAACGCAATTGTTAGTTTACTAAATCTATTCATATTTTTTAGGTTTTAAAATAACTTTTGGCTGCAAATTTACATTATTAAATGCTTAGATTCAAATATATATTGGACAAAATCTTGCTCTTTTCGGACAATGATTTTATCTAATGCAAATTTCAACCAAAATGTTCAATCAGGATTCAAAAAAAGTATCTCTAGTAGTAAAAACAACACAAATATCTCATGACACTGACATTTATAGTTGGGCAAACATTGTCCCCAAAGTACTTTCATGCAATCCAAAGGAGAAGAAGGACGACCGGCCCATCTGATGACCTCGCAGAACCCAGATTTCGGTCTGGGTACTGTTACTTCGTGCTAAATCAATGTCGGTTAAATTAAAGAGTATTTCAACCGACCATCCGAATAATGAACATTGTCTATCTTTGCACCGCGATTCAGCTCACGGGCTATCGCAGTACAGGATAATAAACATTTTAAATCATCAAAAGAAATGCAAAACGAATCATCGAGACTTCAGAAATTGCTCCACACCCAGATAGCAAAGATGGATGGCGAGGAGCTGGTGTATTTACTTCAAAGTTTCTCTAAAGGAGAACCTGAGCACCATGAACCTGCTCCAGTGCAGACGGAACATAAGTATGTGTATGGCATTGCTGGTATAGCACAGATTTTCGGATGCAGCATCCCCACTGCAAGCCGTATCAAGAGAAGTGGGGTAATCAACGCAGCTATTTCTCAGGTGGGACGCAAGATTACCATCGACGTAGACAAGGCACTGGAACTGGCTAATAATGGATTACATATAGCATGAAGGATATGAAGAAAAAGATAAATCAGTACCTGCTGACAATTTGTGCCATTTTCGTAGCCGTTGTTGGTATGGTTTTCTGGCATTTACAATTTTACGAATCAGCCATTTTCATTCTGTTGTCGTGGACAGCCTTACTTTCTCTGTACTTTGCTGGTGAAGAGACCAAATCTGTTGAAAGAGAACACACCATTCAATATTTGCGAAAACGCAATGAAGAACTACAGGAGACGGTCAATTCGAACAAGGGCAGTATGAGTTTCATGACCAACTATATCAGCGAACTCGAAAAGTTGATTATAGATGATGATGTAGAAAAAATAAAGAAGAAAGGCAAAAAGAAAAACAGGAAAAGGAAGAGAAGAGGCAAGAAGTAATCAACTCCTGTCGAGTCATCAAAACTTCAAAAATTGTGCGTAAATCAGCGGAATCTCAAGAAAAATGATAGATTCCGCTGGTTTAAGCACATTTTTATTATTGAGACTTACGCCTCCATTGCTGCTGCCTGGAACACCTCTATGCCAAGACACTCCTCGATTTCGGAGATTGTCTTGAACGAGAAGTTCACCTTGCCAGAAAGAATCTTGCTCACATACTGAGGGCTGACTCCCAGCTTCTCGGCAACATCGTTGCGGGAAAGCCCTTTGTCCTGCATATAGTCCATGATGGCATAGGCCACACGGCGCGACCTTCTCAGCCAAGAGGCATTCTCCTGCCTCCACTTGGCATCGTCAACAAACGTGGAACGCTCACCTGACTGGTGTGCCTCCAAAAACTGTACTGCCTTTGATTTCATAATTCGTCCTCCTCTATCATTGAAATAAAACTGTCTGAATCGAATACACCATTGCTGGCAAGATACTGGCGACACTGATTGAGCTTGTCGAGTTCCGCTTGGGTATGGCTTCGCTCCTGCATGGTTCTCGTGAGCTTGATGGCTCCACCCGTAATGACGAACACATTCTTTTCAAGCCGGATAGCATAGACTCGAAGCCAGCTTGCATGTCCTGTACGGTTCCAGTTCCTGGCTTTTTCCCTTGCCAACTCCCGAATGGTCATGTCAGCAGAACTGAGCGGAAGGAAAAGTTCATCAAGATTGTCCGTGTAGGGTATCTCCAGTATCAGCCTCTCCAGCTGTTCTGCGTCATCAATCGTGTCTTCAACGGCCTCGCTGATTTTCTCTATGTGGAAGAACTCCTGAAGGTCGTTCTGGTTTTCAAGAAAGAAATCCCATAGGTATTCGGCATCGTTCCACTTCTGGAACAGTGCTGCCAACTCGTTTTTGGGCTTGCTCATGTCTCTCACTGCCCAAAGATGGTCTTTGCCTTCTATGATACGTTCAAATTTCATAATGCGCTGCAAATTTAATGATTATTTTTGAAACGTGCAACTTTTAAGTTGCGTTTTTCGTTTTTCTTATATCTTTTCCATTTCTTCTGTCAGTTGGTCGATGATAGCCTTTGCTCGTTTCCATTTGTCGGTAGACTCATTGAGCAGCTTCGGACAGGCCAACAACTCGTTGTATCGACGTTGGGGAACGTCTGGGCCTCCTATCGGTTTGTCGGACAAGTGCTGAATCGCCCGATGGAAGGTGATGTAGTCGCAATTGTCTATCTTTTCTTTTTCCCTAAGGGCATAGAGCAGATAGGCCAGATGGCAGGGGCTGGTACTCTCCTTCAGAAAGTCGGTGATGAAGGTTTTCAGTTGCTCTACATTGCCTGTCAGCAGTTCATCTATCACTCGTTGGTCAGCGTGTTTGCCGCCATGAGTCTTCACCTGTTCGGCAATGTAGTGGATTTCCTTCCATGCTTCCTCGCAATGGAGTTTGTCAGCCAGACGGAGCCAGTCGGCTTTCGTGTCGTTCTCATTCTCCAGACTATGACGGACGAACATACGGAGGCAGAGTTTCAGCAGTTCGCAGGTCATCGGATTGTTCTCGTTGCCGTTCATCTGCCAACTGAACACCCTCGCCATTTCCTTCAGTCCGTGATCAAAGGTCACGAAGTAATAGACGCAGTAGGCCAGTGGTTCTTGCTCGTTCACAATCTTCTGATAGAGTAGCTGCAGATACTCAGGGACGAACAGCAAGGAATAGACGTAAAGCGTCTTGGCTACTGTCATTGCAAGGTCTCGCAGGGCAGCTGTGCTGTCACTGCTGGCAAAGTAGCCGTTGGACATCATCAGTTGGGTGATAGCCTGATTGATGACACACTTCATCGAGTAGGGCATCTGCTGGATGCTCTTCTCGAAGTCGTCCGTCCGAATGATGACAAGATGATTGGACGGTGTATCAGTCCTGGCAATCGTGCCGTTCTCCAGATCTATCTTGATAAGTGCCTTTCCGTTGATACATTGAGCAGCCAACTGGTCGTATGGTGTGAAAGCCACGCCATCGTCTGTTGCCTCCTCTGGGTGCATCAGAAAATGAAAGATGTACCCGTAGAAATCTCGTGCCGACTGTGGCATACAGTCGCTGAACAGCGTCATCATCCGTTCGGGTAGGGTCGTGTCATCCTCCCCGATGGCTGCAACTTGTTGTTTGAAACGCTCATACTCTTCTCTGTTGTGGCAAATCCACTCCTTGACGGCAGCGTTTGCCTGTGCTTTATTATCCCGCATCTTTGTTATAGAAAGTTAATTTGTTCACGTCATTTAACAGACGGCTTTCTTGTGCTTGGTTCTCATTGATAGTTTTGCCGAATAGTGCTTGCTCTGAAAGTCGCCGTTTATACTATCAATTCGGATTGCCAACGCTCAAATTGCTTCTTCTTCATCATGATCAGAGCGTCCTTGATTTCTTCTTCCGAGAACTCATCCATCTTCTCATAGAGCCTCTGCTTGGTGGCAGACGTGGACTGAATCATGACCTTCTCTGGCTCGTTGATACCCAGCAGAATGTTGTTGTAGCGCACCCGCTCTTCAATCGTGTAGGGCGAAATATAGCGCATGGTTATCTGGCCGGTATTGCCCACGCTATGCCCCATGGCATCCGAGAGGTATTCCATCGGCACCTTGGCGGCATGGAGGTTGGTGGCAAAAGAGTGGCGGGCGTAGGTTCCCGATGGATAGACCGTCCATCCGAGCCGCTGAGCCACCTTCTTCATCCGATGGGCTACGTTCTTGTTCTCCTGGTGCATACGGTCACGCTTGGTCATCACATCGGCATCCATCACATCACCCAACAGGAAGGGGAACACCAGTGCGTCGAGTTTCGGTTCTGTTCCGTACATGTCCAATATCTCGCGCATCGGCTCGATGATAGGCACGATGACTTCCATACCCTCACCGTCTTTCGTCTCGTCCTCAGACTTGTGACGGATGAACTGAAAGGCTTTTCTGTCGGAATCGAAGTAGAAGCGGTTGTAGCGCATCAGTGCCAGATCAACGAGGTTGCAGCCACACGACAGATATTGCATCAGGAACATAGCCAGCGACTGATGTATCAACTTCGCTGCAAGTGCAGTCTTAACAGCGTATGGAGGATTGTCCGTACGCTTGTAGTCGTAGATGGGAAAGTCCAAGTCGTTGGTTTTCCAGTGGTTATAGAGTTCCTTCATCTGCTCCACCGTGAGATACCAGCCTTTGCGTGATGCTCCATTGGGAATCTTGATTTTGTCACGACTCTTGCCGAACATATAGGCTTTCTGCATGATATGACCCTCGGCAATACAGCGGTTCACCACCACACGGCAAGCCCTCAGATAGATGCCCTGAGTGGCAGCAGCATAGTTGTGTTCACCCATGCTGACTACCCAGTTGCTGACCAACGTAGGGTCAATCGAAAAGCCGTCCTTGTAGGTGAATCCCGTGAGGTTCTTGAAGCAGTTCAGGGCATTGTTGTACGACCCTGCCGTGCCAGCCTTTCCTGCCTGGATTTTCTCTTGGATGATACCCTCCCAGACGCTGATGAGCGAGGTGGACTCACACCGTCCTGTCAATGCCGTCTTGATACGGTCAAGGGTCAATGCTCCCGTCTGGTTCAGCGTCTCTACGACATGTACATAGTTCTGGAACAGTTGCTGCAATCGCACCTGCCGTTCAAAATTGGTCTCGCTATCCATCTTGCGCTCCCCGTGACCGTTAGCCTTGCTGATTCGTGCCAGTTCTGCCATACTACATTTCTCGCCAATGCAGAAGTAGTATTTCCTGTAGTTGATGGTGAATCTCATGCACAACGGGAACTGCCCATCAACAGCCCTGTCAGGATTCCGTTTGTCCAGACAGAGCGTTACATTACACACGCCGACACGCTCCTCAAACAGCATGGACGGCTCTTTTATCTTCATTGCCATTATACTTACAGTTATATGCTAATTTTGATTGCAAAATTAGCGAAAGAAAAGCCGTCAACGTTAAATTTCGCGTTAAATATCCGAAATGGCTTTTCTGACAAAATTTTTATATTTATCTTTGCAGCCGATTTCCGATTTTAACATTTCGGGAAATGACGGAAAATGTGATTTTGAGCGCAAAATCCGTGAACTGCTGGTGAACTGACAACTCGTCTTAGATTCATTTTAAGGCATATCATCAGAAATCACAGAAATCGCCAATCCTCTGAAAGTCAACATTTTCGCTATCATAGAGAAAAACCAAAAATCTTGCTTTTGGTACTGTTAATCAGGGGGTCGTTGGTTCAAGCCCATCCTGAAGCGCACAAGTTCCAATCAAAAGGTTGGAACTTTTTTTGTATCCTATACTAAACCTACTGCAAAAGATGATCCTTCGACCATCGATAGATAGTCTAAAGTACAAGGAAATATGGGGCAAACTCTGAGGGAGCGAGTTACCCCTTCTTAAATTCTCTAGAGAATTTGGAGGTTTAGACGGAGGAAACTCAGACTTTAGACGGAGGAAAGTCCTGAATTCTCTAGAGAATTTATCAGGCCCTACGTAGCACCCTTATTCGATACATAGTTCAAACCTCGAGTTTAAAAGGCATAAAGGGGTTTGCACTACCTTTGAGCCTAACGGCTCGAAGATACTCATGCTCGAGAAAACTCAAATAAAATTTGGTTTTCTGCTCGCTTATTCGTACCTTTGCACCCAATAACAGAATAATTAAAACAATCTTTATGAGAAAACTTCTTTTATTATTACTATTGACATGTGGCTGTTTTGAGGCCAAAGCAGTTGAATTAGATGGGAACTATCTGTCCCAGAGTGGCGAATTGTTGTTCAGATTCAAGGGCGACAGCCTATATGTTGACATCGCCCAGAGCCATCGCAATGTCTCTGCATTCAAACTGGTTAAGAAGAGTAATGGCAAGAAAACCGCTACCTTTAACGCCTTCGAGAGTTATATGCAGAACGGCAGCGAGACTTATCGCGAGGTGCTGATTCGTGTAACCCGTCTGAAGAACAAGAAGTTCCTTTTGGAGTACTTCGGCAAGGACAAAGATCGCGAATATAACTCGAACGAGAGATACACCATCAAACTGATAGACTAAAAAAGGCCTTATGGCAAGCAATTCTGATTTTGTTCAATACATCGCTGACCAGTGTGCTGGGGCTGGCGAGATAGTTACCAAAAAGATGTTTGGCGACTATGGCATCTACTGCAATGGCAAGATATTCGGGCTTATCTGCGACGATCGCTTCTATCTGAAACCAACGGAGGCAGTACGTCCATTGCTTCGTACGCTTGAACTACGCCCACCCTATGAAGGCGCAAAGGATTATTTCTACATTGCCGATGTAGATGATCACGACTATCTCTCCCAACTTGTCAGCGAGACGTGCAAAGCGCTCCCTGAGCCCAAGCCTAAGAAACCGAAGAAAAAGGCATAAAGAACAATAAAGATATAAACATTAAACTGCACATAGACTTATGACACCAAAAGAACAGAGAAACGAGCGACTGGCTGAGCGGATGATTAAGAACCTGAAGCGTCGCAACATGGAGGCATTCTATTGCCCTACAGCTGAGGAGGCTGTAAAGAAGGCATCTGAACTGATAGCTGACGGAAGCAGCGTAACTTGGGGCGGATCAATGACCATCCGCGACATGGGAATACCCAAGGCCCTGAAAGAGCGAGGCACTCTGGAGGTTTTGGATCGCGACGAGGTGACTGATCGCGAGGAAGTGGTAAAGATCTACGAAAAGGCTTTTACAGCCGATGTGTATCTGTCGAGTGCCAACGCTATCAGCGAGGATGGTGTCATCGTGAATATCGATGGCAACGGCAATCGTGTGGCAGCCATCACCTGGGGCCCCAAGAAGGTTATATTTATAATAGGTATGAACAAGGTGGCTCAGACGGTAGAGGCAGCTCTGGCTCGCGCTCGCTCTACAGCTGCCCCCATCAACTCTGCCCGTTTCGACATCAATACGCCTTGTCAGACAGATGGCGTATGCCACAACTGCAACTCACCTGAGAGCATCTGCAACTATGTACACTTCCTGCGCAATTCGCCTCGTGGCAAGCATGTGGTAGTGCTGGTTGGCGAAGACTTCGGATATTAATACAGCCCATGAGAAAGATTGCATTGATATTACTATTGTCTTGTGGAATAGCAGGATGGGCAGCAGAAAAGAACCTGAAGCCGAGACTGGTGGTATGTACAGACATCGCTCCTGCCGACGTAGAACCCGATGATATGGAGTCGATGGTTCGACTGATGGCCTATGCCGACCTGTTTGAGATTGAGGCATTGATCACCTCCGTGGGCTGGAACTGCGATCCCTACCCTAAGGAATGGGCGCAATATCTGCAACGCGTGATAGAGGCTTATCGCAAGGACGTTCCAAAGCTGATGAAACGCTCTAATCAGGACTCGTTCTTATCCATAGAAGAGGAGAAAAAGTGTCAATCCATCGGCTATTGGCCTAGCGCTGACTATCTGAAGAGTCGAGCCGTGATGGGTAGCGAGCGAGGTGGTATCAAGGTGATTGGCGAAGGTAACGATTCACCAGGCAGCGAACTCATCATCCAACTAGCTGATGAAGACGATCCACGACCTATCTATGTAGCAGCATGGGGAGGAGCCAACACGCTGGCTCAGGCCATCTGGCGAGTGAAACAGACACGATCGGCAGAAGAGTTGAAGCGATTTGTACGTAAATTCCGCATCTATACGATTACTGATCAGGATATGCAGTATAACATGCGGATGGATCGTTCCTATAGTTCTCACATGTGGCTGAGACAGGAGTTTAAGGACGATCTGCAATTCGTTTGGGATGAAGGCACCTGGCAGGAGCAATGCGAACTAGGCAAACGCAACTGGCAACTACACAAAGAAAATATTCAAGGCAAGGGTGCGCTTGGCAAAGAATATCCCACGTACAAATGGGGCGTGGAGGGCGACACACCCAGTTTTCTCTATGTGATGCCCCATGGACTTAACGATCCTGAGGATCAGCATCAGGCTGGTTGGGCTGGTTATCACGAACGTGGCATCTGTGCTGACTCACTCACCACAGCCTGGACCAGTTGGCAGGACCCCGTCCGCAGCATTAGTATAGGTTATAAAACACGCTTCTATCCCGATGAAATCGCAGATTTCTGCGCTCGTATGCAATGGGCCGATGAAGGGAAAGGCAATCATAATCCGCAATTAATCATCAATGGCTGCGATGGTCTCCTACCTATTCACATTCAAGCGAAAGCTGGCGAGACGATTCGTCTTGATGCCGCAAAGTCGAATGATGCAGATGGCGACAGCCTTAACTTCCTATGGTGGCAGCAGCCTGAGATAGGCAAAACAAAAGTGGCTATCGACCAAACTGATCAGTCAATAGCCACAATACATATTCCCATTGATGCCTCAGGCGACACGATTCACATGATTTGCGAAGTACACGACGATGGACCTTTCCATCTAGTATCGTATCGCCGAGTGATCATTTCTATTCATCAGCCGTGATATCTTCGATCGTGTCGATGATCTTCTGATACTGTCGCTGAGTCTGGAAGTGCATGCTAAAGCCCCAAATAGCACCTATGGTGGCTCCGCAGATGGTGCCTATCAACATGGCGTGGGCAACCTCTGAGTCCTGCTGATACATCTCCCAGGTAAGCCAGGCCAACCATACGATAACAGCAGGGATACCGAAGAAGAGCCAGTTGGCATCGAACTTCCTGGCGTTAGCCATTTTCTGACTTACCTCCACAAGGTTGTTGCTCATCAAATTGGGGTCTTTCACATTACGCCAATTATAATAGGTGGCGCCAAAGCATGCGAGCATCAGGATGCAGGTACCAATCCAGAAGAGAAACGAGAGGCCCAAGTTTGAGACAAACACGAAGTAAGTGTAGGGAATCATGATTATGCACAAAGTCATAATGAAGCGATAACGGCGGCTGATCTTACCTGCGGTTCTGTTCATCGACTGACGGATGTAACGATCGCTGACAATTGTCTGCTTGTCCAGCTTCTTCTTCAGAGTGTCCATCTGCTGGCGCATATCCTGAAGCTGAGCATCGTTGGTGTCGTTTTCAAATTCGGTGTTCATAATGGGTGAGTTTTAATCGTTTGACATATTCTTTAATTGCTCTCTGATTCTAAACAGACGTACGCTGACGTTCTTAGTGCTGATGCCGACTATCTGTCCGATTTCCTCATAGGGGAGGTTCTCGAGCCAGAGCAGGACAATCGCACGATCGAAGGGTTGGAGTTTGGAGATGCGCTTGTGGAGCATGTCCACCTGACGCGTGTCCTCGTCGCGATCCTCAAAAAGGTTGATGTCCATAGAGAGTCGGTCTGTGGCTTGGCGTCGCTTTTTCCTGTCGATAGATATACAGGTGTTGAGGGCAACGCGATAAATCCACGTCTTGATGTCGCTTCGATGCTCGAAGCTCGCGAAGCCTTTCCATAGATTCACTAGTACCTCTTGGAATATGTCGTTTACCTCGTCGGCATCTTGCGAGAACATGTAGCACACTGTGTAGATGGTGCTCTTGTGTTCAGCTACAGTTTGCGTAAACTGTTTCTCTAATGCATTCATTGTCGTTTCTGTTTTTTGAATCTTACGCCCATTTGACGCAGCAAAGTTACAAAAAACTACACGAAAAAGAGAAAACTTGCACTGAGATTATTAAAATACTATATTTTTTTCCGCAAACGTTTGCAAATATCACAATTTTTGATTATCTTTGTCCCCTAATCGTATAAGCAGTACTAACAAGTAAGTATATAACATTCAATAATTCATTAAAACTCAACAACTTATGTGGTTAATCAATTCATCAATTGGTAGAAAAGTTGTAATGTCTGTTACGGGCGTTGCGCTCATTCTGTTCTTGACCTTCCATGGTTGCATGAATGTAGTGGCGCTATTCTCGGAAGAGGGTTACAACATGATTTGCGAATTCCTGGGTGCCAACTGGTATGC
>R26__coassemble_1345_pt1 | contig 12454 bp, 9 predicted proteins | sample R26__metabat2_high_PE_018 | metagenome-assembled genome bin R26
GGAACTGGATACAGAACATGCATGGATCGACATCCCCGAGGATGTGCTCGAGAAGTATAAATACTATCGTTCTACACCGCTGGTGCGCGCCTATGCCCTCGAAAAGGAACTCGGCACTCCCGCCCACATCTATTTCAAGAACGAGAGTACCAACCCGCTGGGTTCACATAAAATCAACTCTGCCCTGCCCCAGTGCTACTATGCCAAGCAGGAAGGCACTACCAATGTGACTACCGAGACGGGTGCAGGTCAGTGGGGCGCTGCTCTCTCTTACGCCGCTAAGATTTACGGTCTCGACTGCGCTGTTTATCAGGTGAAGATCACCATGCAGCAGAAGCCTTATCGCAGCAGCATCATGCGTACTTTCGGCGCTGTGGTTGAGGGTTCTCCCTCGATGTCAACTCGTGCTGGTAAGGATATCTTGACGAAGGATCCTACCCACTCTGGTTCGCTGGGTACAGCTATCTCTGAGGCTGTAGAGCTGGCCACCACCACACCTAACTGTAAATACACACTGGGCTCTGTGCTCAATCACGTAGGTCTACACCAGACCATCATCGGTCTGGAGGCTGAAAAGCAGATGGCTATGGCAGGAGAATATCCCGACATCGTGATCGGCTGCTTCGGCGGTGGTTCTAACTTCGGTGGTATCGCCTTCCCCTTCATGCGTCACAACCTGAAGGATGGCAAGAATACAGAGTTCATCGCAGCTGAGCCTGACAGTTGTCCGAAGCTCACACGCGGACAGTTCCGCTACGACTTTGGTGACGAGGCTGGTTATACTCCATTGCTGCCCATGTACACACTGGGCCATAATTTCAAGCCAAGCAATATCCACGCTGGTGGTCTGCGCTATCATGGTGCTGGTATGATCATCTCTCAGCTCATCAAGGACGGTCTGATGCATGGTGTAGACATTCCTCAGCTCGAGACCTTCGAGGCTGGTATGATCTTCGCCCGTACAGAGGGTATCATCCCCGCTCCTGAGAGCTGTCATGCGATTGCTGCCACCATCCGCGAGGCTAAGAAGTGTAAGGAGACTGGTGAGGAGAAGGTAATCCTCTTCAACCTCTCTGGTCATGGTCTGATTGATATGCCTTCTTACGAGGCTTATATCAAGGGCGACCTGCAGAACTATACTGTTACCGACGAGATGATTGCCGAGAATCTTGCTGAACTCGACAAGCAATAATAGATACTTATTCCTTATATAATAGCGATCCCTGCTCGATTGGAGCAGGGATCGTTTGTTTGTATGTGTATTAGAATCTGCGTGGGCCGCCGAAACCACCGCCACCAGGACGTCCGCCTCCGAAGCCGCCTCCACGAGGACCACCACCGAAGCCAGGACCTCCAGGGCCACCAGGACCACGACGACCACCACCGAAGGCTTTCATGCCTCCGAAGAGGTTCAGACGATAGATGACGTGGAGCATGCCATAGCTGGTAATAGCGTTATACTGTGTTTCGCTGCTTGAGAGTGCACTTACCATCTGGCTGACGGTTGACTGCTGGTGAAGGATATCATAGAGCTGCAGCGAGATAGTCAAGGCATTACCACGCAGGAAACTCTGCGAAACCTGAGCGTTCCAAATGAGTTCGTTGGTGTTCATAGAGGCATCGCTATAACCACGACGACTCTGCATGTTCATATTGGTGGTAAGTGAGGTACCCCAAGGTGCTGTCAAGCCAATCATACCACCATATGAGAACTGCCAGGTGTCGAGGTTACTGTTCTTCTGGAACTTATTGCGAGAACGCATATAATTTAAAGATCCGTTGAGCTCGATCTCCAACCAGTCATTACGATAGCTGGCTGCCAGGCGCTCACCGATATTGAGCGAGGTGGTAACACTCTTCTGCGAATCAGTAGTCATACCAACACTTACATAACCTACATTGTGGTTGTAACCGAGGTTGGTGAAGGTATTCACATTAAAGTATGCTGCCGAGTCGAGGGCGGTATTGAACATAAAGCCCAGATTACCATTCCAGTTGCCATTGATGTTCTCAGGACGAGTAACCGTAGCACCAGAGCCATCATCGACGTATGAGGTCTTCTGGGCAATGGCATTGCTGGTGGTAGAGAAGTTCACGAAGGTCATCACGGCACGCTGGTGCTTCTGGAAATAGTCGTTATAGAAAAGGTTAAAGTTCTGGGTGAACGAGGGCTTCAAGCCTGGGTTACCACGAGTGATGCGCAAGGGGTTGCTATCGTCTACGATATCGAGCAGATCGCTCATGGAGGGCTGTTGGGTACGTCCACGATAGGTAAAGCGCAACTGACCCGTCTGTGACTTCTTCCAACGGAAGTCGAGTGTTGGTGTGAAGTTGGTAACAGTACGTTTTGTAATGGTATCGGTGCCCATATACTTATATGAGAAATTCGATGACTGAGGTATCACCTGGAAACCGATATTGAAGTTGAACGACTTGCGTACGATACGCAGCATCACCTCAGCTGTGTGGGTATAGTTCTTATAAACCGACTTCTTACTGAGCAGAGAGTCCTCATAATGTGCCAGCGGACTGGGCAGCGGATCAAGGTATTTATCGAAATCACGATATGAGGGATCGATATTGGTATAAACACCTAATGGCGGAAGGCTATACGTCTTACGATCGCTATTGGTGTAACTATACTGATAGGTATAGCTAAACTGCAGATATACCTGACGGGCGATGGGCTCGCTATAGGTAAGACGTGTGCTATAACCCCAACGGTTCTCAGGTGTATAGTTATAGCGGTTGGTTTGATAAACAGAATCTATGGGCAACAGCGTGACTGGATCAACTATCTGGAAATAGTTAACGACATTGTTCGTTATAGACTTGCTGGTGCCATCGCTCCAGTTGGCATTCAACTGCAATGTAATATTTCGACCATTGTTACTAAGACGACGGTTGAACTGCAACATACCACGGAGGTTCTTGGAGTCGCTGTAGGTAGTACCACTCTGAACACTATAGTTCTGCGCTATACCATATTTCTTTGCTATATCGAACACATCCGTAAGCGGATCATCGCTGTAGTCGAACGGATTCTTATCGAAGCTGGCATCCTCGCTTTTGTTGGTGCCATCGTTAGTGCTGTAGCTGAAATTAGGACGGAACATGATGTTGGTCATAGAGTCGGGCTGCCATTCCAGTCTCATCTGTCCGTTCCAGCTGTTTGAACATGAGAAATTATGGCTGACACTATTACGATACTGCGAACTCTGCTCATTGATGAAGTTCTTACTGTTACCCTTCGACAAGACATCGCCATCGCTATGGTTCCATCGTATGCTACCATCGAGTTTAAACTTATCAGTATTCTCATAGTTCAGGTTCACACCAACCATCTTGTTAGCTGTGAGACCTTGGCGACCTGCACCAAATCGGCCACCACCGCCACCACCGGGGAATCCCATATCATTGGTGTTATTGGCATTGGTCATCAGGAACAACTTCATATTGTTCTGCATTACGCCTCCAAAGATACGACCTGCATAACGATTTTGGGTACCTGCTGCCAAGTCAAAGTTTGCCATTACACCCTTGTTCATACCAGCCTTAATACCGAAGTCGAGCACTGTCTCTTCCTCACCATCCTCGATACCAGAAACACGAGCCAAATCGCTCTGCTTATCGTAGGCCTTGATACGATCGATGATATTCGTAGGCAGATTCTTCAGAGCCGTCTTGGTATCACCGGTCATAAACTCCTTACCGTCAACCAGGAACTTCTTCACCTCCTTACCATTGATCTTAACAGTACCATCATCGCTCACCTCGGCACCTGGCAATCGTCTTACGAGTTCCTCGACTACCGAACCCTCAGGCGTACGGAAAGCTGCTGCATTATACACAAAGGTATCGGCCTTCAGAGTTACCTTCGAAGCATGGGCCGTCACTGTGGCACCTTGCAGCATAATGGCATCGGGCTCCAGTGAGATGGTGCCTGCACGATAGTCCTTACCTTCTTTAATGGATATTTTCTTGGTGTAGGTCTTAAAGCCCACATAAGTAATCTTCAGGGTATAACTACCTTCCTGCGGAGCCTTGATCGAAAAACCACCGGAAGCATCGGTAACTGCATTGGCTACCACCTTCTCACCTGAAAGCAGGGCTGCCGTGGCCTGGATTACCGCTTCTTTCGTATCCTGTTCTACAACCTTACCTGTAACTGTGCGCTGGGCACTTGCTGTGATCGCCGACAAACAAACGGCCATCAAGAGTACAATTTTTCTCATGCTTATCACTAATTTTGCCTCTTTGACGCAGAAAAAAAGGAAAAGTTTAATAACTTTCGGAAATTTTTCCATATTTCTTAGCCGAATATTGATTTTTCTTATTACCTTTGCACCACAAACAATTAACAGGCATAGCTGTAACCAAAACATGAATCAGCAAAAGGTGATAATATCCGAGCATCTCGGACAGACTCTCCAAGAGGCCATCTCTCAATGTGAGCATGACCGGCTATTTGTGTTGGCAGACGAGACGACGGAGCGTTGTTGTCTGCCCTTGGTGAAAGAATTGGAATGCCTGAATGGTGCGCAGTTCATCGTCATCGGAGCTACCGATACAAACAAAACACTCGAATCAGTAGTTCACGTATGGGAGGAACTGGGGAAAGGAGGTGCCACTCGTCACACCTTATTAATTAATATAGGCGGTGGTATGGTAACCGATCTGGGCGGCTTTGCTGCCTCAACCTTCAAGCGGGGCATCAACTACATAAACATCCCCACCACCCTATTGTCGATGGTCGATGCCAGCGTCGGCGGGAAAACCGGATTCAACTTCAGAGGGCTGAAGAACGAGATTGGCGTATTCAACAATGCAAGCAGCGTGATACTCGATACGACGTTCCTAAAAACCCTCGACGAAGAGAACATACTCTCTGGCTATGCAGAGATGTTAAAGCACGGACTAATAGCCAACGAAGAAATGTGGGCCACACTTATGAACTTCGACATAGAGAAGCCCAATTTGCAGGTGCTGAACAGGATGGTGGCAGAGAGTGTGGCTGTGAAACAGAAAATCGTAACGGAGGATCCAACGGAGAAGGGTATTCGCAAGGCTTTGAACTTAGGACACACAGCAGGTCATGCCTTTGAATCGTTGGCACTGAAGAGAAAACCTGTACTGCATGGCTATGCTGTGGCATGGGGACTGATATGTGAACTCTACCTGAGTGCCGTCAAGACAGGATTCCCCACAGAGAAGATGCATCAGACGGTGCGCTTCATCAAGGAGCATTATGGGAAAATGGAAATTACCTGTGATGACTACCCCACTCTGCTGGAGCTAATGACACATGACAAGAAAAACGTGGCAGGCGTGATTAACTTCACTCTATTGGGAGGTATCGGAGACATCCGTATCAACCAGACAGCCACAAAAGACGAGATTTACGAGGCGCTCGACTTCTACAGGGAGGGCTGACCTTGAATAGGCATACCAATCAGCTTAATAGACCTAATCATATTACTAACTAATCGCAGATAGGGTTGCCCGTGAGGGTAGCCCTATCTCATTTACTAGCAAGTTGTTCTGCTATTTTTCTTGCCGGTTTACCTGTTTCCGTCAAGGGTATGGTTTCTACATGGATATAGTCTTTGGGTTGATAAAACTTTGGAAGACGAATCTCGCAGATTTGCCTGGCTTCATCTACAGATCCTTCCGTTAGAAGCACAGCCACCTCACCAAACTTATGATCATGCCGTTTTGTTAATAAATAAGGTACACGGAAATAAGGTTTCAGCTGGCGCTCCACTTCTTCAATCTGAATTTTAATACCACCAGAACATATAACATTATCCTTGCGTCCTAGAACGCGGAATCGACCATCAGGCTTCAACTCTACTATATCATTTGTAGTTAGTATATCGGCACAGACCTCTGGTGCATCTACTACAAGGCAACCTTCATCATTGGTGCTAAGTTTAACCGTATCAAATGGAGTATACCACTCTGAGGCTTCAGCACTAGAGATTCTCCTAAGCGCAATATGCGATAATGTCTCTGTCATACCATAGGTACTCCAAACTGCATTGGGGAATCCCCGCAGCTCTTTCTCCATCGCTGCATCTATCGCGCCACCACCGATAATCAAATGCAGGATCTGTTTCAGTCTTTCTTTTTCCTCGGGAACCTGCAAGGAATTATATACCTGCATGGGCACCATGGCAGCAAAATCTAGCTGAGAATTGGTAATTGAGAATTGACAATTATTCAACGGATGACCGGAGGGCTCAACAGTAATAAGGCGAAGTCCGCGCTCAAGGGAGCGAATCACCATCATCTTCCCTGCAATATAATCGAGGGACATGCAGAGCAAGGCGGAATCACCAGATTTCAAACCGAGAAAATCGCACGTAATTCTAGCAGAAGCAAGCATACGTTGTTTTTCTACGAGCATCAGCTTGGGTTGTCCCGTACTGCCACTGGTCTTTACCTCGACATATGGTGAGTCGTTATTCCACTCCTCCAGGAATTCCTCTATCTTCACCTTTTAAAGCTTTCACCTATCCATAGTTGATCTCCTCGAATCTCAAGAGGCATAGAAATATTATCTGTAAACAACTGGCCTGTACCCAAACCCTGGGGCATAGTGATGTAGTCGCCATAGACATCAGAAGCAAATTGAGCGATGGCATTCAGTCCAATGTTACTCTCAAGGGCAGAAGTAATCCACGAGTCAATGCCCTGATTACGAGCGATATTTATCCATTCACGGCAACCCTGCATACCTCCATGGAGCGAAGGTTTCAGGATGATGTATCGGGGCTTTATCATACTAAGCATGTGAGCCTTCATTTCTGGATCGTTGACACCAATCAATTCTTCGTCGAGCGCGATGGGTAAAGGCGACTCACGACATAGTTCGGCCATATAACCCCACTGACAGGCTTTGATGGGCTGTTCAATACTATGGATGGCATACTGCGATAACAACTCCAGCTTATAGAGGGCATCCTCATAAGGAAAGGCTCCGTTGGCATCGAGACGTAGTTCCACCTCATGGAAAGAGAATCGGTTTCTAATACGCTTAATAAGGTCAAGTTCCATCTCGAAGTCAATGGCACCGATTTTCAGTTTCACACAACGAAAGCCCTTTTCAAGTTTCTCTTCCATGCGTTGAAGCATCTCCTCATAATTACCCATCCAGACAAGACCATTGATGGGGATACCCACTTCACCACGACTGAAAGCCGTATCAAAGAGGCAGTCTCCACGATGTAGATTCAGCAGGGCTGTTTCCAGTCCGAAGAGCATCGACGGATAGGTACGCATGGCTTCATAGTCTATCTCCCCCGTCTCGCAGAACAACTGGGAAAACCTGTCGAGCACAACCGCATATTCTGGACTGGCATCGCAACTCAGATCTGGCAGAGGCGCACATTCACCAATTCCCTCACGCTGGCCATCATTCAAATAGATGAGCCATATTTTACGGGTGGTATAAATACCACGTGAGGTACCAGCCGGCTGTTTAAAATGGAGCACACGCTCCTCTATTTTATATCGCATAGAGACAAAAACGTATTACTAAAAATCAAGGCAGCTTTGGATATTTCTTAAAGTTCGGTTTGCGCTTTTCCAGAAATGCTTTGCCACCTTCTTGAGCCTCATCGAGGAAGTAATACAACATAGTGCAATCGCCTGCGAGTTCCTGAATACCGGCCTGGCCATCCAATTCTGCATTCAATCCAGCCTTAATCATACGAAGAGCCAGAGGTGAACGTTCCATCATGATTTCGGCCCACTCCACGCACTCATCTTCTAAACGTTCTATAGGCACAACCTTGTTTACCATACCCATTTCTTCCGCCTCCTTAGCACTGTATTGGCGACAAAGGAACCAGATTTCACGGGCTTTCTTCTGACCCACGATACGAGCGAGATAGCTACTTCCAAAACCGGCATCGAAGGAACCCACTTTAGGACCTGTCTGTCCAAAGATAGCATTCTCCGAGGCAATGGTCAAATCGCAAACCAGATGTAGAACGTGTCCACCACCAATGGCATAGCCATTCACCATGGCGATGACTGGTTTGGGAAGACGGCGGATCTGCATCTGTACATCGAGCACACTCAAACGAGGAACGCCCTCTTCATCCACATAGCCGCCACGACCCTTTACATGCATATCACCACCTGAGCAGAATGCATGTTTTACATCGGCTAACGTCTTACCCTCTGGCACCTCACTCATAGCACCTGTCAACAACACCACATTGATGTCTTGCATCTCACGACACATTGCAAAAGCCTGACTCAATTCCCAAGTGGTTTTGGGTGTAAAGGCATTGCGATATTGCGGACGGTTAATGGTAATCTTGGCGATACCATTGTATTCCTCAAATAAAATCTCCTTAAAATCTCGAATAGTTTTCCACTCTCTCATTTCTTCAACGATTTATAATAGTCCTTAAATACACATTCATCCACATTTGCATCAGTAAACACCTCAAGTACGATAGGGCGATCGCTCTCCATATTAAATAAGGTATCAATGCCTTTCTGCATATCTTCCAAATTACTAGCCTTCAGATAAGTCACGTTATTCTGGATACAGATGCCTTCTGCCGAGGTGTGGTGCTCAGCAGCTACATACTTATCGCGAGCAGAACTCTTCTCTAGGCCATGCAGCAGATTAAAGATACCACCCTTACCATTATTAAGCAAAAGGATGCGCAAATTCCCTCGCAGATTCTGGTTCCACAAGGCATTCTGGTCATAGAAGAAACTAAGATCGCCAATCACGCAGAACACTTTTTCTTTAGTCACACATGAGAAACCTGCTGCCGTAGAAAGGGAACCTTCTATACCATTCACCCCTCGATTACACCAAACAGGATGTTGCGCATAGATGTTTGCCAGACGGATAGACGTTGAGTTGGCATAATGCACCTCACCATCCCCTACCTGTGACTCGAAGTATTTCACTGCTGCCATCTGGGAATAGGCAGGCTGATAATCCTCTACATGCTGACGCACACGCTTGAGCAGCTGCTCCCACATCATGACAAATGGATGGGGACGATCCTCCAGCAGGAACTGCACATGATCAGCAATGATCTTACCATCGCCCTGAATCACCTGCGTGAGGTTCATAAAGGTATCATTTACTTCACCCGTAGCATTCACCGTCCATACTTCCCTCGCTTTACGCAGAAAACGCTTCAGTCGCTTACTTACAATGGAGCCACCAATATACAATACAAAATCAGGTACATAATTCTCGTCGTTTTCCACCAGTGCCACAGCCTCATCGAAACCAGGATTGAGGGGTTGGCCACAGATAAGCATGGGGCGCTCGGCCAACATGAACATACGACCTATATGACTAAGAGTTGGTGTTGTAACCTCTGCCGACACTAGCTTGATCTTACGTTCACGGGGCAAGGACTTTTCTGTATAGTCGAATAGCGGTTCAGTGATAGGTACATTGATATGTACTGGTCCGCAACCCTGATGGCGCGTTTCTATCAGTGCTTCATTCACCAGACGATTACAGTACCAGCGTTCCTCATCGTTATGAGGCTCTGGCAAACTAACAGCTTTCTTTACGAATCGTCCTAAGGCATCAGGCTGGGGCATAGTCTGTCCATCGAGCTGATCGATCCACTGTGGTGGACGATCGGCAGAGATAGCTACCAGAGGTACATGCTGATAGTAAGCCTCAGCCACGGCTGGAGCAAGATTCAGAAGTGCAGTGCCAGAAGTGACACATACAGCTACTGGCTGCTGTAGAGCCTGAGCCATACCAAGGGCATAGAATCCTGCACTGCGTTCGTCGGTTACAGGATAGCACTTGATATCAGGACTTTCATTGAAATTATGTACGATTGGCGAGTTCCTGCTGCCTGGGCACACCACAGCATAACGTATACCATGGGCCACCAACAACGCCGTCAATATGTTTACATTCTCCTTATTGCTATACATTATATTATTCTCCTCATCGTTTCAAGTTTTGCCTCTGTCTCCATCCACTCCTGTTCCTCAGTACTATCCTTCAGCAAACCGCCCCCAGCATAAAGATGATAATATCCACCTTCGATATTCATACACCGAAGCGACACATAGAGGTGAGTCTCCTCTGCACCTAACATACCCATAAAGCCTGAGTAGTATCTACGTGGTGTATGTTCATTATGGGTAATAAAACGAAAAGCCTCACGTTTGGGCAAACCACACACAGCAGGTGTGGGATGTAGTACTTGCAAGAGATCACCAATGCGTTGGTTATCTGGAAGTTTAAAGGTAAAGTCACTCCTTAGGTGGACAAGATTAGCCGCACGAACTGTACGTGGACCTTCTTCACGGAAATCCCTTGTAAACTGCTCCAGACATTCCGTTATATATGTAGTAACGATGCGCTGTTCTTGAATATTTTTGGTAGTCCATGTTAGTGTTTCACCTTCACCCAATAACTGGTCACCCTCAAGTCGCATGGTTCCTGCCAAAGCAATAGTACGCCAATCGCAGCCCCTTCCCTCAAGCAGAATCTCTGGAGTAGCAGTTAACCAACAGCCACTTTTTTCCGTCCAAACGAGAGATATAAACATACGGGGATAACACTCACAGGCTTTGAGGAAGAGTTCCTCAGGAAAACACTTCCCACCAGTAACCTCATCAGCACATCGTGCTAACACTATCTTTTGAAAGGTATCGAGATTTAACTGCGAATGAAAATTAGCGAAATCAATGGCATAGGTAGTCCTACTTCCGCCAAAAGAACTGGACTTTGTTTCTTGGCTAACACAGAAATCACTAATTGGCGAATGGTTCCACGCCTTCAGGTCAAGTATCGTTACTTCATCAGGACGAATCAATAGAATCGGTTGCTCTGCCTTCACCTCAAAGGGAGCCACAACGAAACCCTCATGACCGTTCAGTTCTTGACATGATAAAAGCTCCATAGGATTACCTTCCATCTGACGGATACAGGTAACCTCAGAAGCATGAGGCAGACGAAAAAGTGCAAATCCCGTCATCCTCGTTTCTGTCTAATAATGTAGTTAGTTACACGGACATTCGAGATCAGTTCCCCAGAAGTGTCCTTAATATCTACATTCCATACATGGAGTGTTGTTCCCTCATGTAACAAATGTGCATAGGCTGTCACAGTATCTCCCTCAACAACTGCCTTCACATGGCTACCACTCACCTCGATACCGACACAAGCGCAACCCGGGCACATGGCCGAGGAAGCTACTCCTGCCACATTCTCTGCCAGCGCTAAAGAGGCGCCACCACTCAGGAATCCAAAAGGCTGACGATTACGTTCATCAACTTTCATTCTCGCCATACAAGTATCAACCTCGGGAGTGGAAATAAACTCCATCCCGAGGGCGGTACTTAAATTTGGCTTAGCATTTATAATCTCAACAATTCTTTCTACGTTCATTTCTATTTAAATAATGAATACTCAGGCACACTCCATGCTAATGCGCTGGCCCCCAATACATCGCGTTCACGATTGTCAAGTTTCGAGGTTAATATCTTTACCTTTCCCTTCAGATTGCCAAAGACATGGTTCTCGAATGACTCATATACAGGATCAACCAACCACTTGCCTGCATGGGAGATACCTCCTGTGAGGATAATTGCTTCAGGATCAACGAGTGAAGCATAGTTGGCCAAACCCAGACCTAGCACATATCCAGTACGACGATACACCTCAATGGCGAGTTCATCATTCTCGTTACAGAAACCAGCAATAATCTTGGGTGACAGACGCTCGGCCTGACGCATCAATGAAGGTTTGTCAGACTCTGCCAGCACCTCCTGCGCCGTACGAACGATACCTGCCGCACCTGCGTATGCCTCAAGACAACCTTCATGCCCACAACCACACTTACGACCATTATCTACGACACAAGTATGTCCGAACTCACCGGCAAAACCCAGATGCCCCTGATGATCGTGTCCCTCTGAGAAGAAACAGCTACCAAGACCAACACCCAGACTGATGATAATGAAGTTTTTCATACCGTGGGCACTACCGAAAGTATATTCACCTAAAGCCGACACATGGGCATCGTTGGCAAGACCAACTGCCAATCCGATTCTATCGCGAAGCATCGCTGCCATAGGAATAACACCCTTCCAAGGCAGGTTTGGTGCATTCTCGATACATCCTGAAACGAAATATGCACTCGGTGAACTTACGCCAATGGAGCGAACGGTTTCATAGCCACCATTTGCTTCAACGAGCATCACAATCTTGTCACTCAAGTTTGTTACGAAATTGTTGACGTCTGGATAGTCTTCTGTAGGAAATGACTCCTCAGCCAGAATGTTTCCGCGAACATCCACAAGCGCATAAGTCGTGGACTCATTACTAATATCAACGCCGACAACTTTCGTCTTGTAATTATACTCTTCCATTTTTAGTTGTTACCTTAATTCCGCAGCACTTTAGTTTAACTATTTTTATAAGTTCCTGAGCAAC
>R26__coassemble_1381_pt1 | contig 12269 bp, 11 predicted proteins | sample R26__metabat2_high_PE_018 | metagenome-assembled genome bin R26
GTCTTCAACTGCCCCTCGCTCTACACCCAATGCAAACCCATCCGCGGCACCTGGCCGGGATTGAAATAATCCCAAGGATTCCACTCAGAGCCCCAGCCCCCGCTGGGGCTTTTTCTTTCTTTATACTTTCACTCCGCCTTTCGACAAGTAAGGGAAAAGTGCTGCAGTTGCTGCAGTGCTGCAGTTAAAAATTGAATTGCGAAATGTCTGAATTACATTATATATTTATATATATATAAATATATATGTATTTTAGGGCGTGTGAAATAACCTTTTGAGAACTGCAGCACTGCAGCACCGCAGCACATTGTGTAATATATTATTACAGAATAGGTATCTTAAAAAGAGTTCCAAACAGAGAGGCGTAGCAAAGCTGGAGTTTGGCCGGAGGAAAGTGGAGGTTTCCACTGATGAAAGTTAGACTTTACTCCGAGGAAAGTCGGAGGTCGAAAAAAGCCCCAAAAAGGGGTTCCTAAGGCCGCCCTAAACTCTGATGAATATTATTTACATCACACACGAGATACAAACAATAATTATACGAGGGGTTATTCGCTGTAGGCTTTTTCGCCGATGGTTTCTTGGGAGCCGATGGTCATCTGGCGGAGGTCGTAATAGGAGCCGTTGTAGATGTTGAAGTCGACATTGCCCTTGATGCCGGGCAGACGGCCTACATCGGTGTGCTGCCAGAACTTCCAGGGACCTTGGTATTCGAGCGAATCGACGTAGTAATGGGCTATCCAGTAGGGATACTTATCGAAGATGGTATCGTTGAGATAGCGGGTCTTAAATTTAAAATAGGTATAGATAATGGGTTTGACACGATAGTAATGCTCCACGATGTCGAGCCACTCGATGACGGACGAACGGAACTGCTCGTCGGATTGATTCTTGGGCTTATGCTCTACATCGAGCACAGGGGGCAGGTCGCCATTCTCGAGTTTCACGGTATTGATGAAGTGCCAGGCTTGCTGCTCGGCTGGGCTGTGGACGCTATAGAAATGGTAAGCGCCACGGGTGAAGCCGTTCTCACGGGCCTGATAGAAGTTGTCGCGGAAGTTCTCGTCGGTCTGGGTGGCTCCCTCGGTGGCCTTGATCATGACGAAACGGATGGGGCACTCATTGATGGAGCCATTGTCCTTGAGTTCGTCCCAGTCGATGCGGCCTTGATGGTGGGAGATGTCGATGCCGTGGATCTCATAGCCTTCGGGATAGCTCACGTCGCCATAGAGGGCGCGCCAGCGGAAGCCGAAGGGGCCGACGAAGAAATAATAGAAGAACCAGACGTAGCCGGCAACGATGGCTGCGCCACCGATCCACCAGCCCCAGCGGGGCAGACGTCGCAACATACGCACAATGACATTGGCCTTACGACGGCCTCGGGGGCCATGGTAAGTATGGGTAGTACCAACTCCCTTCCTGCGAACTACGCGACGTTTTGCCATAGAATAAAAATTTGGCACGGATTACACGGCTTTTTATAAAAGACGCGGCTAACTCTGCAGAAAAGCCGCGTCTCTCAAAAGAGAGCCGTGTTAATCCGTGCCTAAAAATTATTTAGCCTGCTCGAGAGCAAGTGTGCGAGTCGGTTGGTCGCAAACCTCTGTGGGACCCCAGTACTGGATTGGGCCGGGATATACGTAGGCTGTCTCGCGGGCCCAGCGGTCGCGATGAGCGGCAAACTCCTTGAAGGGCGCACCGTCGAGCTCTACAAGAGCCTTGCGGATAACGGGCTTCATCTCGCCTGCACGACGCTCCATGTTCATCATCATGGTGATGGGCACACCACCGGCGATCCACTGCTCGGCAGGAGCGGTGGTGTTCTTAACGATGGCCATGTAACCGGTCTTGCCGTTGGCAATGAGCTGAGCGGCACTGGTACCGAGAGCGTAGCAGTAGTCGGCATCGAAGTTAGAAGGAGCAGCGCAGCGACCCTCGTAACCGAAGAAGTGGTGCTGAGTGCCGAACTTGCCTGTGTACTTGCCTTCCTTCTTCATCTTCTCGAGCTTCTGGGCTACCATGGTAGAGAGCAGCTTCTCGGTCTCGATGAGTGATACCTGCACGTTGCCGTGAGGATCGCGATCGAGGGCGAGCTGACGGGCTACACCAGTGGGCAGGCTGTTGAACACAGCGAGGTTCTCCTCAGTGAGGTGGCTCTTAGCGAAGTCGATGGTCTCTGAACGGCCCATATCCTTGACCTCAGGCAGAGCGAGCACGTCGTTGAGCTGAGCGATGAGCTTCTTGATGGCGGGGATGAACTCGATAACACCCTCGGGGATGATAACAGTACCGAAGTTGTTGCCATCGGCAGCACGAGCGGCTACGGCATCGGCGATGTACTCTACGATATCGTCGAGGCTCATGGCCTTCTGCTCGATCTCCTCAGAGATGAGGCAGATGTTGGGCTGTGTCTGCAGAGCGCACTCGAGGGCGATGTGAGAAGCTGAGCGACCCATCACCTTGATGAAGTGCCAGTACTTACGGGCTGAGTTACAGTCGCGCTCAATGTTACCAATGAGCTCTGAGTAGGTCTTACAAGCGGTATCGAAACCGAAAGAGGTCTCAATCTGAGAGTTCTTCAGGTCGCCATCGATGGTCTTAGGACAACCGATAACCTGTACGCCGTAGTTCTTAGCGGCATAGTACTCAGCAAGTACGCAGGCGTTGGTGTTAGAGTCGTCGCCACCGATGATGACGATAGCCTTGATATCGAGCTCGCGGATGATCTCGAGACCCTTCTCGAACTGATCGACCTTCTCGAGCTTGGTACGACCTGAACCGATCATATCGAAACCACCAGTGTTACGATACTCGTCGATGATATCCTTGGTGAGCTCCATGTAGTTATGGTCTACCAGACCGCCAGGACCCAGGATGAAACCGAACAGACGGTTCTCGGGGTTGAGCTTCTTGATCTGATCGAACAGACCGGTAATCACGTTGTGACCGCCAGGAGCCTGACCACCAGAAAGGATGATACCTACGTTCATCTTCTTGTTGTTAGCCTCGGTAGCGGGCTCGAACTCTACGATAGGCATACCATAGGTGTTAGGGAACAGCTTCTTGATCTCTTCCTGATCACCAACACTCTGGGTGGCAGCACCCTCCTTGATCTTCACAGCACCCTGAAGAGCCTTAGGCAGCTTGGGCTGGTAAGCGGCTCTTGCCATCTGCAATGCACTTTTTTCCATAATCTTTATTGTTACTTTGAAATTTGATAATTACGTTTCTGAGCCGCAAAATTAGTGTATTTTTGTAATAAATACGAAAGAAATAGGGGGTAAAATCCACATTTTAATATTTTTTGGGACAGAAAGACTTGTTATCTCAGATTTTTTTTCTATCTTTGCTTACTGAATATAACAAAATGAACCAAAAAGGAGGAATTTTTTATGGCAAACAAAAGAACACTGAAGAAAGGAATCAACGTGATTTGCGAGACGCTATTTGCTGAAATCATGGCTGTATCGCTCTACGGTACCGAGGAAAACAAGAGGAACGCAGAAGACCAGACGGCTGCGATGGTAAAGATGCAGATGCACTACCTGAGCAGAGTGTCGCACCCAGAGCCGGGCATGACGCCGAAGGCTTACTATAAGGACCTGAGGGAGAAGTTCGGCAAGCAGGTGACGGAGATCCTGGATCAAATAAACTCATAACTATGTGGAAAAAATTATGTAACTGGCTGCTATATAAGCGCATGGGGTGGACTGCTGACGTAACGGAAGACCACCCCGACAAATTTATTATATGCCTGGCTCCGCATACGAGCAACTGGGACTTCATACTGGGACTGCTGTACAGCCGATCCATTGGTATGAAGATTAACTTCCTGATGAAAAAAGAGTGGTTCTTCTGGCCGCTGGAACCCATATTCAAGAGTCTGGGAGGTATACCCGTGTATCGGCAGAAGAAGACCAGCATGACCGATGCGATGGCCGAGACTGCGAAGAAGGCTGAACAATTCCGCCTGTGCATCACCCCCGAGGGTACCCGCTCGAAGACGGCCGAATGGAAGAAAGGATTCTACTTTATCGCCCTGAAGGCAGGACTGCCTATCCTGCTCTACGGCGTGGACTACGAGAAGAAGCTCATCAGCTGTAAGAAAACCGTGATACCCATAGGCGATGTGGATACAGACATGCGCGACATTAAACTATATTTCAAGGACTTCAAAGGCAAGAAGCCCGAAAACTTTACGATCGGAGAAGTATAACCATGAGAAAAACACAGACCATACTTCTGACACTACTCTTGCTGCTAGCAGTAGGCTCGGCCGAGGGTGCCAAGAAAAAGGTAATCAAGCCAATAGACCCACAAAAAGAACTAAAGGACAAGTTGAACCGTTACTTTAACGGATACACCGTGAGCACCCAGAAACTGCGCAATCGCAGCAAACTGACGGTGCTCAACATCAATGACTCGCTACGCACCATAGAGGTGAGCGCCGACACGCACTTTGGCGAACAGGTGTTTACCCCTGAGACCGTGGGCAGCATATACGACGACGTGAGGGCCCTGATGCCCGACAGCATACAGACCTACCAGCTGACGATTAAGACGGGCGGATGGTCGCTGGAGCAACTGGTGCCCAACAGACTGAAACTGGTGGAGGACAAGACCCGTTCGTGGGGCGACATCAACTACAAGGGAAAGCCCTGGGTGAACAATGCCTCGAGGCCCTTCGAGATTACCCACGGACTCTGGAACCGACACCTCTGCGTATGGGCCAGTCACGGACGTTACTTCCACATCAAGGACAGCGTGTGGAAATGGCAGCGCCCTCCCCTATTCGGCACACGCGAGGACTTGTTTACGCAGACCATCGTGACACCTTACCTGATACCCATGCTGGAAAGGGCTGGCGCAGTGGTGTTCTCGCCACGTGAGCGCGACTGGCAAAGGAACGAGGTGATCGTAGACAACGACACGCCTGAGAGCGGCTATCGGGAATCGTACGTGAACCATCGCTGGAGCCACTGCGACTCAACGGGTTTCGGATTCCACCCTGGGGTGTACGTAGACATGGAGAACCCCTTTGAACAGGGCACGTCGCGACAGACGGAGACCACCGACAATCAGAATCATCAGAGCACCGTGATATGGAGACCGGCCATACCCGAGGCTGGGCGCTACGCCGTTTACGTGAGTTACCAGACGCTGGAGAAGAGCATTGACGATGCCCACTACACCGTATGGCATCAGGGTGTGCCCACGGAGTTCCGAGTGAACCAGCAGATGGGCGGAAGGACATGGGTGTATCTGGGCTCGTTTGACTTCGATGCCGGACAGAGCGACAGGAACTGCGTGACGCTCTCGAACCTGAGCAAGCACCATCACGGCGTGGTGACAGCGGATGCCGTAAGGTTCGGAGGTGGCATGGGTAACATCCGCAGAGGTTACTCTACCAGCGGACTGCCCCGATGTCTGGAGGGTTCGCGCTACTATGCCCAGTGGGCCGGTATGCCTTACGAGGTGTACAGCACCAAGAACGGCGAGGACGATTATGGCGATGATATCAATGCGCGAAGCTATATGGCCAACCTGCTGTCTGGCGGATCGGTATACATACCCGACACCATCGGAAGGGGTGTGCCCCTGGAGCTGTCGCTGGCCATTCACAGCGATGCCGGCTATACGCGCGACGGGCGTACGCATACGGGTACATTATCAATATGTACCACATATTTGAACGACAGCATCTTCCGTACTGGAAGGTCGCGACTCTCATCGCGCGACTTTGCCGACGAGCTGCTGACATCGGTATCGGGCGATATGGCAAGGAAATACGGCAGTTGGCCCACTCGCGAGCTCTACGACAGAAACTACTCGGAGAGCCGTTGCCCGGGAGTGCCCAGTGCCATTCTGGAAACGATGTCGCACCAGAACTTCTGGGACATGCGCTACGGACAGGATCCGAACTTCCGCTTCGACTTTGCTCGCAGCGTGTACAAGGCTATCCTGAGATACGTGAGCCGTATGCACCACACGAAATACGTGGTATCGCCACTGACGCCTAACCGACTGAGAGTGGAACTCACAGGCAAGGGTGGCGCCAAGGTAAGCTGGAACCCTGTGAAGGATAACGACGAGCCTACGGCAGAGCCCACAGGCTACATCGTCTATACGGCCATCGGCAAGAACGGATTCGACAACGGCATCTACGTGAAGGGCAAGAACACCAGTGTGGTGATAGACATAGAGCCCGAGCAGTTGTACTCATTCTACGTGACTGCCGTGAACGAGGGTGGCGAGAGCTTCCCATCGGAGGTGGTATCGTGCTACGACGTGCCTGAGGCGCAGAAGCGGGTACTCATCGTGAACGGATTCCACAGACTGGCCTCGCCTGCGGTAAGAAACAATGCTGCCGAGCAGGGTTTCGACATGGAGATGGATCCGGGTGTGACCTACGGCAGAACGGCTGGATGGCTGGGCTATCAGGTGAGCTTTGACAAGACGAAGATGGGTAGCGAACGTCGCGACGGACTGGGCTATACGAACGACTCGCTGATGGGACAGTTCATCGCCGGCAACGACTTCAACTACATTCGCACCCATGCGGAGGCCATCGCCTCGGCACAGCGTTACAGCATAGCCAGTTGCTCGAGTGAGGCACTGGAAACCAACGACATACGTCCGACGGAATACCAGATGATGGACCTGATTCTGGGATTGGAGAAGAACGACGGATGGTCGCTGCGTGAGTATCAAGCCTTCACCCCCATGATACGTCAGCATCTGCAACTGTTCACCAAGCGTGGAGGTGCCTTGCTGGTAAGCGGATCGTACATCGGAAGCGACATGGCGATGCCGGCTGAGCGCAGATATCTGGAGGATGTACTGAAACTGACCTACGAGGGTGTGAACAGCGACAGCCTGCAGCGTGACACCATTCAGGGACTCGGCACCACGTTTGAGTTCTACCGACAGCTGAACGAAACCCACTATGCGGCAACGCATCCTGAGATATTACAACCAGTGGCTCCTGCCTTCCCCGCTATGGCGTATAAAGACGGATACAGCGCCTGTGTGGCCTACGACGGCAAGGACTATAAGGCCATGACGATGGGATTCCCCTTCGAGTGTATCAAGGACGAGCAGAAAAGGCTCTCACTGATGCGTGGCATCCTAAGCTTTTTATTACGAACTAAATAAAGTAAACCATTATGAAAATCCAGACTAATTCATCGGGTACAAGAAGTATCGAAGTAAGTGAACAGCACTTGCAGACCATTGAGAAGTATCAACTGTTTCGTGACCTCATTGACAGCAACGGCTACGTAGATGAGCAGGTACTTGACAAACTGAAACTGAACATCCGTTCGCTGCTGTCGGGCGATGCGGGTAAGGACAAAAATCTGTTAGACCTCTGTCTCGACGTGATTTATCACGCCAACATGAAGGCTTTCGGACTGCAGCAACTGGTGTTGCTCTACATCAACTGGAAAAACCAGGGAAATGACAACCTGGGAATGACCAGAAGATCAATACAGGGCACGCCATTTAATTAGAGGTGAGAGAATATAGGCTGACGGACTTTCTGCCAACGACGAAGAAGGAGTTGGAGCTGAGGGGATGGGATTACGTAGATGTAATCCTATTCTCAGGCGATGCGTATGTAGACCATCCTTCGTTTGGTGCAGCCGTCATCGGACGTACACTCGAGGCAGCTGGCTTCCGTGTGGCCATTGTTCCGCAGCCTGACTGGCACGGCGACTATCGCGACTTTAAGAAGTTGGGACGTCCTCGCCTCTTCTTCGGCATCGCCCCTGGGTGCATGGACTCGATGGTGAACAAGTATACGGCTGCCCGACGTCTGCGTTCGGAGGATGCCTATAGTCCTGACGGGCGACACGACATGCGTCCGGAATATCCCACCATTGTTTACGCCAAGATTCTGAAGGAGCTGTATCCCGATATGCCTGTGGTGCTGGGGGGTATCGAGGCGTCGCTACGAAGAGTGACCCACTACGACTACTGGAGCGATGAGTTGAAGAAGTGTCTGCTCTGCTACTCGCCAGCCGATATGATTACCTACGGCATGGGCGAAAAGGTGACCATCGAACTGGCCAGAAGACTAGATGCTGGCGAAAACATTCGCGACATACGCGACTTGCCTCAGACTGTGTTTCTGGCTCGGAAAGAGGATATCCCCGGAGGCATCACCGACAACGACATTGTGCTCCACTCGCACGAGGAATGTCTGCGTAACAAGCGTGCCGAAGCTGAGAACTTCCGTCAGGTGGAGGAGCAGTCGAACATGATGCATGCACAGAGGTTAATTCAGGGTGTAGACGGACGTTACGTGGTATTGAATCCTCCCTACCCTCCTATGACAACGGAGGAGCTGGATGCCTCGTTCGATCTGCCTTACACCCGATTGCCACATCCGAAATACAAGGGCAAGCGCATACCTGCCTACGATATGATTAAGTTCTCTGTGAACATCCATCGCGGATGTTTCGGAGGCTGTGCTTTCTGCACCATCTCGGCCCATCAGGGAAAGTTCATTTCCTGCCGCTCGAAGGAGAGTATTCTGAGGGAGGTGAAGCAGGTGATCGAGATGCCTGATTTCAAGGGTTATCTCTCGGACTTGGGTGGTCCATCGGCTAATATGTACGGCATGAGCGGAAAGAACAAGAACGCCTGCGAGAAGTGTCGTCGACCCAGCTGTATCCATCCGCAGATTTGTCCGAACCTGAATACGGACCACTCTAAACTGCTGGACGTTTATCACGCTGTTGACGCCTTGCCTGGCATCAAGCGCAGTTTCATAGGCAGTGGTGTGCGCTACGATCTGTTGCTGCATCGCAGTAAGGACGAGGCATCGAATCGTGCTGCCCAGGAATATACGCGCGAACTCATCACTCGCCACGTGTCAGGACGACTGAAGGTGGCCCCAGAGCATACCAGCGACAGAGTGCTCTACCTGATGCGCAAGCCCTCGTTCCAACAGTTCTACGAGTTTAAGCGCATCTTCGATCGCATTAATCGCGAGGAGAATCTGAAGGAGCAGATCATCCCCTACTTCATCTCATCCCACCCCGGATGTCATGAGGAGGATATGGCAGAACTGGCTGTCATTACCAAACAACTGGATTTTCATTTGGAACAGGTGCAGGACTTCACGCCTACACCCATGACTAACGCCACGGAGACGTGGTATACGGGCTATGACCCGTACACACTCGAACCGGTATTCAGCGCTAAGACCCCTCGCGAAAAGCTGGCTCAGCGACAGTTCTTCTTCTGGTACAAACCTGAGGAGCGAAGGAACATTGAGCAGAGTCTGCGTCGCATAGGGCGCCCTGACCTGATACAGAAGCTCTACAACGGCATGCCAACAGCTATGGGTGGCCATAAACCGCAGCCCGCATACGGGCCGAAACCTAAATCATTTAATCCCAATTTTAAGAATGAAAATAATAGAGCAAAGCGTCATTCCGAAGAGCCCCGCGAGGAAAAGCGAGGACGGAATCGTCGTTACAAATGATTTTATTGCCGTGATCGATGGTTCCACATCGAAGACACCCCGTCGCCATCACCCCCTGATGAGCAATGGGCGATACGCCATGCGTCTGATATCGAAATACATACGAAAGATGCCGGCTAATACGTCGTGTCATCAGTTTTGCGTGGGTGCCACCAAACTCATCAACAGCCATTATCGTTTCCGTTTCCCTGAGCAGCGCATGAAAGAGCATCCTGAGGAGCGACTCTGTGCCTCGGCGATCATCTATAGTCGGATGCGTCGTGAGATATGGATGGTGGGCGATTGTCATTGTCTGCTAAATGGCAGATATCACGATAATCCCAAGCCTTACGAGATTCCGCTGGCTAAGATGCGTGCCATCAAAGTATATGAACTGATGGCTGAGGGTATGTCGAAGGAGGACCTGCTTCAGGAGAAGGATCCTGCTCGCGACGTGATGATTCCCTCGATGCTGGAACTGATGCAGAATCAGAATGTGACTTACGCCGTGATCGACGGATTCCCCATTCCTGAGACGAAGGTGCCCATCATTCTGCTCGATTTCCAGCCTTGGGAGATTGTATTGGCCAGCGACGGCTATCCTTGGTTGGCTCCTACCCTTGAGGAAACGGAAGCCTTGCTCGATAAACAGCGTCAGAATGATCCGTTGAACGTTGGTGAATTCAAGGCTACAAAGGCCTTCGTGAAGGGAAATAACTCCTTCGATGATCGGTCGTATATAAGATTTACGGTCTGAAAAATGCATTAGAGGCTCGAAAATTTGGAAGTTTCCGAAAAATTTTCTACCTTTGCAGCCGATTTCAACAGAAATCACATCATAAGGTTGGTTCCGTAGCTCAGCTGGATAGAGCAACTGCCTTCTAAGCAGTAGGCCTCGGGTTCGAATCCCGACGGAATCACTTAATAAAATCCGCAAGAAACTGATATACAGAATCTTGCGGATTTTTCAGTTTGCATAATGCACCACATTTGCACCACTAAATAAGGCCCACTAATCAACAATCTTAATGTCTAATAGCACTTCCCAATAGCCATTTTTATCTTCACCAACACGTCTAATGACACCTTTTTCCTTTAAAACTGCAATATTACGTCTAATAGTAGTCCTGTCCACTCCGATGATTTTAGCTAAATCCTCATAAGTAGCTCTATTATCCTTCAGCAAAACTTTTATTATAGCCGATTGCGTTTTATTCAGTTTTGCAGGGGCATTTACAGGGGCATTTGCAGGGGCATTTACAGAACTTGCCTTAGGTGAAGGCACAAGCAGAACGCATACCATCCTTTAACTCACCCGTTGTTTTCTTCATTTCTAACGTGCGAGTCTCATCACCTTGTATGATAACTTTTACATCCTCTATTGTCATAATACCCTCTATCTTTCTAATATGTTTGCAAAATTACAACTTTTTGGGCAAATAGACAACGTTTTGTTCGAATTATATATGATTTACAATTTTATTAGCCATAATTTGTACCTTTGCACTCAAAATGGTTTCAATAACAAGAAAAATGAAGGAAATTTGAAAAAAGATATCGTTTTGCTTAGTTTTTCGGTTCGCTGAATCGTCCTTGTAGTATATGACTGATTAAAATGACAAAAGAAGAATTTGAAAACATATACCGTCAGCATTATGCCAAGATGTACCGTCTGGCAAGGACGATGCTCTATGATGCCGACGAAAGCAAGGACGTGGTGAGCGACATCTTCGCCCGATTGTTACGGGAGAAGTATCAACCCCAACAGAGTCAGATGGAGGGCTACCTGATGACTGCTGTGCGCAATCGTTGTCGCGACGTGCTCAGCCACAAGTCGATACGGGAACGAGTAGAAAGGCTCTTCTTGCAGGAGTCGATGCAGAGCCATATCGTTTCGATGAATGATGACGACCGTCTGGAACTACTGATTCAATTCATTGAAGCGGAGCTGCCACCGCTCAGCCAGCTAATCTTCCGACTACGTTTCCTCCGTGAAATGAGTTATGAGGAAGTGGCACAGGCTACAGGCGTTAGTAAAGTCACGGTGTACAACCATCTGTCACAGTCACTACTGCGAATCAAGGAACACTTTCAGCAACAAACAGCAAAACGATAAACGTTATGGAAAAGCAAGACAAAATCCATCTCCTGCTTTCGATGCAGGAACATCCTGAACAGTACACAGACGAGCAACTTCTGCAGATGCTTGCCGATGACCCGGAATTGGCCGAGCAGTTGGAACAACTCGCGCTGACAAAGCAAACATTTGTCAAGCATGAGGCCGATGAAGAAGCTGTCCCTGTGGAAGATGAATGGCAGAAGTTTGCAGCGGAACACGCTGAAGAACTAAAAGCCCTTGGAAAAGACGAGCCACACACTGCAACCATTAAGAAACTGATGGGCATACTCCCTTATAAGGTGGCAGCAAGCATCATCGGCATACTCTTTACAGCAGGAGTCGCATTCGCCGCCATCCATATTGTGCGTATGGTTAGCCATTCCAAGCCACAGGCTATTCAGGCAGAACAAACCATATCTGACAAGCCTATCTCTGCTTTGCCAACTGACACCATCAAGACGGACACGACAACCACGACAAAGCCCATTGTTTTCGACAATGTGGCATTGGATATAATGCTGCCCCAGATAGCTGCCTATTATAACAAGAAGGTGGAATTCCAGAACGAAGATGCCCGCCAGTTCCGTTTCTATTTCGTGTGGAAACAGGAAGAGACGCTCGACGTTGTGCTGCATCGTCTCAACCTCTTCGAGAGCATCACCGTAGAACTGAAGTCGGACA
>R26__coassemble_1606_pt1 | contig 11059 bp, 8 predicted proteins | sample R26__metabat2_high_PE_018 | metagenome-assembled genome bin R26
TTGCTCAGGAACTTATAAAAATAGTTAAACTAAAGTGCTGCGGAATTAAGGATATCGAAAAATCGTCGTATTTTTGCATTCTATATCACAAACGGAATGCAAATGACAAAGAAGATTTTTGTATGGATGTTGGCCGCTACCCTGATTTGCGGCTTACCAGTATCAATCACATCGTGTAGCAAGAACGATGCTGAAGCAGTCATTACGAAGAACTACTTCCCATCGTGGAACAACTGCGAGGCACTGACGGCCCTGCAGGAGTACGTGGAGGATGTGACTAACCCGAAGTCGACCAACTTTATTAAGGAGGAGGACCGTATTGCCACCTTCGACATGGACGGCACGTTCGTGGGCGAGCTCTATCCCACGTATTTTGAATACAACATGCTGGAATATCGTGTGCTCGACGATGCCGCATATAAAGACAAGGCGCCCGAGGATGTTCGCGAGGCAGCTCAGGCCATCAGGGACTTTGTACGCACCGGTAAGGCGCTGCCAGCCCACTTCGACATGATTCATGCCCGTGCTGCTGCCAAGGCCTATGCCGGCATGACCATCGCTGAGTTCGATGCATACGTGAAGGCTTACGCAGCCAAGCCAGCCAACGGCTTCAAGGGCATGACTTACGGACAGAGCTTCTATCAGCCAATGCTAGAGGTGTTTGAGTATCTGAAGGCCAAAGGCTTTACTTACTATGTGGTATCGGGTTCGGACCGCTTCATCTGCCGTGCACTGGTGGAGCCAATAAACATTGCGCCTAACAGGGTGATTGGTATGGACGTAAGACTGGAATCGAACAAAATGGGCGAGAATCCGGGCGTAGACTACACCATGGGCAAAGAGGAGTACCTGGTGCGTACGGACAGTCTGCTGATCAAGAACCTGAAGACCAACAAGGTGTTGCAGATTTCGCAAGAGATTGGTAAGGTGCCCGTGTTGACATTCGGCAACAGTGGTGGCGACTGCTCGATGCATAACTACTGCCAAGGCAACCACTATCGCAACGCTCAGTTCATGCTGATAGCCGACGATGAGGATCGCGACCACGCCAACCGCGAGAAGGCCTTAGGTCTGGGCGAGAAGTGGCGCCAGTCAGGGTACCACGTCATCTCGATGCGCGATGACTTTAAAACGATTTATGGAACCAACGTACAGAAGGTGGAGTTCACCTTTTAAGGAGTAAGCCCCCAACGGCGCTAACAAGAAGCTTATCAGCGACAGCAAGAGCATCATCGGTTCTATCATCGACAACCCTTCGACCGGCGAGCGCCGCATCTCTATCGATGTTCACAAGATGGCCCAGCATAAGCTCGAGGCCACCAGAAGAAGCTCAATGAGCTTTTCAAGGCGGACAACGAGGACTGATGTCCTCGTTAGAGGTGAGAGGTGAGAAGCTAGAGGTGAGAGATTTGTTGGATAAACGCAGAATAAAATAATGAGAAAGGCAATAATTACCCTGATGCTGGGGGCGACGCTACAGGCGATGGCCCAGCAGACAACCGTAACGACACCCCAAATGGTGTTTGTGCAAAAACCCACTGACCCGCTGGAAGCTCCAGCCTTCCTCAGCGAAAAGGAATTGCCCGACCATTCGAAGTACATCCCTGCTCCTCCAGAAGTGGGCACGGAGGCATTCCAGAACGATGTCTATTACTACAAATGGGGTAAGGAACAGCGCCTAATGCCTAGAGCTGCACAGGCTGCACTCGATGAGACACAGTGGACATCGAAGGCTTTCAGTGCGGCTGCCGGATTCACTATTAGTCCCAAGAACTGTCCCGAGATATTCAAGTTGGTGGATGGGTCCCAGAAAGATGCCAAGAAAGCCAACAGTAAGGCCAAGAACCACTACAAAAGGACACGCCCCTTTGTGCAGTTCGAGGAGCCCTCGCTAATACCCGAGGCCGACAAATCGTATGCCGACTCATACAGCTACCCTTCAGGTCACAGCGTGAGAGGTTGGGTATATGCGCTGACACTGGCTCTGGTGGTGCCCGACTCTACCGAGGCACTCATACATCGCGCCACGGAGTATGCCATGAACCGATTGATCTGCGGTCGCCACTATAAGAGCGACATCGACGCCTCGCTGGTGGAGGCAACTGCCGTGATGAGCCGTCTGCTGTCGAACGAGGCCTTCCAAGCCCAACTGGCACGAGCCCGCAAGGAATACGCCCTCATAAAAGAACAGCAAGAACAAGAGGAAATAGCCAATTGATTGAAACGCTGAGAAGCGCTAATCATAGAAATAGCCTCGCCGGTTGGCGAGGCTATTTTCTTTTTGTTTAGTCGTTGACTATCGTGATGCGACCCTCAACGTCTTTGTACTTATCGGGTCCTGCATGCGAGGCATACTTACCATGCGAGATGGCACCAGCCAAGTCGCCCTGCAGGAAATCGCCCGCCTTTACTTGAGGGCAACCACCTTAGCTTTCTTGGCTTCCTTGGCCTTCTTGGCCTGAGACTTCTGATAAGCCTTCATTTCGACAATCGTGGCAAGACCCATCTTTACACGGAACTCCTGACGGGCCAATCGCATCTGCTCGAGGAAACGCTCGCTGGTATGCAGACGGGCATAGGCAGCTGCAGCTGCCAATCGGGCAGCATCCACATCGCTCTGCCAGTGGGCACCCACAATAAGACGGCTGTCGCCATACATCAAACCACGAGCCAAGAGGGTGTCGGCACGATCGGGATTGATCTCAGAAAGCAACAGGGCAGAACTCCAACCCAGCAGGGTGTGACCAGAGGGATAGCTGCCGTTCTTGCGCAGTGCAGGCTCATCCTCAGGATAGAGCGTGGGCTCGTTGAAGCGCATGAAGGGGCGCTTACGCATGTAGTAACGCTTAGGGATGGTGCAGATGCTGTCGCAAGTGGCTGTCCCCTCGCGCAATACTTTATATATCTCTGGGGTCTCTTCCTTGGAGATCTGGAGTCCGAAAGGCTCGCTGAACTCACGGATGATGCAGTCGAGTCCATAAACGGCATCGCGGATGGCGATATCGGCACGCTCCTTACAGTTGCGCATCTGTTTGCCCCAGAAGTAACGCATAATGTCGTAGGCAAAGGCCGGACCAATGGTGTCGGGAGGAGCCGGACACCATTTCAACATATCGGGCATCTCGCTCTTAGTGAAATACGCATCGACTGGAGTTTTGTCACTCTGTGCCTGAGCACATACTGCTGCCATCATCATGACGGCGATCATCATTAGTTTTTTCATAATCGTAATATTTAATGTTTAAATTTTTAATCTTTAATGTATCAGAACTTCACCTGAAGGCGGGTTTCGAGGATGCTCACCTCGTTATCCTCGAAGCCACTACGGTTGGTGACCTTGGTGTAAGAGGCACGCACACGCCATATCATGTACTTATTGGGATAGTAGTTGAAGCAAAGTGCCCAGTCGTTCAGGTAACCACCATGAATGCCGGCCTTCGCATCGGAGAGGGCCGTGTAGTTGTACTGCAGACAGAGCTCCATGTTACCCGGATCGGGAGTGGCGATACCACCATCGCCCATGTTGGGCGCATAGCTGCGACCCTTCAGGAGTCCACGCAGCGTAACATAAGCACCACTGCCTGTGAAGCTGTGCAGGTCGTTATCGCGTGTAATCTGATTCCAGAAGTACTGGCCTATCACCGCTAGGCGGCCCTGTGAGTACATCACCTCAGGCGAGAACTTATACATGGTCTTGGCATCGGTAACCACAGCCTGCTGGCTATTCACCTTGGCCACACGTGTAGGCCAACGCGTAGAGAGCGTGAACTGCTTGTGATTCAACTCGTCATTGCTGCTGTAACGGGCGCCCTCGATGCCGGCACTGATACCCACCTGGAACATCTTGCCACGCTCGGCATAAGGACGATAGAGCAGACGAGTCATAGCACCTATGGCCTGACTGCCTGTCTGGTCGGTAGTGTTCTTCATGGCGTCGGTCTCCACCACCACACTTCCGGTGCCTAGGAACTTATCGCCATTGTACTCATACATTACACCGATCATACGGTCATTGTTGAACACAGCGTTGCTCTGAGGCTCCTCCATGGTCTCCTTGAACGATGAACTGGTGCTGCTCTGGAATCCATACTGGTGGATGAAGTAACCACCTCGCAAAAAGTTCTTCTTGTCGAAGTCATACTGCAGCCACACATCCTTCAGGTTCACCTTACCATAGGCGTAGCCCATATCGACCTTACCTTTCCACTGACCATAAGAGAAGCCGACACCCACACGCATATCGGGGATGCCGACACCACTCTTCAAGTCGTCCTCCTGATGCTGCGGATTGATGTAGGCAGCATCCATAAGGATTCGTCCTGACGGCTTAGCCGTAAACTTAGGCTCTTCCTGCGCATTAGCCGATACACAGGTAAGACCTAAAGCGAAGAAAATTAGTAGTTTTTTCACAAGCTATTGCATTTCGTTAATTAGGATTATCTTGATTTGGGTTGATTTTTCCACCAATCCGTGATGTCAATGTTGTCCTTCACGTATTCAGGGAACTTGGGATATACCGTCTTCAGACTGACACGCTCGTCGGGCCATACGAAGTCGGTGCCCACAGCTATCTTACTGGCAGCACGTGCCACAGGGGCCGTAAGTTCCATCCACTCGTTCTGGCGATACACATGGATTGGCACATCCTGGACTCTAGCAAAAGGATGTAATTTATCATCGCCTTTCACCTTATAACCGTCGAGCGTAAACTCTACAGGATCACGCGTTGGACCCATCTTGGTGTTTACCATATCCTTCTCGCCTACCTTAAAGAGCTTATGCACCTCCAACTCAGGATCGTTATTGATCCTGATCTGCAATGTGGCTCCGGCAGCCTGCAGGATACAGTGGGCCTTACCCATCCGATCGATGGCGATATCGATCACGATGTCGTTGAAGTCGAAGTCGGTATCATCCACTTCGCCATCCTTATCGATATCGTGGGCATTCAGGTCCTCGGCTATAATGCGATACCAATCCAGTGAAGAAGGAGTGACCACCTTAGGGGTGGAATTTGACTTGGTAACTACGAAGATGAGTTCACAGCCTTCGATACCATCGTCACTCAGTCCTACCACATACGAGTTCTTAAGTTCGTCTTCAATCGTTCGATCCTTACCTACCAGACCAGCAGCAGGCTTCAGATTCTCGTTCAGGTTGGCATTGGTGTAATAGATCTTGTCGCCGTTCTTCACGTAGAGACCGAAATAGTACGACTGATCCATCACAATCTGGAAAGGACTCGACTGAATCTTCTGCACACCACGATCCCATACGGAGTAGCCATCAGTGGGATTCGGATTCTCCCATTTATCATTCACAATCATCTTCTGATAATAGTTGCCCAGCCCCTTCTTCACATCATCTATGAGCACGAAAGTCTTAGCCTCAACCGGTGTTTCCTTAGCAGGATCGTAATAATAGATGCCTACCTCGTCGTTAGCCGTTGTATTCGAATAAATCATTGTGACGTAACACATCGGGGCACTCTGATGAAATTCCCACGATGTCACATCGGTATTCAGCGTCGTTGGCTTCTTGTTATTATCCTCAGGGAAAAAACCTCTTACCTTCTCAATATAGTTAGGCGTGAACGACAGGGGATAGCCGTCCGTCTTTGTGATGGTGGCATCATTGGTACGCGTCATTGCCCTCGACTTGAACACTTGGTCAAATCCCCACTTCTGGTTAGAATGGATATTGCCACCCACATAAGCCTTGAAGTTAGCCTCATAGAGCTCACGGGCATCCTTCTCCTTACGCTCTGGATCGTAGAGGTCGTGCTTACAACTGGTAAAGGTCGAGCAGAACACAACCGCCAGCATACTCATCATCAAATACTTTTTCATAAATGGCTATTATTAGTTGTTATTGTCTCATCAATTGGCTTCTTCGTCACGCTGCCCCATACGCATGGAGTAGGTCACCTCCTCACCACGGGCAGCACGCTCTTCCTCCTGCTGCAGGTTGCGTTCAGCCCTCTCAGCGAGCCACTTGTTGTGAGCCTCCTCAATCTCCTGAAGCTTCTCGTTATATAACTTGTCGCGCTGACCATTCCACTCAGCGTTAAGTTTCTTTCGAGCAGCATCCAGTCTCTTCAGGTCGTCATCGCTTTCACCAGGAGTCAACTCCGCAAACTTAAAATCAGCTTTCGCATTTACTGCATCCATCTGCTGCTTGCACTCCTCGTAACATACCTTGACACCGTCCTTCAGTACATCATAGCGATCATCGTCGACATCGGGCATTGTCACAAGAATATAACGTATATCAACCTCCTTGGGTTTTCCATTCTCATCGGAACTGTTGGCCTTCATCGACTCTACCTTCTGCTTGAATTCTGGGTGTGCACGCAGGATTCCTATACCTAACACTTCAATATCCTCGTCGAAGTTCGGGAATATCATGAAGCTATATTCATCCTTCTTGGCGATCGTAGTGCATTTCTCCAGATTCTGCAATTCACCATCAATCATAACCTGTATGGGCAGTAGTGAAACTTCCTCTGCCTTGACACAGAGATTCTTCAAACGATAGGAAAACATTCCTGAATAGTTCGACAGCATTTCGCCCAGTTGATCAAACTCTTTTATAATTGCTCTTTTCATAACTAAATACTATTCATTATTCACTATTAACTATTCACTTTTCGGAGCATCCTCCGTCTTCAACTTAGCACTCAGGCTACCACCGCCACCGCCACCGCCGGCAGCCATGCCGTCGCTGATGTTGGGCGACTTAAAGGCACTCTTGGCTTCAACGCTATCGGCCGATACCTTCGGAGCCTTGACCTCGCCCTTGACCTCTGCCTTGTCGTTGATGGTGGTGGGTCCGAATATGTCGGTCTTGCTGCCACCCACAGCGGCATTGCCGCCATCCAGCTGCACAACGGCCTTGCCGTCGCCCTGCTGAGCCTCGAAGGTCTTGTCGGCAAACATTCCCATCTCTTCGGATACAGCCTGGAACTTCTTGCTCTTCACGTCCTTCGACTTCGCGCCTACGTACATCTTCTCTGATACCAGCGTCATGGTGCTGCCCTCGGCCAGCTTGTCGTCGGTGAGTTTCTCCTTGTCCACGTTCATCGACTTCACATCCACAGTCTTCGCGTTCACGCTGAAGCTACCAGCTGACTTACCTTCGGCATCGGCAGCAAGGAAGTTGGTCTTCTCTGCACGTACTGACACGCTACCATCCTTAGTCAGAGCCTTCGTAGCCAGCTTGCCGTCCTTCACCTCGTAGTCGAGACTCTCAACGGTGAAGTTCTTCGACTTGAAGATCACATCGCCCTCGGCTGTGTATTCACCCTTGGTGATCTGACCCTTATCATCGCGTTCGATGTCCTTCGGATTGGTGGTAGCCACCTCGATAGTTTTGGCTGTCATCGTAATCTTACTATCGGCTGTCAGTTCCTTCTCAACGAGGCTCTTCTTGTCGCCCAACTTATAATCAATGGCTTCCAGATTGATATCCTTGGCCTTGATATTGACCTTACCGACAACAGGCTGTTCCTTTCTATCCTTTGAGGGATTCGTTGTATCCAACTCAATATTCTGGGCAAACACAGCCAGGCCACCATTCTCTACTAGAGTACCCTGATCATCCTTCATGGACATGCCAAACTTCGGCGTTCTGACACTGATACCAGCCTCAGCATTCGTATGCAGGTTACCATCACCGTCAACAGTCTCCATGCTAATGCTCTCGGCCTTAATCTTCATAGAGGCACCCGTAGTATTCTTCTTAAAGTCATCGCCAGTCTTTATCTCATCCTTCTCAGTTTCCAGCGCTTTCTTCTTGCGATTCACCTCTGCCAACTGAGCTACAAGGTGAATGAAACTCTGGGTAGACTGATACAGAGCCGGCATAATGTCTTCCATCTCCTCGTGAATCTCGGAAATATCACGAACGCTCACACGTCCCAGGAAAGCATCGTCCTTATTCAGTTTATTCTCTTCATCGAGCAATTCCGACATCTTCTTGAAACAGTCGTCCACATTCTTCTTCTGGGCCGCCACCTGTTTCTTCAGATCATCGCCTTGGGCTTTGAGTTCCTTCACCACAGCCTCAATCTGAGCCTTGCGTTCCTCTGCCGAAACGGCTGCCTCGAAATTCAGACTCTTATCGGCATGGATACTAACGCCACCTTTGCCTGCAGATACAGGAACCTGCGAGAAGGCGTCCTTGGCATCGCTACTATGAAGGGTAATTTCACAGGCTTGTGAAATCACCTGAGAAGTCTCACATACCACATTCTCCAGTCCGTCTATGCCTGGGTCGACGGCCAACTGGCGGATGCTCGGGGCACGATTAATAATCTGTCCCGTTTCGCCTACGCCTTCCAGACCAACCTCACTGCCTTTAATGATCACTTTACCCATGCCGCCCTGAAGTGTACCACTCTTATCCACATTGCCGATGATAATCTCGGGGGCAGATATAACAATGCGTTTCTGATCGTGGTAGAACAGACCACTCTCTACCTTGTTAAAGATATCAGTCTTGATCTGCTGCACCTCAGCTTTCTGCTGGTGGATCTCTTCAAGATCCTTCTCTACGCTCTGCTGAAAGCTATCCAGCAAAGCTTTCCAGTCATCAAATATATATCCCATAATACTACTATTTCAATTAATAATTCTTGATCGCATCTCTTACTTTTCCCACGAAGGCCTCTACAAGAGTCTTGTCTTGGGCATCAAGCGTAGCATCATCATCGCGCAAGCAATTAATATTAGGATTGAGAGGTGTTACATCGTCAAAAGCCTTATTCTTAAGGGCATATGTCTCACCATCGGCGCCAAACAATATCTGACCACTCTTGCCTTCGCCCCATGAGAAGCGCTCAATGAAATTATCCCATACAGCGATCTTGTCATACGCATCCTTTGCTGCGCCCTCGATTGCACCGGCAATTTGAGATACATCTCTGCCGAGTTTAGGAATACCACTTAGACTCTTAACATAATTCGACCACACATTGGCAGCCATAATATTATTGGGCTTTGTGAGATCTGGGTCTGGCTTCGGAGGAAGTACACCATTTACCTTTTTACGCAGATCGTCGGTGAATCCGAACTGATCCAGCAAATTCATCGCTACCACACGTTTCATATATGACAGGTCGTCATCCGACAAGCCAGTATTTGTGGTTATGTCTGCTCCCAAACCCTTTCTGGCATCATCGTCGGCAAACTTATAATATCTTGACTCCTTACATTTTCCACGACTGAAGGCCGTATTCATTTTCTTCTTGAAGTCCTTCGGAGCGGGTGAGCCCAGGAACCATGAGAGCTGCTTACCGATGTCGGAGGCATCGAATTCCAGATTTAAGAGTTTACAGATCTCTTTGCGCAAGTCGTTCAGATTCTTCAGAGCAGATTTTCTACGTGTTTTGCGAATATTAATGATACCCACACAATCTTCCTCAACTGTAGTATCCAATAATCTGAATTCTGCTTTATGTCTATTCCAGCACGCATCTGATACAACATCTTCTGGCTCGCCTCCATCTATAGGCAACTGATCAACCTTAATGAGTTTTTCCTCTTTGAATGGCTCGTATTTGCCAGCTTTCCAAAGATCTGCCTTCAGATTAGTATACAGAGTATCGAAATCAGCGGCATCATAAGCCTTCTTTCCGTCTTCTTCAACCCACTTATCCAACTCCTCCAAGTCAGCCTTTAACTGACCCTTCAGTTTAACGCAATTGTTATAAATGGTCTTATACCTCTGATCAAGAGTTTTCACCATGGGATCAATCTTCTCGAAGATTTCCTTCATGGATGAACCCATCTCTAAACCAGAAATAAGGAGTCCCGCAGAATACATGTTGCTCACCTTATTCTTAAAGCCCTCATACCTTGACTTGAAATCAGAATAACCAGCAGCAGGAATGTCGCAGCTATTCTTACCAGCCTCCAGCTTCAGATAACGGTTCGACTTCACTGTAAGACTACCCTCTACAGGACGCATCACGATATCCACGACAGACCTGACAATCGACAGATCGACTATATTCAGTGCCATCTCTGCCAGTTTCTTGGCCACAATAACAGGGATATCCAGTAATATCTGGGCAATCTCTCCACCGGGAGTTTTCTTTTCTTTCCACAATTTGTAGTTGACGTTCTTACCAGAAACAAGCGATAAGTTATTACCAGCCTCAATTGATACGTTCTTACCCTTGATGGTTACATCGCCGTTAGGAGCAGAGATGGTAATACCTGTAAAGGCGTTGATGTTCACATCGCCCCACGGAGAAGCAATATTCACTTCACGATCTTCGGTAGAACCCGAAATCTTATAGATGCCGTACCTATCGGAAATCTCGAATCCACCGGCCATTGACAGATTATTCTTTGAATCCTTGTAAGGGTTAATCTCGTTCATGCTAGGTATAAAGCCAGAGAGTGTACCCCACATCGGCAGGAACATGCCCGTCAGGAACTTCTGTAGGCCGGCACTATCGTCCTCCATCTTGAACACACGGCCACCAGGGGTAACGCACTGAATATCAGAACCTGCGCCCTTTGATAAAGCGCCCATCACGTAAGGACGCTCCACATTACCATCGACGTAGCCTACAAACACCTTATCTTTCTTATAGTGCTTACCCATAATACCTTTCTGTCCTCCGGCATTGGCTGCAAACTTAATCCAAGGAGTAGCATCCTCTCCCTTACCATGCCAACCAAACTTCACACGCACTCGACCACCACCATCGGGGTCCTCATCGTCATCAACCGTTGCTATCTGTGGGTCGGCATACCTTACGTGTCCGGCAGGAATAATCGTAGGATAGAACTTACTGTCGCTTGAATTTATGCGTATAGCTTTCACCTCGAACACCAAAGCACGAACGAGCGTCGTCACCACATTAACAAGGTTCTCAATACCATACTCATAGTGTTCATCTATTCTCGAGGAGATTTCAACAACGATAAACTTCTCATCGTTAAAAGTTACGATGTTACCAAGCTTTAACTTAGGACAAGTAACATCATAATCAATCCTTAATTCCGCAACACTATAATTTAACTTTATTTATAAGTTCCTGAGCAAC
>R26__coassemble_1622_pt1 | contig 10997 bp, 12 predicted proteins | sample R26__metabat2_high_PE_018 | metagenome-assembled genome bin R26
TATTGAAGAAAATGGGCCTTTTTTAGGGGAAAATTTGGTTTTCTGCTTACTAATTCGTACCTTTGCAGGCAATTATGATAGTATGCATTGCAGAGAAACCCAGTGTGGCGAGAGACATTGCCCGCATTATCGGCGCAACGGCCTCACACGATGGGTATATGGAAGGAAACGGATACCAGGTGACATGGACCTTCGGACACCTGTGTACACTGAAGGAGCCTGGCGACTACACCCCAGCGTGGAAGCCCTGGGCTCTGACGCAGTTGCCCATGGTACCACAGCGCTTCGGTATTAAACTCATAGACGATAACGGCATTAAGAAGCAATTTGCCACCATAGAACGCCTGATGCAGGCGGCCGACGGCATCGTGAACTGCGGTGACGCCGGACAGGAAGGAGAACTGATACAGCGCTGGGTGATGCAGAAGGCACAGGCCACTTGCCCCGTGAAGCGACTGTGGATATCGTCGATGACCGACGAGGCTATCCGTGAGGGCTTTGCCAACCTGAAAGACCAGCAGGACTATCAGCCGCTTTATCTGGCAGGACTATCGCGTGCCATCGGTGACTGGCTTCTGGGCATGAACGCCACTCGACTCTACACGCTTAAGTACGGGCAGAACCGACAGGTGCTCTCGATAGGTCGCGTGCAGACCCCTACTCTGGCGCTGATCGTGAATCGACAGAAAGAGATAGAGAGCTTCAAGCCTGAGCCTTACTGGGTACTGGCTACAGTATACCGCGACACTACCTTTACAGCCACCAAGGGTAAGTTTACATCGAAGGAGGAAGGCGAAAAGGCCTTTGCCACCATTGAAGGCAAGCCCTTTACCGTGACGAAGGTAGAGAAGAAGGAGGGCAAGGAACAGCCCCCACAGTTGTATGACCTCACCTCGCTACAGGTGGACTGTAACCGTAAGTTCGGTTTCTCAGCTGAGATGACGCTGAACCTGATACAAGCGCTCTACGAGCGAAAATTCACCACCTATCCACGTGTGGATACACAATATCTGAGTGACGACATCTACCCCAAGTGTCCGCAGACACTGAACGGACTGTACCAGACGAAGTTTGCTGGCATAGCACCTTATGCGGAGCTGATCAAACCCATCGGTGGCAAGCCGCTGAAGAAGACGAAGCGCGTGTTCGACTCATCGAAGGTGACAGACCACCATGCCATTATTCCTACGGGAGTGATTCCACAGGGACTGAGCGACGCCGAACAGAAGGTGTTTGATCTCGTGGCAAGAAGATTCATCGGCGTGTTCCTACCGGATTGTAAGTTTGCCACAACGACGGTACTTGGAGAGGTAAGAGGATCTTCAGAGGTAAGTGGTGAGGGGTTAGAGGTTAGAGATATCTCAAAGGCAGAAGATGTGGTGGAGTTTAAGGTGACAGGTAAAGAGATCTTGGATCCGGGATGGAGAGTTGTTCAAGGTAAGGAGAAAAAAGAGAAAGAAGAGGAAGAGGATCCTGAAAGGATCTTACCTACTTTCGTAAAAGGCGAATCGGGCGAGCATAAGCCTACGCTGACGGAGAAGTGGACTACACCTCCACCTTATTACAATGAAGCCTCACTACTGCGCGCCATGGAGACGGCTGGCAAATTCGTAGAGGACGAGACACTGCGTGCTGCCATGAAGGAGAATGGCATAGGACGGCCGTCATCGCGAGCCGGCATCATAGAGACGCTCTTCAAGCGCCACTACATTAAGCGTGACAGGAAACGACTCATTGCCACACCTACAGGCATAGAACTCATTGACCTGATTCGCGAGGAACTGCTGAAAAGTTGCGAGCTGACAGGTATCTGGGAGAAGAAACTGCGCGACATAGAGCATCAGAAATATGACGCCAAGCAGTTTATTGACGAACTGAAGGAGCAGGTAGCAGAAATAGTGCACGAGGTGATGACGGACACGAGCAATCGCCGAGTGACGGTACTGACGGATGCCGAACTGAAGAAAATAAAATCGCCTAAATGACCCATCAACGCAACCTCTGGCTTGGGAGCAGTGCACTGATGCTGCTTGTGGGTGGAACCATCTACGTTCTGCTACGCTCACGACAGACATTGCTGAACGTGCTTATCGATGCCGCAGGTGCCAAGGGGATAGAGGGTGCGAGAGAGAAAGCAGCGGAATGGACGATTCCGGAATGGATCATATACAGCTTGCCAGGAGGTTTGTGGAGTACAGCCTATATCCTGCTGATACACGCTCTGACTATGGGTGAACGCCCTGGAAGGCGGCTGCTCTGGGCATCGTTGATACCTGTCATAGGCGTCCTCTCGGAACTGATGCAGCAACACAATCTGCTGCCTGGTGTGGCCGACCGTTGGGATGTGTTCTTCTACGCACTACCCTACTTTATCTATTTTGTGTATATATCACTAAAAACTATAAGATCATGAATGTTAACATTAACAACAAGTGGGCTGCAGCCATCGTATTCGTACTGCTGGGTATCTTCACCCTACTCGTGCCCACAGACGAGGACAAGAGCAATGATGAATCGACAAGCGAGACCACATCGACTCCACAGCAGGAGGAGAAGAAAGACAGTGTGGTGATTAACCCTGTGCTCGACACGGATCCTTACGAGGAGCTGGAAGACCTGATAGGTCTGGACAACGTGAAGCAGGAGGTGAAATCGCTGGCCAACTTCGTGAAGCTACAGAAACAGCGTCAGGAGAAGGGCATGAAGACGCCTAAGATGTCGTACCACCTGGTATTTACAGGTAGTCCCGGTACTGGTAAGACGACTGTGGCTCGTATCGTGGCACGCATCTACAAGGACCTGGGTATCCTGAAGACAGGTCATACCGTAGAGACGGACCGATCGGGACTCGTGGCAGAATACGTGGGACAGACAGCAACAAAGACAAACGCCATCGTAGACTCTGCCCTGAACGGTGTGCTCTTCATAGACGAGGCCTATGCACTGGTGCCTGAGAATGCAAGCAACGACTACGGACAGGAGGCTATATCGACCCTGCTGAAGCGAATGGAGGACGATCGCGACAAGCTGGTGGTGATCATTGCCGGATACACCAACGAGATGAAGCGATTCATCGACTCGAACCCAGGACTGCAGTCGCGCTTTAACCGTTATATCAACTTCCCCGACTACACGGCGAAAGAACTGGTGCGCATCTTCCACATGTACATGAAGAAGAACCAGTACACCATCAGCGACGAGGCCGACGAGATGCTGAAGGAGAAGCTGGACTATGCCGTGGAGCATAAGGACAGGAACTTTGGTAATGCGCGATACGTGAGAAACGTATTCGAGAAGTCGATACAGATGCAGGCTAACCGACTGGAAGGCAAATCGAACCTCTCAGACAGAGAACTGACAGAGATTACTGCCTCAGACATAGAAAAGGCCTTTGCACAGGTGAAATAAAGGCTTAGGAATATAATAATTCGCATGCCTCGCGCGTTATTAATAAGGTATGCGAAAGTATCTCTACACAATATACACACTGATCTGCTCCGTGCTCCTTTTGAGTTGCGGAGCAGATCAGGCTGTGAAGAAGGGTGATAAATACTATGCCGTGGGCGAATACTACGACGCGGCAGAGCAATACAAGAAGGCATATTCGCAGACACCCACGAAGGAGCGTAACCTGAGAGGCGAGCGCGCTCAGAAACTGGCTGAGTGCTATCGCAGAATCAATGCCACTACAAAGGCCATCAACGCCTATAACAACGTGGTGCGCTACAAGAAGGCTGACTCGCTGACACATCTTTATCTGGGACAACTCTACCTGAAGAACGGACAATATAAGGAAGCGGAGAAGCAATTCCAGATTGAAATGGATTCGCTAGAGGTGAGAGTTTCTGGGGACGAACGGGAGATAAAAGATTTAATAATGCTCGCCAAGAATGGATTAGAGTCGGCAAAGAAGGCAGCGGAGTGGAAGAAGGCTGGATCGGACTATATCGTGAAACGCATGGATGTGTTTAACTCGCGGCGCGACGACTACTCTCCGATGTTGGGTGGAGATGAGCACAACCAGTTGTATTTTACATCCACACGTAATCAGGCGCAGGGCGACGACCTCAGTGGAATTACTGGTGCTAAGGCTGCCGACATCTTCCTCTCACAGAAGGACGATCAGGGACGTTGGGGCAAGCCACAGAGCATAGACTCGGAACTGAACTCCGACTTTGACGAAGGCGCCTGCTGTTTCTCGCCCGATGGACACACGATGTATCTCACCCAGTGTAAGACGCATCCAAACTATCCCCGTTATGCTACTATCGTGGTGTCGCAACGTACGGATGCTGCCTGGAGCAAACCCACAGAACTCGTCATCTCGAAGGATACGGCCTCGAGTTTTGCCCACCCTGCTGTGTCGCCCAATGGCGAATGGCTCTACTTTGTAAGCGATATGCCTGGTGGTATGGGTGGTTTGGACATCTGGCGATGCCGACTGCTGAGTCACGGCGAAACGGGTGTGGTGGAGAATCTGGGGGCACCCATCAACACGCCTGGTGACGAGATGTTTCCCACTTTCCGTCCGAATGGTGATCTGTACTTCTCATCGAATGGTCACCCAGGTTTCGGAGGTCTGGACATTTTCATCATGAAAGCAGAATCTCTCACCTCTCACCTCTCACCTCTCACCTCTAAATTAGAGCATTTAGGGTGGCCATTAAACTCTCAGGGGGATGACTTCGGGATGACCTTTGAGGGAAAGAGGAATCAAGGCTACTTCTGTTCGAGTCGTGGCGACCTGAGGGGCAACGACCACATATACAGTTTCTACAACCCTGAGATAGTACAAACGGTGAAAGGATGGGTGTACGAGCAGGATGGCTACGAACTGCCTGCAGCCCAGGTGTATATGGTGGGTAATGACGGAACCAACCTAAGACTCAGCGTGCGTGGCGACGGATCGTTTACGCAGGAGGTGAAGCCTGGTGTAGACTATGTGCTGTTGGCCACCTGCAAGGGCTATCTGAACCATCAGCAGGAACTAAGGGTGGAGAGTTCCAAGGCGTCGGAAGAGCACGTGCTCCAGTTCCCACTGGCTAATATCTCTGCACCTGTGCTGATAGAAGACATCTTCTACGACTTCAACAAGGCCACCCTTCGTCCGGAATCGGCTACAGCACTCGACGAGCTGGTGAGGACACTCAACGAGAACCCCAACGTAACCATAGAACTATCTGCCCATACGGACTGCAGAGGTTCGGACGAGTATAATGAGAAACTATCGCAACGAAGGGCTGAGAGCGTGGTAAACTATCTGATTCAGCACGGTATCGCTGCTGACCGACTGACGCCCAAGGGATATGGCGAGGGCAGGCCGAAGCACATCAAACGAAAGGTGGCAGAAAAATATCTGTTCCTCAAGGAGGGCGATGTACTCAACGAGGAGTTTATCAGCACGCTCCCAGAGGAACAGCAGGAACAGTGTCACCAGTTGAACAGGCGAACAGAGTTTACTGTATTACGTACAACTTACGGGCTATTTGATAAGGCAGGAAAACTAATACGAAAGCCAGCACCAGCACAACCACCCAGGGATTAACCGAGAACTCGGCCGTGGGAGCTGTTACCATAAATACTTCGAGCCATCCTAACATCATGCGCAAGCCTCCGTAGAACAGGCCCTGCGCAATCTGCCAGCCTCCTAATACGAAGAACAACACGATGCCCACAACGCCACAGAACAGCGTCCACAGACGGGAAAGTCGGCGTACGCGCTCCTGACTGGTCTCAGGCAGGTTCATCATCACCCGCTCTGTAAACCCGTTATCTTCAATCTGCTGCTGGGCAGCCTGCTTGAAGAACTCCTCAATCATGATATTGTCTTTATCGGTCATAGCCATTTTCTTTTAAATAGTTTGCCATTTTATCTTTTCCTCTCTTCAAGTGAGATTTCACTGTGTTATCATTCATCCCTGTGATCTTGGCAATCTGGTCAATCGGATAGCCATCGATGAGTTGCAGGGTTATACAGGTTCGTTCATCAGGTTTCAACAGGGCCAGAGCTGCGTGGATGTCTATCTGGAGTGAAGAATCGCCCGAGGACGTTTTCGTCTTCACAGCTGCGCTGTTATCAATATCGTCAGTTTGTTTACGCGATCGTATCTCGTCGTAGAACACATTATAGGCTATTCGCATGAGCCATGTGGAGAAGCTTGATATGCCCTTAAACTTGGTAATATTCACATAGGCCTTGATGAATGTCTCCTGTGCGAGGTCATCACTCAGCTGCTCGTCTCCCAGTGTCTGATTCAGGAAGAAACGACGCACAGGCGACTGATACTTCCTAACAAGCTGGTCGAAGGCCTTCTTGTTGTGGAATACCGCCACCTGGGTCACTAGAGAGATATCACTGAGCTCTGCCATTCTCTATTTATTCAATTATCAATCTTCATTGTTGAATCCATTTCCGCTCAGGCATCACAATCCAGAGTACGATATAGAATATCACTCCGCTAAAGCATGTAAAGAGCGTGAGGAAGGCGTAAGCCAATCTTACCATTACGATGTCGAAATCGAGGTACTCAGCTATTCCGCTGCAGACACCTGCTATCACTCTGTCGTTAGAGCGTGTCAGTTTCTTGTCCATTGTTGCGTGAATTAAAGTTGTCGTAGTTGTTATTATCCATAGGGGCGTCGTTCTTGGCCTGACGGGCTACGAACCACTTACCCAGTCCGATGAAGAATATCAGTGCACCGATACCTATGCCGAGTTTGCCGATGATGATGCCCAGGAAGATGGCGAGGCCGATACCTGTGAACATCTGTCGAAGGCCAGTGTTGTAGTCATCCTTATTCACCATAGCCGAGGCTGCATTTTCCTTCAGCAACTGATCGGGGATGGGTTGGCCGTTCTGCATAGCCATCTGTGCCAGTTTGTACTTTTCGCGTCTATTCTTATTGACGAAGTAGAAGATGGCGATGATGATGGCGATAGGTGCGATCAGGAAAACGATGGCCACCACTGAAAGAACGAAGATGATGCCTGCGAGATCCTTCCCATCAAAGCCGTCCCAGCCAGAGAATTCGAAACTTGATCTGTGATGACGGCTGATGTACTCATCGTCTTCTGCATCGTCTGCATTAGCAGCTGTTGCGGTAGTGTCAGAAAAGGCCTCGATTGCGTCCTGATTGTTTTTGGTAGAGTCCACCTGCTCCGTACGAGGAGTATGGCGGTGCTTCTGTGCTGTGGCGTTAGCATTCATGCTAAGCGTGAGCACCATGGCGATTGCGATTAAAAACTGTTTCATATTAAAATCTCCTTTTACTTTAATGTCGTTGAACTTGTTTCTTTTGTCTATTTGACGAAACAAAATATAAATTAGTTGCAAAGATAGTAATAATTCCCATATTTTTTTTAATTTTGTAGCCAAAATATTCATTCATGGTGAATTTACCTGAGGATTTTGTCCGTGCAACGAGGCTGGTGATGGGCGAGGAACGCTTTAACCGCTTCCTGGGAGCCTTCGACGAAGAGGCGCCAACAAGCATTCGCGTGAATCCTAAATACGCTCTCGCCGTTGGTGAGAGAGAAAGAGTAGCCTGGTGCGAAGAGGGCTATTACCTCGAGGGGCGCCCTCAGTTTACGTTCGACCCACTCTTCCATGCTGGATGCTACTACGTGCAAGAAGCCTCCTCCATGTTTATCACCCACGTGCTGAGAACTCTCACCTCACACCTCTCATCTCTAAATTGTCTTGACCTGTGCGCTGCTCCTGGAGGCAAATCTACAGCCATGAGGACTGTTCTGCCTGAAGGCAGCACACTCGTGAGTAACGAGCCCATCGGCAATCGTGCGCAGATTCTACTGGAGAACATCACCAAGTGGGGTTGGCCTGATTGCATCGTGACCAATAACTACCCACGTGATTTCCGTAAGGCAAAGACAAAGTTTGACGTGATTCTCTGCGATGTACCCTGTTCTGGCGAAGGCATGTTCCGTAAGGATCCTGCCACCATCAGCGAGTGGAGCTTACAGAACGTGGAGAAATGCTGGCGATTACAGCGTGAGATTGTGGCTGATGCATGGGAGTGTCTGAATCCGGGTGGACTGCTTATATATAGTACATGTACATTTAATACAAAGGAGAACGAGGAAAACGTGCGCTGGATACTCGACACCTACGAGGCCGAAGCGCTCGAGATACCTATAGAGCCAGAGTGGAACATCACGGGCTCATTGGTTTCAGGCTTCGATGCCCCTGTGTATCGCTTCATTCCTGGCATCACACGTGGAGAGGGACTCTTCCTTTGTGCGTTGCGCAAACAAAGTGGGGAGAAGCTAGAAGCTAGAAGTGAGAGATTTGATGAGAGGAAGATGAAAGGCTTGAGTATTCTCTCACCCCTCACCTCTCACCTCTCACCTCTAAAAATTGACGTCAGCTACGCCGATGCCTTGAAGTATTTGAGGGGCGAGGCACTGGTGCTACCACCTGATACGCCTAAGGGCATGGTGAATATCTGCTACAAAGGTTTTGCACTGGGGCCTGCCAAGAACATCGGCAATCGCGCCAACAACCTCTATCCGAAACCCTGGCGCATCAAAACCACTCACCTACCCTCTGCCGCCCCTGAAATTTTAAAATTGTGAAATAGTAAATAGTCAAATCGTCAAATAAAAATATGAAACAGTATTTAGACATTCTTAATCGAATCCTGACCGAAGGCACCGAGAAAGGTGACCGAACAGGCACTGGAACCATCAGCATCTTCGGCACCCAGAGTCGTTACAACCTCGACGACGGATTCCCCTTGCTCACCACCAAGAAGCTCCACCTGAAGAGTATCATCTACGAACTGCTTTGGTTCCTCAAGGGCGATACCAACGTGAAGTATCTGCAGGATCATGGTGTACGCATCTGGAACGAGTGGGCTGATGAAAATGGCGAACTGGGTCCCGTATACGGACACCAGTGGCGCTCATGGCCTGACTACAACGGAGGTACCATCGACCAGATACAATACGTGCTCGATCAGTTGAAGACAAACCCCAATTCGCGCCGTATGATCGTTTCTGCCTGGAATGTGGCTGAGGTTAATAAGATGGCGCTGCCCCCATGTCATACCATCTTCCAATTCTATGTGGCTGATGGACGACTCTCGCTCCAACTGTATCAGCGCTCGGCTGACACTTTCCTGGGTGTGCCTTTCAACATTGCCAGCTATGCACTGTTGCTCCAGATGATGGCGCAGGTAACGGGTTTCAAGGCAGGTGACTTTATCCACACTACAGGTGACACGCACCTCTATCTGAATCATATTGAGCAGGCTAAGCTCCAGTTAACGCGTGAGCCTCGTCCGCTGCCCAAGATGATTCTCAACCCTGATGTGAAAAGTTTGTTCGATTTCCAGTTCGAGGACTTCCAGCTTGAGGGCTACGATCCACATCCTCACATCAAAGCAGAAGTAAGCGTATGATTAGTATTATAGCTGCGGTGGCGAAAGATCGCGCCATTGGATATAAGAATAAATTGATCTACTGGTTGCCCAACGACCTAAAGCGCTTCAAGGCGCTCACCACTGGGCACACGATTATCATGGGTCGCAACACGTTTCTCTCGCTCCCTAAGGGCGCTCTGCCCAATCGCAGAAACATTGTGCTGAGTCGTAGTACCAAGGCGTTCGAGGGTTGCGACGTATACCCCTCGCTCGAAGAGGCTCTGCAGCATTGTGCCAAGGACGAAGACATCTACATCATTGGAGGGGCCTCAGTCTATCGGCAGGCTCTGCCTCTGGCCGATCGGCTTTGTCTGACAGAGATTGACGACACCCCTGCAGAAGCAGACACCTTCTTCCCAGAGTACAAGGACGACTGGCAAGAGTCAGAGCGCGAAGATCACGACACTGACGAACGCCATGACTTCGCTTATTCATTTGTAGATTACATTCGAAAGTAATTAAGAGAAAAAGCAATCATCCCTCGCAGATTTGCGAGGGATGATTGTTTAAAACTTACAAGGGAGATTCTGAAGTTGATACATGAGCGTAAGAGCCATTCTTCGATGGCCATCATCGTTTGGATGGAGGCGATCGTTAGAGGCGCTCTTGAAGTACTGGGCATGCTCGTCCATGAGGGGATAGAGTCCGCAGAGGGCATTCAGGTCGATCACAGGAACGGCCCAGAGGTTGCCAGCCTGTTTCACAGACTCTACATAAGCATCGAGGTACTCGCCACACTTGTTGGTATAATCCTCACGAGGTTGCCAATTGCTCTCGTTGGCATAGAACTCTGCACGATGGATGGGGGTCAGAAGTACGATCTGTTTCGTGGGATACATGCGCTTTACGTAATCGAGCGCCTTGTTGATACGACCACGATAGGTGGAGTCGCTCATCACAGGATAACGATGCATGCGATCCACCATGTGCTTGGGCTCATGGATGCCTGCCATCACCTGCTCAGGTTGCTCAGTGAACCACTCGCCAATGGGTACACCAGCATTATAATCGTTAGTACCAATAAATATGAGGATGGCATCAACGGAGTCAGCATGTTCGGCCTTCAACTTATCGGCCTGGTTTCTGATATCATTCCACTGACGACCGCTAACGCCATAGACATAAGGAGTAATCTGAAGCCAATCCTGAAGGAAACCCCAATACTTAATTTTGGAACCACTATTGCGAGGATCAGTGATGGAGTCGCCAAAATAAGCTACACGCGCTCCCTGCCAAGGGTGGCGAATGAGTGACTGAGAAAAGGATGGAACAGCCAAGAGGGCTATGAGCAGAAAGGTGAGAATTCGTTTCATTTTTTATCTTGATTTAGTAATTTTGGGGGCAAAATTAGTGCAAAATGAGCGAAATGCCAAATTTTTATTTGAGCTTTTCCGAATTGGAGCCTAATTTCATCAATTAAATTGATAAAGTTATAGCTTTTTCTCAAATTATTTGTACCTTTGCAGTCGTTTTGCAGGATAGCAGGACTTATTTAATTATTTTACCTTAATTCCGCAGCACTTTAGTTTAACTATTTTTATAAGTTCCTGAGCAAC
>R26__coassemble_1637_pt1 | contig 10958 bp, 10 predicted proteins | sample R26__metabat2_high_PE_018 | metagenome-assembled genome bin R26
GGAAAAGAAGTCTTGTTTGTTTCATTTCCTTCTTTTATTTGAAAACGCTTTCAAGTTTCCTTGTCAGCGACTTCCCTCGTAAATCGGCTGCAATAATTTTACCCTGCGGGTCTATCAGGAGATTGGCGGGTATGGTACTGATTCCATATATGGCGCAAAGACGGGATTTTCGACCTTGCAGTTCGGAGAGCTGAATGAATGGAGTGCCGAAACTCTTAATACCTCGTTGCCAAGCATCTTTCTTGTCGTCGATAGAAATGGCTAAAACTTCCAATCCCTTGTCACGGAAACGTTCATAGTTCTGGATAACATTGGGCATTTCCATTCGACAGGGACGGCACCAACTGGCCCAGAAATCAATCAGCACATATTGCCCCTGTCCGCACCATTCGCTAAGTCGGTGCTGCTTCCCATCAGGCGATAGCAGAACTACATCATCACAAAACGGTTTGCCTATCTGTCGGCTACGAAGCATCTGCAATCGGGATTTGACTTCGGTCAGTAGGGGATGATTATAGTAGTAGGCTGTGCTGTCAAGGGCAGAGGCCAGTTCATCGTAGTCCATATAGCCATTGACGGCTTGCAGATAGTAGGCAGCTATCACATTGTCACGGTTTTCGTGGATAATGGTGCGTGCGAATTCATTGTTCGCTTCTTGGTTGGCTGCAATCTGTTGTTCCAGTTCTTTTTTCTTGGCTTCGTCTTTTGCTTGCCGGGAAGCTATGAAAAGGCGATAGAATTCATCCGTAAAACGAGTTTCTTCTTTGCTGTATCGGCGGAACCTTTCATTTAGCGGTGAGGCAGATAGGGAGTCGTTGACGAAATCCATCATCAGAGGGTCACCATCGTTGAAGAATTGAATGTTGTTGACACCTTTTGTCGTTCCTAAAGAAAGCAGGTCGTAGGCGGGCCGTGTGCCGCTCATTGTAAACCTGCCGTCTGTAACGGTTACACTGTCCAACATCTCACGTGAACTTAGTCCGTTATTCTTGTAGATATAAATCTTGTTGATGCCATCAGGTACGATACCACTTACCTTATAGTCTTTCGTGCCATTCTGTGCATTTGCGGATGTCGCTGCTGATAGCATGGCCAACAGGAGCAGGAATCGTCTGTAGTGTTTCATTTTGTTCATTGTTCATCAGTTTTGTTTGGCAAAGTTAAGGAAAACGGCACAAATAACCCTCGGCAAAACCCAAAAAGTGCCTGCCGAGGGTGAAAGTCTGAAACTAGTTTCATAGTTTTTGCTATTGCTGGGCGATTTTAACGTATCATCATCTCACGCGAGATGGATGCACGCTCATCTATACTGAGAGATAAACAGTCGGGGAACATATAATGAGGACAATCAATCGCTGTTACACTTGATTCGTCTGCCCTGACTTTCATGATAAAGATACTGGGCCCGGAAGTAATTGTTCCTATGAAAGCACTGCTATGAAGCAGGATATCCATAGAGACGAGGAGTCTGATGATTGACTGTTTTTTCTCAAGAGGGGTCATACGATTAAACTCCTGATGGAAATAACCTTTCTCTTGAGGTTGGCAAAGTGATACGATATGCAAATGCGGAAACTCACTCCTGACTATTTCTAATTGGGTGTAGTTATCGGCAAGGGCGAAGATACAATCACCGTCTTGAGGAAGCAGTGCCTCGATAAGTCGTTTGCCAGTAATCAGCCGTGCTTCCTGAGCCTTATCCCCTCCCCTAATCTGTATGCCGGAGTATACTTGCGGTAGTGACAGGGAGAGTTTAGCTTCTGCTATCTGCTGTTTCACTTCTGGCTGTGGCTGCCAAATCATCCTAGCCAGCATGGCGTATACCTCTGTATAGGATCCATCGAGGCCAAGGGCAGGAATATGGTAGTATTTATCGGGCTCATAGGCCACATCCTGGCTAAGCCTGACATATTCCCCGTAGGTTCTGAAAGCCAACCAATGCCCCATAAGAGACTTCTGCATAAACTTCAGTTTCCAGAAGACAAACGACAAGGACCTGGTTCTTATTACATTCTTTATAATACGCTTCCACTGGGGTGGACGGTGCAAGTTGTACTTATGATGGAACGACTCATGTACCTCCTCACAGAATGGAGTGAAGTATTCTGTCCATCCTTTGCCCGTTCCGTAGTTGGCATCTTCGGAATAGAGTTGGAACCGATACCCTTTTGCAAGGCAATAGAGCATGGCGTTGATCATATAGTTCATCTCAACGAAGAAGCCACAATCAACGCCCGAATGGTATATCAACCGCTTCCGGAAAGAATTGTTGATCTTTTGATAAGTAGAAATATCCAAATTCATATTATAATCGACCTTTAACATCATTACCTGCACCCGTTCCTTTATACTTTGAGCGAGCTGGATTGATGTTGTAGCGTATCGTAAGTTTTAAACTGCGGTTATCACTTCTTTTGTCTAAATAGAACTGGCGAATGTCGCTGTAGATTGTCACCTTCTGGCGCATGGATGCAAAGACATCATTGCAGGCGAGTTTGAAGCTTAAACGATCATGAAAGAAAGACTTATATAGACTTAAATCAAACTGCCAAGACATACCCATATGGATATTCTCTGAATCACCTGCAGAGCGCCAAGAGAAATCAGCATTCAACCAGATGTCTTTGGGCAGATTGACAGCATTATTAAACCTAATAATTTTCATTGGTTCATCCATCTTCTTGGTTTTGCCTTGATATTTAACTTCTAAGTCCTGCCACATTACAGCCAGCATAAGTTGGGGATGATAACATCCAAATGCAGGAGCAAAATGAAGCATTGCTTGCAGATTGTTGAATCCATCTGTATTCTTCTTCTGTAGCAGGGCAATGGTTGGCTCTCCGTTGTAACTCGAATATGCGTTGATGATATAATCATGAACATGTGCATAATCTATCATCGCCATCATCCATTTCCAATTAAGAGCCAATGAAAGATTATCACGGTAAGTAGGACGCAGATCGGGATTACCACTTTCATAAAGATATCGGTTTATATAAGTAAGATTACTCGTCAGCTGACTGAAAGCAGGTCGGTTGATATTCCTTGCATAGCTGAGCCGTGCTTGTACCTTTCCAATGGGATAAGACAGCATTGCAGATGGAAAGAGATCATTATAAGTTCGGATAGTATCACTGAAGATCGTACCCGAATAACGACAATCGACATGTTCGTAGCGAAGTCCTAGCTTGGCAGTTAGTTTTCCAAATTGTTGAGTCAGTTCTGAGAATACCGCACCACTAGATTCTTTTGTTTCAGTACTACTGCTCAAAATGATATTCTCTGGGTTCAAGAATTCATCAGTACGATGAATATTACTACCTTCTATTCCCATTTCAAGTTTGCCTTTCCAAACTGGATACCCCGCAACGAGTTTTGCAGCATATAACCAGTTCGTAGCGCCGCTGTGTGTCGTCACCTTACGATTATCACTCACTTTCGAAATCTCAAGGGTTAAGGCATCGGTGGTTTCATCCTGATACAACATGTCTGCGTTGGCATCTATAGACCATTTGCCGATACTACCTGAATAATATGCGTTAATGGCATGCTCAATTCTACTGATTTTCTCCTCACCATCACCGGTTAGATTATCGTCACTCATATCGTCAATGAAAGTTTCGGTCAGGAAGTCGCTTTTCTCTCGAGTAGGGCGTGATGCAGGCGTATAAGTCATACCAATAGAGTGCTTATCATTGAACATATAGTTGAAGCCCAACTTTCCATAAAAGATATTGGTATGAGGTTGATAATGCGTCACATTCTGCTGCACATAATGGACATCTTTCCTTGGCATGAGATAGTGAATATAGGTATCCTGTCGACTTGTGTTTGTTACTTTCATCCGGAAATCTTCGATATCGGCAGTTGCAAATATATCGAGTCCACCAGTACGATAATTCACGTTCAATTCCTCTTGTCCGAATACATAATGATTAGTTCCTATTAATGTCTTGCTATCCAAACTAAAACCTTCGCCAATTGGACGGATAGTTTTGATACGAATGACAGAACGCACTGTAGCATCATATTTGGCACCAGGTGTCATTACCACCTCCACATCCTTAATCTGGTCGCTGCTTAGGTGCTCAAGCTCACTAAGGTCTCTCATCTGTCTTCCATTGATATAGATAAGAGGAGTGCCTCGGCCTAAGACTTCAATGTTTCTACCATCGCTAAGCACACCCGGTACATGGGTTAGCACGTCTTTTCCTGTACCCATATTCGAGAGATAACTGCCCTCGACAATTGTTATAAAAGCATCGTCTTTTATTCTCACTAATGGACGGGTGCCTTTCACCTCAATACCATTTATTTTGTAACTATCAGGGTGCATACGAATCATACCAAGCTCTGTATTATTGCCATGCCTAAAGATTGTTTTATACCCAACATAAGAGATCCGGGCAATAACTGGTTTTACATCGCAGGGAATGACAAAAAGACCAGCTTCATTGCTCACGCCACCACCAACAACAGTTGAGTCGGATGGATGAAGCAGGCAAACATTGGCATAAGCAACGGGCTGGCCACTTTCGTCGACAATAGTACCTTTATAACGGCGTTCTGTTTTCTGCCTACATTCCACTGTGATTTCTTCGCCGTCTATTTTCATAATTATGGGATAGAAACCTATCATCTGACGGATGGCATCTGGAACCGTCTTCCGATGTACATAAGTGGTAATGCGGAAATCTTCCAGTTCGTTGTAGAGGAAATTGATTTCGTAATGTTTATCTTCAGAATTCAGTTGACGCAATGCCTCGCTAAGCGACACATTATCATATCGATGGGTAACATGATGCTGGGCTGTTGCTGTTGTAATAGCAAACAGAAACAACAGTATTGATACGATATTTCTCATAACTTACTCCACAATGATCATGTTATCTTCAAGTCTTATTTCCAGACTTTCAAAGCGGTTTAACTTCTCAATGGCATGGTCAAGACCATCCTCTGCTTTCCAAACGAAATAGAAACGAAGATGTCGTACGTCATCGTTTTGCAACGATACCTCCACATGATAGTAATTGGCAATCTCTGTGAGAATCTTCTCCAGTGGTACATTGTCGAAAACGATAGACTCCATGGTAACTGTACTGTCATTCTCGACCGTATCTTCCCGCAAAGATGCAGATGGTTTGGAAGATACAGGCTGTTCCTTCTGGACTGTTTGTAGCTTTGGGCTGTTAGCCATCTTAATCATATGAATAGTAGCGAATGAGACACCTATAGCTAAGATGGCACCAATAAACGTGGCAGCAATCTTACCGAATCTCATCATGCCAAAAAGGGAGTGGTCGTGGGTTGACTTTCCGCCACTATAGTGTTTAGATGCAAAAGCCTTCCATTCTGCTTCAGCATTGGGTAATTCAGATTGTAGTTCCTGATACTTAAGAGTACGCTTAGTGAATGCCATCTGCTCCAGCAATTCATGCATATCTGGGTCGTTAAGAGCCTGCTGTGACTGTTCGTCGGTCATTTGCTCTGCGTGTTCCTGTAATTCCAAGAACTGTTCAATTAGCTGTCGATCTGTCATCATATTGCTTACTGTTTTGATTTGAAATAAACTCTTACTTTCTCTATTGACTCCCGCAGATGACTGTGGACCGTCATACGACTGATACCCAATGCATCGGCTACTTCTTGGCAGGTCATCTCACGCAAATAGCGTAGCCGGAAGATCTTTTGGTTCAGCGGCGAAAGATGTTCTTCAATGAATTGCATCAATTCTGACATGCGCAACTGTTCGCCATCGGCAATCGTAGGTTCAGCAGCCTGGTCAGACATCAATCGTATAAAACGATCTCTCACGTGTTTATGTTCCATGACGTTACGGCACTGGTTTCGCACACCCATCAGCAGATATGCTTCAGCTGTTTGGGGATGCAGGGTGACACCACTAGCTATCAGGCGCGAAAACACTTCGCTAACCACGTCCTTGCCTTCATCCTCATCGTAGAGAATAGAAACTGCCAGACGGTACATCCGCACATAGTGCGTCTTGAAGAGATTTTCAATTTCTTGCTCTGTCATACATTAATAATACAGCTCAGAGCATGAAAGTGTAAAGCAAAAGAGTGACTTTTCATTCGGCAAAGATACGGAAAACGGCACAAAAAAGCCCTCGGCAAAGCCCGAAAAGTGCCTGCCGAGGGTAAAAGTCTGAAAGTAGTTTCATACTTTTTCTATTTCAAAGAGACATTGCGGATGACAAATGCGCGCTAGTCCGTAATTTCAGAAACACGCCGCCATCATCTCTTTGCCTAACTTGTGGATATGAGCAAGGATGGCATTAGCACGCTCAGCTGATGGTTTCTTAAAACCATTGATGTAGTTGCGGAGCAATGTGGCATTCATTCCTATTGAACGGGCAAACTCGGCAACATTAATCTCCTTGTGAGTAAGAAAGAAATGCTGCAGGGGCGAAGGCTCTGCATCATCGTAAGCAAAGCTCTCAAAACTAATGTCTTCGTCGAGTCCGCGCCAATGGATACCATCGAACCCAAAACTATAAGCAGCTCTTTCCTCATCAGTGGCTGTGCGCAACTTAGGATACCACAGGAGTGACTGGCTGTACTCACGGCCCTCTTCGTCGCGACCATAAATGTGTTCGGCATCGAACCAAATCTCTTTAATCTTCATAGGCTTATCCTCCTTTTATTTATTGAAATGTTCATTCCAACGTTTGATGATAATATCGGCATTCTCATCGATTACAGCCTTGATCTTGCGAAAATCGCCCGCTTTGATACCCTCTTTCTCCGTAAGGACGAACTCTATACCATTCCACTCGAACTTAGCTACTCCGCCGTTGCCCTCTACGTGGATATGAAGTGGCTCGTGTTCCTTGCTGTAGAAAAAGAACGAGAACCCGAAAAATCTAAATACTTCTGGCATTTATCTATCGTTTATTATATATTTTTGTGCAAAGATAGGAATTATTTTTGATACCACAACTATTTATCCAAATTATTTGCGATGTTTTAACAATCATCCCCGCTGGAAGGCGGGGATAACTCTCTACAACTCATTGCTGGGTTTGTAGTGATAGTTTTTTACCCAAGTCAAATGCCTTTATCATGTCCTCGGCTGCCTTGATCATCTCCTTGAGTTTATCCGTAGGCTTCTCCTCCTTGCGGGCAAGGTTGAGAAACTGGCGATAATATGATTCTGCCTGCTCACTATCTTTGAGGAGATAGGCGTAGGCATTCGCTATATTATAATAGGTGGCGATGGAGGTTGGGTTATAAGCGAGATGTTCCTTCCACGCTGTGACGGCCTCTTCATAATGCTGTGTCATGTAGTAGCCCTCTCCTTGTGAGAGTGTAATGGCCTTCATGATAGTGGTGTCGGGGCGCATCAGTTGTTTGGCAAGGTCGAGATAGCCAAGCCCCTCGGGATAGCGCTTTGTGTCGACACAGACCACACCAAGACGGTAGGCGCAGCCGTAGTGCTGCATGCCACTCATCAGAAAAGCCAATTTTAGATAGTGGTAGGCTTGTTCCAGGTCTTCGATCTGAGCATAGCACATACCTGCGGAATACAAGGTGTTGAATGTAGAGTCACCCTGCTCCAGCAGCCGATCATATAGCTTGGCAGCCGCTGTGAAGTCACGATTTACAAACCATGCATCGGCCAGTGCCCTGTTCACGAGGATATTGGTGGAATCCCTCTTGCTGTATATCAGTCCATGGACAATACCACCCTGCGGTTGTTGGGCTTTGATATTTGCGAGTATAAGATTAGCAACCACCTCGCCATCCATAGGATAACGGTAATTCAGTTGACTGGCCCAGTAGATAAAGGAATCGTTGTCGCCCTGTTTCTGATAGCTGAAGCATAGCTGGCGGAAGGCATCGTGGGAGAGGCTGTCCTCTGGAACCAATTTCAGGAGGTCAGCCGTCTCGCGATAGTTACCACGCTTATAATGGCAATTTGCGAGTTTCATTTGAACCATGCAGTTAACTTTCGAACTATTTTCAGCAGATTGCTTCAGCTGCTCGATAATCTCATCCTGTTTCTCCTCTGGAAGTTCATCAAACTTGTCAAGAGGAATGTCAGGCTGTTCTACAGCCGGCTGCTGACTTCGGTTTTTTGCAATGGCATATGCCTCTTGATAATATTTCAGCGCCTCAAAGGTGTTATACTGCTGCATGCAACTGTCGCCAGCCTGTACAAACAACAGCAATGAATCCTTTGTCTGTGCCTGCCCTGCTACTACAACAAAGGCAAACAGGATGGTGGTGATTGTTTTCTTGTTCATATTACTTGCTTGCTGTTTCTAATTCTTTGCGGATGACATCATTGCCAGGGAAACCGATGCTCTTGTAGGTCTGATGGCCTTTGGTGTCGTAGATGGCGTATGTGGGGATGCCACTGGACTCGAAGTGCTGGAGGATGTAGTGGTTTTGTTCTTCCGTCAGGTAGTAGTGGTCGCCGTCGATGTCTTTGATCATTTCCTGCCAAGTGGTCGAAGGTGACGAGGGTGAGGCGATGTAGACAAACTGAACGTTTTGCCCCTTCATCTGCTCCTTCATGGGTGCCATTGCCTTATGCCCTGCACGACAGGGACCGCACCATGTTTCCCACATGTCGACGAGCACGGCCTTGCCCTTATACTTGTCGAGGATGGTCTGGAGTATGTTCTCTGGCGCTACGCCGTCGTATTTCTTGAAAAATACGCTCTCATTGCCGGCTAATTCCCCGGCTATCTGTTGCTCATCCTTAGCATAAACATAGGAATGAATCTCTGCCAACTGTTCTTCAAATTCTTTTGGCGCACGGGCGGCAATATCTTTTTCCACTTCTTTTAACTGCTCCATATACGGAAAGTCTTTCCTTATCATTGCCGTTTCGGATATGCCCAATAACGTACGGATTGTGGCTGCATCCACAGGCAGTGATGGCAGGATATCCATTTGTTGTTTCATCCATATCAGCGTAACGGAGTCTCGTTTCTCCCGAGGTGCATTAGCCAAGTCCATCTGCAAGGCTTCTGTCCTCACGTCGCGGCAATATTCCGTCAGACGGTTCTGGGTCTGCTGTTCAGGTATTGGGCTTTCCACCTTCCATAAGGGGTTAAGACAGTCGTTGCCCGTCACTTTCACAGTCACATCGGGACGCAGGAAGATTAGAGTGTAAGATCTGGGGCAGCCTTCGCCAAGAAAAGAGAGAAAGCTCTCGGTGAATTCCTCAACGGGCAGGGTGTAGGCGAACCGTCCAGCTTGCACGGTATCTACAACAGTTGACGTACTGCCAGTACCGGCAAACACCAATGTGCCGTCTTTCAGAGCGGGTGAATAACCAATGACAGTTGCTGTCTTTGTCTGTGCCAGCCCCGTCATTGCGGCGAGGGCGAGCAGGATGGTGATGATGGTTTTATTGGTCATAATGGTTTATTTTGCTGAAATATTACGAATGACAAATGCGCCCTGCACGTCGCCCTCTATGAAATCGAAGGTAGCGGGAGTGGTGTCGAACGGCTCGAAGGTGAGCGTGAAGTCTGTGTAGCAAATGTTGCCCAAAAACTCGTCAGTAGATTCGGAAGCTTTTACCTGGGTATAGTGATTCTCGTCGAGCGTGATGCCATCGGCTGCTATCAACTTGTATTTCTTGCCGTTAGCGGTTAGGTAGGAACCATTGGCAATACTGAAACCAGAACTCTTATGGGCGTAATAGCGAAAACTGATGACGGTTCTGCTGACATTAGCATCAACGTTCCGGATGACGAACTGAAGATTGGCAGAGTTGTCCTGTTTGAGACCGTTTAAGGCATCTGCCATTCCCAAGAAATATCCAGGTTGATAGCCCACAGCCTTCCAAATGATGCGCTTATCAGGCGAAATCATTACATAATAAGGGATGGCACCCATATCACAGTATTTGCTACTGATATCCTTCATGGCATTGTTCCAGTTCTTCCCAACGATGCGCTTACTGAATTCATGCTTCTGCCACTCAGAGAGTTTGTTCTGATTGATAGCGACGATTTCCAATTTGTCCTTCATTTTCTCGTAAACTTCTCTCATCTCTGGCTCTGACATCATGCAAGGACCACAGCCAATGCCCCAGAAGTCGAGCAATACATATTTGCCATTGGAAAAGGCTTCAAACAAATGGTGTTTCTGTCCTTGCATATCAAAGAGTTCGGCATCAACAGCTTCATCACCCACCTGCAAGAGTCGTGGTGGATAGACATAGTTGTGAATCTCTGCCAGCGTCTCTTCAAACCCTTTTGGTGCACGAGCAGCGATGGTCTTTTCCAGCTCTTTCAACTGCTCCATGTACGGGAAGTCTTTGGTATTCTTAGCCGTCATAGATATGCCCCATAGCGCACGAATGGTCGCTGCATCCACGGGCAATGAGGGCAGAATATCCATCTGTTGCTTCATATACTTCATTTCGACGACTTCTCTATCCGCCCAAGGCGCATGAGCCAAGTCCATCTGCATTAATTCCGTTACCACGTCGCGGCAATGCTCTGTTATACGGCTCTGAGTCTGCTGTTCCGGCAAGGGACTCTCAATTTTCCATAAAGGGTAGAAACAATCTGTGCCCGTCAATTTCACAGTCACACCGGGACGCAGGAAGAGGGTTAAATTGAAATTGGGACAACCATCGCCTATAAAACCGAGAAAACCTTCGGTGAGTTCCTCTACGGGTAGAGTGAAGGCGAAACGCCCAGCTTGGACGGTATCTACAACATTTCCAATAGTGCCAGTACCTGCAAGCACCAACGTGCCGTCTTTCAGAGCGGGTGAATAACCAGTAACAGTTGCTGTCTTTGTCTGTGCCAGTCCCGTCATTGTAACGAGGGCAAGCATCATCGTGATAAAAGTTTTCTTGTTCATAATTGTTTTGCTTCTAATTAATTATTTTACTGAAATATTACGGATGATAAAGACATCCTCACCGTCGCCAGCCTCGAAGTCGAATGTGGCGGGGATGGTATCGAA
>R26__coassemble_1674_pt1 | contig 10778 bp, 8 predicted proteins | sample R26__metabat2_high_PE_018 | metagenome-assembled genome bin R26
ATATTATGTTCAACAATCTATTTTTAGACATTGATGCCGGAATGATCGACTGGTCGAGAGCGCAATTCGCCCTCACGGCAATCTATCACTGGCTCTTCGTACCCCTGACGCTGGGACTCGCGGTGATCATGGGTATCGCAGAGACTAAGTACTATTGTACTAAAGATGAGTTCTGGAAAGAGACTGCCAAGTTCTGGCAGAAGCTTTTCGGTGTGAACTTCGCCATGGGTGTGGCTACGGGTATCATCCTCGAGTTCGAGTTTGGTACCAACTGGAGTAACTACTCATGGTTCGTAGGCGATATCTTCGGTGCGCCATTGGCTGTGGAGGGTATCGTAGCATTCTTTATGGAATCAACGTTTGTGGCTGTGATGTTCTTTGGATGGAACAAAGTGTCGCGTGGTTTCCACCTGGCTTCTACGTGGCTCACGGGCTTAGGCGCTACTATCTCAGCTTGGTGGATTCTCGTAGCCAATGCGTGGATGCAGTATCCCGTGGGATGCGAGTTCAATCCTGACACCATGCGAAACGAGATGGTATCGTTTGCCGAAGTAGCCCTCTCACCCTTCGCCGTAGGTAAGTTCTGCCACACGGTGACTTCATCGTGGATCATCGGTGCCATCTTCTGCGTAGGAGTTTGCTGCTGGTATCTCATGAAGAAGCGCCACACCAAACTGGCTGTTGAGAGCATGAAAATTGGTGCAGGCGTGGGCTTGGTAGCTGCTTTGTTGGCTGGTGCCACAGGACATAAGTCGGGTATGGATGTGGCTGAGGTTCAGCCCATGAAACTCGCTGCCATGGAGGCACTCTACGATGGTGGAACAGAGCAGGGATTGAAGATCATCGAGGGTATCGAGATACCATACGGACTCAGCATCATGGCTACCAACGATCCTCAAGGATTCGTGCCTGGTATCAATGATCTGCTGAATGGTTATACCACACCCGATGGTAAGGTGGAGCCCTCGGTAGAAGAGAAGATAGAGCGAGGCAAGAAGGCCATCGAGGCTTTGGCAAAGTATCGTGAAGCGAAGTTCGGCTCGAGCGACGATGGCGAGACAGCCGCTGCCAATCTGGAGATTCTAAAGGAGAACATGAAATACTTCGGCTATGGTTACATCAAGGATAAGAACGATGTGGTGCCACCGGTTCTGATCAACTTCTGGGCATTCCGCGTGATGGTGGGCATAGGTTGCCTGTTCATCCTCTTCTTCGCTGTGATTCTGGCTGTGACCTATAAGTTCCCCAAGGCCCTGTTTAAGAAATACGACATCACCACCCTACCCGCCTGGCATTATTGGATAGCCATTCTGCTCATCCCGTTAGGTTATATCGGTTCGGAGAGTGGATGGCTCGTGGCAGAATTCGGACGTCAGCCCTGGACGATTCAGGACATGCTGCCCACATGGGCTGCTGTCAGCGATCTCCAGTCATCGAGCGTCATGATTACCTTCTTCCTCTTCCTGATTCTCTTCACCACCATGTTGGCTGTAGAGATTAACATTCTGCTCAAACAGATCAAAAAGGGACCAGAAGTTTAAATTTTAGCAATTACGACTATGACATACGAATTTTTACAGCACTATTGGTGTTTTATCGTTTCCCTGTTGGGTGCGATATTAGTATTCCTATTATTTGTTCAGGGAGCCAATTCCGTAGCCCGTTCGCTGGGCTATACCGAGGAAGGACGCCGACTGGTTTATAACTCCACGGGTCGTAAGTGGGAGTTCACTTTCACCACGCTGGTTACCTTTGGTGGCGCATTCTTCGCCTCGTTCCCATTGTTCTACAGCACCTCGTTTGGTGGCGCTTATTGGCTGTGGATGATCATCCTGTTTACTTTCGTGCTCCAAGCCGTGAGCTACGAGTTCCAGAACAAAATTGGTAACATCCTCGGTCCTAAGACGTTCCAGTTCTTCCTCACGCTGAATGGTATCGTGGGACCGCTGCTTTTGGGTGGTGCTGTGGCTACCTTCTTCGAGGGATCGAACTTCATCATCGAGAAGAATAATCTGATTGATGCCGGAGCCATCACACCCATCATCTCGCGTTGGGCTAATGCCTCTCATGGTCTCGATGCCCTGCTGAATCCGTGGGTATTGGTATTAGGCTTCGCCGTGGTGTTCCTGGCTCGCACCTTGGGTATTCTCTACGTGATGAATAATGTAGACGATGAGGACATCCGCTCACGTGGCAGTGTACGACTCATCGGTGCTGCCGTACCGTTCCTCGTACTCTTTGTGGCTTATCTGATACACGTACTGCTGAAGGACGGCTATGCCTATAACGACGAGGGCATTATCTACATGGAGCCCTACAAATACCTGAACAACTTCCTCGAGATGTGGTATCTGCTGGTACTCCTGTTAATCGGTGTGGTACTGGTGCTCTACGGCATCGGCAAGACCATCTTCTCGAAGGGTTATGTAGGCGGCATCTGGCCTGCTGGCATCGGCACGGTGCTTACCGTATTGGCACTGTTGCTCTCGTGTGCATGGAACCATACAGCTTATTATCCTTCAACAGCCGATCTGCAGAGCTCGCTCACACTCGAGAATTCCTGCTCGAGTGAGTTCACGCTTACTACCATGTTCTACGTATCGCTGTTAGTACCCTTCGTGCTGGCTTACATCATTTACGCCTGGCGCGCCATCGATAGCAAGAAACTTACCAAGGACGAGATCAAAACCGATCATGCATATTAAACTTATGAGAAAGATTTGGAATAAAAGTATCAGCAAGGTAACCCTGCACCTGCTCGCGTGGTTGGGCATCGGCACATCAGCCATGCTCTTCGTGGCCTGTTATGGAGCAGCCCCACGTGGTTATGCTGTCATCGACGAGGACGACTCTATCAAGGTAGTCATGGGCGACAGTGTTGCAGCCACCTTCGATATAGCATCAAACGATGCGGAGCCGGCACCAGCCGACTCCGCTATAGTAGAAGAAAAGAATTAGATTCTTACTTCGCAAAGAGTTCATCGAGGAAGGTGTAGAACGCAGGATCCTCACCTACTACGACTTTCACCAGCTTCCCCTCAGGATCAATGACGATCTTCGTGGGGAAGCCTTCTATGTTATACTGGTTACTCAGTGCCTGAAGCTTGTCATCAGGACAGCGCACCTGCAACCAAGGCAACGAATGTTCAGCCACAGCCTCTTTCCATTTCTCCTCGCTATCGTTGCAGTCAACGCCTAAGATTTCCATCTTGTCCTTATGTTTGGCATAAGCCTCTTTCATAGCGGGAATACCACGGATGCACCAGATGCACCACGAACCCCAGAAGTCGAGCACCACATACTTGCCTCGCAAAGAAGAGAGTTTCAGGGGATTACCCTGAAGATCGGGCAATTCAAAATCAGGGGCGAGATCGCTGGCAGCCGCCGCCGTCTGTTCTGTCTCAGGGGCAGCAGCCACAACATTCGTTTTCGCCCGTTTTCCGCACGATGCCAGTATCAGGGTCATCGCCAACAACGCAAGGGACAAAATGGATTTCTTCACTGTTTTACCTTTTTACTTTTTTACTTTTTATAGCACTCAAAGATGCTGTCAACGGTCTGCTGAGGCAGTTTCTTCGTGAGCAGACTCACAATCCATACCACTGGGAAACCACCCACCATAGCGATGGCACCGCAGTTAATGGGATTGATGGGGTTGCCAATGAGCATATTGATGACTGTCAGTCCAACACCCCATACGAAGCAAGCCCAGACGCTGTACTTAGTCACACCACGCCAGTAGAGACCCAGCATAAACGGAGCCAGGAAAGCACCAGCCAGCGCACCCCAAGAGATACCCATGAGCTGAGCGATGAATGTAGGCGGATTCAGGGCAATGAGCAGTGAGATAGTGATGAAGAACATAATCAGCACACGCATCACCACTACTTTACGACGCTCAATCTTCTCTGCCACGATATCATCGATGGTACCATCCTCCACCTCACCGGGCAATGATTTCTTGTCGCGATAGATGAGGTCGAGTGTCATCGTGCTCGATGAAGTCAGCACCAGCGAAGCCAGTGTCGACATTGAGGCACTCAGCACCAGCAATACCACGAGGGCGATGAGCACATCGGGCAGCGTTACCAGCATGGCAGGCACAATCGAGTCGAAGGCAATCTTACCATTCGCACCAATCACGGGCTCATACAAACGTCCGAAACCTCCGAGGAAGTAGCAGCCACCAGCCACGATAAATGCAAAGATGGTAGAGATCACCGTACCACGCTTGATGGCACTCTCATCGGTAATGGAGTAGAACTTACCCACCATCTGGGGCAGTCCCATCGTACCCAGCGAGGTGAGGATCACCACACCCAACAGTCCCCATGGATCGGGACCGAACCACGAGGCAAAGCCACCATTCACGGCAGGATCGGCATCAGAGGGAATCACAGCCAACTTATCCACAGCCGCCATCAATCCACCCTGTGCATTGAGCACAGCCAGAATCACAGCACAGATACCAAAGAGCATGATGATACCCTGAATGAAGTCGTTCATGGCTGTAGCCTTGTAACCACCGATAATCACATACACAGCGGTAAGGATCGACATGATCACCACACAATACTCGTAGGGGATATCGAAGCCCATCTCAAACAGACGAGAGATACCGCTATACACACCAGCAGTATAAGGAATCAGGAACACGAAGGCTATCACCGACGCCGTTACGCGCAGGCCCTGATCGCAAAAACGGGTACCAAAGAAATCAGGCATCGTACGACTCTCGATATGCTGCGTCATCAGCTTCGTCCTACGACCTAAAATGATCCACGCCAGGAGCGAACCGATGATGGCATTGCCGATACCAATCCAGGCACTCGACAATCCATACTTCCAACCAAACTGACCAGCATAGCCCACGAAGACCACTGCAGAGAAATACGACGTACCAAAGGCAAAGGCTGTGAGCCAGGGGCCAACGGCACGTCCACCTAATACGAAACCATCTACCGTGCTGGCCTGCTTTCTGGAGTATACTCCCACGCCAATCATCACGGCCAGAAAGATGATGGTCAATGTTACCTTAATTATCATAGATTCTTAATTTTCAATTTTCAATTTTCAATTAAAATGCCACCTGCACCTGTGCCTGCAGCCAATCGTAATCCTTCGAGCTGATATTCTCGCCGCAGAGGCAACGGGTGTACTGCAACTGCACACGGCACTTCTTGTAGAACCAGTATTGCAGTCCCAACGTCAGGTTGGTCTGATCCCAACCATCCACCTTCGTGTTACGATCAAAGGTTTCACCGCTGGCCACCACATCGAGAGCATCCACCACGGGAATGCTAACGGTGGCATATCCACCACGCGAGCCCACGTCGCCATCCTGACCACCGAGCCACTCAGCACGGATTGAAGCCGGACGAGCCTCCTTGTATTTGCTACCGGCATAAGGTTCTGTCTTGTACTCGGCACCTATGCTGTAACGATTGCGCTTATAATTGTCGCCCACTTGAATATCAGGGTTCCATGCTGCGGTATTCACAGCACAGCCCGTGCCCAGATAACCTGATGCCACCACGCGGAAGCCCGGCATCGGACGGAGTTCAAGTTTAGCGATGAAGTCTTTCTGATTATTCAGGTCCCTACGATTGATACCCTGACCACTCATCAGTGCGAGTTCATAGTGAACCACACCCTTAGCCAAGTCACCAAACACCTCAAGACCCATGTCGCGTCCGTAGTTCACGCCATTCAGCGGATCGGGACCCTCACCAGCCAGATAAAGCACAGCTTGCGAGTAAACGTCGATCAGCTCCAGCTGTGTTGGCGACAGGGGGTTCTCCATCGAATACGAGTGCTTGAACTGTCCCAGACGAACGGTCAACTCGTTACCCTTCGAAATGCGATAGTCGGTATAGAACTCCTGTACTACACTCGAGAAATCGTGCATAAACATAAACGACCAGCGATCGGTGATTCGTGCTTTTGCCCATAGCAACGTGCGTTTAAGGTTGTAAGCATTAGTTGGTTTTCCGTTGGGATTCTGATAGCTCCAGCCTCCCTGTGCATAACCATTCAGAGTGATACGACTAGTAAAATCCTTCATCCAGTCAGTTTCACCCTTCTTACTTTGGCCCATGGCTGCCACACTACTAAACACCGCCAACATCACGGCCAGTGTTCTTAACAGAGCGAAACGGCGGTGCCGTGCGCTCATCATGCAAGTTTTACGTTTCATTTTGTCATTAGTTTAAAAAGATTTTAATCCTTGCGTCGGCAAAAGTACTACTTTTCCGTCAAACAGACAAAAGAAAAGCCAAAAATCTTATCTTTATGCATTGTTTTAGGTTATTTAAGCCAAAAGTTGATACATTATTCAATATTTATTCGTATATTTGCAGACGTATGAAATCTAAAGGACTATTTTTGTGTTTACTAAGCGGGGTGCTGGGGCTGATAGGCTGTGCCCCCAAGAAAATGCCTGAGGGCGATCTGATACGGGTGGAGTATACCCGTAGCGGCACGATGGCTGGTTATGAATTTGAGGGACGTGTGGAACAGGATTCCGCAGGCTCTTTTGTCATCAGGGCGATGAAGGAGAGCTATGGGGCTCTCTACGAGAAGAAGGTCTCCCCTGAGGTGCTTCAGCATTTCCGCCAGATCATCGAGGAGGAGAAGATGTACAAATATAAGGAGTCCTATCGCCCCAAGCTGGAGGTGCTCGATGGCTGGGGCTGGTCGTTCTCAGCCAAGTTCTCCGATGGCTCCTCCATCTACTCGCATGGTTCTAACGCCAGTCCGAGTGGCAATGGTCTGGGTAAGATATGGGGCTACATGGAATCGCTCATCGAGGAAGGCGGCGTGAAGATAAAAGAGGCGCCTTTTGAACAAGATGAAACGGATTTGAACGAATCGGATAACTGACGATACGTTTTGAACGAGGGCGAAAATCAAAAGAACGCAGCAGAAAACAGTTTTCAATAATAATAACTACTTTTGCAGCCGAAAACAAACGGCGTTAGCAATCATTAATAACAAAAACAGGATATGATAAAGGTACATTCGATTAAAAAGATTAGTTTGGTAATTGTGGCTGTGGTCGCTTCGTGCGGCTACAGCCTTTGTGTATCAGCCCAAGCACTCACGGCTGAAACCATCGACGAGGTCGTCAAGGCCATGACCCTCGAGGAGAAATGCCACATGGTACTCGGTAGAGACATGCATTTCAACGACGATGCCAAGTTCCCCGGCACCGCTGGTAGCACGTTCTCCGTCGATCGTCTGGGCATCCCCGAGACCTATTGCGCTGACTCTCAGCAGGGTCTCCGTATGAACGCCAACCGTGCGTGGGATCATCGAGATTATTACCCCACCGACTTCGTAGCTTCCATGACCCTCGCCTCTACATGGGATCGCGAGGCAGCCTTCAAGGTAGGTCAGGGTATCGGTAACGAGGTACGCGAGTTCGGACTCGACTGGATTCTCTCTCCCGCTATGAACCTCATCCGTAATCCGCTGTGCGGACGTAACCACGAGTATTACTCTGAGGATCCTTACCTCTCGGGTACCATCGCCGCTGGTTATGTACGTGGTGTGCAGAGCGAGGGAACAGCCGCCTGCCCCAAGCACTTCGTGGCCAACAACCAGGAGACCAACCGTAATAACAACATCTCTCAGGTATCTCAGCGAGCCCTGCGCGAGATCTATCTCAAGGCTTTCGAGATCATGGTGAAGGAGAGCGATCCCTGGACCATCATGACCTCTTATAATAAGTTGAATGGCCCGTATGCCGTTCAGAACCGTGAGTTGCTCACCACCATCGTCCGCGATGAGTGGGGTTGGAAGGGCATGTACGTCAGCGACTGGAATGCTGGCGATGATGCCGTAGCCGCTATGCTCGCTGGCAACGATATGCTGCAGCCCGGACAGCCTAAACAGTACGAGGCCATCCTCGCTGCTGCCAAGAGTGGTCAGCTGCCCATGGAGGTGCTCGATGCCAACGTGAAGCGCATCCTGGAATATGTCATCAAGACTCACAACTTCAAAAAGGCTGGTCACAGCTGCAATAAGCCATGCTGCGTGCCGATGTGCTCAGCAGAGAACCTGAAGGCTCATGCCCAGACCGTTCGCGAGGTTGGTGCCGATGGTATCGTACTCCTGAAGAACAGCGGCATCCTGCCTTTGACAGGCAAGAAGGTCGCTTTGTTCGGTTGCACATCGTACGACTGGATCTCTGGTGGTTCCGGCTTCGGTGGCACCAGCGTAGGCCACTATACCGTATCCCTCATCGAGGGTCTGCGCTCTGCTGGCTATGAGGTTTACAAGCCCCTCATCGCCACCTATACCCAGCACCTGGCTGCTGAGGAGAAGCGCCTCTTCCCCAATGGTCGTCCTCCCTTCTCGCTGATGCCTCCCGCACGTGCCGATGAGAAGCAGTTCACAGCTGACGAGCTCAATGCCGCCATCGAGGGCTCTGATGTAGCCATCATCTCACTGGGTCGTAAGAGTGGTGAGGCTGCCGATCGCAGCGAGGCCGACTTCTACCTGAAGGACGGCGAGGCCCAACTCATCAAGGCTGTCAGCGAGGCTTATCACGCTAAGGGCAAGCAGGTCATCGTTCTGCTCGACATCTGCTCTCCCATGGATGTTGCTTCTTGGCAGGATCAGGTGGATGCCCTCGTATGCACTTGGCAGGGTGGTCAGGAGAGTGGTTTCTCTGTAGCCGATGTACTCAGCGGCAAGGTGAACCCCTCAGGAAAACTGCCCATGACCTTCCAGATTAAGTATGGTGACGCTTACGCCGATCAGTTCTTCCCCGCCAATGTCGACGACAAGACCCTCGGCGCCATGTTCATGTGGGGCTACAACAAGGATCAGGCTCCCAAGGAGCGCACACCTCAGGCCAATATCGACTACACCAACTACGAGGAGGATATCTACGTAGGTTATCGTTACTTCGACTCCTTCGGCAAGCCTGTGGCTTATCCCTTCGGCTTCGGACTCAGCTACACCACCTTTGCTTACGAGAATATGAGCGTCAGCGAGGCCAACGGTGTATATACTATTAAGGTAGATGTGAAGAATACCGGTTCATGTGCTGGTCGCAATGTGGTTGAGCTCTTCGTGGCTGCACCCAACAGCAAGAAGCTCAACAAGCCCGAGAAGGAACTGCGCAACTATGCCAAGACCGCCCTACTCCAGCCTGGTCAGACTGAGACCGTCACCATGCAGGTAAAGACGGAGGATCTCGCCTCGTTCAATGAGAAGGTCTCTGCTTGGAAGACCGATGCAGGCCGTTACGACTTCCTCATCTGCTCTTCAGCCAGCACTGTCGAGGCTAAAGCCTCTGCCCCTGTAAAGGCCTGGACCAAGAAAGTCCACAACGTGATGAAACCCAACGTAAAACTCAATCTGCTTCGCAGGTGATACATTAAAGATTAAACATTAAATTTCAGATATAACAATCGTATGAGAAAAACTATTTTAACTCTCGCCCTCGCAGCCGTATGCTGCGTTGGCGCTCAGGCACAGGAGAAACTCTTCAACAGTGCCAGTGTTCAGTCACCCGTCGTCAACAAGGACGGCACAGTCACATTCAATCTCTTCGCCCCCAAGGCAGTGAAGGTAGAGGTAACAGGCGATTTCCTGCCCACCCAGCCCATTCAGATTGAGGGTTATGGTCAGTACGATGCTCCGGGCGTGGCCCAGCTCAAGGAAGGCAAGAACGGCGTGTGGAGCTACACCACCGACAAACTCGCCCCTGAGATGTACAGCTACACCTTCAACATCGATGGTATGACCGGCGTGAAGGATCCCGCCAACATCTACGTGAATCGCGACATTGTATCGTTCACCAACATCTTCATCGTCAGCAACGAGAAGGGCGACAAGGGCGATCTCTACAGCGTAAACGAAGTGCCCCACGGCAACCTCTCGAAGGTTTGGTACCCCAGCCCCACACTGAAGATGAATCGTCGTATGACCATCTACACCCCCGCAGGTTACGACAAGGGCGGCAAGTATCCCGTGCTCTATCTGCTGCATGGTGCTGGTGGCGACGAGAACGCTTGGAGCGAGCTCGGACGTGCTGCACAGATCCTCGACAACCTCATTGCCAGCGGTAAGGCTAAGCCCATGATCGTGGTCATGCCTAATGGCAACCCCAACTGTCAGGCTGCCCCTGGCGAGTGGTCATTTGGTATGTACACCCCAGGTTTCCGCGATGGCGGTACCGGTCCTAAGGATCCCGCAGTGGCTACCATTCCCGAGAGCTTCATGGATATCGTGAACTATGTCGATGCCAACTATCGCACTTTGAAGGATCGTTCTCATCGTGCCATCTGCGGTCTGTCCATGGGTGGTGGTCACACCTTCCACGTAAGTCTGCTCTACCCCAACAAGTTCGATTACTTCGGACTCTTCTCAGCCGGTCTGCACCTAGCCAAGGGTGGTTATCAGGATTCTTTTGCTGAGCAGATCAAGGCTAATCCCGAGTTCGAGCAGCAGAGCGCCCGCCTCTTCGGCAGCAAGCCCAAGCTCTACTGGATGGGTATGGGTAGCACCGACTTCCTCTATCAGAGCACCGTCGACCTGCGCGCTTACTGGGACAGCAAGGGTTACAAGTACGAGTATGTAGAGACCGATGGCGGTCACATCTGGCGCAACTGGCGCATCTATCTCACCATGTTCGCCCAGAAGATCTTCAAGTAAAACAGCAATCCCTCCCCCGTTGTCTAACGGGCAGATTGCTCCTTTGGTAATATAATGAAGTGAACCCCAAAGTTTGGACAGATTAAACACTATTTCTCATTTGGAATTGA
>R26__coassemble_1830_pt1 | contig 10183 bp, 9 predicted proteins | sample R26__metabat2_high_PE_018 | metagenome-assembled genome bin R26
ATACATAATTCATAATTATTTCGTATATTTGCGCCATAATAATACACATAAATAATAACAAAAACCAACAACTGCCTATGATCAATCAGTTTTTATCAGACCTCAAGCAGTTTCTGCCGTCTGACCGTATTTATACCGATGAGCTCCGTACGCTCGGATGGGGTACCGATGCCAGTTTCTATCGTCAGATTCCAAAGGTTGTCATCCGCAGTGATGGCGAGGAAGAGATATCCAGAATCATCAAGACTTGTAAGAAGTACAACCTGCCTTTCACCTTCCGTGCAGCAGGTACTTCGCTCTCAGGACAGAGTTGTACAGACAGCGTTCTGATTGTGGCAGGTAAACATTGGGAGAAGTATGAGATTGGCGAGAATCAGGATACCATTAAGCTACAGCCAGGTATCGTGGGCGCTCGCGTCAACGAAATTTTGAAGCCCTATGGACGTGTGTTCCCACCCGATCCTGCCTCAATAGGTTCAGCAATGGTGGGAGGTATTGTGATAAATAATGCCTCAGGCATGAACTGTGGCGTACATGCCAACAGCGATCGCATGATGGTTTCTGCTCGTATCATCCTGACTGACGGAACGATTCTCGATACAAGTGACGAAGCCAGCAAGGAAGCTTTCCGCAAGAGTCATCCTGAGTTTATCGCTAAGATCGAAGCCCTGCGCGACAAGGTTCGTGCTGACGAGCAACTAGCCTCGCGCATACGTACCAAATATTCTATTAAGAATGTGACAGGACTGAACCTCCGTCCGCTGGTGGCTTATGACGATCCCTTCGACATTATCGCCCACTCGATGGTAGGTTCCGAAGGTACGCTGGCCTTCCTCTCTGAGGTAACCATGAAGACGCTTTACGACTATAAGTATAAGGCCTCGGCCATGGTTTACTTCCTCACCATGAAGGAGAGTTGCGAAGCTGTGGTAGCTATGAAGAAGCTGAAATCTGGCGATGATGACCTGAAGATGAGCGCAGAGAATCTGATGGTGAAGAGTGCTGAGATGCTCGACTATATGTCGCTGAACTCTGTGGATGATCCAGTATTCCTGCAATACAAGCAGGATGTGGATGCAGGTAAGATAGAGGGTGTGGAACCAGGTGACTACCACAACCTTACAGCCATCCTGACTGAGACGAAGGGCATCACCCACGAACAACTATTGGAGAAGATTGAGAAGATTAAAGCGTGCCTGGGTCAGTTTAAGCTATACATCCCTGCCGAGTTTACGGAGGATCCTGCCGTCTATGGCAAGTACTGGGCCATTCGTTCAGGCATATTCCCTAGCGTAGGAGGTACTCGCCCCATTGGCACCTCATGTCTCATCGAGGATGTGGCATTCCCCATCGAGTCGTTGCCTGAAGCAACAGTAAAACTGCAGAAACTTATAGCTGATCATGGTTACGACGATGCCTGTATCTATGGTCATGCCTTTGAGGGTAACTACCACTTCATCCTGAACCAGAGCTTTGCTGACGAGCATGAGGTAGCACGTTATGCAGAGATGATGCGCGACGTGGCCAAACTCGTGGTTGAGGGCTACGATGGTTCTCTGAAGGCTGAACACGGAACGGGTAGGAATATGGCTCCGTTTGTAAAGTATGAGTGGGGCGAGAAGGCTTACGAGGCAATGAAGGAGCTCAAGGCTATCTTCGATCCAGACGGATTGCTGAATCAGGGTGTCATCTTCAACGACGATCCCGACTGCTTCATCAAGTGTCTGAAGCCACTGCCCGTACTCGACTACGACTTCAAGAAAGTGCCCGATGGCGGACACTACCTGATGGATCCGAAACTATCTACTGCCAAGGAAACCATCGAACAGGTGAAGCGTGCCAACAAGTGTATCGAGTGTGGTTTCTGCGAGGTAAACTGCATGTCGTGTGGACTCACACTTTCATCGAGAATGCGTATTGCTGTTCAGCGAGAGATACGCGATTTGGAAGCTACAGGTCGCGATCCGCAACGACTGGCTACGTTGAAGAAACAGTATAAGTACTATGGCGATCAGACTTGTGCTACTGATGGACTCTGCTCTACCTCGTGTCCGATGAAGATCAATACAGGCGAACTGACCCACATCATCCGTCAGATGGATATGCTTAACAATGATCTGGGTTATCAGGTGGGCGAATTCGCTGCTAACCACATGGCGGGTATCAAGAGTGGTCTGCGCTTAGTACTTGATGTAGCCCATACAGCCCACATTACACTGGGTCCGAAGCTTATGACCAATGTCTGTCGTACGATGAACAAGATGGGCTTGCCCCTCTGGACCACTGCTATGCCTAAGAAGAAACGCCAGCCTAAGAAGAGCGATCTCACGCAGTTCATCATCGAGAAGTCAATTCCAAAGAAAGAAGAGGAGCACTCCGACCTGAAGGTGGTCTACTTCCCCAGCTGTATCAACCAGACCATGGGTCAGTCTAAACAAGGCAATATGAAGCATGCCCTTGTCGACGAGGTGATCCAACTGATGGCGAAGGCTGGCTACGAGGTTATCTTCCCTGAAGGCATGGAACGTATGTGTTGTGGACAGATCTGGGAGTCGAAGGGTATGCTCGATATAGCCGACCGTAAGAGTGCTGAATTAGAGAAAGCGCTTTGGATCGCCTCTGAAGAAGGCAAGTATCCTGTACTCTGCGCCCAAAGTCCTTGTCTGCATCGCATGAAGAAGGTGATGAAGAAGATGAAGCTTTACGAGCCTGCTGAGTTTATCATGAAATATCTCGTGGATCGACTTGATTTCCACCAGACGGATAAGCGCATCGCCCTGCATTTGACATGTTCTACCCGTCAAATGGGTGTCGACAAAGACATGATAGCTCTCGCCAAGCTTTGCTCCACCAACGTATTCCTGCCTGAGGGTGTGGGTTGTTGTGGATTCGCAGGCGATCGTGGTTTCACCTTCCCCGAGTTGAACAAGTATGGACTAAGAAAGCTCCGTCCACAGATCGAGGCCAACAAGATCGAGGTTGGCTATTCGAACTCACGTACCTGCGAAATCGGACTCGAAACCAACACGGGTATACCTTATATGAGCATCATATATCTGGTGAACCTCTGTACGACGCCCAAGAAGCAAGAATAGTTTCACTTTATAACATTTCGTCGCATTTTTGTGACAATCTCAAATAAATAGGCCGAGTTTTCGGCCTATTTTGTTACTTTTAGGCTAAACAAATCATTAGTTGCATATCATCTTGGAAAAACTCAGCCAAAAATTTGGTATTCTGCCCTTTTTGCAGTATCTTTGCGCCCAAAATTAAGCAGAACAACATTATTTATACTAAAAAATGGCGAATAACAACTCATTCGTAGGTTCCAAAATCAAGGGACTTCGTGAAACCAAGAATCTCAGCATCGAGGAGATTGCAGAGCGTAGCGGCTTGACCGTAGAGCAGATAAACAGTATTGAAAACGATGTGAACCTTCCTTCATTAGGTCCGCTGATTAAGATAGCCCGTGCACTAGGTGTGCGCCTAGGAACGTTTATGGACGATAACGATGCTTTGGGCCCTGTTGTCACTCGCGCCAAGGATCGCGAGAAGGATAGCAGCATCAGCTTCTCTAACGGAGCTACCGATGCTCGCAAGCATATGGAATATCATCCGCTGGCTCAGCAGAAGGCTGGTCGCCACATGGAGCCGTTCGTCATCGACATCAATCCCGAGGAGAATCCCAATTTCCAGCTCTCAGCCCACGAGGGTGAGGAGTTCATCTACGTGATGCAGGGTGAGGTCGAGATAGAGTATGGCAAGGATAAATACCTGCTCACAGAGGGTGATTCCATTTTCTACGATAGTATTGTGAAGCACCACGTTCATGGTGCCCCTGGAAAGAGCGCCAAGATCCTCGCAGTAGTATATATTCCATTCTGATACATTAAACATTAAAGATTAAATATTAAATTTCAGAATGAGCAACATAAAATTAGATATGGCTGGGCGTCCATTGCCCGATCGTACTTATCCTGCTGAGACGGGTTCCGAGGGTTATAAGCTGTGGGAACGAACATTAGGAGAATGGCTCGAATACTGGGCTGAGACTACCCCCGATAAAGAATACATCGTTTACTCTGATAGAGATTTAAGATTCACCTGGAGTAAGTTCAACGAGCGTGTGGACAATCTCGCCAAGGGTTTGATCAGCATAGGTGTAAAGAAAGGTTCTAACGTGGGTATCTGGGCCACAAACGTGCCCGACTGGCTTACTTTCCTCTATGCTACTGCCAAGATCGGTGCTGTGCTGGTAACGGTAAACACCAACTACAAGCAGAACGAGCTGGAGTATCTGTGTAAGGACTCTGATATGGAGGTACTTTGTATCACCGATGGTACATGGGATTGTAACTATGTAGACATGACATACACCATGCTGCCAGAATTGAAGACCTGCGAACGCGGTCATCTGAACAGCGAACGATTCCCATACTTAAAGAATGTGGTTTACATTGGTATGGAGAAGTATCGTGGTATGTACAACACCGCTGAGCTGTTGCTGCTGGGTCAGAACGTAGAGGACGAGACACTGAACGAGATGAAAAAACAGGTAAGCTGCTACGATGTGTGCAATATGCAGTACACCAGCGGTACCACAGGTTTCCCTAAGGGCGTGATGCTTACCCATTATGGCATCTCGAACGATGGATACTTTACAGGTGAGAATATGGGCTTTACACAGGATGACAAACTCTGCGTCTGTGTACCCCTGTTCCACTGCTTCGGTGTAGTGCTTGCCACGATGAACTGCCTGACTCACGGTTGTACTGAGGTAATGGTTGAAAAGTTCGATCCCCTTGTTGTGCTGGCCTCTATCCACAAGGAGCGTTGTACGGCTGTCTATGGTGTACCCACCATGTTTATTGCAGAACTCAACCATCCCATGTTCGATATGTTCGACCTCACCTGTCTGCGTACAGGTATCATGGCTGGTTCGCTCTGTCCTATCGAACTCATGAAGCAGGTATCTGAAAAGATGTATATGACTATCACCAGCGTTTACGGACTCACTGAGTCTTCGCCTGGTATGACGCAGACCTGTCTGAACGATACCTTCGAGCAGCGTTGCACCACCGTAGGTCGCGACTTCCCATTCGTCGACGTAAAGGTGCTTGATCCTGAGACAGGTGAAGAGTGTCCTGTAGGAGTTCAAGGCGAGATGTGCTGTAAGGGCTTCAATGTCATGAAGGGTTATTATAAGAATCCCGAGGCTACTGCCGAGGTCATCGACAAGAATGGTTATCTGCATTCTGGAGATCTGGGTGTAAAGGACGAGGAAGGTTTCTATAAGATTACAGGTCGTATCAAAGATATGATTATCCGTGGTGGTGAGAATATCTATCCACGTGAGATTGAAGAGTTCCTCTATCACATGCCTGGCATTCGTGACGTCCAGGTGGCAGCTGTCCCCTCTAAGAAATATGGCGAGGCCGTTGGTGCCTTCATCATCCTCGAAGAGGGTGCCAAGATGACTGCCGAGGACGTGCAGTTGTTCTGTCGTGGCAAGATAGCACGCTATAAGATACCTAAGTACGTATTCTTCATCGATCAGTTCCCGCTGACGGGTTCAGGCAAGATCCAGAAGTTCAAACTCAAGGAGATGAGTCTGAAACTCTGCGAGGAGCAAGGCATCGAAGTTGTATAAACAAAAGAGAAAGAGCTTAGCAAAATGCTAAGCTCTTTTCTAATTAATCAAGGACTGTTATTCTCATTTCAATGTCATCTACTGGCCGGTCGGCGCGTCCAGTTGCGGTGCCTTGTATCATTTCAACCACATCAAGACCTTCCTCAACTTCACCGAATACAGTATATTGACCGTCAAGATGGGGAGTTCCACCGACTGAAGAATATATCTTCAATTGTTCATCAGACAGTCTTGATTTACCTACCCTACTTTCTGCTTCCGCTGCAAGTTTGTCTTGAAGTTCCTGTAGACCCTCACGATTCCTGTCACGACGCATCTGCATAATCTCAGCTCGATGTTCTGATGCAAGCGAATTAAACACATTCTGTACTTTCTGCATTCGAAGCTGTTTGGAGAACTGGCGTAACTGTCCTTCATTGTAGACTTGTCCCCAGACGATGTAGAACTGCGAACCGCTGCTACGACGTTCAGGATTCACTTCATCACCTTGTCTTGCAGCAGCCAATGCTCCACGCTTGTGGAAGAGTCCGTCTTTAATTTCCGCTTCAAGTGTATAGTCCGGACCGCCAACACCGAGCATCTTTCCAGCAGGGGCACCCTTTGAGTCTGGGTCGCCTCCCTGAATCATAAAGTCCTTAATTACCCTATGGAATAGTGTTCCATCATAATACCCATCCTTTACCAGTTTTACAAAATTGTCACGATGGATAGGAGTCTCGTCGTAAAGGCGAACAACAATGTCGCCAAGCATGGTTTGAATCTTTACTTTCATAAACTATCCTAATTATTTGTGCAAAGGTACAAATAATCATGGAATTATGAGTACCTTTGCCCTCTGATTTAATAAGATTTGTGATATGGACTATCTGCCGAAAGATCCTGCCATACTGGTTTCGAGCGTGAACATGCTCCTGAGAGACGAGGAGTTTGACACGCTTGAATCTTTGTGCTATAACTTTGGGACGGAGCCTAAAGAGATGAAGAACTACCTATACGAGCACGGATTTGTATACAGCGAGAAACAGAAGCAATTTCGCCCGATAGGTTATGACTCAGTAACAAGATGATAACAAAAGACAGTATCGAGACCGCCTACAGTTTCCTGCATCAGAAGCAGCGCATCTATGTTCATTCCACGCTCGACTGGCAGAAGGATGACATAGAACTGGCCATTTCTGACTATGCCAATGACATGAGCCAGGAACTATATGACGCCATCAGTGGCGGCAAGGCAGACTTCCTCCGTGACCATAAGCGGTTTAAGGAGGATATCACCAAGGCCGTCGAGATACTTGAAAAGATGTTATAGCGATTATGGAGAATTTTGATAACGGAGAGGATGTCTCTTGAACCCTTCCTTTTTCCGAAAATCACGAAATCCGAAGTTAAACTTTCATAAATGTAAAACGGAACCTCAAATGGAACCTCTAAAGGGGATAAAAACAAAACCCGCTGAAAAACAGCGGGTTTCTAAAAATGTGAGCGGAGAGAGAGGCTTATGAACCAAAATCGCCCTCCTTTATTTCAACTCCTTGAGAATCAACACGATACCAAAATATCCTATGTCGAATCAAAAAGCATGTCTAACAAATGTCTAATATTAACTCTGCAAAGGTAGGTATTTTTCTCGAAACCACCAAAAGTTTGCCTAACTTTTTCCGAAATAGCCCAAACTTAAAAACGAAAAACTTTGGCTGTAGCATTTTAAATGTTACAGCCAAAACCGAAGCCTTATATATAAGAACTACTTTATAGTGAAGAAAAATGCCCCTTCCGTCAAAACCGAAATGTCGAAGTCATAGAAACCTTTCTCCTTTGAAGCATCTAACTCTTTGACATATTTTTCCACCTCTGGATTTCGAATAACGAAAGCATATTCTCCAGGCTCTGCTTCTATGTTAACATCGAGAGCTGTTACATGACCGATTTTGCGTGAATTAGTTGTTAACTCCACATTCTTGGCTGCAGGAATGGTGTTCGTGTACATGAACTTCTCATTATTCTGGCGAATCTTTAGCAATTTCTCCACCTTGAACTCAAATTCCATTAAGTCCATCGCTTTGAACATTTGTTCATCCGACATTTTCTGATTAATATTAGCATCAATGTATCCCTCATTTACAAGCCGTTTGCTGATATAATCCATTAGTTCACTCTGCTTATAATTGATTTTCGTGTACATATACTCTATATATCGGCAACCGATTCCCTTATGTACCTTGAACACAAAGATGTTCTTATGGTCAATAGGTTCGGTGAAGTCATAAATCCTTCGTAGCTGGAAGTCATTGACTTTTAGTTCATCAATGTTTGTTTCGAGATTCGAATAAAGCGTAAACTTTGCAATTCCCTTGAACTGCACATCAGAATGTCTCTTGTTGTAGATCATGTAGTTCTGAACACTATCAACAATCTCTCTGTCAGCGAGTGGTTTCTTCAGCAAAGCAATATGGTCTTGAACATACTGCTTGATTACATCTTGTCCGAAGTCAATCACAGGTCGTTCGTCGGAAATCTTTTCGCATTTAGTGATTCCCATAGGCTTCATGCCGCCATCTAGATGTGCGAACACGCCAATTGAGTCATTGTATGCCTCCATACCTTTGTATTCAAAGGTTGTTCCATACTTCTCGTTTAGATAGGTGGCTTCCTCCATTGTTGGCTGGCGTTGCTCTGCCATAATCTTCTTAAATACAGGATCATTATTCAGTCCCGCCATTTTCTGAGCTTTCGAGTAGCCTTCCTGATACTCTTTGCTATCGAAGTCAACACCAGAGTCCTTCATTATCTTTCTGGTCATTTCCTCCTGCGACATCCCGCCATACTGCTCTTCCATGTACTTTCTCATTGCAGCAGTGTCACCTTGCAACTCCATCATCTTTTTGAGTTGTGGATTATTCTCATACATTCTCTGTTGGGCTTCTGCCACTGCTTTCTTATACTCGGCACTGGTTGTGTCAACAGGTACATCTTTGTGGATGTCCTTGATTTTCTGATTTCCCCAGTTATCATGGGCCTTTTTCACTTCTTTGGCAGTTTTGGCTCCTTTGAGGATTTTTCCCAGAGTGCTAAATTGTGCTTGACACGGAAGTGTGCATAATGTTAGCACGAATAATAATGATAACGTTTTTTTCATATTTAATGTAGTTTTATATTATTTGCATATTGCTGCCTAATAAAAGGCATTAGTAATCATGATAGGCGTTCTCATGCGTCCGCAAGTCGGCTTGGTTGCTAAAGGTTGCTGAGCATGATCGACATGAATATATGTTGCTGCTACCTGAAGAGCCAGATAACATATTTATTATGAATAAGGCACCTAACACTTCCATTCCTGATAACTTTTCATGCGGATGTCGTTGTTCATAATACTTAGCCAATGCTGTATTATAGTTGAATTTCTCATATTCTCGATGAAATCCACTTTTTACAACGTCAGTCGGGAGATTACCTTTAACCATTTTGTATTTTGGTGCAAAATAAGTCCATTGGCTCTCCCTTTGGTTGTAGTCCTTGATTCCAAGTTCAATAAGAGCCTTGTCGAGCCAAATTCTTCTTTGGAAGGCTGATGAAGTTTCCTTTTTGCTTAGAGTATTGACGAGTATGGTATCAACCGTCTGCTTGTTTATGACGGTGAAGTAGAAGTTCCGTTCTTCACGTTTTGGATTGTATTTCAAATAATACAAAGTGTCATTATCAGTAAATCGTTGAACTTCTATTTCATAATAAAGTGATCCCCTTAATATGTAACCTTTTTCAGGAAAAGGCTCATTTAACGTGAATGATTTCTTACTTTTTGTCAAATCCAGTAAGTTGTAATCAGGGTTAGCTATAATTGTATTCACTGTTTGACAAGAAGAAAACAGTACACTTGCGAACATGAGCATGATACATAATCTTTTCATATTTTTGTAATCTTTTAGTTATTCTCTTTTGTAAAGGGCACAAAAGAAGCGTGAACTGATTCTATACCTTTCGTTGATGGGGCCTGAGAATTCCCAATAGCACAAGATACAGTAATAGCAGTCCACGCTGAACGTGGAAGCTAATTACGCTTTCATCTGTGCTATTATTGTCAAGTTTCTCAGGCTTTACAACGATCAGACAAGCATAACGCTCCTATTTTTACCCTCAATGTATAGAACGCACCCTTTCGAGCTAATTCCGAAGCAAAATTAGGCATTTTATCCCAATTAGCCAAGGAAAGTGAGTTTTTTCAGCCATTTTTGAGCTAAATCTACTCAGAATCGTGGTTCATTCCATCGATTATGTTGCAAAATTAGTCATTTTGTTACATTTATGAAACGGATTTTTCCTAAAGATAATTAGGGGAATCCCTAAAACTTCAATCCTAAAAAAGAACTGCCATCCGAACAGCGCACCAATCGCGCTGAGGTCAGACGGCAGTTCATGAATCGCCAACAGCGAACCAATCTCGCTGACGTGGCAGATAATTCTGGATGCAAAGATACAAAGAAATAATCAAATCTGCTAACTTTTGGTGAAAATTTGCTAAAAACTTAGCAAATCTGA
>R26__coassemble_1831_pt1 | contig 10181 bp, 11 predicted proteins | sample R26__metabat2_high_PE_018 | metagenome-assembled genome bin R26
TCGCAATAGTTAATATCAATGCCGTATTTCACTCTGACTGAGTATGCTTTAATTTGGGGCGTGTTATTCTCGTCGAGTTTGATACCGTCGGCTGATGTCAGTTTGTATTTCTTGCCATTGGCGGTGAGGTAAGAATTGTGGGCAATGTTGAACCAGAAACCCTTTTCTGTATAATAGCGGAAACTGATGGTTGTGCCACTTACATCGGAATTAACTTTCCTGATGACAAGATTAGGATTGCAATAATTGTCTTGTTTAAGACCATTCAGAGCCTCGGCAATTCCAAGGAAACAACCTACGCCATAACCAGCCATCTCCCAAAGAATACGGCCATCGGGCGACAATAAAACGTAGAAGGGTACAGCATTGAAGTCGTAATAGCGGCTCTTGATACCTCCTTTCTTGAACTTTCTCCCGTCATTCCAGTTCTTCCATACAATCTTCTTGCTCCATTCATGCCTTTGCCACTCAGAGATTGAATCCAAGTTGATGGCAACGATTTCCAATTTCCCCTTCATTCGCTCATAGACCTCCAGCAACTCTGACTCAGACTGTCGGCACGCACCACAATGGAGATTCCAGAAGTCGAGCAGCACATAGCGACCATCAGCGAAGGCTTCAAACAGACGATGCTTGTTGCCTTGCATATCGAAGAGTTCTGCATCAAAGGCTTTTTCTCCTACCTGCAGGATATGCATAGTATCGACCGCTTCCAGTTCAGATCCTTTTTGGGAGTCCTTCGTGTTTTTGGATGTTTGCGAACAGCCACAAATGAGTAATAATCCAGCGATTGAACAAATCGCAACCATTCTATATTTCTTGTTCATAACTTATAGATGACTTAAATCGTATGAGTAAATATAAGGCTCAGTTTCATCATCGATAAAATCAGAATAAAGGTAAAGGGTCTTACCATCCTTGGATAACATAATCTCTTGTCCAAACTTATCAAGATGAATGATGTGTTGCTTGACACCATCCCAGTCATAGACCTCGACGGTATTACCCCACGGGAAGGGTTCCTTTCTATCATATTCCTCCATGATTTCGCCCTTGCGGTTGGAATGTTTATAAAGCAAGTAAATCCTCTCATTATCCGCGCAGCAATGTATCCGTTCGAGTGATGGCGTCTTAGCAATTCCAGGGATTGGGAGACGATCGGAATATATATAGTTCAGGATATTCGTTTTTGTGCCATCAATGGTAAAAATGAAAGCGAGCTTTCCCGAATCATCCCAATACAGGAATCTTTCTTTAGCATTCCCGTTGATGCCACTTCCATGGGTATATACCATCAACTTCTCATGATCTAAAACCTCTGGCGTACTATCGTTAGGCCAATAGTCCAAAGGAGTGAATTTCTGGTTCTTAAAGTTGACGATCGAGAAGACGTGGCGTATATCGTCTTCAGGTGTTCCTACTGTGAGAATGGTCGAGTCGGACAAGACTACAAATCTATCACCACACAACAAGAAAGGCATTTTCGTAAGGTCATATTTCTCCCTATTTTTCGGATCATTGATAGAGGAGATATTGTCTGTATGCTTAATTTTCGTTAGTGAAGCCAACGTCATTTTTTCCATCTCACCTTCAAAAGGATGATCCAAGACATATAATACTCCATCATTGTCTTGCGATAGCACCATAACGCCGAAGTCGTTTTGCCCATGGCCCTTAACTAATATCTTTTCTGCTTTCTGCCATTCTGTTCTTGTCAGTTTACCTGAATAAATACTCCAATCTTGATCCAGGGCATAGACATTGTCTCCCAACATCCATTTGGGCCATTTGCCCTTATTCACGTCAGTTCTTACAAGTTGTCCCTCAAGAGACACTTCAAATTCTGCACCACTTTTGTCTGAACACGAAATGAATGATGCCATACCGATCAGACACAGAAATAAGATACTTTTCTTCTTCATAATCGTTTTGTATTTTAATGATTTGTTTAACTTAATCCGATGGCAAAGATAGGATGAATATATGAACCGCGCAAGGTTTTAATCTGGAAATCGCCATCGGGGGTGTTGCATGTATTTTTAACGTAAAGGCTTGATAATATGGAAGATAGGTAATAGTATGCTAAGAAAAAAGTGGCTGAGAGGAACGGGCTGAAGAGGGAAAAACCATGAAAAAGACTTGCATATATAATGAAATAGCCGTAATTTTGCAGCCAAATAACCATCAATATGAAGAAACTATTGATCATCCTAACAATCACGGCCATCGTAATAGGTTGTACCGAACAGCATCCCCTGTTAAGGCGGGCCTGGAACCTGATGGAAGAAAAGCCAGAATCCGCGAAAGTCGTTTTGGCTAAGGTGCGTATGAACTCCCTGACGGAGGGTGAAAAGGCCGAATATGGACTGCTGAGAACGATAGCCGCCTACAAGACCTCAGAAAAGATAGAAGATGACTCGCTAATAACTGCCAGCATAGCCTATTACAATCAGCATGGCGACGACTGGCACCGTGGGCGTGCCTACTATTACCGTGGAACTGTCAGGATGTCCAAATTTGGCGATAACCCAGATGCTATTAAGGACTTTAAAGTGGCCGAGTTCATTTCGGAAAAAGCCGACGATGAGGATCTGAAAAATAAAGTATATAATATGCTGCACTATGTGAATGAGATTATCAATAATCATCCGCAAACCTTGAAATATGCACATAAGTGGTTAGATAGCAGCATAGAGCTCAAGGACAGTTTGAAGATACTAAGAAATCTGCTCATGTGTGCTACTGCCCATGCTGAAATGGGACAGAAGGACAGTGCATATACCTATATATTAAAAGGACTTGAGTTGGAAGGACATGCAGACGAGTCCGTATTGGCAGAACTCTATAGCATGACGTCATTAATGTATGAGGAGAGGGGGGATACCGCAAAGGCAGAGGAATATTTGAAGAAATGGGATGAAATAAACTCTTACCACAGATTAGGTCTCCTCACATTGGCTCGCTTGCGAAAAAGCCAAGGACAATATGAGAGGGCCTTAGAGCTGGTAAAGGGAGACGTGAGAGTGATAGATAGTGACCATCATACCCGCATCAAGTACCTGGAACTTCTCATGGAACTATATGAGTTGACAGGCGATCAAGAGCAGGCATTAAAGACAAAAGAACAGATAAGAGCGTTTAACGACTCAATGAAGTATATTAATCAGGCCATCCAGATGGTTGAGTGGCAACAGAGGTTTGACGAGGTGCAGCAGACGAAGGATTTCTATCGTCGCACATCATGGATGCAGGTACTGATAATTGCTATGATCGTAATTGTTTCACTCGCTATTGGAATCGGCTTGTTGTTACACCGCAGGAAGGTGCATCGGCTGAGTTCCCGTCTGGACGAGGATGCACGGCGCATCAGCGACCATCGCACGAAGATAGATGAGTTGGAAAGCCGCATGGAGCGCATATCGGGCACGCTGTTGGTGGGCACGCAGATGTTCAGCCAGTTGCAGCAGCGCCAATGTATTGCCGAGGCAACGGCCAAGGAGCAGCAGTGCCTGGTGGACTACTTTGCCCAGCTCCGCCCGAAGCGCTGGCAGGAGTGGGAGCGCAAATACAGCGGCCTCTCCACCGCGCAGTACATCTTCCTCATCATGCAGGACGACCTTCATTATGACGATGAAACCATCGCCGTCGCCCTCAATGTGAAACGCACATCCGTCCGCAGCATGCGCTCAAGGATCAAAGGAAGGGAAAGATAAGTAACTACCGAGGGTAAAAGTCTGAAAGTAGTTTCAGAGTTATGCTATTGCTGGGAGTCGAAAGTGATGTCTTTGCGGATTTTGGAAAGCATCTGTGGGGTGACACAAAGGAAAGAGGCAATGGCATTGAGTGGCAGATGCTCAACGATACCAGGACAGCGACGAAGTAATAACTCGTAACGCTCGCGGGCCGTGGCGCGGTAGTGGTCGAGGTTGCGGCTTTTGATCTGGCTAAGGAACAGTTCACCGATAATGCAGCGCAACTCCATCCTATCACTACTCTCTCGGAACCAATTTACGAATTGCTCGCCCGTGACACGGAACACGCGGCTGGGCATCATCGCCTCGATGGTGTTCTGAGCCGGACTGCCATAGAGAGCTGCTGGATAATCACCTACGAACTCGCCATCGAACGAGAACCACGTGATATGCTCTTTATCATCACTAATACCATGCGTAACGTACTTGAAGCAGCCCTCCGTGACAAAGGCAAACCAACGGGCAGGATCGCCCTCACGCTCCATCTGCTCACCCTTGCGATATGTAACTACTTCGCCCTCCTGCTCGCAGAACTCCCGCAGCATCTGAAGGTCAATACTGTTATTGCTGAATTTCTGTTCCATCGTGTCAAAGGTATAACAATTTTGGCAATAACCAAAACATTTTGCCCAAAAATTGATTATAGCTGGATGTTGAGGGTGAACTTCTTCCGCATCCGCACGATGTCTTGCACATTGCTGACAATACTCATCATACCAAAGGTCATCACCAAAGCAAGGGCAGCGACTGTTATGAGTCTGGAATTCTGGGCAAGCCAGAGAAGGAAACTCGTCTGTACCTGGAATGTGAAGAGCGGCACGTCGGCGGGAGTAGAGAGGATGAAGGCCATAGTGATGGCTCCGCTGATGATACCGACAACAAAGGCGGCAAGCATCGCCATCTTATAGCGACGAATGGTGGCCTCTTGATGTTGATGGATGAACTCTACGGCATCAAGTCGCTTGGTGAGGTCGGCCATGAATATTTCGTGGTCATCAAAGTGGGGCTTCTGGGCGAGGAAAAGTTCCTCTAGTGCTTTGTCCTTTGTCATAACTTCAGTATTTCTTTTAATTTATCACGACCGCGCGAGAGCTGTTTCTTCACAGCATCCTCTGAGGTGTCTGTAATGGCCGCAATCTCCTTGATGTCGTAGCCGCTAAGGTAGTAGAGCGTGATGGCCGAACGTTCCTTTGGCGGCAGAGTTCTCAGGGCGAGGTAGAGGTCTTGGTGCTCGAAACCATCGTCGGCAGTTTCTGGACTGACGAGTTTACGAGCATCATCGAGCGTTTCCATCGTGCGGCAACTCGCCTTGTGGTTAAGGAACGTGTTGTAGGCTATCTTGAAAAGCCACGAGCGGAAACGTCCTTTCTCCTGATAGCCAGCCGATGAGACATAAGCTTTGACTAGTGCATCTTGTGCCAAGTCATCGGCGTTACTCTTGTCGCCGCAGCAGAGGGTGAGCAAGAAACCTCGGAGGGCTTCCTGCTCACGCTCAACAAGGGTAATGAAAACTTCGCGGGTCACTTGTTTTCTGCCTGTGATACCAACAACTTCTCCTCAGCATCGATCTCCTTGGCAAGCAACTTCCTACCAACATAATAATTGATAAGGAAAGCAATACCGATGCCCAGTAGAACCGCGCCAAAAAGGCTGAATTGTTGAAGAGCTGCTTTAGGCATACCACCAACATAACCTTGAACAATGCAATACCCTAAAAGGGCAATACCCAGGAAAGCGATAATACCACCCCACAACAGTTTCGAGAGCAGTTTCTCCTTTAACAACTTCTTCTTGGGCGAAATCTTCTTCATAAGTTCCTCGATGTCAATATCAGGATTCTTCTCAAGGGCTGCCAGGACAATCTGAGTTCGCTGATTGGTCTTGTTTATGCTCTCACGGACCATAAACCATACAACCATGATGGGGAGTACGCATCCACAACCGAGAGCAACAAAAATTGTAGTCAAATCATACATAATCTTCTTTGTTTTTATTGTTAAACTTCTGTTTTCTTGAACCGATTCATATATATAACAGTTCAATCAAACAAAAGGTGACATCGGAGTTATTAATTTTGTTGGCAAAGATACGAAAAAGACATGAAACAACCCTCGGTAAAGCCAGAAAAATAACATAAAAACCATTCGGGGCGCATCACTGCGCCCCGAATAACATTTACTAACCAATTACTAACTAACAATAACCTAATCATTATGTATGAAAAAACTAACTTTCGTTGTTTGACGATGCAAAGGTACGGCAAAAGAGGGGACTGTGCAAATACGTTCAACGAACTGGCGGTTTTCTTCAACGAAAAGCGGCGCAACCGGAAAAAACCGGATGCGCCGCACTCACTTATATTGAGATTAGATGCTTCTATACCTTGATCTCAACCTCTACACCACTGGGAAGCTCGAGCTTCATCAGAGCGTCAACCGTCTTAGCGGTAGAACTGTAGATGTCGATCAGACGCTTGTAGTCTGACAGCTGGAACTGCTCACGGGCCTTCTTGTTAACGAAGGTAGAACGGTTCACGGTGTAGATACGCTTGTGTGTGGGAAGGGGGATAGGACCGCTGATGATAGCACCTGTGGCCTTTACAGCCTTCACAATCTTCTCTGCTGACTTGTCTACGAGTTTGTGGTCGTAGCTCTTCAGCTTAATACGAATTTTCTGACTCATTGTCGTTTACTGAATTTAAATTGTTAATATAAGGAGGGAGTCACTAAAGAGTCATTTGCTCAGTGACTCCCTGTTTTGTTTACTTATACGAGGTCGGCACGGCCCTTCACCTCCTCGAGCACTGCCTTAGCCAGAGCGCTTGAGAGCGGTGCATGGTGATCGTACTCCATAGAGCTGGTGGCACGACCAGAGGTGATGGTACGCAGAGCGGTTACATAACCGAACATCTCTGACAGGGGAACCTGAGCCTTAACGACACGGGCACCACTACGAGCCTCTTCCATACCCTCTACCTGACCACGACGCTTGTTCAGGTCGCCGATCACGTCACCCATGTTCTCCTCGGGTGTTACTACCTCGAGCTTCATGATGGGCTCCATCAGTACGGGCTTAGCCTGAGCGCAGACTGCCTTGTAAGCCATCTGGGCTGCGATCTCGAATGAGAGCTGGTCAGAGTCAACGGGGTGGAATGAACCATCGACTACAGTTACCTTCAGTGAATCCATGGGATAGCCACCGAGGATACCGTTCTTCAGAGAAGCCTCGAAGCCCTTCTGGATAGCGGGGATGAACTCCTTGGGGATGTTACCACCCTTCACCTCGTTGATGAACTGCAGAGGTCCGTTCTCCTTGATATCGTAATCCTCATCAACAGGACCAACATTAACGATAATATCGGCGAACTTACCACGACCACCCGACTGCTTCTTGTAAACCTCGCGGTAACCCATAACAGTCTTGGTGATGGCTTCCTTATAGTTAACCTGGGGCTTACCCTGGTTACACTCTACCTTGAACTCGCGCTTCAGACGGTCGATAATGATATCGAGGTGAAGCTCACCCATACCTGAGATAATGGTCTGACCACTCTGCTCGTCGGTACGTACGGTGAAGGTAGGATCCTCCTCGGCCAGCTTGGCAAGACCGTTGTCGAGCTTTGCAACGTCGGCCTGGCTCTTAGGCTCAACTGCGATAGAGATCACAGTGTCGGGGAAGGTCATTGACTCGAGCACGATAGGTGCATTCTCATCGCAGAGAGTATCACCAGTGCGGATATCCTTGAAACCTACACCTGCGCCGATATCACCAGCATCGATAGACTCCATAGGAATTTCCTTGTTAGAGTTCATCTGGAACAGACGGCTGATGCGCTCCTTCTTACCTGAACGGGGGTTGTATACATAGCTACCGGCAGTGATCTTACCAGAGTAAACACGGAAGAACACCAGACGGCCCATATATGGATCGGTAGCGATCTTGAAGGCGAGAGCTGATGTAGGAGCAGCCTCAGAGGGCTCACGATCTTCCTCTTCCTCGGTGTTGGGGTTGGTACCCTTGATCACCTCCACGTCAACAGGGGCGGGAAGGAAGGCACAAACATAGTCGAGCAGAGGCTGAACACCCTTGTTCTTATAAGAAGAACCAAGCAGCATAGGAGTGCACTGCATTGAGATGGTTCCCTTACGGATGGCAGCGATAATCTCGTCCTCGGTGATTGAGTCGGGATCGTCGAAGTACTTCTCCATCAGGGCCTCGTCGTACTCAGCAGCAGCCTCGAGCAGCTTGTTACGCCACTCATCGCACTCTGCCTGAAGGTCGGCGGGGATGTCCTCGACGTCGTACTCGGCACCCATGGTCTCATCGTGCCACAGGATGGCCTTCATCTTGATGAGGTCAACCAGACCCTTGAAGTTCTCCTCAGCGCCGATGGGCACCTGGATTACAACGGGGTTAGCACCCAGGATGTCCTTCATCTGCTGAACAGTCTCGAAGAAGTCAGCACCTGAACGGTCCATCTTGTTTACATAACCGATACGGGGCACATTGTACTTATCGGCCTGGCGCCATACAGTCTCAGACTGAGGCTGAACACCGTCGGCAGCAGAGTAAGTAGCTACGGCTCCGTCGAGCACACGCAGTGAACGCTCCACCTCAGCGGTGAAGTCTACGTGTCCCGGAGTATCAATCAGGTTGATCTTGAAAGTCTTGTTGTTCCACGTCCAGTTACAGGTGGTAGCAGCGGATGTGATAGTGATACCGCGCTCCTGCTCCTGAGCCATCCAGTCCATCGTGGCAGCGCCATCGTGTACCTCACCAATCTTATGAGTCTTACCTGTGTAGAACAGAATACGCTCAGAAGTAGTGGTCTTACCGGCATCGATGTGGGCCATAATACCGATGTTTCTCGTCAAATGTAAATCGCGATTTGCCATTGTCTTGTTTATCCTTTAACGTCTTTACCTTAATATAATACCTTATCTTAGAAACGGAAGTGAGCAAATGCGCGGTTAGCCTCAGCCATACGGTGCATATCCTCCTTACGCTTGAAGGCACCACCCTGGTTGTTGTAGGCATCCATAATCTCAGAAGCCAGCTTATCGGCCATTGACTTGCCGCTACGCTTGCGAGCGAAAGAGATCATATTCTTCATGGAAATACTCTCCTTACGGTCGGGACGGATCTCCGTAGGAACCTGAAAAGTAGCACCACCGATACGGCGGCTCTTCACCTCCACCTGAGGGGTGATGTTGTCGAGGGCCTGCTTCCAGATCTCCAGGGCAGACTTCTCCTCGCTCTGCATCTTTGCCTTCACTGTCTCCAGTGCATTGTAGAAAATCTCATACGACTTGGTCTTCTTACCATCGTACATGAGGTGATTCACGAACTTTGAGACCTTCTGGTCGTTGAACACGGGATCCGGCAGGATCACACGCTTCTTGGGTTTTGCTTTTCTCATTGTTTGTTTGAATGATTAAATTCTGCTTGGGGGCTGTTCTTACTTGTTCTTCAACACTCTCACATGAGTATTTACTCAACCTTATAACATTTACCGAATCTTTATCGGTGCTCCAGCAAAACGGATTAAATAAATTTTCTTGTTTGGCTCGACTGACCTTCTCCGGTCATTTTACTTCTTAGCCTTAGGACGCTTTGCTCCGTACTTAGAACGACGCTGTGTGCGGTTTGCTACACCGGCGGTATCAAGTGTACCACGAACGATGTGATAACGTACACCGGGCAGGTCCTTTACACGACCACCGCGAACAAGCACGATTGAGTGCTCCTGCAGGTTGTGTCCCTCTCCAGGGATGTAAGAGTTAACTTCCTTCTGATTTGTCAGACGAACACGGGCTACCTTACGCATAGCCGAATTAGGCTTCTTCGGGGTTGTTGTGTAGACACGTACACAGACGCCACGACGCTGAGGACAATTGTCCAGCGCGGGTGACTTTGACTTGTCAACAATCACCTTTCTGCCCTTTCTTACCAATTGTGAAATTGTAGGCATAATACTTTAATTTAAATTTAATATATATGTTATTTTGTTTATATTCAGCACTTTACGCAGCCAATCCACCTTCACAAAGGCGTTTCGGGCTGCAAAGGTACAACTATTTTCCGAATCCACCTAATATATAATAAAGAAAAAGCGTTATATCCGTTTCGATTTAACAAGATATAACACTTTTTGCAATAATTAATCATTTTTTACTCTCAAGCCTCTCCTTTTGGGAGGTCAAATGGTGCAATCGTACGTGATTCTTGATTGGGAATACGGATAGGGCCGAACTCTTTTTCGTATCGCAAGATATTTTCCTGAAGGGCACCCAGCAAGCGCTTTGCATGTTCAGGCGCCAGCACGATCCTACTGCATACCCTGGCCTTGGGAACACCCGGCAGCACGCGTGCGAAGTCAACGACAAAGTCACTTGAGCCATGTGTAATAATGGCAAAATTGGCCTACTC
>R26__coassemble_1998_pt1 | contig 9584 bp, 8 predicted proteins | sample R26__metabat2_high_PE_018 | metagenome-assembled genome bin R26
TATAATATGTATATTACTAACTTTTAAAACGCCGCAAAATTATTCATTTTTAACCAAACCGCCAAAGAAAAACCTAAAAAAATGCATATTCATTTTAAAACTCTTGCAAGTTTTTGCATTTATACACTTAATTTGCAAATAAATATGCAAAAAGGAGGACTTTCCCTTGCTCTTCTTTATTAGTTTAGAAGTTTAGAAATTTAGGATTTAAGGTATATAGAAATAAAAATTAATTATAATTTTTTCTTTTTCTTATAAAAACCTAAACATCTGAACTTCTAAACTTCTAAGCTTTCCCGATGGATCCCCTTAAGGAACTACGGAGCAAACCTTCACTTTCCTTCGAGTAAACCTGGACTTTCCTCCGAGTAAAGTCCTGAATTCTCTCGAGAATTTAGAGGTTTCCTCCGAGTAAAGTCCAGGCTTATTCCGACTTAAGTCAGGGTTTACACGGAAGTCTCTTAAACTCAGCCCATTGCGTAGCGAAAACCTGAATTGTTAATCTTCTATAACTTTAGCATCTTACTTTTTACTTTTTGCATTTAAATAGGTCTAAAAGCATAGTAATATTAAAGATACAATCAACTATTTAATTAATTCAACAACTTATGAAAAAAACTATTCTTTCGTTGATGGCTCTCATGAGCCTTACAGCAGTAGCTCAGAACCCCACGGTTCCTTCTGTTACAGAGAATGTGGTTGAAGACTTCAAACCTGCTTCGACCAATCAAGACAACAAGCAGTATCCGATGATTAACTCTCAGCGCATGGTTCGTGCGCAGATCACAGCTCCTCAGGCCTCCTTCGTAGGACTCGATATCGCTGGTAAGATCTACGCCATGACCAAGGATGAGAATGGTGTATGGACTGGAACATCGGCTCCTCAGGACGAAGGTTTCCATTATTATCAGCTCAACATCGATGGCGCCTCAGTGCCTGATCCAGGTAGCAAGTATTACTATGGCGCAAGCCGTTGGGGCAGTGGAATCGATGTTCCTGCACAGGATGAGGATTTCTATACCGTTAAGAACGTGCCTCAGGGCTCTATCAATGAGGTGTATTACTACTCAAGCGTTACTGAGCAGATGCGTCATGGCTATATCTATCTGCCAGCAGAATATTATGCTAACCCCACGAAGAAGTTCCCTGTGCTCTATCTGCAGCATGGTATGGGCGAGAACGAGACGGGCTGGAGTGCTCAGGGTAAGACGGGTATCATCATGGATAACCTGATAGCCGAAGGCAAGGCCGTGCCTTTCATCATCTTTATGGATAATGGACTGAACGCTCGCAAGCCAGGTGAGCAGCCCATGGGCTTTGGAGGTCCTCGTCCTGGTGGCGCTCGTCCTCAGGGTGCTCCTCAGGGTGGCCCACGTCCTCAGGGTGGCCCTCAGGGTCAGCGTCCTCGCATGAGTGGAGCCGATTTTGCCAAGATGGCTCGCAGAATGGGTGGCGCCTTTGAGGAAGTTCTGATAAAGGACATCATTCCGATGGTGGAGAAAAACTATCGCGTGATTGCTGATGCTGATCATCGCGCTATGGCTGGACTCTCGATGGGTGGCATGCAGACTCATGGTATCACGTTGAACAACCCCACTACATTCGCATATGTGGGCATCTTCAGTGGTGGCACTATCGGACCTGATGAGTTGACGGATGTTCCTGATTTCAAGAAGACCAATAAGGTGCTCTTCATGAGTGCTGGTGGCAGGGAGACAGGTATGGCTGAGGGTGAGACCAGCGTAGGCAAAGTGGCTGAGGATATGAAGGCCATTGGTATCAATGCCCATAGCTACATCTCGCCTGAGACAGCCCATGAGTGGCAGACTTGGCGCAGAAGTCTTTATCAGTTTGCACAATTGCTTTTTAAGTAAATAAGTAATCCCTCGCCAATCGGCGAGGGATTTTTCTTTCGCTTACCCTGCAGAGCCTGTGCCCTCAGGATCGCGCTTCAGTTGTTCAATCATGTCGCTTATCTTATGAAGCTCGCGAGTGATGCGGATGTTCTGCGGACAATGGGGCTCGCATTGATGGCATCCGATGCAATGGTCTGGCTGGCGCTCGCGAGGCACCACTCGATCGAGTGATATCAGGTATTGGCGACGATGCTTGCGATACTCTCTGTCGCCAACGCCCATAGGCAGCGAGCCTTCGTTCTTACATTTATTATAATGTACGAAGATGGCTGGTATGTCAATGCCATAGGGGCAAGGCATGCAGTATTTACAGTCATTGCAGGGAATATTCTCAAGGCCTACTATCTTCTGGGCTATCTCCTTGTCGAGATAGCGCATCTCATCCTCCGTCAGAGGAACAAGTGGGCAGTAGGAGAGGAGGTTATCCTTCAGATGCTCCATATAGGTCATTCCGCTGAGTACGCATAGCACACCCTCTGGGGTTCCTGCATAGCGGAAAGCCCATGAGGCCACACTTCGCTCTGGGGCATGACTCTTCAACTCGCTTGCCAGATACTGGGGTAGATTGGCTAATCGTCCACCCAACAGAGGCTCCATAATCACAGCAGGAATGCCACGCTTCTGGAGTTCAGCATAAAGGTAGCTGGCATCCACGTTGTTGTTACTGATTTCGTTGGCAAAGTCCCAATCGAGGTAGTTGAGCTCAATCTGCACAAAGTCCCAATGATACTTGTCGTGGAGGGCTATTACCTCATCGAACACCTCCTGCTTGCCATGGAAAGAGAATCCCAGATTGCGAATGCGGCCAGCCTCGCGCTCCTTCAGCAGATAGTCCATCATGCCATTATCCACATATCGTCCATTGAATTCTTCCATGCTTCCGCCAATGGCGTGGAGCAGGTAGTAGTCGAGGTAATCAACCTGTAACTCCTTCAGCGAGTTGTGGTACATCTCCTTGGCCTTATCGAATGCCCAGTAGTCGCGATTAAAGTTGGAGAGCTTCGTGGCTACAAAGTATTCGCTACGCTTGTGGCGATGGAGGGCGATACCTGTACAACGCTCTGATTTACCTTGGCAATAAACAGGCGATGTATCGAAATAGTTCATGCCATGTTCTATGGCATAGTCTATCTGGCGATTGATCATGTCCTGATCGAACTCATTACCATTATCCACCTTCGATGGCAAGCGCATCATGCCATAGCCAAGGATTGACACTTTCTCCTTTGTTTTGGGGTTCTCGCGATAGGTCATCTTGCCCACGGGGGGCTCTACTTGGTTCTTATATTCTTCTGCGGCCTGACTACCAGCCTTATTGCCACCCTTGCAACCAGCCAAGGTGGCAGCTGTAGCTACACTTCCAGCCCCAAAGAGCTTCAGGAACGATCGGCGCGATATATTCTTCTTTTCCATATTGAATCCTCCTTAAATATTCTTATGTACTTCGTGGCCCTCAACGTAAATGGCTGAGAAAGGCCTTGACGGACAAACATACTCACAGGCTCCACAGCCTATGCAGGCAGCCTCGTTGATGGCAGGAACCATGGGTGATTCATCATCGTTCTCATCGAGCTGAACCATCTCGATAGCTCCAGAAGGACAATGGCGTGCGCAATTTCCACACTCCACTTCATCAGTAAGAACCACACAATTCTTCTTAATCCATACAGCATGGCCTATCTGAATCGAGGTCTTCTCATCCTGATCGATCTCCTTGATAGCCCCTGCAGGACACACCTCAGAACAGCGTGTACACTCTGGGCGACAATAGCCATGCTCGTATGACATCGTAGGTTGCATCAGGTGCATCAAGTCTGAAGACGGACGAAGCACCTGATTGGGGCATTCTGATACACAGAGTTGACATCCTGTACAACGCGTAGCGAGATTTTGGAATGAAAGTGAGCCTGGAGGCGTCAATGGAGTCTGACGTTCAGGAGCCACCTTATCCTCGATATCAGCCAATCCGCCATCCATCAGTTTCTCCTTCTTCTGAGCCAAAGCAGCTGTAGACACGAGGGTTGAAGCCAAAAGGAATGAGCGTTTGGAGGCATCGACTGAATCTGCGACCTTTCCTTTTGGCAATGGATTTCCTGCCTTATACTTCAATGCCCCAAACTTACAACTATCGATGCAATTACCACAAACCACGCAACGGCTGTAGTCTACGCTATGAGTCTTGTAGTCGATACATGCTGCCTTACAATTCTTCGAGCAAAGCGAACAGTTCTTGCACTTATCCTCATCGAAATGAATCTTCAGCCAAGAGAAACGTGCGAAGAAAGAGAGGATAGTACCCACAGGGCAGATGGTGTTACAATAAGTTCGTCCGCCTCGCCAAGCCAAAACGAAAAGTACCACCAATGTTACTGCTGCAATGATGAATACAGGCAAGGAGCGCATCCAGGTATCCACACTGTAGAAAGCATAGCTCTCATAATGCTCAGCCACAGTAGCCAGGAGGTTGTTGCCCATCTTCCATATAGGCTGGAAGATCATTGTGGCAATGCGTCCATAGCTGCTATATGGTGCTAATAGCTGGAACAAAGAACCTATACCAGCTACACCAGCAATGACAAATACCGCCAGAATGAGATAGCGCAACCAACGCACCTCCTTGGAATAGGAGTACTTATTCTTCTTCCTATGGAAACGTGCCAGGATATCCTGGAACACGCCCAATGGACAGATAATGGAACAATAGATACGTCCGAAGACGAGCGTCAGGATGATAAGTGCTACCACGACTACCACATTGAGCGCCATTACTGCTGGAAGGAACTGAATCTTGGCCATCCACGAAAGCCAATGATGAAGCGTCCCTGTGAAGTCGAGGAACAATAGGGTGATCAGTACAAAGAACACCGCTGCAAGGATTGTTCTGATTTTACGTAACATAAGTCTATAAAGTATTTGTTATTCAGTTATTCTAACTATTACAATGCTGAGTTCATAAAGCAACCATATAGGCAGGGCAACCACAAGAAGCGTGAAAGCATCGGTGGTTGGGGTAATGATGGCAGCAACAACCAGTATCGCCACAATGGCATGTCGTCGCATCGATTGCATCATCTGGGCATTTACCAATCCCATCCGTCCCAAAATCCAGCTAACAACTGGCAACTCGAAGATAATGCCCATTACAAGACTCATCATCAGCAGTGTATCCATATACGACTGAAGGGTCAGCATGTTCGCCACATCAGGACTTACCTGATAAGTGCCCAGGAACTTCACAGTCAGAGGGAAAATCAAGAAGTAATTAATGGCTGTGCCCAGAATGAACATCACGTATCCACTCCCACAGAGCAAGGTGGCATAACGCTTTTCATTGTCATAGAGCGCTGGTGAGACAAAACGGAAGAGCATATATATAATATAAGGTGAAGCCACGAGCACTCCAGCATACATCGCTGTCTTCATGTGAATCATAAACTGCTCAGTCAAGCCCGTATTCATCAAATGAACACTGAATGGCTCAACGCCCATCAGTCTATAGGTAATGAAATCGCTCGAGCGGGGAGCAAGTACAATGGCAAATAATTCATCCTTCAGACAGAATGCCACCACAGCTGCCAACCCAGTAACGACGAGGACCCTGATGATAACTGAGCGCAACTCGTCGAGATGATCCCAGAACGTCATGGTCGGGGTATCACTCATCCTTCTTTTCTTCCTTTATGTCTTCCTTTTTATCTTCCTTGAGATCTGTCACCTCGTTCATTCCGTCCTTGAAGCTCTTAACACCTTTTCCAAGGCCTTTCATGAGTTCAGGAATTTTCTTGCCGCCATAAAACAGCAGTACGATAAGTGCGATAATGAGAATCTCTTGCATGCCTAATCCAAACATATTCGCGAAGTTTAAAGTTTATTCTGCAAATATACGAAGTTTTCTCCGTAAATCAAGCATTCGCTATGATTTATTAACAAATCAGTACGCAACATAAGGCAACAGGCGGGCAATAGCTGCTGGCGGGAAGTCTTTTAAGAGTCGGAGTTCGTTGAGTGACTTTAAAGGTCCGTGCAATCTGCGATAGTCTGTAATGTCCTTTGCCTGATAATAATTGATATAAGGATGGCGTTTCAGTTCGTTGAGGGAGAGTTGATTCACATTCAACTTTCTCACTTGAGGTTGATTGATGACGAGATAGCGCTTGGCCTCCTGCGGGAAATCCTCGATTTCATCGAGCTGATCGGTACTGACATAACCCCCAAGACGTTCACCATATTGTACAATCTTACGAGCAAAATAAGGACCAATTCCTGGCACTGTCTTCAGTATCGTCGTATCAGCAGTATTCAGGATGACATGCTCCGATTCACTAATCTTTACGGGATAGTGGGAATCACGATGGTTGACAGCCTGATTCACGGAATCACGTACCTGATGATATGAATGCTTTTCCTTTCCAAGTAATGTAGATGCTGGTAGGTAATCGTCAGAGATACGGATGTATGGCTGAAGCTCGCGATACTGTTTGACGGTCAGGCCATACAGGCGAGCAAAGTCCTCAGGCTTACGGTAGATGCCCCCTGAAGCTCTGTATTTATAAATGTTACGCACTTGCCAAGGCTGTAAGCCAAGTCGCAATAATTGAGTACTATCGGCTGTATTAGGATCGAAATAAAAGCGTTCCACCTTCTTTGGAGCAACGTAATAGCTGACGTTCCTAGATGTTGTAGGATGATGTTGGGAATCCTTGGGGCTTCCTTGGGCCTCCTCTTGCTCTCCACCCGTCAGAAAAATGACACCAAACCCCACTACTATCGCAATAAGCAATGTCAGAACAGTCTTACGATCTGACTTCTGCAAATAGAAAAATTCGCGGATCATAGTACTCCGAACTGATGTAAGAAAATCAAGGCGATACACAGCGGGACGATGTATCAGACAGAGAAATACCAAGCCTTAAAGAACGTTGCACGGAGTGTTCCGTTATTGGTGAATTCATCCTGTACCAATTGACGACTGGCAAACCATCCCATCAGGATGCTTGTCAGGAATGCTCCAGCTGGTAACATCAACTGAGCCGTCAGGAAGTCGCAAAAATCAAGCAACGACATTCCAAAAAGTTGCAGATTACTATAGGCGCCTACGGACAATGAGCAGAAGATGGCTATCAGTGAACAAACCAACGTCAGGATCCAAGCTGCTTTCTGTCGTGGTAGACTCAACTCCTCATGGAAGAAAGCTGTACCTATCTCGTGCATGGAGATAGTTGAGGTAAGGGCTGCAAATACCAGAAGGGCATAAAACAGAATGGATATAACGTAACCCACTAATGGCATGGCGGCAAACGCTTCGCGGAAAACATTGGGCAAGGTAATGAAAATCAACGATGGTCCACTGTCGGGCTGGACACCTACGGAGAAGGCTGCAGGGAATATCATCAGTCCTGCAAGTATGGCGATGGCAGAATCAAGCAAGGCAATCTGAGTAGCAGAGCGTAGTAGGTTCGTATCGCGCTTGAAGTAGGAGGCATAGGTGCACAGACATGCAGTTCCAAGACTCAATGAGAAGAAAGCTTGGCCTAGGGCCTCAAGAAATACGTCGCGGCTGACTTTCGAGAAATCAGGTTTCAACAGGAATTCAATACCTGCCGATGCATTGGGGAGTAGACACGAGGCATCAACCAGAATCAGTAATAGTACCAATAGTAATGGCATCAGCAACTTAGAAGCCCGCTCAATACCTTTCTCCACACCTTGAGCCACCACCAAATGGGTAATCAGCACAAATCCAATAGCCCAAAGACATGGTTTAATAGGGTCAGAAGAAAAAGTCCTGAAATATGCTATGACGTATGAAGGATCGCCATTTAGTTGTCCTGCTATCGAGGCAAACAGATATTGCAGACACCAACCTGCGACAACAGCATAGAAGCCAAGGATGATGGTAGAGGTCAAGATGCCCAGATAACCAATGAATCGCCATTTCCTACCACCTATTTGGCTGTAGGCACGGGCGGCATTGGTTTGGGCATGACGCCCCACGATAAACTCATTGACCATTCCGGGAATTCCCAACAACAACACACAGGCAAAATAAACAAGGATAAAGGCTGCACCACCATTCTGTCCCGTCATAAACGGGAAACGCCAGATGTTGCCCAAACCTACTGCTGAACCTGCCGTTGCTAAGATAATGGCCAGACGGCTACCAAATGTACCACGCTTATCCATTTACAGTAATCCGAATTGGTGAAGGAATATAAAGAGAATAAACACGGGACAAACATACTTAACCAAGAAGATGTAGAAGTGGAAAAGTGTGCCGTTACGCAGTGTTCCCATGTTTGTGAACTCGTCGTGCACAATCTTATGGGGAACAAACCATCCGATAAAGATGCAGGTCAGGAATCCAACTATCGGTAGGAAAAGCTGTCCTGTTACAAAATCAAAGGTATCGAAGATGGTCATACCCCACACGCGAATATGGCTCCATGCTCCCAAAGAAAGAGAACAAACCGTTCCTATGATGATACAACCTATCGTTACCCCCATAGCCGCACGTTTACGTGTAGTACCCATCTCTTCTTGAAGAAAGGCTGTGCTCACCTCATGTAGAGACATTAGTGAAGTAAGGGCTGCCATCGATAGCAGAATATAGAACAGCACAGAGATGGCATATCCAATCACTTCATTGCCAAAGGCATGCTGAAACACATTCGGTAACGTGATAAAGATTAGCGACGGACCGCTATCGGGATTTACTCCCACAGAGAAGGCTGCAGGGAAAATAACCAGTCCAGCCAATAATGCTACAAAGAAGTCGATGACACCAATTTGCATGGCTGAGTTGGCTAGATTTGTTTGCTTGGAAAAGTAACTGGCATAAGTACAGATACATCCCATGGCAATGCTCATCGAATAGAACGACTGTCCAAGCGCCCCTAAGAAAACGTCGCTGGTAAACTTCGACATATCTGGCTTAAACAGAAACTCTATACCTTTCTCCGCTTCAGGAAGCATGCACGATGCCACCACAATGACCAGTAATAATATAAATAAGGTGGGCATCATCAGTTTTGATGCCTTCTCAATTCCATCGCGTACACCATTTTCGATAATCAGATAGGTAGCCAAGAGAATGATAAATGTCCAGAAAACGGGTTTGACAGGATCCTGAGAGAAAGTGGCGAAATATGTCTTGATATATTCAGGATCACCTTGTAGCTGTCCTGTTAGCGAAGCCCATAAATATTCCAGACACCAGCCTGAAACTACTGCATAATAGCCGGAAATAAGGAATCCTGTCAGCACACCCATATAGCCTATCAGCGACCACATCGTTCCTCCAGATATCTTACGGAACGCCCTTGCGGTATTGGCCTGACCATGACGACCAATGATAAACTCGCTGATCATACAGGGGATGCCGAGTAAAAGTACACACAAAACATAAATCAAGATAAACACCGCGCCGCCATTTTGGCCTGTCATATAAGGGAAACGCCAGATATTGCCTAACCCTACAGCAGAACCTGCGGTTGCTAAAATAACACCAAGTTTACTACCAAAATTAACTCTTTCTATTTTTGCCATATGCACTTTTCTCGTCTTTCGCTTGCAAAAGTATAAATTATTTCTTAATTTTGCACCGAAATTGCAAGTAAATATGAACTGTAATAAGAAAATAGAATATAGTTAACGTTATTTAGCAATTGA
>R26__coassemble_2053_pt1 | contig 9420 bp, 10 predicted proteins | sample R26__metabat2_high_PE_018 | metagenome-assembled genome bin R26
GCCATATCCAGATGCCGCCAACGAAGAACCACAGCACATTCATGAAGATGCTCAGGCAGCTTGGTTGCGACTCCCGCCATTTCACTTTCGTGCCGAACGGCCAGATGGCCAGCATACCCAGCTTCAGGCTCTGCAAGCCGAAAGGTATGCCGATGATGGTTATCATCAGTATCAGTCCTGCGATGAAATACTCCAAGGCTATGTGCAAGCCTCCGAATATGACCCAGATGATGTTTCCTAACGTCTTCATTGATCTGTTTTAGATGACAACAGCTGTTCCGCTGGTGGCTACCATGAGCATTGAGCCATTGGCTCCGACGGTCTCATAGTCGATGTCGATGCCTACGATAGCGTTGGCTCCCATAGCCTGAGCACGCTGCATCATCTCCTGCATGGAAGTGTCCTTGGCTTCGGAAAGCACTTTCTCGTAAGCGCCAGCTCGACCGCCTACGATGTCGCGGATGCCAGCAAACAAGTCCTTAAACATGTTGGCACCAATAATGGTTTCACCTGTCACAATACCCTTATATTCGCGGATGGTGTGACCTTCAATCTGTGGGGTTGTTGATAGTATCATAATCGTTATCTTTTAAAAGTTTCTATCTGTTAGACGTATATTGATAGGAAAAAGTTGCACTCAGATTTCAATAGTTTCTCCTTCCCTGTTGATTTCCCAGAAAGTGATGTCCTTTTCGTCAGTAAATTCCTTCATGCGCCATGAAGATTCGAAGCCTGTAGTGAAGTGCATAGGAACGAACAGTCCGACCTTGAACCGCTCGATGAATTGCCGGCCACCAAGGGTATAGCCGTTGCCGACACGTCCATCTATGGGAAACATCACCACATCGAAACTGTCGGCAACCTTGCGGATGTCCTTCAGCTCGCCAAGGAATTGCTTCTCGTGAGCTATCGAGTTAAACACCTCCTCCATCTCAAAACTGTATCGCTCCTGATCAGGATTGTCGTCTGACAGTAACTTTGCATACCAGTTGTTCAGGTCGCCCGCATGGAAGATACGTTTACCCTCAGTCTCAACAATCCACGATACGCCGCTGTCCGTGCTGCCTAATGCCCATACGGATATCGTATCGTCAGACCATGTGCCTCCCTTGGCCAACCACGCGTCAGCATCTTCTTTGCTGGCTCTCCTATGTTTGTAGATGTCCTTGGAGAGAATGTAGGTGATACCCTCGCGCTGCTTCTTCCACTCAAAGATTTCCTTCGTAAAATGGTCTTCGTGGAAGTGGCTGGAGAAGACATACATGGGTTTCTCGCTCCGCAGCACGCCATCCATTACACCACTGGGATCCATCCAGTAGTCGAATACCAGAATGGACTGCTCTGTTTCGAGCGCAAAGCCGCTATGGAAGATGTAGGCCAGCGTCATTTTTCCTTTCCCTTACTTCAAAACAATAATGTCACTCCAGCGAGTCTTATTCAAGTAATGACGAAACCATATCTCCATGCCGTTTTTCGTCGTTCTTTACGCTTTCCACCTCTGGAAAATCAGCAAGCAGATGCTCATAGCCAACGGCAGCATCGTATTCACCTTTTGCTATCAGCATATATAGACGCTTCTTTCCCAATAGCCGATAAAGGAACGGCATGATGATTGCCATCGTCTTCTTGGGCTTCAATGCCTCTTTGGTGTAGGCATGGAAGACACTGGCATGTCGCCCTTCTTCCTTTGCAAGCTTGAATTGTTCTTGTGTCATTGTTATGCGATGCCTAAAAGTTCTATTTCAAAAATCAGTGTTGAGCCACCGGGGATGCCTGGCTGAGAGAACTTGCCATAACCCATCTCCGCAGGTATATACAACTCCCATTTGTCGCCGATATGCATCTGCTGCATGGCAATAATCCAACCTTCAATGAGGTCACAGAGTCTGCAAGCCAAAGGAACACCGCCACGGCTGCTGTCGAATAGTTTGCCATCAATGGTCTTTCCTGTGTAGTGGGCAGTGATAATACTCCTGACAGAAGGTTGAGGACTTAACTGATTACCCTCTGCCAACGCCTTATAGTATATTCCCTTCGGAAGAGCCTTGACTCCTTCTTCCTTGGCTTTCGCCTCCAACCAATCCTTGTTGGCCTGTGCATATTCTCTTTTATTCATTGTCTATTTATTTTAGAGTCCAACCATTATCGCCATGACATATCATCTCTCTGATCATACCGCCATCGATGCAGATGTTCTAACCGTACTTATATTCCAAGAATCTCAGGCTGGCCTCCACTGCGGAGCACCAGCCCTTACTATTTGCAAAAAGCCATTCCGCTTCTTAATGGTCTGATTCTGTTATTCTGACGATGTTCAGCGAATAGGCAGGAACGTCGAGCAGCACACTGCCGTCCTCAGGCGAGAGTTGTTGCTCTATAGGATGAATCGTAGTGGGTGCATCGAGGGTGTTCTCTTCCATACCATTGTTGGCAGCTAGCCGTACTACCTTGGCCTCACCCGGAGCAAAGTTCTTCAGGTTCAGCCGTGCGGTGGTAGCAGAATCACCGTTGTTGACCACCTTCACGATAAGCTCGCCGGTGGTGTCGTCGATGGTAGCCGATGAGTAGATGCCTTTCGTTTGGTCGCGTTTAAGCACGGTGTCAAACATCAGTTCGTTGTCCAACCAAACTTTCACACCGTCGCCAGCCACCTGCAGGGTCACGTCGTACCAACGGCCCGCTTCAATACGTCCGCGCTTACTGTCGGCCAGCAGCTTTCCGCCATTACTAATCTGTTCGATAGCATGCTGTGAGTTAGTCCATCCGCCGAAGTTCACCCAACAGTAGTTCTTTTCATCCACATAGTTGAAGATGATGATAAAGCCCTCGGCGCCCTCGTCTTTACGGGCACGGAACTTACAACTGTAGTGGTCGCCGTCGATGATATCCTTCTCTATGCAGAGCGTAGCATCCTTATGGCCAGTCTGGCGCACGCTGTTGCCTTCCTTCTGCCAGTCGCCATAGACGTAATCCACATCCTTATCGGTCTCAAACGTGGCACGTGTGTTCCATGTTCCGAATCCCACACGGCTCTGCTTCGGTGTCAGGGGCTTGCAAACCTTGCCTTTATAAGGGTCGGTCTGTTCCACCTTCACCACCTGAGTGCCAAGATGCTGCGGCATGAGCTGCTGCACGTAGTAACTGGGGGTGCCCATAACCCGACTGCTGCTGAACCGTATCATGTCGGGACGCCAGCGGGCATCGTTCTCATTGACGAAGATGGGGGCATACGAAGCCAGCTCCACCACGTCGGAGTTGTTCTCCATACCCATCATGTAGATAGCCTCGCCCAAAGCGGCATTCATGTTGCCCAGCGTGCCGTAGCCGTTGGTCACGGCATATTCGCCTACATAGACTTTCGGCCCTTGGCGGTCGTAGCTGTCGTACTTGCGGAAGGCAGCGGCAAACCAGTCGGGCGAGCGGTAGTAGTGCTCATCAAGCAGGTCTACGGGCAGGGGGCTGTTCCATTTGGGGGTGTCATCGCCCCAGGCCACCACGTTGCCGATGATTTTCATCTCGGGGTACTTGGCACGGATGGCTTGATAGAACTGCTCATAGCGCTCGTAATAGTGGTCGCTCTGCTGCCGGGGGTCGGGCTGGTTGTTCTCATTGCCCACCTCCAAATACTCCAGTCCGAAGGGCTCAGGGTGACCGTTTTTGGCACGCATAGCACCATATTTCGATGTGACGGGTCCGTTAGCATATTCGATGGCGTTCATACACTCCTCTATCCACGGCTGGATGCTGTCGTAGGGAGTCTGGCCACCATGCCATATCCCCACGTTAACGACATAGAGCGGCTTGGCCCCCAGATCCTCGGCCAGCTGCAGGTATTCATGATAGCCCAGTCCGTCGGTGGTACGATAGCCCCAGTTCACGTTCCAGTGGCCCTCACGCTCCTCAATCGGTCCGATGGTGCGATCCCAGCGAAATGCATTGTCGGGACTCTCCTGCCCCTCCACGAAGCACCCTCCGGGGAAGCGCATGAACTTGGGATGCATCTGCCACAGCATGTTAGCCAGGTCGGGGCGCATGCCGTTCTCCCGATTCCTGAACGTGGGCGGGAAAAGGCTCACCATGTCTATCTGCACCCGCCCTTCACCATCGAATACCAGTGCAAACTGCGCCTGCGGGTCGTTGTCGTTGGCAGTGAGCGTTGCCTCGTACTTCGTCCAGCCCTTAGCCTTGATGACAGGAAATCCGCCGACCGTCGTCTCGGCATAGATTTGAGAGCCGTCCTGCGAGCAGAGCATGGCTTTTACGGAGCCCTGATAATTCAGAGTCTTGGCCCAGAACGACAGCCGATAGCAGCGCCCCTGTACAGCGTTGATGCCCCAGAAACCCTCGTTCACCAGACAGACGGGTTTTGCCGCCGATGCCTTGATGTCGAGTTCGAGGGCATTATGCTGCACACTGTTCAGCAGCGGTGTCTTTTTCGAAGGCTGTATGAGCCTTGCCGTAAGCTGCGACGGGGCTGCTGCATACGTCGTCCACCCCTGCATGTCGGCAGGCGCACCATAACGAGGGCCGTCCTCAAACGAACGGTTACGAATCAGTTCGGCATAGATACCACCATCGGCCGCATGGTTGATGTCTTCATAGAAGATACCATAAAGCATGGGGCTCACCTTCGGCCCTCGCTGCTGGGCATTGATGTCGATAAAGACTTGTGCCTGGACTATTGCCGTAGCCACAGCAAATCCAGCCACGAAAAGAAAACTTTTGCAGTTCATATCATCGATTGTTTAATTCTTGTTTTATTAATCCGCCACAAAATTACGTAAATAATTCGACATCCCCAACAGATTATCAGTTTTTTTTATGATGGCATATTCAAAGACTTGATCGACACTACGCCATTTAAAAGTCACCTTCGTGTGGCTTTAATTTTTCAAATGACACATGTGACACAATATTTTGATATTCTATCGCGTACCGTCTCAATTGTTTCCACCAATGTCGTACCCTAAGAGCACCATTTTTGCCACGGGGTAGAAAAACGGTACAAAAATAACTAAAATAACTTGGAACAACAAAAAGCAATTTGGAAGTGTTAAAACGCAAAAACCCCTCGAAATGAGGGGTTTGAGTAATAGCTTATCTAAATTATTCTAAGTTGTTTATAGTCAATTATTTTCCCACGCAACATTTATATAATCTTCACTGACAGCACTTTAAGTATTTGAACGGTATAAGTAAGATTTTTGCAAGTACAGTGCAAGCCGAATGCAATGTCAAAACAGGTTTTGAACATTGCTGAGGCGCAGCCTGTACTCGGCATAGCCAAGTACTCAAAGCCCGTCCAAAAAGCGCTTATGTGTAATTCCAGTCTTTCAAAAGTCTGCGAAAGTGTCCACTTGACCTCTCGTTTGCAAAGGTAGGCAAATTCCTGCAAACGGAGGTCATTTTCATGTCTAAAAATCATTAAATCTGCATTTTTCTCCATAAAAGTTTGGAAGTTTGTCTAAAAATGTCTATTTTTGCAATCTGAAACATACATTATTGATATGTTATATGGTATTTTGATATGTAAATTATCAGATTAGTATAGTTATATATGGAAGATTATTCAGAATATTCAGCACCAGAGTTAGTAAGGATGCTTGGCAGTCGATTTAAGGACTACCGACTAAGGGCTAACATGACTCAAAAAGAGGTAGCAGAGATGGCTGGGCTATCTGTGCTGACTGTCTATAGGTTTGAGAATGGCTCTGTTACGAACATTGCTCTCAGTTCATTCTTGCTGCTGTTGAAAGCCGTCGGTTGTATCAACGACCTCAGCGAACTGATGCCAGAACAGCCAGAGTCACCTTATTTATATAAAGAGAGTAAGAAAATTCAACGAGTAAGACATAAGCGATCATGAGAGAGGTTTTGAATGTATTCCTATGGGGGCAAGAGATAGGACGTTTGGCGTGGCACGATGCTCGAAAAACGTCATTCTTCATGTATAATCCAGAGTTTCTGAAAGGGACTTTGGATGTGGCTCCATTGGCTGCATCCATTCATAATCCGCTCAGTACCCGTGCCATCTTTGGTGAGGCAGAACGTATCTATCAGAAACTTCCATCGTTCATAGCCGATTCTTTACCAGATGCTTGGGGTAATCAACTGTTTGAGCAATGGCGAAGGAATAGTAATCTAACAGAGAGAAGCGTGACTTCGCTTGAAAAGCTGGCATTCATAGGCAAACGTGGCATGGGTGCCTTGGAGTTTGTGCCTGAGACAGAGCGAGGTGCAATAACAGGCCAAATAGACATCAAGGCATTGGCAGACTTGGCTGAGAAGATTGCTATAGATCGAGAGAACGTAAGGATTCGGCCAGACGAGTCATTGACATTGCAGTCGTTGATTGCTGTAGGCACCTCAGCAGGTGGCCGTCAACCCAAAGGTATTATCGCTATCGACAGAGAAACGGGTGAGATTCGTAGCGGACAGATTGACGTGGAGCCAAACTTGGACTATTATATCCTGAAGTTTGGCGATAAAACCCGTTCGTCTGCAGAATTAGAGCAGACCTATTACGAAATGGCCACTGCTGCTGGCATTAACATGATGGAGTCCCGTTTGTTTGAAGTGGATGGAGTCAACCATTTCCTCACTAAGCGCTTCGACCGTAACGAAACAGGAAAGTTACATACTCAGACATTGGCAGCAATGGATCCTGAAGCCGATACTTACGAAAAGTTGTTTGCAGTGTGCCGTAAGTTGCATCTACCCGAAGTGGATTGCCAGGAACTCTATCGTCGTATGATATTCAATGTCCTCGCCAATAACACCGATGATCATCACAAGAATTTCACGTTTGTGATGAACTGTCAAGGTACATGGCGACTTTCGCCAGCCTACGATATGACCTACATTTTCGACACAGGCGGCTATTTGCCCAACAAAGAGCACTGCTTGATGATTGGAGGCAAGTTACAGAACATCACTCGCGACGATGCCATTCAGTTTGCCCGTGAAAACGGCATACGCAGACCTGATGCCATCATCCGTGATGTGGTTGCTTCTTTGAAGCAGTTCCGTACCATTGCCACGAAATATGGTGTGTCAGAGCAATGGACGGGTAGGGTGGAGACTACTATCATTAATCATTTGAAGTCATGGGGCGAGTGGCAGGAAGAAGTTAATGCGTCAGAATTGATCATCAACGGCCATATTGTTTCCAACATCCATATTGAACAGGCATACAAAGGCAACTTCCACCTCCTTGCAACTATTGATGGTAAAGAGCGCAAGTACGTCATTGGTAAGAACAAAGAAGAGTTCGCACTGATAGAAAAGACAGGCATAGCCAATCTCACAGACGAACAACTCAAATCTATGGTTGAGAAGTATTTCAACTTATAGGATATTTCTCAATGGGATTGGTATTTGTGAAAAATAGGCGTGTTTTGCCTTTTGCTGTGCTGAAAATGTGAAATAATGGTCAAAAATACAACTTTAAGGTTGGAATATTTGCGTATTTCAACATTTATTTGTATTTTTGCAACCATAAATGTAAAAAGAATGATAACAATAGAAGAAGTTCAGAAGTTTCTGAATCAGTTTCACGAGAAAATGAAAATCTTCGGTATCATCTATCGAGATGATCGTGGAAAGAACCAAAAGACGCTCGAAGAACTGGAGATAGTGCCATCATATAGAAGGGTGGTAATAGAAAACCTTGTCGTGGAGGATTATGTACAAGGTCCCGTAGTAGATGAGTTGAATAAGCTTGGAGAAATGTGGGGCTTTGGAAAAGATGTGAAAGGGCGTGAAGTATATATCAAAATAATGATTGGTGGGGTAGGATGTCAAACCATCTGTATCTCATTCCATATGGCAGAGCATCCATTGGTCTATCCATTTAAAACTGAGGAGGAGTAATTATGAAGAGTCCATTTACAGGTAAAGAGATGAAGCGGGTGTACGAGAAACGTACATGGAACTTCCGAGGTGAGCAGTATGAGTATAAGCATATTGCATGGCTGTGTGAGGATTCCGGCGAACAGTTTACTGATGATGAAAGCGATACGGCAGGATTTGTTCAGGTAACTAATCAGTACCGGGCGAAGTATGGTATTCCATACACTGATGAGATTATTGCTGTTCGTCAACGGTATGGAATCAGTGCCGCTAAGATGTCGCTGATCTTAGGTATTGGTATTAATCAATACCGTTTATATGAGCAAGGAGAAGTGCCTAACGTTTCCAATGGCAGGATGATACGCTCCATCATGAATCCGAAGGTGATGCTGGAGATGGTGGAAAGTTCCAAGAACGAATTGTCAGTATCTGAATACGAGAAGATTATTAGTAAGGTGCAAGCCATTATCGCAAGCAGTGAGACTTATAAAATGGAGCAGTACGAGACAAGAAGGATATTCACCACGCTTCGTGGAGCCGACAATGGATATGCACAACTTTCTTTGAGCAGGTTGAAGAATATCATGCTATATATTTTAAATAGGTGTGATGAAGTTTGGTGTACCAAGATGAACAAACTTTTGTTCTATACCGATTTCATGTCGTATAGAGAGCGTGGTATGGCAATGTCAGGTTTGTCATATCGTGCCATTGACTTTGGGCCAGTTCCTGAAAGATGGGATAGGGTATATAGCGAGTTTCCTGAGGTGAGGCAAGAACTTCGTCAGGTAGGTGACTTTGTTGGTAGTGTACTGATTGCTTCAGCGGAACCGGACTATGCTATGTTCACTGACGCGGAACTAAAGGTGCTTGATTCCATCTGCACTCATTTTAGTAAAATGTCATCTCGTGAAATATCTCGAATCAGCCATGATGAAGATGCCTGGCTAAATCATCATGAAAAACATGAGCATATACCATTTGATGATGCATATATGATTAAGGCAATTTGAAAAGACATAGAAATGAATAACTTGAACGAAATATATGTAGCCACAAAAGATAAAGAATACGTTTTGGCAAAGATAGAAGGTCTATGCCAAAAGTATAATAGCCGGAATGGGGTAAACTATGAGCAACAAAAAGCCTTATTCAGAAGCTATTGCCATGATACGGTTGAAGTCTTTCGTGAATGTTTTGAGACAACCATGTTAGGTATAACCCGTTGTATTAGTAAAGTAGAAAGGTTTCGAAAACTCGACAATATTGATATAGGTGCAGCGACACTGGTAATACTTAAGATGCTTGTAGATTTGAAAGAGCTAGTATCATCAATGATACCCATCAAAGACTTGCCTTCATGTAAGAATCTGATAGGATTATCTGCAGAAGATTTGATTGCCAAAGCCAAAGACTTAGTGAAAAATGATATCGTGAAAGTCGGTGCTGGAGCAATACTTCTTGGCTCTAAAATCAATGATGTCATAAAAATAGAAGATGTCAAAGATTACTATCACCTAAAATCCGCAACTATCATCCAATACACGATTAAGGGTAGATTTATGAGTC
>R26__coassemble_2207_pt1 | contig 8941 bp, 8 predicted proteins | sample R26__metabat2_high_PE_018 | metagenome-assembled genome bin R26
TATCTCTGGGTACCCTGACCGCTCTGTTCGGTACTGTGCTCGGTATGATCGGATCATTCCAGGCTCTGTCTGCAGGTGGTGGTGCTGACTCTATGGCTCTGTCTGCCGGTATTTCTGAGGCCCTTGTGAACACAGCATCTGGTATCTTGACCTCTTGGGTTGCTACCGTTGTTTACAACTTCTTCTCAAACAAGATCGATAAGCTGACTTACGCTCTCGATGAGATTGGTTTCACCATCGCAGCTACATACGATTCTAACCACAACGAGGCTTAATTTTTAGTTCCATTTAAAACTCTCTAAATCAGTTTTAGTATGGCTAAAATTAAGATACAGAAAAAAGACATCTGGATTGACATGACACCTATGTCAGACGTGATGACGCTGCTTCTGTGTTTCTTCATGTTGACATCAACATTCTTGACACCGGAACCAGTATCAGTCACCGCGCCTAACTCTGTGTCAGAGCTGAAGATTCCAGAGCAGGATGTCCTGAACATTCTGGTAACCCCAGAGGGCAAGGTATTCTGCGGTACGGAAAACAAGAACAACATGCAGGCAATGCTGGACGCCATGACCGACAAGTTTGGTGTACAGCTCAACGCCAACCAGGTTAAGCACTTCCGCGAGGATGCTATGGTCGGTGCTGCAATGTCTCAGCTCCCCAACTACCTCAATCTCGAGCCCGAGAAGATGAGTGAGGCTATCCAGAAGCTCGGTCTGCCGCTCGATAGTATCGACGGAGGCAAGAGCGAATTCCAGGAGTGGGTCACTGCGGCCCGCGATGTGAACCCCGACATCAAGCTCGCCATCAAGTGCGACTCAAAGACCCCTTACTCAGCTATCAAGCTGTTGATGTCGGAACTTCAGGACATGAGCGAGAACCGTTTCCAGCTCATTACGAATCTCGATGTTAAACGTTTAAACGACTAGTAGTATTATGGCAAAAAAGAATCTATCCAAGCAGAAAAAGATGGATACCCGCGTGAACTTCACGCCGATGGTAGACATGATGATGCTTCTGATCACCTTCTTCATGCTGTGTACTACACTGGCCAAGCCGCAGGCTATGCAGCTGACCATGCCGTCAAACGATGACACGAAGAATCTGAGTGAGGAACAGAAGCAGGTTACAAAGGCTTCTCACACCATTACCCTTTATCTGGGCTCTAACGACAAGGTTTGGTATGTAGCTGGTCTGCCCAACTACGACGATCCATCTTGTGTAAAGGAGACCACCTATGGTAAGGAAGGTATTGAGAAAGTTCTTAACGAGCACACTACAGAGGAAGGTATCAACCCGATTGCCAAGATCAAGATGGCTAAGAAGGAGCTCGATGCCAAGAAGAACGAGTACAACTCGAAGATGACCGACGAGCAGTACCAGGAACAGCTCAAGAAGCTGAAGAAGGGTGAACTCCCCAACGGCGAGAAGGTTCCTACGATGACCGTCATCATCCGTCCTCTCAACACCGCTACGTATGAGAATATGGTAGCCGCTCTTGATGAGATGCTGATTAGCAACGTTGATAAGTACGTCATTGACAATGTCGACAAGATGAGCGACGAAGACAAGGAGCTCATTGCGAAGGCTGGTGTCAAGTGATTAACCCCTAAAAAGAAGAAAGAACTATGGCAAAAATAGATCTTATTGACAATGGCTGGGTTGACCTCGTGTTTGAGGGTAAAAACCAGGCTTACGGAGCTTATCAACTGCGCAAGAACACCGGTACTCGTAACTTAAAGGCTATCATTACAATGTTCGTTGGTTTTGCCATCATCGCAGCCATCGTCATTGCAAAGGTGTCTATCGAAAACTATATTGCTTCACAGAACGCAGCCATCGAGGCCGACGTAGAGTTGGCTAGCCTGGCTGAGAAGAAGGAGGCAAAGGTTGAGAAGAAGGACGAACCCGAGGTTGAGAAGATTGAAGTAGAGCGTGTAAAGAGTTCTGTAGCATTCACCGTTCCTGAAATTAAGAAGGATAATGAGGTGAAGGAAGATCAGGAGATGAAGTCTCAGGAAGAACTTCAGGAAACCAATACCGCAATCGGTGCCTTCACTGTTGAGGGTAACGACGAGACTGGTGGTGAGGTGCTGAAGGCAAAGGAAGTGATTGCCGAGCCCGAGCCCCCGAAGGTGGAGGAGACAAAGGTATTCGACGTTGTAGAGGAAATGCCCCAGTTCCCTGGCGGTCCCTCTGCCCTGTTCGAGTATCTGTCTAAGAATATCAAGTATCCGGTAGTAGCCGAGGAGAACGGTGTACAGGGTCGTGTTATCGTAACCTTCGTTGTAGAGCGTGATGGTTCTATCACCGACGTTAAGGTTGTGAAGAGCGTTGACCCCTCACTCGACAAGGAGGCACAGCGCGTGGTTAAGTCCATGCCACACTGGATTCCTGGTAAGCAGAACGGTTCTGCAGTACGTGTAAAGTACACCGTACCTGTAACCTTCCGTCTGCAGTAAACGCTGATCAATCTGAAATGAACGCATTCAACAAATTCACAAAATTAGTTGGATTAACACTGATATTAGGCTTGTTCCCCGGATGTGGGAGCAAGCCTAATCCTGAATTGGAGGAAGCTTATCAGAAAGCCGCTGCTTACTTCGTAGCCGATGAGAGCTTCTACCCCATCCTCGATGAGGAACTTTATTATTTCACCAGTCAGACGCTCGACTCCATCACCCCCGTTTACATCAACGAACAGGATGCAGTCAAGAAACTGATGAAACTTGAGACGTGGCTGGCCTTCACCACTCGTGACTTCACACAGAAGGAGCGTCAGAACCTGATCGACCGTAAGTACATGCCAAGAGCGATTCCCATCGCGTACGACGGTCTGGCCATCATTGTCAACAATGCAAACCCCGACACATGCATCACCATCAAGGACTTTGCCCGTGTACTTCGTGGTGAGATCGTCAACTGGAAAGACCTCGACCCACAATCAAAACTTGGCGAAATCGACGTGGTGTTCGACAATCCCCTGTCGAGTACCGTCCGCTGGTGTGTCGACTCCATCCTTGGAGGCAAGCAGTTCAGTGCCAAGAACATTGGTGCCGTACAGACGAGTGCCGCTGTGATCGACTATGTCGAGAAACACGAGAACTCACTCGGTATCATTGGCAGCAACTGGCTCAACGACAAGCGCGACACCACCAACGTTACCTTTAAGAAGAATATCACCGTGATGGGTGTCAGCAAGATGGACTCAGCCAAGAGTTACAACAGCTGGAAGCCCTATCAGTACTATCTATACAACGGCAACTACCCCCTCCGCCGTACCATCTACGCCCTGCTCAACGATACGCGCAATGGCATTCCCTCGGGTTTCACCCACTTCATCCAGCTGCCCAAGGGACAGAAGATAATCCTCCGCTATGGATTACTGCCCCGCACAGCAAATATGAACGTGCGCGACGTCATTGTAAACACAAAGTAGGTTGGGGATTTTAAACCAAACGAAGAATCTAACGTCAAACAGATAACAAGAGAGAGATAGCAAAAATAAAGTATAACTTAAAAACAAAAAGAATTATGAAAGCAATCAAATATCTAGTAATGGGTGTGATGCTGGCAGGTTTCAGCGCCACCGCAAATGCACAGGAAGCAGAGCTCAATGCAGCTCTCGAGGGAATTAAGTCAAAGGCTCCTAATGTAGCCGAGTTAGCAAAAGTAGCTTATAAGAAGAACAAGAAAGACGCCGAGGCTCTCGTAAAGATCGGTCGTGCCTTCTATGAGCAAAAGGATACTGCCAATGCAGCCCAGTTCGCACGTTATGCCAACGAGGCCGGCAAGCCCAAGTATCAGTATGCCCCCGCTTATCTGCTCCTTGGCGATATCGAGTCAGCCTATGGTACCGATGGTGGTAAGGCCGCTGGCTACTACAACCAGGCCATCAACTTCGATCCGAAGAACCCCGAGGGTTACAAGAAGTGGGCTATGGTTTATCGTAAGATCAGCCCCTCTCAGGCAGCCAAGAAGCTGGATGATATGAAGGTAAACTGCCCCAATGAGGATGTAGATGCCGTCAAGGCTCATATCTACATGCTGGCTGGCGATGAGAAGCAGGCTTACGAGAACTACAAGAAGGCAGACATCAACAAACTCGACAAGCTCGGACTCAACGAGTTCGTACGCTGCTCATACTTCACTGGTAAGTTCGAGGATGCCCTCCGTGCCGCAGAGGCTGGTATCAAGCTCGAGCCACGCAACCCGACATTCAACCGTCTGGCCATGTTCGCCAACTATGAGTTGAAGAAGTACGACGAAGCTAAGGCTTACATCCACAAGTACTTCAACGAGACCGACAGCGCCAAGTTCTCTGAGTACGACCACTTCTATACCGCTCTGATATACCAGGCTCTCGAGGATAAGGCAAATATGTATGCTCAGTACGACAAAGCCCTTGAGCTCGTTAACGACTCCTCAATGATCAAGCGCTGGGCTATCCTGAAGAGCGTATCCGACTCTTATCTGAAGGATCAGGAGTTCGAGAAGTCCATCAAGTACTACAACGACTACCTCGGCTGCAAGCCCGATGTAAACTTCGACGATCAGGAAGGTCTGGCCAACATCTATTCTAAGTATGGCGATGCCGATCCCACCAAGAAGGCAGAGATGATCCAAAAGGCTGTTGAGCTGTTCCGTGCCGCTGGTGAGAAGTTCCCCATCCAGCAGGTATATGCCACTTATATGGCTGCTAACAACGTGAACAAGCTCGACGACAACATGAAGAACTCTCTGGCTAAGCCCGACTATCTGAAGCTGATCAGTCTGCTGAGCTCAAAGGCCGATCGTACCAAGGGAGAGGACACCATGCTGAAGACTGCTTACCACTACATGATGTTCAACTCATACATTAACAAGAAGGTAGCCGATGCTAAGGACTTCGCTGACAAGATCCTCGCAATCGACCCCGAGTACAAACCCGCCGTCGAAATCAAGAACCTGAAGTAATTCAAGGATTCAATTTATCGATACATATTAAGAAGTGCTCCCATTTGTGGGGCACTTCTTTTGTTAAATTATCCTTTAAAGCAGAAGAAAAACACGAATATGAAAAAATAATGCTAACTTTGCTTAGGAAAACCAGATACCTGATTGTATTATAGGTAAAAAGTGATAAGCAACAGATGACAGATAAACAGGAGTTCGAAAGAATCTTCAGGCAGTATTATGGCGGAATGTTCCGACTGACTCGCAAGATGCTGGGCGATGATCAGGAAAGTAAGGACGTAGTGAGCGATGTGTTCGCCCAACTGCTGAACAGGCATACCGACCTGCATTCTGACACGCTTCAGGGGTATCTGCTGACGAGTGTCCGCAACCGCTGCATCAACCTGCTGGTGCACAAGCAGAGGGAACAGGCGGTAGTCGTCGACCTGCAGACGCAAGACGATGACACTGCGGAAGAAGAGCAGATAGACACGCTTCATCGCTACATCGACGAGCACATGCCCGAGCTGACACAACGGATCCTGCGCCTCCGCTACCAACAGGGACTGAAGTACCGCGAGATAGCCGATGCCTTAAATATCAGCGAGGTAACTGTCTTCAATCATCTGTCGCAGTCGCTGAAAGAATTAAAGGACTATTTTAAATCATTAGGTTATGGAATCAAATGACAAACTGGAACAGCTCCTCAAGCAGATGTATGCTGAGGAAACAGATACCTCTGAGATCATCGACGAGGAATGGAAGAAGTTCGAGGCAAAGCATTTCACCCCCAAGCGCTCCTGGGGCTGGATGCAGATAGCAGCCTCCATCATCGGCGTGCTGATGCTTTCAGGCATCTCGTATGCGGCTATCAGCCACCTTATCACGATGGACTCGAAGCCGAAGGTAGCCATTACCGAACGCAAGCCTGACGTGAAGAAAGTGAAGAAAACCTATGGCATTGAGGCGGCTCCCACAAAACAGGCGCCCGTTATCTATAATAATGTGGAACTGCAACAGATCATGCAGTATATCGCCGACGGTTATGGTGTGAAGGTGGAATACAAGAACGAGGCCACTCGCACCCTCCGCTTCTACCTGCAATGGGAGGCAGACGACACTTTGCAGGAGATCATCGACAAGATTAACCATTTCGAGAAAGTACACCTGAGCCTCAACGAAGAAACCATCATTATCGAGTAAAGACATCATGAAAAGACTCTATATCCTCTTCCTGTGCCTTGCTGCCATCAGTGCAGAGGCACAAAGACTGACGCACGACTTCCAGAACACATCCCTCAGCGAGGCACTCATCTGGATAGACAATGCCCAGGATAGCTACAAGCTCAACTTTCTTTTTAACGAGTTGGAGGACTTTACCGTTACCACCCAGTTGAAGAATGTTTCAGTCCGCGATGCCGTCCGTCAGGTGTGCGGCTTCTACCCCATGCATCTCACCTTCGACAATCAGGACATCTATATCGAATGTATGCAGAAGACAGACTCAAAACTCTCAGGACACATCATCGACGGAAGTGGCCAGCCCATTGCCTATGCCAGCATCACGCTTCTCTCTCTCGGCGATTCTGTTTTTATCACGGGCGGCGTAAGCAATGAGGCAGGCGACTTCGTCATCCCCTGTGCTATACCTAAAGTGATAGCCCGCATCAGTTGCATCGGCTATAAGACCATTGAAGCCATGTACGACATCAGGCACATCGGTACAATACGGATGCAGCCTGATAAATACGCCCTGCAAGGCGTGACCGTGAAAGGTCACAAAAAATTAGTATATACGACGGATAAAGGATTGGTGGCCAATGTTCAAGGCACGGTTCTGGAGCAGTTCGGCTCCGTCAGCGACATGCTTACCCATTTGCCTTTGGTGATGAGTGACGGTAGTGTGGCAGGCCGAGGTAAGCCAGAGATATACATTAATAATAAGAAGGTACGCGATGAATCGGAATTAGAACGCCTTCGTGCAGATGAGATTCTCTCAGCGGAGATTATCACCAATCCTGGGGCCGAATATGGTGCTGAAATCAGGTCAGTCATCCGATTGAAGACAGTCCGCAAGGCCGGTGAGGGCTGGAGCGGCAACTTCGCTGGCACCTATCGTCAGGGCGAACAATGGTACGGCAGACTGAATGCTGCCCTGAACTACCGTACCCGCAACGGTATGGACTTCTTTGCCAAAGGCAACATAACGGAAAGCAACTCGCTGATGACCTATCCTGGAAAAAGCGAATTGATAGGCTCCAGCACATGGAATTATGAGAAGAACATGAATTGGCATAATCGTTTCATCTCTTATTATACCGACTTCGGATGGAACTGGGAGATTAATGAGCATCATTCCGTTGGTGTAACATACACTCTCAACAGCCTTATCAAGGGCAGTCGTTCCAATAATGAGCAGGATGAGAAGGTTTGGCAGGAAGGGCTATTGACAGATAATGTCCACACCTCTGGCGTCACAAATGGGAAACCCAAGTTGTCGCATAGCATAAATGCTTATTATGTTGGAGAGATTGGCAAATGGAAGTTTGACTTCAGTGGAGACTTTTATCGGAATCAAAACTTGCGCGAGATGAGTGGTTACGACAATGGGCAACTTAGTGCAAGCAGCACCACCCATAACAAGAACAGACTTCTGGCGGAGAAGCTGACCGTCACGGCTCCCGTGCCTAAGGGAAGTCTGACCTTTGGTGAGGAGGTGTCGAACGTAGATCGCACCAGCGACTTCACGCAGAACGGATTCTCTGCTGATAACCAGATCCATCAAAAGACAACCACATGGTCGCTCTACGCCAACTATGGCCTGAACATCAAGGAATTTACGCTCAACGCCAGTCTGCGATGGCAGAACGAGCACAATAGCTATGAGCAGAATGGTCAATATATTGACGAGGTGAGTCGCAATTATCATGTCCTCATTCCTCGAATCTCCGCCAGCTACGTATCAGGGAACTGGAACCATACACTGTCATACAATAGTCATCGTCTGAACCCTTCCTATAGCTTGCTTACCTCTTCTGTCGATTATGCTGGTAAATACGAATACCGCACAGGCAATCCTTTCCTCCAGCCTCAGACCCACGATATCATCTCATGGGAATCTCGATGGAAATGGTTGTATGCAATGTTAAAATATGATTATACCCGAAATGTTTATACTGACTTCCACACCATCTACGATGAAATCGAACATCCAGGCGTGGAGTTGATGGACTTCAGGATGATACCCTCCATCCAGACCATTGCCCTTGTTTTGAATGTGTCGCCAAAGATTGGGATATGGCAGATAAACTATACCGCCGCATTCGACTTCAGCGACTGGGAACTGGAACCAATGGGAATAACTCAGAATTTTAAGGGGGTCCAAATAGAGTTCAATCTTGACAACACCTTAACGCTGCCCCATTCTTGGCTATTCAACATACAGGCAAATATCTCGCCAGCTGCAGATCAGGGGTATAACCAAAATAGTGCTACAGGTAGTCTGGATTTCCGCCTCAGCAAGCAGTTCCTGAAAGACAAGAGTCTGAGTGTAGCCTTAGTGGCAAATGACATTCTGCACACAAGTAACAGTAAAACCATACAATACAACGGAATCGGCTACCGTTGTGAGGTTGATGTCTATCGCGACCAGCGTCGTGTGGGCCTTGACCTCTCTTGGAAGTTCAACGCTGCCAAGAGTCGCTACAAGGGAAGCCATGCCGGCCAAAGCGAGCGCGATCGACTATAGTATACATCAATCCCTTGCATTAACTGCCGAGTAAAGTCTGAGTTTAGTCGGAGTAAACCTGGACTTTACTCCGACTAAACCTCTAAATTTTCGAGAGAATTTTGGACTTTACTCGGAGCAAACCTCCACTTTCCTCGGAGGAAACTCTGACTTTGCTACGTACCAAACTTATAACGAGAACTATCCAAACCAAGACAGAGGACTATTCTCACCACATCAAAGAAGTATTCTCTCTATCATGTGGAATACTTATAC
>R26__coassemble_2351_pt1 | contig 8553 bp, 9 predicted proteins | sample R26__metabat2_high_PE_018 | metagenome-assembled genome bin R26
ATGTGCGCCTTCTACGCCGTTCTCGCCAAAGAGACCAAGGGTGTTGTGTTCAAACAGTATCTCGATATTCTCGGCAGCCATCACACGGTCCTGCATGACTTTTGAGGCACGGAGGAAGGGCTTGCGCACGATGAGATATACCTTCTTGGCCAGTCCACTGAGGTAGAGGGCGTCTTCGCAGGCGGTATCACCGCCACCAACCACAGCAACTGTCTTCTTGCGGTAGAAGAAACCGTCGCAGGTGGCACAGGCGCTGACGCCTTGTCCGTTGTATTTGCGCTCGTCATCGAGTCCTAAGTATTTGGCTGAGGCACCTGTAGCTATAATGACGGTCTCGGCCTCTATTTCGTTGTTGTCCTCGTCCCATAGCTTGTAGGGACGACTGGAAAAGTCAACCCGTACGATTGATCCATCGCGAATGTCTGCACCAAAACGCTCAGCCTGTTCGCGGAGGTCCATCATCATCTGATTACCGTCAACACCCTGTGGATAGCCGGGGAAATTCTCTACCTCGGTAGTCTGCGTCAGCTGACCGCCAGGCTGCATGCCACTATATTCTACGGGGTGCAGGTTAGCGCGGCTGGCATAAATAGCAGCGGTATACCCTGCGGGTCCGCTGCCTATAATCAAACATTTTACGTGTTCCATTTACTTCAGCAATTCTTCGATTTGCTTGGCGATATTCTCTATTTTCTCGGTAGGCTCGAAGCGGGCTACAACCTGACCTTTCTTGTTGATAAGGAATTTGGTGAAGTTCCATTTGATATCGGCCTTTTCCTTATAGTCAGGATCGGCTTTGGTGAGCATGTCGTCGAGGATGTGGGCGATGGGGTGCTCCATATCCCAACCTGCAAAGCCTTTCTGCTCCTTGAGGAACTGGAAGAGAGGTTCAGCATCGTCACCATTGACCTTGACTTTCTTGAAACGAGGGAATTCGGTGCCGAAGTTCAGTTTACAGAACTCGTGGATGCTCTCGTCGGTGCCAGGAGCCTGCTGGCCAAACTGGTTGCATGGGAAGTCGAGAATCTCAAAACCCTCAGCGTGGTACTTCTTGTACAGGGCTTCCAGCTCGTCGTACTGTGGGGTGAAGCCGCACTTGGTGGCGGTGTTGACAATCAACAGTACTTCATTAGCATACTCTTTCAGTGAAACATCTTTTCCTTTTCTGTCCTTGACAGTGTAGTCGTAAACGGTTTTCATTGTGTTGTTTTTGTTGTAATATTTACTATATAATTAAAGTCGTATCATTGCTTTGCAGCAAAGATACGACTTTTCTGTGGGATAACCAAAGGATTTACATTTTTTATTTTATCCATACCCATTCTTTTTCCATTTGTGAATGGGCAACGGTCTCTACTTGGTTCTCAATGTCGTCTGGCAGGTTGCAGAAGAAGTCAATACCGGTATTGTTCTGCAGAGCCTGAATGGTGACGGCGTAGCTCTTCAAATCTGTAGAAGTATAGTTGTCTTGAGCAATCCAAAAGCCTGTAGCTTTGAAGGATGTGCCTTTCTTGCCCAGTACAGCCATAAAGAAGTATTTAGGTACAGGAACGTGGTCAGCATTGACTCTTGTTGCTTGATGGCTCTTGCCGCATACATATTCAATGATGTGCTCAGCCTTGTCAATGGTGCCTCCCTTGCAAACAAAGAGTGTGTCAAAATTATTAGCCCATGTGCGTATCTGATTTTCCATCGTTGCCCAAATGCCGGCGTTGAACTTGTTGTTCTGAGGCTGCATATTGGTGATATAGAAAGTCTGATAGTTGGCTTCTACTGCTCTCTGTCGGTCGGCAGATGGGCAGATGTGGCCATGATCATAACCAGAATACTTATATGGGTCAACTGTTAGTCTGTATTGTTCGAGTATATCTTGGTCGTTGGGATACTGGCATTCTGGTGACAGTGAACCGTCATTGGTGGCGGAGTATCTGGATACTTGTGAGCCTGATTTGTAGCTGTCGGCATACATCTGGTAGCAGCTCCAGCGTTGTGCACGGAGACTGGTGTCCCATTCTACGCTGTAGTTAACGCCACTCTTGTTGTACGTGTCATTAAGTATTCCGCTGTGTACTACAACGATGCTGTTGCCTCCTTTCAAGGCAGGGAACTCAAGGTTGTACTTGGCAATCTCAGGACCAGCACTCTGGCGCTCGTCGGGTTGTACGGGCGTGTCTTCACCGGTCTTGCCACCAATCTTGTATTCGTTACTGTCGTCTCCGCAGGCTACAAAGACCACGAGCAGTAATGTCGATAGGAAAAAATGTAGTTGTTTCATAGTTTTGGATTTTTTAGTCGTTTTAGTTTGTTTTCGTTGTTTTTGTTTGAAAGGTAAAGGTGCCCACAAGGCATATGCAACTACCCTGTACGCACCTTTATAATGTCTTGCTTGAAATATAGTATCTTATTTCTTCGCAGCCTTACCGTAGCGGCTCATGAACTTATCAACACGACCAGCGGTGTCGACGAGCTTGCTCTTACCGGTGTAGAAGGGGTGAGAAGTGCTCGAAATTTCAATCTTTACCACAGGGTAAGTTTCGCCTTCGAATTCTACGGTGTCATTAGTCTTTGCGGTAGAACGCGAAAGGAACATATCGCCGTTGGACATGTCCTTGAACACGACGGGGCGATAGTTTTCTGGATGAATACCTTTTTTCATTTTGAATTTAATATTAATGTTATAAATACTGTTTGCGCATAAAGCGGGTGCAAAGGTACATATTTTTTTATTAATATGCAAACTTTCTGCCCTTATTTTTTCTTTGGATGATGATTTTTGTGATTTTTTCTTGGTCTTATCAGATTTTTATGCTATTTTTGCAAGCATAAATATCACTGCTATGCGTAAATTTGGATTATTGGCATTGGTTTTGCTGCTCGTTTCGGGTCTCTCTTTTGCAAAGACCCCCAAGCACCAAGCTTCCTATGCCATAGGTTTCTACAATCTTGAGAATCTGTTCGATACCTGCCACGATGAGGGTAAGAACGACTATGAGTTCCTGGCCGAGGGCTCTTATCACTGGACGGGCGATAAGTACATCCACAAGTTGGCTAACATGTCGCGTGTGCTTTCCGAGATGGGCACCGATCTCCTGCCAGATGTGGGCTGTGCTGCCATCGGTGTGGCCGAGGTCGAGAACGCCCGTTGCCTCACGGATCTCATCAATCAGCCCTCACTCCAGGCCCGCAACATCCAGTTTATCCATATCGAGGGTCCCGATCAGCGAGGCATCGATTGTGCCCTGCTTTATAATCCAGCCCTGTTTACGGTTCGCGATGCCAGTCTTATACCTTATATATATACGCGCCCGGAGGATGCAGGTCGCGCTACCCGAGGTTTCCTCGTGGTGAGTGGCACCTTGGCTGGCGAGCATGTTACCATCATTGTGAACCATCTGCCTTCTCGAGGCGCCCTTTCCTATGCCCGCGAGGACGGCGGCACACAGCTCCGAGCCGTGAAGGATTCACTTCTGAAAGACGATCCCAACGTGAAACTCCTGATTATGGGCGATATGAACGACGATCCTCAGGATCCCTCGATGGCAGTATGCCTTGGCGCCAAGCGCGAAATCAGCGAGGTAGACGAGGGTGGCCTCTGGAATCCCTGGTGGAATGAGTTGGCCTCAGGCAATGGCACCTTGAAGTTCGAGGGCGCCTGGAATCTGTTCGACCAGATTATCCTTTCCAAGTCACTCTTAGGCGGCAAGGGTTTGCAGTATTCGGGGCATCAGATTTTCCGTCCCGACTATCTGCTTCAGGGCCCGGGCCCGTATTGGGGCAGTCCCCTCCGTACTACAGCCGGTGGTCAGTGGCTCAATGGCTTCAGCGATCACCTCCCAACAGTAGTTTATTTAAAATAGTCAAATAGTCAAATAATCTAATAAAACGATGATCATCATTGGTATTGCGGGCGGATCTGGTTCAGGAAAAACCACCGTCGTTAAGAGAATTTCCAAAGCATTGCCACCCCATTGTGTGGCTGTAGTACCCCTCGACTCGTATTATAACGATACGACCGATTTGACCCCCGAGGAGCGTAAACAGATAAACTTCGACCATCCCGATGCCTTCGACTGGAAGCTGCTCACTGAGCAGATTAAGAAGCTGAAGAACGGCGAGGCCATCGAGCAGCCCACTTATTCCTACGTTATCTCCAATCGTCTGCCCGAGACCATCCATGTAGAGCCCAAACCCGTGATTATCCTCGAGGGTATCATGACGCTGCATTATAAGAAGCTGCGCGATATGATGGATCTGAAGATCTTCGTGGATACCGATAGCGACGTGCGACTCATCCGAAACATCCGTCGCGATGTGGTGGAGCGCGGACGTACCGTCGACATGGTGCTCGATCATTACGAGAATGACGTAAAGCCCATGCACGAGCAGTTTATCGAGCCCACCAAGAAGTTTGCCGACCTCATTATTCCTTGGGGCCGTGAAAACAAGCGAGGCATCGATATCCTCCGAACCTATATCCAGGGATTCTCCGAGGAAGTCAAGCAAGAAATGAAACAGTAAAAAAGAATCCCCTCCCAATTGGGAGGGGATTCTTTTTTCTATTCTTCCGTCTGTACGATTGCGTGTTCATCGTCCACAGGCGTGGCTTCCAGGGTCACTTCCTCCTTTACTTCTTCCGCCACAGGAATCTCCTGTGCCTCACGGAGTTTGCGCTTATCCGAGTGGAACTTCAGGGCATTAATCAGCTCTGTCACACCATAGAGCAGCGAGCACCAACCCAGTACCAACATCGCCACGTTCACTGGCGCCATAGGTTTAATGATCACATAAAGGCCCGTGAGCAGAATCAGCGATGGGAACACCCAGTAGCCGAAACCTATCTTGCCGTATCTCCTGCCGTTTACCAGACTCATATACTGATTAATGGCACCCAGAATCAGTATACCACCGATAATATACATCAGGGCAGTGATAAACACGTTTGGCGTTAGCGCCAGCATTGCACCCAGTATCATGCTTCCCACGCCCACGATGGGGAATGTGGGCTGCTCCGTATTCGTAATCACGTTACCCTCCGCATCGGTAATCTTATATTCAGCCACGTTCTTGCGCGCATTCACGTACACCACTATCGAAATCACGCCCGAAAGCAGGAACAGCACACCTATGGCCACAGTAATCCAAGTGACCGTGTTATCGGGGAATTTTATTAGCAGTATACCAATGGCAATGGCGCAAATAGCGCGAAAAACCGAACTCTGTAATATCTTCATAATCGTAATATTTCAATGTTTTATGGTGCAAAGATACTAATAAATAGTAGAAAAACCAAAATTATTTGTATTTTTGCAGCAAATTTTAAAAGATGATGACAACTCTTTACTTAGCGCGTCATGGCGAGACGGTGGATAATGCCCGTCAGATTATGCAGGGCCAGACCCAGGGCGAACTCAACGAGAACGGCGTTCTTCAGGCCGAAGCCGTGAGCCGAGAGTGGGCCTTTCGCCCCCTCGATGCCATTGTGGCCAGCGATCTCAAACGCTCCATCGATACTGCCCAGATTATCGCCCGTCCCCATCAGCTCCAGGTCATCACCACGCCACTCCTGCGTGAGCGCGACTGGGGTGGCTTTACCGGGCGCTTCATCCCCGATTTGAAGGGCGAGGTGTGGCCCGACGACATTGAGACATTAGAAAACCTTCTTTCCAGGGCTGGCGATTTTCTCGCCTATATCCGTACTGAATTCCCCGGAAAGAAGGTGCTGGCTGTTGGCCATGGCATTATCAACAAGGCCATCCTGGCAGTCTATTACAATAAACAAATGAGTGAAATTCCACGTATGACCAACGCCGAGGTCCGAACCTTAGAACTCTAAATTCTTAATTCTAAATTATCGGCGTCCGCCGAAGTGACCACCACCGTGTGAACCAACACCGCCAGAGCGGGTAGAGCTTCCCATGCTGCTGTGGCTACCTCCACTGTGCGAGCCACCACTGCGACTACCACCGAAACTACCGCTGTGGCTACCTCCGCTATGCGAACTTCCGCTGCGATTGCCGCCGAAGTTACCGCTGTGCGATCCAGAGCTATGGCTTCCGCTGCTGTGGCTGCTACCAATGCTGCCGCTATGGTTGCTGCTACCGTTGCGCGAATTGCCAAAATTGGTGTACGGACGATTGCTGTCCACGCCTCCACGACCTACGCGACTTCCACCGAAGTTGCCGCTATTCGAGCGATTCTCGGGTCTGCGCTCCATCGTGCTGCCACCAGGCCTGCGCTCCATCGAGCCATTGTTCGGACGGCTCTCAGGACGACGGTTGATGTCATTGTTGTCGTGACGACGATCCGACGGACGGTTGTCGTAACCCACTCTGTTAGAAGGACGTCCCGTTACGCGAGTTGAGCTGTGGTGCGATGGGTTGCGGAAGTCACCGCGATCCCAGCGGTCGTGCATACCGAAGTGATTCCCGTGGTGAGCCGGACGGTAGTGATCCCTGTGTCCGTAGTAGTATCCATGACTGCCATGAGCGTGCCAGGCGTGTCCACCACGATAGGTGGCATAGAAGTGTGGACGCCCGAAGTAGAAGTAGTCACGATGCGGATAGCGGCGATAGATGCCGAAGTGCCAGTAACCAGCCTCCCAGTATAGCGGGCGGTAGAAGTAGCTGGCTGCAATGTAGACGTTCCACTGCCAGTCGAAGAGTATATAGCTCAGATCGAGGTTACGGCGCTCCCAGTAGATGCCAAACACATCGTCGCGACTTGCAACCCCCATCAGGTAGTCGAGGTTAATCTCATAAGCTGCCTCGTACTGTGCATCCGTCAAGTTCAGCTCGTAAGCCATCTTGTCGGTCAGGAACAGGGCCTCGTTGCGAGCCTGCTCGTAGCTCATTGCACTTGCTGCCATCGTGGTGGTCAGCATCATCATCAGTGCGAAAAACAAACGCTTAGTGCTTACTACCGTTTTCTTCATAACTTAATCTCCTATCTTTAAAAAGTTAATATTCACTTTGTTGCTTGTTTACGTCGGCAAAATTATGGTTATTTTGGCTCCCCTGCAAAGGATTTTCCCTAAACCCCGAGGGGAAAAACCCTACAAGTGCCTTCTTGCCCCCTCTTTTCCCTCGTTTTTCTGCATTTTGGAAGATTTTGAAGGGTTTCCGTGCCCATTTTGGAAGAAAATGTTCACGCCCCCAAGCCCTTTTCTTCGTACCTTTGCACCTAGAAACTCCAACGAGCAATTAATGAATTCATAAACAACAATATTAAAATTTAAAACTTTAGCAAAAAATGAAAAAGAGTACTATTCTCCGTCTTTCACTGGCAGTAGCCATGATGTTTTCCGTTAGTATCAATGCCGATGCCCAGCTCGGCAAGTTGAAGGGCCTCGCCGACAAGGCTAAGAAGACCGTTTCTCAGGATGCCGATCAGAGTGCCTCCGAAAAGCGTGTGATGGATGATTACGTCCAGTCGCACCCCCGTGAGCAGGAAAAGCGTGCTGCCGAGGCCGCCGGTGGTATGGATAAGTATCTGGGGCTCGACAAGACCGAGAACGGGCGCATCCTCTGGAAGTACGCCAGCATGGAGCCTGCCGAGTACCGCAAGACCATGCAGATCCATAATGCCTTCGATGCTGCCAATCAGGTTGTACAGGTGCTGCGCTATGTAAAGGGCAATACCGAGACCTTCGAGATGTATCATCAGCAGAGTGTAGTGCTCAACGTCTTCAACACCCGCATACCCAATAACCTGCAGGCAGCTGCTAAGGCCTCTAAGAATGGCGCTGCAGTTTCCGCCAAGGATCTCGCCGCCATCAAGTCCGAGGCCGCGCGCGTAAAAAAGATGTATATGGAGAGCAGCGGAGCCACCGAGAAGAGTGCCGATCAGACGAAGGCCGAGGCTAACGATGCCTACGTGCAGGATATCATCAACAAGAACTACCTCCTCGATAACCTTACTGATAAGAACCGCCAGGCCAAGGCCGTAGCCGACTACAAGGCCAAGGTCAATGCCAAGATCAAGCAGCAGCTGGCCCCCACCAAGATTCTCGGTACCTATTCCACCACCGTCTCTTGGATGAGTCTGCCCCTGCAGAACTATCCTGAGCTCAAGGAAAAGTACGATAATGTGCAGGAGATGCAGTTCAAGACCTTCTATCAGAAGGGTGGCAAGTATTACGTGGTGAAGAGCGCCTTCCGCCAGAGCGTTCCCAAGGGCGAGAACAACAAGAGTGGTGCCAAGCCCCAGACCTTCTACTGGCCCGGCATCGAGACTCCCGTAGAAGTCCCCGCCTCCAAAATTCAAGGCAAATTCTAATATGATAAGTTAATATTATTTACCAAGTTACAGGGCAGCCGCAAAGCTGCCCTTTTTTGCGTTTTTACGGATTCTGGCTTTCCTCGGAGCAAAGTCCGACTTTCCTCGGAGGAAACCTTCACTTTCCTCTGGGCAAACTCCGGGTTTCCTTCGAGCCCCTGATACGTGCATTTTAAGAAATATATATCTGTAAAATAAAAACACCAAAACATCCGTACATCAACTGTCTTGCCCTGAAAAACGTTGAATCAAAAACAACGTTTTAAGATGGAGAAAAGA
>R26__coassemble_2681_pt1 | contig 7813 bp, 3 predicted proteins | sample R26__metabat2_high_PE_018 | metagenome-assembled genome bin R26
CGAAACCCCTTGGGGCTTGAAACTTTGCCATTCCAATTTGCGTTTTACCTTTGCCGCTGGAACAATCAAACATCAGGCGACAGGAAGACCTGCGAAGGTTCGCGGTGAGATTCGTACATACAGGCTACTCCCGTTCCCCCTCCTTCGCGGAAGCGAACGGACATCGTGGTTTTATGGGCTGAGTGTTCGTAAAAAGCTACCATACAAAGCGGGCGAGAACAAGAAATCGGCTGTCCTCACCTGCGATACTGAATGCCCTCGCGGTTTCCAGTTTGCAAATGGGGACAGCCGTTTTCGCTCGTCCGCAGACAGTCGGGCGTGTCTTATGGCCTTATCAGTGAAACTTCACCGACAAGGCTATAAGACTTGACCGACAATATCAATCCCTTTTACGACGTTTGGATGTGCTTTCCCATACGAATACGGTTTTATTGGCTAATAGTTAAAGTGGAAGTGATTTGGCATTCGATTCCCCCAAGATATTCGGGCTTCCAAAGTCCAAGTAATTGCGAAAGCCTACTTACAGAAAGAGGGAACAACCACAATGAAGTGTGCATCGTCGGCTGAAGCGGACGTGTCCGATCAGACGGTGGCACTCTTCATTGCGGTTACTTCCCAGACAGCCCGAACGTGCCATTTGCTCGTCTGATGACTTCTTCGGGCGGCAACACTCGCTTTCGCAACCAGACTTTAGGCTAATCAAACGAGAACGTAATTCGGGAAAGACACCCTCCAGACCTGCAAGAGAAGAGACGTGGTGCACATGTTCCTGGAAACATCGTGCCAATCTCAGATTGACCCACAATGTTTCCACGAATATGTGTGCCTTGTTTCCCTGCAGAAATACAGACGTGAGTGACAATCTTTGGCATAGCCGACACCTCGGCCATCCCGAAGATCGTCTCTCACTTCGAAATTTATCCTTCCCGATAAAGCCAATGGGATATTCGTTTATGTGAAGAAGATTTAGTACCTTTGCACCCGCAAATCCAAATGAATCCGTATGGCGAAGAAAAAACATCAAGGGCATTACTGCAAGGTGTGCGGCGAATACAAGTCCAATGAAAGCTTCACAGGCAAGGGGCACAAGAACCACATCTGTAAGAAATGTGCCAAATTGTCTAAGGAAGACAGGGAAAAGATGATGAATGGTGAATTTGAAGAAGATTCTGATCTTTTTGAAGATATCGAGTTGCCATTTGACGAAGGCGATGGTAAATACCAATCATCGGATGCAGTCTATTATGATGGTTATCTTGGATTTGTTGGCCTTGAAAGTTTTCTCTCGTCAGTAGATGAGATTAAACGATACAACAAACTAAAAGATACTGAAAGAAACCTCTTTCGTAAAATCGTCCAAAATCTCATCATCGAGTTTTGGAAAGACAAGAGGTTAATTCCTGACGGTGGTGAAGTGAATCAGATAATGAATACTGCTATCAGGCATTTCAAAGAAGAAGTTGCATTCTCTGTCAAAAACGACAAAGACCTTCGCAGAATTGTGCAGTCGATGGTCGTACCGACTATCAACAAACAACTGAGATGTGAGAAAAAGAAATCTGAAGGAGGGTAACTGTTGCCATTTGTAGAAACACTTGCCTTTCTTCAGTTTATTTGCAAATTTTCTACAGTAGCCTTGTTCGTTTCAAAATAATTTTGTACTTTTGTACCCGCAATTGAAAGCCGATAAGGAGTTATGTGGCTCTACGCACATCTAAGAAGAATGATGAACTGGTTGAGTCTCTAGATCATAACCCCTCTCCAAAAGCTCATTGCAGAGCAATTGTATTTCAATGAGTTATACTAAACTGGAACTTTACTCCGTGTAAAGTTCCGCTTTACACAGCACTTTGCCAGAGAAGCGATTTCTACGAAAAATAATGTAATAGAAATTCTGCAGACGGGACCATCCGTAAGAGGGCGGCTATGACAATTATGACAGATGACAATTGTTTGAGGAGCACAAACAGCCCCCGAGAGATAACAGAGGAGTAGAATCGTATGAACTAAACTCATTATTATATATAATATAAATATTATATAAATAATGGAAATATTATCAAGTTTATCGATGCAAATATATATCTGCAAAATATGACGTTGTCATTTGTCATAATTGTCATCAGCACTTTAGACAACATAACGAAAAAGCCCCGTCGTCTCGGTGGACGGCGGGGCCTCGCATCTAACTTCAATTATTATGCATGAATCAAAATTAAAGCCTTAATTGATTCGGACGACTATTAATAGCCGGCGTTCTGCCAAGCCTTCTTCTCGGCATCTGTCAGGTTCGTACCATCCTCGTGCTGCAGAGTATCGATGAACTTCTGAGGGATAGGACGATACATGTGACGATCCTGTACGTTAGGAGCAGCCTCGGGGTTGAAAGCCTTGGCGCGCTTTACCAGCAGACCAGTACGAGCCAGCTCGTCCCAACGGTTCCACTCACCCAGCAACTCACGTGTACGCTCGTTCATGATGAAGTTCAGCATACGATCGTAGTCACCTGATGCACCAATGGTCTTCAAAATCTCCTCATCCTCAGCAGGAAGCTGGGTGTAGTTCTTAATCTGAAGGTCAGAAGCATCGGTAGTAACGTCGATACCTGTAGAGAGGTAATAGCTGTTGGTGTGGGTCATAGAAGCGTAGTAAGCCTCGGTATTGGTAAGAATCTTACCGCTCTTATCCTTGTTCTTCTTCACTGAGTTTGCAGCAGCAGTAGAGTTGTCCTTATCACCACCGTCAGCCTTCAGGAATGCCATAGAACCATCGGTGTAGTAGCTACGATCCTCACCCTTCTTCCACTGACCACGGGCACGGAGCTTATTCACAGTGCTCAGAGCTTCGGCATACTGTCCCAGACGAACCTGAGCCTCAGCCTTTACGAGGTAGGTCTCACCTGTGCGGGCCATGATCACGTCACGGTGGGCATCACCCTTTTCACCTGTACGGCTACCGTCGGCAGTCTTATTGATACCGCAGAATACGTTAGAGGTAGCAGTATTACCGCTGACACCATAGTTATACAGCACATACTTGCCATTCATGAAGGTGGGGAATGCATTGGGCACCCACTTGCCAGTCAGAGGATTCACGAAAGAGTGTGCTACGCCGCCACGTCCGAAGGTTCCGTAAGGCTCGCCATCGAAACGCTTGTCGCTCTTCTTGTTGAGGATGAAGAGGATACCCTCATCACCCAGATCAGGCACCTGATCAGCAGTAATGCCATTCTCCGACATAATAGCGGCATCGGTCTTCTGTGCATGGTTCAAGCCGTAAACGGTCTTGAAAGTCTTCCACATACGAGCGTCGTTCACATTATCGAATACTGAGTAGGTGTACTCGGTAGGACGGCAGCGCTGGAAGTCCATACCACCGATATACTGACCACGCTGTACCCAACCTCCTGAGAAGTTAGAGAACTGAGGATCGAAGTAGTTATAGGTACGGTTTCCGAAACGACCCTGAGTAGAGTTGTCCTCGTTGTGCTCAGCAGCCATCAGGATCTCAGAGAGACCTTCGTTCTTGCAGTCAACACCTGTCCACTTGGCATACAGATCCCAGTAGTCGCTGGCCAGCGGACATGCATTAATTACCTCGTCGCAGAGAGAAACCACGCGGTTCAGATCGCTGTTCTTGTCATACTTAGAAGCCCAAGAAGCGCAACGCTCACTCTGGCGATACAGCAGAGCCTTAGCCAGGAAATGGGCAGCAGTGTACTTGGTCCAAGTACCGTTACCACGCCACTTATCGGTGGGCAACATCTTATAGGCATTCTCGAAGTCAGAGATAATCTGGGCGAGTGTTTCGTCCTCTGAGGCACGCTCGAAATACTTCTTCACAGTACCATCAGCAGGATCCAGCTGGAGTACGACGCCACCATACTGACAGAACAGACGGTAGTAGTTGTAACCACGCAGGAAGTAAGCCTCGCCAAGGGCCTTGTTACGAGAGTCCTCATTGGTCACATTCACAGCCTTGGCAATCACCAGGTTGGCAGTAGAGATACCATAATACATCTCATCCCAAAGAGCCGATACGGCAGGACAGTTCTTATTGGCAGCACCCAGAGCAGGTGTACAGTCCTGAGGATTCAAACGGTTATCGTAAGTATTCCAAGGCTCAGAGGTAAGGTCGGCACCGTTGGTGAACTCATCACAACCATAGAGGGTGATACCATAAGCCCACTCGTAGCCGAAGTGCCAGCGGATATTTCCATAGAGACCTGCAGCCATCTTCAGGGCGCCAGCCTCGTCTTCCAGCAGCGCATCAGTATATTTATGGCCAGCGTCCTCTTTCAGGAAGTCCTCGCCACAAGAGGTCGTACCCAGCAAAGCAAGCATCGACAGTGCACCGCAAACTATTGATTTACTGATATATTTCATATAATTTACTATTTACTAATTGACGATTTACGATTTAGAAATCAACCTGTACACCAACAGTGAAGCCACGGTTGAAAAAGGTAGCACCTGTATCGAGGTCCATGAAATCTACTGAAGAGTAGAGCATACCAAGGTTCTTGCCTTGGATGTAGATCTTAGCATTGCTCAGACCGATACCCAGTTTGCTGAGGAGGTTCTTGTCGAAGTTGTAACCCAGAGAGAGGTTGCGAACCTTGATGAACGAAGCATCCTTGAAACCGAGCAGTCCTGAGTAAGCATCGCCACCAGCCTGGCTGTAGATAGGCTTCTGCCATTCTGCACCCGTATTGTCTGGACGCCAGTAGTCTATCTCACGCTGCTGATACATACCCAGCTGACCCTCACCACCAGTACTGATGGTATAACCGAAGCGACCATACAGCTCAAGAACGAGCTCAAGACCCTTCCAAGAGAGTGTGTTGGTCCATCCTGCTGTTACACGAGGATTGCGGTTACCGATGATCACACGGTCGTCAGCATCAATCTTATAGTCGCCATTTTGATCTACGGGCTTCACGTTACCAGCAGAGAACTTAGAACCATTCTCATTGAACTTAGCCATCTCTGCGGCATCGCTCTCCTGCCACAGGCCATCGGCCTCGTAACCATAGTAAACAGAGATTGACTCACCAATGAACCATGCGTTGTTGATATCATCTTCCTTACCATTGGCCAGTTCCTCAATCTTATCCTTCTGCCAAGCGAAGTTGAGGTTAGAGTTCCAGATGAAGTCCTTTGTCATCACAGGAATAGCGTTGATGGTAACCTCAATACCCTTGTTGCTGGTCTTACCAACGTTAGCCATCATAGAGGGATAACCCGAAAGTGAAGGCACACTCATAGACATAAGCAGATCATTGGTAGTAGAGGTGTACATATCGATGGTACCACCGATGCGACCCTTCAGGAAGCTGAAGTCGATACCGAAGTTCCACTGTGTGGTCTTCTCCCAGCCCAGTTTCTTGTTAGGCATCTGGTTAGAACCAGAAGTATAGTAAGGCTCGTTGGTAACAAGAATCTGAGAGTTACCAGTGCTGAAAGGCATCCAGTAAGAACTGATCACACCAAGTGTTCCGTAAGGCGAAACAGCTGAGTTACCAGTCACACCCACACCGAAGCGGAGCTTCAACTGATCCAGCCATGTAACGTCTCTGAGCCAGCTCTCCTGTTCCATGCGCCAACCAAGGGCCATAGAGGGGAAGAAGTCCCATTTGTTGCCCTCTGCGAGTACAGAGCTACCATCCCAACGGGCAGAAGCAGTGAGGAGGTAACGATCCTTGAATGAGTAGTTAACACGAGCCATATATGAAGACAGGGCACTCTCTGTCAAACCAGAGCCGATACCTACCTTATATTTAGTATCTGTTACGTCAACAGCACCGAGGTTATTCCAAAGGAATGAAGGAATGGGTACATTCTCCTCACTGATGCTACTGGTCTCAGTATTGGTCTTAGAAGCACTCTGCAACAATGTCAGACCAATTGTATGATCACCAAAGCTCTTATTATAGAGCAGCATGTTATCGAGAGTCCAAGCAATCGTACGGCCATCACCACGGCTTACGGTGTTATTACCACCTGCACGGCTGATAGAGCTACTGTCAAGGAAGTTACCATTACGATAGTAGCGGAAGTCAGGACCGAACTGGGTCTTCCACTGCAAGCCCATCAGAGGCTCCCAAATCTGACCGAAGTCAATCTGAGCATAGAAGCTACCCAGCAAACGGAAGTTGTCACGATTATCGGTAGACTTGGTCCACTCGTCAATAACTGAATAAGTATTGGTTGTAGAACCACCAGGCTGAGTGATGATCTCACCATTCTCATCATAAGGAAGAGTATAGCGGAGGATAGCCTTGGCAGCACCATACAGATCGGTAGGACCAGAGCTGGTGCCGTATGCCTTAGAATAACCATACTTCTGCTGGCTGTAAGAACCTGTGAAAGAGCCACCGGCCTTGAACCAGTCAGTACCCTTCACATCAGCAGAAGCTGTGAAGTTGAAACGCTCGTAGCTCTGACCCTTCTGTGTACCTTTATTATTAAGGTAGCCGAAAGAAGCAAAACCGTTTACTTTCTTAGAACCTCCACGTACGCTTACATTATGCTCCTGAGTTACACCAGTCTGGGTTACGAAATCAGTCCAATCGGTATCGGTAACCTTAGAGCCGTCCCATGAGCCACCGCTCCAACCTTTCATCACATTGGCCAGAGCTACGTCGTCGCCAGCGAAGAAGGACTTATCCTGCTCCATTGTGGGCTGATCACCAGGGGTGTACTTATCGGGGGCTGAGTTGTAGTATGCCCAACGGCGCCATGTGATATAATCGCTGGCACTCATAGCCGGACTCTTATCCACGATCTTCTCAAAGGTGAAGCTGCCAGAGTAGCTAAGCTGAGCCTTACCCTCCTGACCACGCTTTGTGGTAACCAGAACAACACCATTAGCACCACGGCTACCGTAGATAGCGGTAGAAGAGGCGTCTTTCAGAATATCAATGGCCTCGATATCTTTGGGGTTCAGGGTCTCAATACCACCTGCCTGGAGGGGTACACCATCAACCACATAGAGAGGAGCAGTACTTGCACCGCCATTTCCCATTGAACGCTGACCACGGATCATGATACCGCCAACGGTACCAGGACGCTGACTCGTGGTGATATCCACACCAGCAGCCTTACCCTGCAGGGCCTCAAAGGCGTTAACTACGGGCTTCGTATTCAGTTCCTTCTCGCCTACACGAGTCAGAGCACCTGTTACGTCGCTCTTACGCTGAACACCATAACCTACTACCACCACTTCGTCGAGCAGCTGCTTGTCTTCCTCGAGGGTGACATTGATCTGACCCTTGCCAGCGGCGGCAATCGTCTGTGTGCGATAGCCTACATAGCTAATCACCACACTACCGTTCTCAGGAACATTCTGAAGCACGAAGTTACCTTCAAAATCGGTAACCGTACCTGTAGTTGTTCCCTTTACCATGACACTGGCACCGATGATAGCCTCACCAGCAGCGTCAACCACAGTTCCTGACACCTGTTTCTGAGCCCAAGCACCACTGGTACAAAGAGCCATCAGAGCCAAGAACATCAGTCGTCGGAATACGCCTGTACCCGACAACAGCTTGTCTGTTACTTGATTATTTCTCATACAGTTAAACAGTTAGTAAATTAATAATTGATTAATGTTTGTGGCGCAAAGGTAGGAGTTTTTGGTGAAAGTTGTACACTTAAAAGACAGAAATTCTAAAATTTGTCAAAAATCTAAGACGAATATCAAAAATTAGGGGTCGATTGTTAAAAACCGACCCCTGAAATACCTAAAAATGATGATTTACCTAAAATCCGCAGATAATTTTTCGAGTGTCAGATTTAGCCCTTGCTTGTGA
>R26__coassemble_3990_pt1 | contig 5990 bp, 6 predicted proteins | sample R26__metabat2_high_PE_018 | metagenome-assembled genome bin R26
AATTAGTAAGCAGAAAACCAAATTTTCCCCTAAAAAAGGCCCATTTTCTTCAATATACCATAAATGTGGTATATGGAATGCCACGCACGTGGGATTGTGGGAATGCCAAAAACCCCCTACCTTTGCACCCAGAAACTTATATAGTTTAAAAAGTTAAAGATTAAACATTAAAAATTATATTAATTTTAAAAAGGTAAGGATTATGACAAAGATTGCAAAGCAGCTGACTGAGCTCGTCGGCAACACCCCACTTCTTGAGCTCAACAAGTATTCACAGGCACAGGGACTTGACACTCCCGTGATTGCCAAAGTAGAGTTTTTCAACCCCGGTGGTTCTGTTAAGGACCGTATCGCCCTGGCTATGATCGAGGATGCTGAGGCAAAGGGCATCCTGAAGCCCGGCGCTACCATCATCGAGCCCACCTCAGGAAATACGGGCGTAGGATTGGCCCTGGTATCAGCCGTTAAGGGCTATCACTTAATCCTTACCATGCCTGAGACCATGAGTATTGAGCGTCGTAATCTCGTGAAGGCCTATGGTGCCGAGGTTCGCCTTACTTCTGGTAAAGACGGCATGCCCGGAGCCATCCGCGCCGCCGAGGAGTTGCGTGCCTCTATCCCTGGTGCTGTCATCCTGCAGCAGTTCGAGAACGCCGCCAACCCCGCTAAGCACTATGCCACCACGGGTCCTGAGGTCTGGCGCGATACCGATGGTCAGGTCGATATCTTCATCGGTGGTGTAGGTACTGGTGGTACCATCTCTGGTACAGGTAAGTACCTCAAGGAGCAGAATCCCAATGTCAAGGTCATCGCTGTAGAGCCCAAGTCAAGCCCCGTGCTCAATGGTGGTCAGAGCGGTCCTCATAAGATTCAGGGTATCGGTGCCGGCTTCGTGCCCAAGACCTATGATGCCGATGTTATCGACGAGGTGTTCGATGTAGAGAACGACGATGCCATCCGTACAGGTCGTGAGATTGCCCAGAGCGAAGGTCTGCTCGTAGGTATCTCTGCCGGTGCTGCCCTCTTCGCAGCCATCCAGGTGGCCAAGCGTCCCGAGAACAAAGGTAAGAAGATTGTAGTGCTGCTGCCCGATACCGGCGAGCGTTACCTCTCAACCGTGCTCTACGCTTTCGAGGACTATCCCCTCTAAGCCCCCTCTCCAGTTTTCCATCTTATAATAATCAGCAATCCCTCGCTAACCGAGTCTTCGGAGCGAGGGATTGATCTTTTCCGGGGCCATCATCGTCTCTTTCTACTTCAACTGCTGCAAGAGGAAGAACTTCTTCACCTTCAGCATGGTTTTCTCGTCTACGGTGAAGGCATCACGATGGGTCTCCAGATATATCTTGTCGAGATCCACCTGAGCACTCACGGTCTCCCATGTCTGGTTGAGGAACTTGTCGTCGGCCATCCTCGCCACATCCTGTGCACGGATGTAGGTGGAAACCTTGAAATTCTGGAACTTGTTTTTTGCCTTTGCTGCTGAAGCAGGCAGGATTGTCATAGCGGCCATAACTACTGTAAGGATGCTTTTTAAATGTAAGTTAGTTTTCATCTTGTGAATAGTTGTTAGTTGATTCTTGCTGCAAATATAGCAAAAAAATCCTCCACAATCAGCAAATCCACCGCCTTTTAATAAAGTTTAAGGGTGTGAGCTATCAACGCACCAACGATCATAACGTGCTTAAACTCGTGAAAAAACCACAGCACGCCCAGCACTAAGGGGTTTCAGCTATAGTTTTTTATTTGTTGTAAAAAGATCATGTAATTATTTGGTGGTAATTAAAATTTTTTGTACCTTTGCACCGCAAAAACAGGAACAAAGATGAAATTCCACAGCCAAAGCAGTCATGGCTCTTGTTGTTGGGCTGCATTTCTCAAAGATGGCGCGTTGCGCGAGAACTCCCCTAATTACATGGGGTTGCACTGCGAATAGCGGTGTAACTCTTTTCGTCCCTTTGATCTCTTAAGGCTCAAAACTCGTTTTTGATGTCTAAGGGGTGGCATGTGCATCAGGTGTAAACCATTTTGATTGCGCACAAGACTTTCGTGTACGTATTTTTAATATGTAGGATATAGTAAATTATCGAAAAATATCAAATAACATATGAAGAAATTGATTATTTCAGCCGATACGCCACTATCGGCATTAATAAGAGAGAATCATTATGATGAGTTGAAGTCCTTTTTAGAAGAATGGCTTGTTTGCCTGAAAGGTGACAACTCGAATATTGATTTTTTCAAGTTGTCGTACTTCGAGTTCGACTTTGATCGTATCAATGCTGGTACCATCTATCGTAATCTGGCTCAGCTCGTTGATCATGATGCAGTAATTCCCGATGTGACTGTACTTGCTCGTTACATTACAGATCACTCGAATTTGGCTGCAAAATGGACGAGTGTTTATCGTCAGATAAACAGATACCTAGAGTTTTATCGGTAATTGTTAAGCAGATGAAAGATGTTGTCATAAGTTAGGACAATCATCTTTCGTCTGCTATTGCAAATGCCATTTTTTATTTGTACCTTTGCACTGGCTTTTCAGGATAGCCACAATATTAATTAAAGACTCGCAATTATGAATAAGAAAACCGCTCTGAGATTATTACCGACGGGCGCCACTACAATGAGTGGCGCCCTGACGTGTATGGCCTTAATGATGGCCACTAATTGTAATTCAAATGATGTACAAATTCTAACAAATTATGAAACCACTATTCGATCCCCATATGCTCCTGTCGGAGCACTTTACACTCGGCGAGATGCTGCGCTCAGAGACGGCCGAGAAGAACCACATCAACAACACACCGCTGAAGAGCCATATTACGGCTCTGCAGAACCTCTGCGTGCGCTGTCTCGAGCCTACACGCTGTCACTTCAACCTGCCCATCAAAGTGAACTCGGGCTTCCGCAGCCCCGACCTCAACAAGGCCGTTCATGGTGCCGATGCTTCCCAGCACATGAAGGGCGAGGCCGCCGACGTCACCATCCCCCGCCGCGCATGGCCTTTCTGCTATACCACCACGGAACAGATAGCCCGTCTGCTGTTCGAGTGGATGAAAGATAATATTGACTACGACCAGCTGATTCTGGAGCACAGTGGCTCTGCCTGGTGGGTCCACGTGTCCTGCCGCGTGAACTACCGTCACAACCGCCACGAGAAGCTCTTAATCAGCAACGGAAAAACAACAAGAATTGATTAAAAACCCCACGATGAAAAATAAAGGATTCATTAAGCTCTACCGCAATGTGCTGTCGAAGCCCGAGATGACCGACCTTGTTGCCAAACATGGTGCGGAGGGCTTCGGCGTGTACATGATGCTCATGATTTATCTCTCCCAGTGTGATGACTACGAAGGCCCGTTCACCAACGGTCTGCTGTCGTCCATTGCTGTCCAGGCCCATAAGTCGCGCAAATACGTGCGCCATATCGCCTGCGATTTCCAACTGTTCGAGATTAACGGAAAACGGTTCAGAGCCGCTTCAGGATTCGGTCAAGATTCAATCCGGAATGAAAGTAAAACCCAAAACTCACCTGCGCGTACTAATAGGTATGCAGGCGAAGATATAGAAATAGATATAGAAAAAGAAAATAAAGAAAAAGCAGGCTGCGTGTGTCCAGATGACACGCGCCTGCCGAAGGAGAATCATTCCACCCCAGACCCCTCCGAAGTGATCGGTCCCTCGGCCTATGAGCTGGTGGATCGCCAGGGCATACGTCATGGCAGTCAGGGCGAGACCGTGCCGTGGTGGGCACCGCCTCAGACCGACATCCGACTTCGCTGGAGTGTGATTGGCGACTGCTGGACACCGCCCGAACTCTTCAGCCCCGCCGACGAACGGCAGCGGCGCAGGGAGATGGCGCAGGAAGACTTCATGATGAAGACCGCCTACGAGAGATTACCGGAACAGGAACATCATCGTATACAAGATTATGCAAGACGAGAATTTTAAACCCATCAAGGAATGGCAGCAGACGCCTACGGGCTATTACATCGTGCCCGACGACCAGCTGGACATCAAGCACTCGAAGACCGACGAGAACAACAACGTCACCATTGCACGCTGCACATGTCCCGACTGCTCTGGCAACCGCCGTGCAGAACATAAGAATGAGCCCTGCGTAAGGCTCGACATGAGTACCGGTCTTGGCAAGTGCTACAACTGCGGCTTCAAGTTCATCATCTCGAGCAAGGTGACGAAGTACAGACGCAGCCAGCCAGTGAAGAAATACAATTGGAAACTGCCTACGACCACCCACCTGACACCGCTCGACGCTGTGGCTATCGACTTCCTGATAAAGCGGGGCATCCAGCCGCAAACGGCATCCAAGGCGGGTGTCCGCTCGGCCAAGTACAGCATCCGGGGCGTGGAATATTACTGTCTGGCCTTCACCTACCGCGAGGGCGACAGGGTGGTGAACATCCAGTATCGTAGCACCGACAAGCACTTCGCCATGGAGAGCGAGTGTGAGATCATTCCCTGGAACGTCGACGCCTGCATCGGTCAGGAGAGCATCATCATCACCGAGGGCATGATGGACGCGCTGGCACTCATGGAGATAGGCTACGACAACGTGGTATCCGTGCCCAACGGAGCCGACACCGACTTGCACACGTTCGACCGCTTCCGCTATTCGCACTTCGACTCGCTGAAGACCATCTATCTGGCGGGCGACATGGACGAGCCCGGCGAACAGCTGCGGCAGAAACTGGCGGAATACTTCGGTGAGGCGCGCTGCAGGATTGTGGAGTGGCGCATAGAAGTACCTATCTCGGACGAGGAGGGGCAGACGAAGGAACTGGTGGCGAAGGATGCCAACGAGATGCTGAAAAGCCACGGTGCCGACGCCGTGCTGCAGTGCATCAACCACGCAAGGCTCTGTCCCATAACGGGTGTGGAGACCGTAGGTCAGTATTACGAGAAGACACTCCAAATCTGGGAGCACGGCATCGAGCCTGGTAAGAAGGTGGGGTGGGGCGAGTTCGACGACCACATACAGTTCGAGCTGGGGCGTTCGGTCATCATCGTGGGAGAGCCTAACACGGGTAAGTCGACGCTGGCCGACGATCTGATCCTGAACCTCGCCCTGCTACATGGTTGGAAGGCCGCCCTCTATTCGCCAGAGATGTTCCCGCCCGAGCGACATATCAGCCGACTGGCCACCACCATTGCCGGTCGTAAGTTCCGCAAGGAGATAGTCAGCACGGAGCGGGGCGTGGATTACCGTCGCACCAGCATCCCCAGGTCCATGGCCGAGCGCATACTGGGCTGGCTCTGCGAGAACATCTTCTTCGTCACCGAGGAGAAGGGACGTACCATCTATAAGCTGCTCCATCGTGCCGAACAGCTGCAGCGCCGCTATGGTGTGAACATGCTGCTGCTCGATCCCTTCAACTACATCCAGCTGCCCGACGGGGCGAAGAGCGACACGATGAAGATAGGCGACGTGCTGGCTGAGATAGAGATGTTCGCCCACCGCACAGGCATGCTGGTCATCGTGGTGGTGCATCCCGCAAAGCTCAAGAAGGACGAGCAGATAGAGTCACTCTACAACGCCTCGGGTTCGGCAGAGTTTCGCAACCGCGCCGACTATGGTATCGTACTGGTGAACGACAACAATGCCCACCGTACCCCTGAATCCGACAGCAGTCTCCATGTGCTGAAGGTCATCATCGACAAGGTGCGCGACGACGAGATGGGTTACAAGGGCACCTGTCATCTCTCGTTCGATGCGTCGAACTACCGTCATGGACCGGTGCAGACCAAACACATTCATGGAGAGTTGAACCAGTTCATCGTGAAGCCTGTCAACTCTCAGTGCTGGCTCGACCGCACGCCCCAGTCCGAAATCGACTGGCCCGAGGAAATAACCACGCCTGAAGATGATCTGCCATTCTAAAGATTGAAAATTGATAATTGAAAATTGAAGATTGAAGGTCGCGATTAAGTGAGAACAGAGCTAAGCTTGCTTAAGCTATGTCGAACGT
>R26__coassemble_4463_pt1 | contig 5555 bp, 6 predicted proteins | sample R26__metabat2_high_PE_018 | metagenome-assembled genome bin R26
AATCGCTCACCGAGCTTGATGATTTGCTCGAGAGTCTGAATCTGTCGTTTGGAACTGATATTTCAAAGTATAAACTGGACAAAGAGTAACTGTAGGCACGGCCTATAAGACTCAACGCCCAATAAAAAGAAAGAAAACAAAATGAGACATAGTAAGAAATTCAACCATCTCGGTCGTACTGCATCTCACCGTAGCTCCATGCTCGCTAACATGGCTATCTCGCTGATCATGCACAAAAGAATCACTACGACCGTCGCAAAGGCTAAGGCCCTGAAGAAGTATTTAGAGCCCCTGATCACTAAGGCTAAGGACGACTCTACTAACTCACGCCGTGTAGTATTCAGCTACCTGCAGAACAAGGAAGCTGTCAAGGAACTCTTCGGAGAGGTAGCTCAGAAGGTAGGTGACCGTCCCGGTGGATACACCCGTATCATCAAGCTCGGTACCCGTCAGGGTGATGCTGCACAGGTTTGCTTCATCGAGCTCGTAGACTTCGATCCCGAGATGGCTAAGGACACCAAGAAGAAGTCCACTCGCCGTTCTCGCAAGTCTGCTCCTAAGGCTGAGGCTGCTGCTCCTGCAGAGGCTCCTGTTGCTGAGGAGGCTAAGGCAGAGGCTCCCGCTGAGGAGGCTGCTGCTCCCGCAGAAGAGGCAAAGGCTGAATAATAACAACTACCTCTATATGGAAGTCCCGCACATTGGTGTGGGACTTTTTTTGTGCTTGCTGGTGATGGAGTAGGGGTTTTCCTATACACTTTTCGGGTTTTCCCCTTGTACCGTATTCATAAAACCTTTATCTTTGCATCGTGAATTATTAAACAGTCGCAGTTATGAAGAAGATTATTGTTCTTTCGGTTGGCGCTCTGCTACTCTTGAGCAGTTGCGGTACTTATGCGGGGAGTGGAGCCGCTACAGGTGGTTGGTTTGGCTCTATCATCGGTTCTGCCGTTGGTGGTATCACTGGTGGTCCTCGTGGTAGCGATATTGGTTCGCTCATCGGTATGGCTGGCGGTGCCGTGGTTGGTGCAGCCATCGGACAGGCTGCTGACAATGCGCAGCAACAGCGACTTGAGGATTATCGTCGTCAGCGTCAGCAGCAGCGTTATGAACAGCAGCGTTATGATGAAGGCGATGACCGTCTCTATGGCTTCGACGAGAATTTCGGCAGCACTCATGCGCCTATAGCTTATGCTACAGAGCCTTGTCTGGAGATCCGCAATCCCCGTATCGTTGATGCATCGCGTGATGGCGTGCTGACACGTGGCGAGGAGGCCAGAATGGTATTCGAGATCTATAATACCTCTACGAAGCCCGTTACCAGGGTTCTCCCTGCTGTGGCAGAGGTTACGGGTAATAAGCATATCCGCGTGTCGGAGAATGTCATGGTGGAGAGTGTTCTGCCCGGCAAGGGCATCCGCTATACGGCTGTTATCAGGGCCGACAACGGTTTGCGCGATGGCGAGGCCGTATTCCGCATCAGTGTTTATCAGGGTAACAGGGAGGTTACTTCCCAAGTACGTGAATTCCGTATAACAACAAGCAAGCGATAGACTGATCTATCGCTTGCTTGTTTTCTTCTGCTTTTCTTTCATTTGTTCGCTGAGTATCACCCATAGTGGCTTCTCAAGCGGTCCGTCGTTCACGCCCATCTCCAGCTCAGGCGGTTCAAAGATGTCCTCAGGCTTGAAGGGGATGATGGGCGAACTGTAATGCTCCACAATGACTGGGGCAATGCCTTGTGCGATGATGCCCAGTTCGCGTGCTGCCCTTACGGAGAGGTCGATGATGCGTCCCTTGACGTACGGTCCGCGATCGGTAACCTTCACAATGACGTGATTGCCGTTGGCAGGGTTGGTAACCTTGAGTAAGGTGCCGAAGGGGTAGGTCCTGTGGGCACAAGTAAGGCTGTCGTGGTGTATTCGCTCTCCGCTGGCCGTTTTACGCCCTGTGAACTTCATGGCATAAAACGAAGCCTTACCGCTCTGAGTCTGGCCCAAAGCGGTAAAGCTGAAAAGCAGCAATGATAATGTCGTTAAGACTATCTTTCTTTCAAATAACATTCAATGTCTAAGGGCATAGTCTTTATAGACTTTATACAATGCCCTGAGCCAACATAGCTTTGGCAACCTTCATGAAGCCGGCAACATTGGCACCCTTCACATAGTTAATGTAACCATTGGGTTCCTTACCGTACTTCACACACTGCTCGTGGATGCCCGACATAATCTGATGCAGACGCTGGTCAACCTCCTCGGCAGTCCAGGCCATACGCATCGAGTTCTGCGTCATCTCCAAACCAGAGGTAGCCACACCACCGGCATTCACAGCCTTACCAGGAGCAAACAACTGACCAGCGGCGATGAACTTGTTCACAGCCTCGGCTGTGCAGCCCATGTTTGACACCTCTGCTACGCACAGCGGCTTGTTGGCCAAGATCTTGTCGGCATCCTCACCGTTGAGCTCGTTCTGAGTGGCACAAGGCAGATAGATGTCGGCTTTCTGCTCCCAAGGCTTCTTGCCAGCGAAGAACTTTGAGCCGGGGAATTCCTCCTCGTAGGGCTGACATACGTCATTGCCACTGGCGCGGAGCTCCAGCATGTATTCTATCTTCTCTGCATCGAGACCCTCAGGATCGTAGATGTAGCCGTCAGGACCTGAGATAGTGATGACCTTGGCACCCAGCTCGGTAGCCTTCTTGGCAGCACCCCAAGCCACGTTGCCGAAGCCAGAGAGAGCCACTGTCTTACCCTTGATGTCGAGTCCGTGAGTCTCCATCATGTGGTGAACGAAATAGAGGGCACCGTAACCTGTAGCCTCAGGACGGAGGATTGATCCGCCCCATTCCAAACCCTTACCAGTAAGGGTAGCACCATGGAACTGGCTCGTCAACTTCTTGTAGTAGCCAAACAGGTAGCCGATCTCACGGGCACCTACGCCGATATCGCCAGCGGGTACGTCCATGTCGGGGCCAATCACCTTGTAAAGCTCGCACATGAAGGCCTGACAGAACTTCATCACCTCATTGTCGCTCTTGCCACGGATTGAGAAGTCTGATCCGCCCTTACCACCGCCCATAGGCAGCGTGGTCAGTGCGTTTTTGAATGTCTGCTCGAAGCCGAGGAACTTCAGGATGCTCAGGTTTACTGAGGGGTGGAAGCGCAGACCGCCCTTGTACGGGCCGATGGCGCTGTTGAACTGCACACGGTAACCGATGTTCACCTGTACCTCACCCTTATCGTCTACCCAGGGCACACGGAAGGTCGTGATGCGCTCAGGCTCCACGATGCGTTCTATGATCTTTGCCTTCTCGAACTCAGGATGTTGGTTGTACACGTCCTTAATGGATTCCAGCACTTCCCTTACAGCTTGTAAGTACTCCAGTTCGCCAGGATGCTTCTGCTCCAAGGCCTGCATAATTTTCTCTACTTGCATAGTAATGATAAATGTTTTAAGTTTGCAATATGTTACTTTTGATGGTGCAAATATAGACAAATATTCGATACCCTCCAAGGAAAGTATCGAATATTTTTGTTATAAAGTTACATTTTGTTAAATTTAGGGTGCAGGGCACTCTAAATCTTGGCCAGTGCCTGCTTGATGTCGTCGAGGATATCTTCAGCGTCCTCAATACCTACTGAGAGGCGGATCAGATCGGGTGCTACACCAGCCTCGAGCAACTGCTCGTCAGAGAGCTGGCGATGGGTATGGCTGGCGGGATGCAGCACACAGGTGCGGGCATCGGCCACGTGGGTCACGATGTTGATCATCTCCAGTGAGTCCATCCACTTGATGGCCGTCTCGCGCGTACCTTTTAATCCAAAGGCGATGACGCCACAACTGCCGTTGGGCAGATACTTCTGCCCCAGAGCGTAGTACTTGTCGCTGGGCAGACCGCAGTAGTGCACCCAAGCCACCTTCTCGTTCTGACTCAGGAACTCGGCCACCTTCTGGGCGTTCTTGCAGTGCTGGGCCATACGCAGATGCAACGTCTGCAGACCGAGGTGCAGCAGGAATGAGTTCTGCGGACCAGGAATCGATCCCAGGTCGCGCATCAGCTGAGCCACCAGTTTCGTGGTATAACCCATCTTGCCGAAGGCCTTCACATAGGTCAGTCCGTGATAGCTCTCATCGGGCGTGCAGAGGCCGGGGAACTTCTCGGCATTAGCCAGCCAGTCGAAGTTGCCGCTGTCAACCACCACGCCGCCTACCTGCGTAGCCAGTCCGTCCATGTACTTCGTGGTGGAGTGGGTCACGATGTCGGCACCCCACTCAAACGGACGACAGTTCACGGGTGTGGCGAAGGTGTTGTCCACGATGAGGGGCACACCGTTCTTATGGGCTATCTTGGCAAAGCGCTCAATGTCGAACACGGCGCAACCAGGGTTCGAGATGGTCTCACCAAACATGGCCTTTGTATTCGGACGGAAGGCAGCCTGAATTTCCTCGTCGCTGGCCTCCTGTGAAATGAATGTGCACTCAATGCCAAGCTTCTTCAGTGTTACGCCAAACAGGTTGTAGGTGCCACCATAAATCTCGTTTGAGGTGATGAAGTGGTCGCCAGCCTGACAGATGTTGAAGATGGCGTAGAAATTAGCTGCCTGACCCGATGAGGTGAGCACAGCGCCTACACCGCCTTCCAGTGTAGCGATCTTGGCTGCCACAGCATCGTTGGTGGGGTTCTGCAGTCGGGTGTAGAAGTATCCCTCCTTCTCCAGGTCAAACAACTTTGCCATCTCGTCAGAGTCGTCGTACTTAAACGTGGTGCTCTGGATGATAGGCAATTCTATCGGTTCTCCGTTCTTGGCCTTGTAGCCTGCTTGTACGCAAAGCGTGCCTTGTTTCAGTTTCTTTTCCATTGTTGTTGATGAATTAATTTGCTTGCAAAGTTACTAATTTTTGTTCATAAAGGGCACAAAGCATGCGAAATTAAGTATTTTTTTCATATCGTTTGTATAGTTCGTGAATATTTTTTCTTATCTTTGCCCCAAATAACACTAAAAACCTGTAACGATGAAGAATTGTCCCATTTGTGGTGAATTGATCGATGAGCACCTTCAGGTGTGTCCCATTTGTGGCGAAGAAACGGGCTTCCGTCAGTCGGCTCAGAGAGCGTGTCCTTTCTGTGGTGAACTGATCGATGCTGAGGCGGCTGTTTGTCCGTATTGTGGAGAGGACGTCAAGGCCGAGGCTGCATCTGCTCAAAAAGCCTGTCCGTTCTGTGGCGAGCAGATTGATGTGAATGCTGTGGTTTGCCCCATCTGTGGGGAGAGCCTTGTTCCCCAGCCAGCGCCAGAACCCGTTCCCGAACCCATCCCAGAGCCGACTCCCGTTCCAGAACCCGAACCGATTCCCGAGCCCGAACCGATTCCTGCTCCTGAACCAGAGCAAGAACCTATGAAAGAGCCAGAGCCAGTCACTAATACACATCAGAAGCAGCCGCCGAAGACGATAGAGTAGAGCTCACCCTCCTCGACCACGCGCGAGTAGTCCATCTGGGAGAGGTACCCCATCTCGGCCATCCGCCTCGTCGAGTAGATCTCCCGGTTAGCCGTATC
>R26__coassemble_4509_pt1 | contig 5509 bp, 3 predicted proteins | sample R26__metabat2_high_PE_018 | metagenome-assembled genome bin R26
GTGTTATGCGTTGCTTATTAAGTCTCCTTATTACATATTAATTATATTATAATATATATATTATAATATAATTAAAAAATAACTACAAGTTCCGTATCTCCGTATCAGTTTTACCCTAAAGAAACGGGAAAACGGCACAACGGGAAAACGGCACCACTCGAGCTCTGTTCGTTTGCTGCTGAAATGACGCAAAAACGGGATGTCTGCTTGTAACTCCCAAATATGATCCCATTAAATACATAAATAACACATCTTGGAATATTTTTTACATAGTATTGAGTGCATATGAAATAATTTAAAAACAAATTCAAAATATGCTTGGAATGAAACTAAAAATGTTGTAACTTTGCACTCGTATGACAAACGAATATCAGATAAGGGTTGTGCCGGAGGTGGCGGCACAGGAGGACAGATTGAAGGCCTATCTGGCTGACGAACAGGGCATTGACGTGAGGACGATCAACGGCGTGAGAATCTTGAAACGCAGTATTGATGCCCGTCAGCGACAGATATACGTGAATCTGAAAGTTCGCGTATATGTGAACGAGCAGCCTCACGATGATGAGTACCAGCGGACGGAATATCCCAACGTGGAGGGAAAGCCGCAGGTGATCGTGGTGGGAGCTGGTCCTGGCGGCCTGTTTGCTGCCCTGCGTCTGATAGAACTAGGACTGCGCCCCATCGTGCTGGAGCGGGGTAAGGACGTGCATGAGCGAAAGAAGGACTTGGCGCTGATCACGAAAACGCAGAAAGTGGATGCTGAGAGCAATTACTGCTTTGGTGAGGGTGGAGCAGGTGCTTACTCTGACGGCAAGCTGTACACACGCAGCAAGAAACGTGGCAACACGGACAAAATTCTGAATGTGTTCTGTCAGCATGGAGCCTCGACGGCTATTCTGGCCGATGCGCATCCACATATAGGAACCGACCGATTGCCAAAGGTGATTGAGGCGATGCGAAACACCATCATCCGCTGTGGTGGCGAAGTGCATTTTCAAACGAAGATGACACAGCTGATTCTTAGTGGAGAGACTGTTGTTGGCTGCATAGCCGACAAAGAGTACAGGGGTCCAGTTATTCTTGCCACAGGTCACTCTGCCAGAGACGTTTACAGATATCTGGCTGAAGCAAAGATTGAGATTGAGGCGAAGGGCATTGCCGTGGGCGTGAGACTGGAGCACCCCAGTCAGTTGATAGACCAGATACAATACCATAATAAACAAGGTAGAGGGCGCTGGTTGCCGGCTGCTGAGTATGCGATGGTGACGCAGGTGGACGGTCGAGGTGTGTACTCGTTCTGTATGTGTCCTGGCGGATTCGTGATTCCTGCGGCTACGGATAAGGAGCAGATAGTGGTGAACGGCATGAGTCCTGCGAATCGTGGTACGGCGTGGTCGAATTCTGGTATGGTTGTTGAAGTTAGGCCAGAAGATGTTGAGGGCGATGACTGCTTGGCGATGATGAGGTTTCAGGAGGAGCTGGAGAAGGTTTGTTGGCAGCAGGGAAACATGAAGCAGACGGCGCCTGCGCAAAGGATGGCCGACTTTGTAAACGACCGACTGAGCTACGACCTACCCAAGTCATCTTACGCCCCTGGGCTGATATCGAGTCCGCTGCACTTCTGGTTGCCAAAGATGATATCATACAGACTTCAGGAGGGCTTTAAGGTCTTCGGCCGCAACGCCCATGGATTCCTGACGAACGAGGCTGTGATGATAGCCGTAGAGACTCGTACCTCATCGCCTGTGAGAATCGTTCGTGATCGCGACACGCTGCAGCACGTAAGGATTCAAGGTCTCTTCCCTTGTGGCGAAGGAGCTGGTTATGCTGGAGGTATCGTGTCGGCAGGCGTTGATGGTGAGCGCTGCGCTGAAGCCTGCGCTAATTATCTAGCACAACTGAAATAAACGCAGAGACACAAAGATTATAAAGAAGAGAATACTTTGTACCTCTGTATCTCTGTGTTGAAAGACAAAATTAAAAGGTAAAAAAGAGTGAAAAGATTTGGAAGTTCCGAATCTTTTTCTTATCTTTGCCAAAAATACCTACGAAAGGAAAAATGTTAAACTAAATACTGTACGATATGAATAGGGAGGAACAATTCGTGATTACGATCAGCCGCCAGTTTGGTACAGGCGGACACGAGATTGGAGCAGAAATGGCGCGCCGATTGGGCGTTAAACTGCTCGACAAGCAGATCATTAATGAGGTGGCCAAGCGCAACCATGTGGTGGAAGAGGCGATGGAGAAAATCGAGGCAAGGAACCCCTTGTGGCGTGATGACTTCACCAACTTCTATCGCAACTACATGAGCAAGGCCGAGTATGACGGAACGGAGCACGACCAGACATCACGCACACTGTTTAAAGCCCAGTGTGAGGCCATCAAGAAGATAGCCGCCGAGGAATCTTGTGTGATCGTGGGTCGCTGCGGATTCCACATCTTTGAGAATCATCCCAATGCATTGAAGATTTTTATCCATTCTTCAGAGGATTGTCGTAAGCGCAGAATAGCTGAGAAGTACGGTCTGGACCTGAGAGATGCAGCTGCAATGGTGGTAGACAATGATTACAGCCGTGAGCTCTACACCAAGACTTTCACAGGTAAGGACTGGACGGATGCTCGCAACTATGACATCTCGATAGACGTGAAAAGATTCGGCATTAACGGCGCTGTAGACTTTTTAATGAAGTGTATTGAGTAGATTTTAAGAGAAAAATTTGTATATATACCGATTTTTTAGTAATTTTGCACCTTGAAATTTCAAAGTTAGTAATTACTAAAGAATCGGTATAATGAATATTTCCTACAAATGGTTGAAGGAATACGTGGATTTCGACCTGACGGCCCAGCAGGTATGTGATGCCCTGACGTCAACAGGTCTCGAAGTCGACGCATTGGAAGAAGTACAGAGTGTCAAAGGCGGCCTGAAGGGTCTCTACGTGGGTAAGGTGCTGACGTGTGAGCCTCATCCAAACTCAGACCACCTGCATGTTACAACAGTAGACTTAGGTAAGGGCGAGCCCTCGCAGATTGTGTGTGGTGCGCCCAATGTGGCAGCTGGCCAGAAGGTAATTGTGGCCGACCTGGGCTGCGTGCTTTACGACGGCGATCAGGAGTTTGTGATCAAGAAGTCGAAGCTGCGTGGCGTAGAGAGTAACGGTATGATCTGCGCTGAGGACGAGATCGGCATCGGCAACGACCACGCTGGTATCATCGTATTGCCTGAGGACGCTGTGGTTGGTACACCTGCCGCAGAGTACTATCACTTGGAGAGTGACTGGCTTATTGAGGTAGATATCACGGCTAATCGTGCTGATGGTCTCTCTCATTGGGGTGTTGCTCGTGATCTGTATGCCTGGCTGAAGAGCAATGGCTATGAAACCAAGATGCATCGCCCTGACTGCTCGAAGTTCAAGGTTGATAATCATGACCTGCCCATCGAGGTGAAGATTGAGAACACCGAGGCCTGCAAGCGCTACGCCTGTGTCAGTGTGACTGGCTGTGAGGTGAAGGAGAGTCCTGAGTGGCTGAAGAACAAACTGAACACCATCGGTCTGCGCCCCATCAACAACATCGTGGATATTACCAACTATATCATGATGGCATACGGTCAGCCTCTGCATACCTTCGATGCCGACATGGTGAAGGGTCACAAAATTGTGGTGAAGACCATGCCAGAGGGAACACCGTTCCAGACTCTCGATGGCGAGGAGCACAAACTCTCAGATCGTGATCTGGCTATCTGCAACGCTGAGGATCCGATGTGTATTGCTGGTGTGTTTGGTGGTAAGGGTAGTGGTACCTATGAGACCACAAAGAACGTGGTACTCGAGAGTGCTTACTTCCATCCCACATGGATCCGTAAGAGTGCCCGCCGTCATGGTCTGAGCACGGATGCCTCGTTCCGTTTCGAGCGTGGCGTCGATCCCAACGGAACAATCTATGCCTTGCAACAGGCAGCCATTCTGTGTCAGGAGTTGGCAGGGGGTAAGGTGTCGATGGAGATCTGTGATGTCTATCCCGAGCCCATCAAGAATGCTGTCGTAGACCTGAGTTTCAAGTATGTCCACGACCTGGTTGGTAAGGACATCGATCCGGAGATCATCAAGGCCATCTGCCTCTCGCTTGAGATGGAGATCAAGTACGAGAACGAACAGGGGCTGACCCTTGAGATACCAGCCTACCGTGTCGACGTGCAGCGTCCCTGTGATGTCGTCGAGGATATCCTGCGTATCTATGGATATAATAATGTGAAGATTCCCACGCAGTTGAAGAGTTCGCTCGTCATCAAGGGCGATGAGGACCAGAAGCACAAACTGGCTAACCTGGTAAGCGAGCAGCTGGTAGGCGAGGGCTTCAACGAGATTCTGAACAACTCGCTGACGAAGGCCGCCTATTATGGCGAGAACGATACGCTGGTAAGAATCATGAATCCGCTGTCGAGCGATCTGAACGTGATGCGTCAGACGCTGCTCTTTGGTGGATTGGAGAGTATTCAGCACAACGTGAACCGTAAGCGCCAGAACCTGCGCTTCTTCGAGTTTGGTAATGTGTACACCTTCGATCCTGCCAAGCAGAACGATGATGATCCCATGCAGGCCTACAAGGAACAGTATCATGCTGCACTTTGGCTGACAGGTAAGCGCGTGGAAGGTTCTTGGGCTCACTCCAACGAAGATTCAAACTTCTACGAGTTGAGTGCTTATGTAGAGAACATCTTGCGTCGTATCGGCGTGAAGCCAGGCATGATTGTTCGTAAGAAGTCAGAGAACCCCATCTTCTCGGCTGGTCTTAGCATCGAGAATCGTGGTGGTAAGCTGCTCATCGAGATGGGTATCATCAACAAGAAGCTGCTGAAGCAGTTCGACCTCAGTGCGCCTGTATACTATGCAGAGCTGAACTGGACGGCCTTGATGAAAGTCATCAAGAAGAACGAGGTGCTCTACACAGAGATCTCGAAGTTCCCAGCCGTGAGTCGCGACTTGGCTCTGCTGGTTGACAACAACGTAGAGTTCGCTCAGATTGAGCAGATTGCTCGTCAGACGGAGAAGAAGCTGCTTAAGAAGGTAGAACTGTTCGACGTTTACGAGGGTGACAAACTCCCTGCCGGCAAGAAGAGTTACGCTGTGAACTTCATTCTGCAGGATGAGGAGAAGACGATGGGTGACAAGCAGATCGATGCCATCATGCAGAAGCTCATCGCCAACATCAAGAAGCAGCTCAACGCAGAACTGCGCTAAAGGTAAATAAGGTAAAGTAAAAGATAAAACAATAAAAAAAGTAATCCAATGGGAAGAGCATTTGAATATCGTAAGGCTACGAAGCTGAAGAGATGGGGCCACATGGCCAAGACATTTACAAAGATTGGTAAGCAGATCGCTATCGCCGTGAAGGCTGGTGGTCCTGAGCCAGAGAACAACCCAGCGCTGCGTGCTATCATCGCCAACGCAAAGCGCGAGAACATGCCGAAGGACAACATCGAGCGTGCCATCAAGAACGCTATGGG
>R26__coassemble_4853_pt1 | contig 5212 bp, 4 predicted proteins | sample R26__metabat2_high_PE_018 | metagenome-assembled genome bin R26
TTTTAAAGCAAAAAAATTCCCAAAAACATGAAAGTTTTCGGGAATCATTACAAATATCAAATACACATTATATATATTAATAAGTGTCTCTATTCATAAATATCATCAATATCGTTCAAACCTACGGCTTCCTCAACAAAAGAGCACGGATCATATCCGGCTGGTAAATCAAAAATTGCATTCTCATTATAGCCAAGTTGAGAATCCTTATAAACTTGCTGCATATATAGGGCAAAAATCGGCAAGGCACCCGAAGCGCCCTGTCCCATCGCCATCGATTCAAAGTGAATATCACGATCTTCGCCACCAACCCAACATGCATTAACAAGAGTAGGCGTAATACCTACGAACCACGCATCACTATTATTATTTGTTGTTCCTGTCTTACCGGCAATATCACCTTTCAGGTTATACTTGAAACGCAAGCGAGAAGCTGTACCGCCATCAACTACGTTCTTCAGCATATAGATCATCTTATTGGCACTTTCCTCACTAATAACCTCATTCATTCGAGGCTGGAATTGTGCTACTACATTACCTTCACTATCCTCAATTTTAGTCACAAACATACAGGCAGCACGAATACCGTGATTAACAAATACAGTATAGGCACTAGCCATCTCGCCCACACTGATATCACAAGGTCCCAAACATAAAGCCATAGAGGGATGGATTTCCGGGTTACGAATACCATACTCATGGAGCAAGTCCACAAAAGCCTGAGGATTCAGCTTACTCATCAAATATGCTGAGATCCAGTTATTAGAGGTTTGAAGTCCCCACTTCAATGTAACCATCTCACCATAACGGGCACGGCTACCATTGCGAGGTGTCCACGAACGACCAGCCACGATATATGTCTGCTGCACATTGGGAGCCTCATCACAGGGCGAGAAACCATTTTCCATCGCTAATGAATAGAGATAGGGTTTAATTGTCGAACCCACCTGACGTCGGCCTTCCATAACCATATCATAAGCAAAATGCTCATAATCAAGTCCACCCACATACGCCTTAACATGACCATTTTGTGGACATACACTCACAAATCCTGTACGAAGGAATGATTTATAATACTTAATAGAATCTATCGGCGTCATTGTCGTATCTATCTCTCCATGATAAGTAAAGATAGTCATACCTGTAGGAGTACGGAATGCTTTCTGAATCTGGTCTTCGGAGGCGCCATCCTCCCGCATCACACGATAACGCTCACTCTGACGAATGGAACGATTCAGAATCTGCTCTATTTGGTTTGACGTCAGATTGTTGGAATAAGGAGCGTTCTTTTTCCTCGCATTTTCCTTATTAAAGGCCGGCTGCAAGAACTTAACCACGTGCTGATAAGCTGCATCCTCAGCATAACGCTGCATACGAGAATCAATGGTGGTGTAAACTTTCAAGCCGTCAGTATAAATGCTATAATTATCACCATTACGTTTCCTGTTCTTATTGCACCAACCATACAAAGGATCTGTCTCCCAGTTAATTGAATCATTATAGTATTTGACCATATTCCATGAAGGATACAGAGAACGATCAGGCTTCTTAGCTGTCATATAACGACGGAGATATTCGCGGAAATAAACAGCTAGTCCTTCCCTATGATCAGCCACATGGAACTTCAGAGTCAAAGGCTCGGCACTATATTTATCAAATTCTTCTTGAGTAAGATAACCACCCTTAAGCATCTGAGCAAGAACAACATTACGACGCTCACGACTACGTTCGGGATGTCTCACGGGATTATAATAGGAAGGGTTCTTACACAGACCGACGAGAGTAGCCGACTCTGTAACTGTCAGATCCTTAGGCTCTTTGCTAAAATAAACATTTGACGCAGTCTTAATACCTACCGCATTATGAAGAAAATCGAAATAATTTAAATACATGGTTATGATTTCGTCCTTCGTATAATTGCGTTCAAGCTTAACGGCAATCACCCACTCTATCGGTTTCTGAAGCAATCGTTCTAGGGTTGAATTTGCATGTTCGGAATACAACTGCTTGGCTAACTGCTGCGTAATAGTTGAACCACCACCAGCACTTTTCTGTCCAAGAATCCCTCTCTTAACCACTGCACGCCCCAAAGCATAAAAATCAATGCCTGAATGATCATAGAAACGGGCATCTTCTGTTGCCACCAAAGCCTGCACCAACGATGGCGCGATCTTGGTATAATCTACCAACACACGATTCTCACGGTTATAGTTCCATGTTCCCAAGAGTTTTCCATCAGCAGAATATATCTGAGTGGCAAAGCGGTTAATTGGATTTTGCAGGTCCTCAATGGGAGGCATATATCCAATCCAACCTTCGTCGATGGCATAAAAAGCCACTGCTGATCCTAACACGGTAATGGTCAATAATGTCCATAAAAAATAGACAAATAGCTTTCTCATAATCTATTTTTGGTATCTTTTTGTAATATCTTGGTGCAAAATTACTATTTTCTTTCAAAATATGGCATTTAAATCAGAAATATTATGTAATTTTGCGCAAACAAAATACAAATTAGGATGGAAAAGCATAATTTTGTAACTATTGCCGACCTCACTCGAGAGAAGATTCTCTACATGATTGAGATGGCAGAGGAATTTGAGAAACACCCGAACAGGGAGTTATTAAAAGGAAAAGTGGTAGCTACACTTTTCTTCGAACCATCGACCCGTACACGTTTGAGTTTTGAAACCGCCGCCAACCGATTGGGAGCCAGAGTTATTGGATTTGCAGATCCTAAGATAACCAGCGGTACCAAAGGCGAAACGCTGAAGGACACGATCCTTATGGTATCAAACTATGCCGATGTTATTGTGATGCGCCATTATATTGAAGGAGCAGCCGTTTATGCATCAGAAGTAGCTCCAGTCCCCATCGTCAATGCAGGAGATGGTGCTCATCAACACCCTTCTCAGTGTATGCTTGACCTCTACTCGATATACAAGACACAAGGAACGCTGGAGAACCTTAATATATATATGGTGGGCGACCTAAAATATGGCCGTACCGTTCATTCTCTATTGATGGCCATGCGCCACTTCAATCCAACATTCCATTTCGTAGCTCCTAAGGAGTTAGCAATGCCCAACGAATACAAGCTCTATTGCAAAGAGCACGGCATTAAGTATCAGGAACATACCGCCTTCAACGAGAAAGTGATAGCCGATGCTGATATCCTCTATATGACCCGTGTACAGAAAGAGCGTTTCTCTGACTTGATGGAATATGAGCGCGTAAAAAATGTATATGTGCTGAACAATGATCTGCTGAAGAACGCCAAGCCGAACATGAAGATTCTGCATCCACTGCCACGCGTAAACGAGATAGCCTACGAGGTAGATGATAATCCACATGCCTACTATATTCAGCAGGCTGGTAATGGACTCTTTGCCCGCGAAGCCATCTTCTGTGATGTATTAGGAATCTCTTTAGACGAAGTACGTAACGATAAAACCATTATCTTATGAACAAGAAAGAACGTTTGGTTGCCGCCATTGAGCATGGCACCGTTATCGATCACATACCAGCCAATAAGACTTATCAGGTAGCCAGCCTGCTGGGACTATTCGATTTAAAGACACCTGTTACCATTGGATTCAACTACCCTTCTCAGAAAGTGGGCAGCAAAGGTATCATTAAGGTCTCTGATAAGTTTTTCACAGATGATGAGATATCTCGTCTTTCTGTTGTAGCCCCTAATGTTATTCTCAGCATCATTCGTGATTATGAGGTTGTAGAAAAGAAAACTGTGGTAACTCCCGACGAGATCAAAGGCATTGTAAAGTGCAACAATCCAAAATGTGTAACGAACAATGAGCCCATGAAAACTCATTTCCATGTGGCTGACGGCATTTTAACTTGCCATTACTGTGAGAAAGAGCAGGATATTAATAAAGTAGAATTAGTATAACCCCAATAAACAAAGACAATGAACAGAGACAACACAATCTTTGAGTTGATTGAGAAAGAGCATCAGCGCCAGCTGAAAGGCATTGAGCTGATTGCTAGTGAGAACTTCGTAAGCGCCCAGGTGATGGAAGCCATGGGGTCTTACCTGACCAACAAGTATGCCGAGGGTTATCCTGGCCACCGTTACTATGGTGGTTGCCAGGTAGTCGACGAGGTAGAGCAGCTTGCCATCGACCGCGTTTGCAAGCTGTTTGGTGCTGAGTATGCTAACGTGCAGCCCCACTCAGGCGCACAGGCTAATGCAGCAGTACTGTTGGCAGTATTGAAGCCAGGCGACACATTCATGGGCCTGAACCTTGACCACGGTGGTCACCTTTCACACGGTTCACACGTCAACACCTCTGGTCTGATCTACAATCCTATCGGCTACAACCTGAATAAGGAGACTGGTCGCGTAGATTACGACGAGATGGAGCAGTTGGCATTGGAGCACAAGCCCAAGCTGATTATCGGTGGTGGTAGTGCTTACAGCCGTGAGTGGGATTACAAGCGCATGCGCGAGATTGCTGATAAGGTTGGCGCACTGCTTATGATCGATATGGCTCACCCTGCAGGTCTGATTGCAGCAGGTCTTCTCGACAACCCAGTTAAGTACGCCCACATCGTAACTTCAACTACTCACAAGACTCTTCGTGGTCCTCGTGGTGGTATCATCCTGATGGGTAAGGACTTCGAGAATCCTTGGGGGCTGAAGACACCAAAGGGTGTAGTTAAAATGATGAGTCAGTTGCTGAACTCTGCCGTATTCCCTGGTCAGCAGGGTGGTCCTCTTGAGCACGTGATTGCAGCTAAGGCCGTTGCATTCGGTGAGGCTCTGCAGCCTGAGTTCAAGGAGTGGGCTAAGCAGGTACAGAAGAATGCCAAGGTACTGGCTGATGAGCTGGTTAAGCGTGGCTTCGGCATCGTCAGTGGCGGTACCGATAACCACTCTATGCTGGTTGACCTGCGCTCTAAGTACCCCGATCTTACAGGTAAGGTTGCTGAGAACGCTCTCGTTGCTGCTGATATCACTGTTAACAAGAACATGGTTCCATTCGATAGCCGCAGCGCATTCCAGACATCAGGTATCCGTCTTGGAACTCCAGCCATCACTACTCGTGGTGCTAAGGAGGATCTGATGGTTCAGATTGCCGCTTGGATTGAAGAGGTTCTGAATGATCCTGAAAACGAGCAGGTTATTGCCAGTGTTCGTGCAAGAGTTAATGAGAAGATGAAGGAGTATCCGCTCTTCGCATATTAATTA
>R26__coassemble_6329_pt1 | contig 4312 bp, 5 predicted proteins | sample R26__metabat2_high_PE_018 | metagenome-assembled genome bin R26
CGAGGCAAATGCGCGACACGTTGAGGTCTGAGTTTCCAAGTTTTACGTATTCCATTATTATATCTTATTTCAGTTTGCTATACACTTCGTCAGTCACAGGCTCAAGCCACTCATTCGAGGCTCCTTCCTGAGCATCACGGTGATAAGTAAGGTGTTGGAACCATGAATCTTTGGCGGCACCGTGCCAGTGTTTTACCTCTGCAGGAATGGCGATGACTGTGCCAGGAGTCATCTCAACGGGAGCCTTGCCCCATTCCTGATACCAGCCACGACCACTGACACAGATGAGTACTTGTACTGCTTTGTGGTGGATATGCCAGTTGTTACGGCAGCGAGGCTCGAAGGTGACATTTATTACTCCACCGCCAACGTCAGCCAGATAACTCTGACCGATGAAATACTTGCCGTAAGGGTTCGGTTCGCCTTTCGGCCATTTGCTGCGCAAGGTATACCCCTCGCTGTCGAGCCAGGCACAGAGTTCATCAACCAGTTCCTGACTATTGCCCATATTCACGGCGCCCTGCTTGTGGGCAGCCAGTTGTGGAGCAACATCTTCGAGACCACTCAGGGCAGCAACGGTCACTATCTCGCGGTCGGCAGCAGAGAGTTGGTCGCTGGCGAAGATGTCACCGAAGAGGTGCGATTTCAGATAGTAGTCATCCTGCGGACAGAAGTTGTAATCGAAAGAACGGCCAGAGAGTTTCGTCTGCACCTCTGTACCTTGCTTCAGAGCTTTTGCAGCGTCATCCCATATTTCAGGACGTTTCCAAGGCTTTCCTTTCTGCCATGAGGGCTGTTTGTTATCCAACACCTTATTTAGAACGCCTAATGCATTCAGCGAGCGTGGAAAGCCCGTGTAGGCATAGAGCTGTGAAAAAGCCTCCTTCAGCTCATTGATAGTCACGCCGTTGTCGAGTGCCATCTTCACGGCAGGCTCCAACCGTTCTAAATCACCCTGTGCCATCAGGCAGGCACATGCTGCCAATCCCTTTTGTCTTTCGGTCATCGTCTGACCTTGTATTGTCGCCATAGTCATTACTGCTATTATAAATGTTACTATTCTTTTCATCTGATAATCTTAACTTTGTTGAACTTGCTCACGTTCGGAAATAAAAATAATTTTTCATTTCTCTCACTTAATCGCAACTTTTTTCCCGTCTTTAATCACAATACCCTTTTGTCCTACCAGAGCGAGAGTGCCCTGCAGCGTATAGACCTTTGACTTTTTTACGTCAGACTTAACATGGCTGATTCCTGTCGTAGATGAATGAAAGTTCTGTGTCGGCAGCCAGTTCTCAATCATCGAATTGCGGTTGGAATGGTTGCTGGCGTTAATCCACAAGGCATCGCCCATCCACGTGACATGAGGCAACAGTCGCTCGGCATCACTTACCACACCGCTAATGCCACTCGAATGGCTCGACACAATCATTCCGACGTGTTTCCCCGCCATCTTTGAAGCATTCTGGAACAGGTAGGCCTGCGTGATAGCCGCCATCTGACTCCACCAAAGTGGGGTGACAATGATGATGTTTTGGTAGTCGGCCGGCGATATCGTTACAGGATCGATGGCAGGGTAACTGCCAGCATCATTTGGATTAGCCTTGATGGCATTCAGCAACTGTGTGCCAAGGGCATAGTTGTCCGCCTCGTACTTGAGCCCTTTTTCTGCAGGCTGAATCTCCAGCACGTCGGCCTCAATCTGACTGGTCAGTGTGTTTACTATCTCTCGGCTGTTGCCTGTGTAACTATAGTACACTACAAGTGTCTTTGCTGTTGCATCTGTGCTTAGCCATGTAAGCATGGTGCAAACGAAAAACAATATTTTTTTCATATACATCTGTTATTTGAATATTTGATTGGCATTCTGGTAGAGGATCATCTCGCGGAATGGTGCCAGATCGGGCTCTTTCGAGAGATAGTCCTTCATCCTCGCCAGACTCTGCGTGAGCACTTGCGGAGCGACGTAGGGATAGTCGGAGCCGTAGAGCAGATGGTCGGGCGTGGTGATGGTGAGCAGTATGCGGATGACCTCAGGCGAGTGTGCTCCTGCGAGGTCGTAGTAGAGGGCACGGAGGTTGGCTTCGTAGTCAATCTCGCCCACCATCTTGTTGGCCTGCATCACGGGCGTCAGCGACTTCATGCGGGGAATAGCCAAAGGTAGATAGGCGCCGCAATGGGGAACGACTACCTTGATGTTATTATAGCGAGCCAGTACGTTACGACTGATCATGTTCGATACGGCACGGGTGGTCTCTGAGAGATATTCCTGCATGGCCAATGGCGTCTGCTGCATTACCTGCTGGTTCACGGGTTCAGGGCGATGAGGATGCAGAATCACCACAGCCTTACGTTCGTTCAACACCGAGAAGAGCGTGTCGAGTTCGGGTGCACCAAGATACTGCCCATCAATGTTTGTTGCCAATTTGATGCCATCAGCCTTCAGTACGTCAAGTGCGTACTTCGCCTCTTCGATGGCTTTCGATACATCGGGCAGGGGTAGGGCAGCACAGAACAGGAATCGTCCGGGGTGTTCCTTCTTGATGCGGGCGGCAGCCTCGTTGGTTTGTCTGACTGTTTGGGCAGATGTCGGCTGTGGAGCTGCCAGCGTCAGCACGGAAGTCTCAACGCCGGCTTCATCCATCCATTTCAGATGATTGTACACATCGTATTTCGGCAGAGGGAATCCCTCGTCCATCAATCGTCCTTCTTTTTCAAGTGATGACACAAACTCAGGCGTGATGAGGTGGCTATGCACATCCATCACACCCTGAGCAACTGCTGTTGTAGCTAAAGTCATTGAGATAATCGTTATCTTCAATCTCTTCATTTCAGATTCTCTTTAAAGAAATCAGCCAACTTGTCCCACTCCTGTGTCAGATTCAATGTTGTCATATTCTCTTCTTTTTTATTTTGTTCTTGGTTTGTGCAGGCTGTGAGCAATCCGCCCATCAGTACTGCGGCTAAAATTACAGTTCATATTATTTTTGACTATTGGCCTTGATGAGATCAGCTAAGCTGACATTCGGATTACGATATCGTGCATTCCTGTTTGCCTCTTCGGGTTCAGGAGGCGTGGGAATGATTGAAATTGCTTTCTTCGGGCAGTTGTGAACACATGCCAGACAATTTTCGCATTCCCCATTGGCAACCGAATGACCATCAATCACTTTCCAGGAGCCATGCGGACAAACCGAAGTACAAACTCCACATCCGATGCAGTCATCCGTGGCAAAGACAATCTTCTCCGATCTTGTCACAGTCGGGCGCTGGCGGTCGCGTCCCGACATGCGGTAATATCCGTCACATATCATCCTGTCCTGCTCTGTAACCTCCTGAATATAGTTTTCGCGATTGTTGATAGAAGCAAGAACTGTGGCAACTCTTTCGGGAATACGCTGAAGCTTGGGGTCGGCCAATTCCCTTTCCATGTCGAAATACGGCAGGTAAGTATCGACCATCTGGATGGTGGAGATATAATTCATCTGAAAACCGTGCTTCTTGGCAAGGTCATCAACGAACTCTGGGAATATCGTGCTATGGGCTCCATAAGTGCCAACTGTAAAGAAATAATCGGCCTTGAAAGATGAACGAGCAATGAAATCCTGGACAATGGCAGGAGGAATGAAACAGTAGACGGGACACACGAATCCTATTTCTTCTGCCTCATAATCAGGATGCTCGTTGTGAATTTCCTGTGAGATGCTCAGCAAGGTCGCTTCATCTCCGCCCAACTGCCTGGCTATATAAAGGCTATTGCCGGTTGCAGAGAAATAGAAGATCAGACGTTTGGTCTTCTTCTCATTTTCCTTTGGGGACTCTCCAAACGACGGAAGCGTCGGAACGCAGGCTGCAAGCATTCCAAGGCCCATGACCTTGAGTGCTTTTCTTCGACTGATAGGTTTGTTGACGTTCATAGGATAACTTTTTTGTGGAATGTAAAATTGCCTAACATAATTATTCTGTTTTAAGTTTCTGGGAGCAAAGGTACACATTATATATTATAAAGCTATTACACAAATTGGCTGATTATATACCAATTTCGCAGAAAGCGCTAAAAAAACATTAAATTTCTACCATTATTAGACTATTTTGCGTACCTTTGCCACCGATATGAAGAATATTCTGAAGGTTGAAACTCCTAACGACTATGCTCGTTTTGTGGATGCGCCCGTGTTGCATCCGCTGATGAGCATTATCCATTATGACGAGTTGGCGCCCTTCCGTCATAGCCTGAACAACTATGGCGTGTATGGTCTGTTCATCCAGCGACAGTTTCCCAATACGCTCTCTTACGGTATGAAGACGCTGC
>R26__coassemble_13515_pt1 | contig 2594 bp, 4 predicted proteins | sample R26__metabat2_high_PE_018 | metagenome-assembled genome bin R26
TTATGGCAGATATTAAAGCTGAGTATTTAGCCTGTCCTATCAGGCAAGTAGTGAGTCGTTTTGGCGACAAGTGGTCTATGCTGGTGCTTTACATGCTCCACACCAGCGAGACGGGTGTATTGCGCTTTAATGAGATCCGTCGTCTGATGACGGACTGTTCCCAGAAGATGCTCTCGCAGACGCTGAAGAATCTGGAACAGAGTCACCTCGTTCATCGTGAGGTCTATCCGGAGGTTCCTCCTCGGGTGGAGTATTCCCTGACAGAGACTGGCAAATCGCTGATGCCTGCACTTACAGCGCTGATAGTCTGGGGCAAGGAGCATTTCAATGAAGTGGTAACAGATTAGCATTGTTCCATAAGACGATTATAAGAAGTAATATATCATGAGCAAGAAGTCGATACGTTTTTTCAATGACCGCGAGGTGCGTGCGGTATGGGACGAGGAGCACAGCAAGTGGTGGTTCTCGGCTACTGATATTGTGCGGGCGATAAATGATGAAGAAGACTACGTCAAGGCGGGTGGCGGCTATACTGAACTGGTGGGTAAGGGCGAACCAAAGAATCTTATCCCCTGGGACAAGCTTGCAGACTTTTTCAACAAGAACCTGAAGTAATGCCCATTGTAGTCATGGCACACCTTCGTAAAATTTGTACCTTGACCCTGAAAGCATCCACTCTGTTCACCCACGCCCAATGTATGCGAGTACACTACGACGACGGGTGGACAGAGCAGATAGCACGTAGTTAGAACCCTTTATCCTTCAACCATTTGTCAAGCGACTGCTCTGCCTTGTCCATCTCTCTGTCGTAGATGGCTGGTCCCTGTACGACATTCGCCTTGGGGAACAACTTACGGACAGTCGGGACAGTCCTGCAGAAGCGGTTGCCGCCATGAGTGGTGAAAAGCACTATAGTCTTGCCACTGAAATCATATCCTTCGAGGAAGGAATAGATGGCCATCGGCATGTCGTACCACCACAGGGGATAGCCAACGAAGATGACATCATAGTCGGAGAAGTTCTCCACCCTCGATTTCAGTTCTGGTTTCATGTGGCTGGTATTCTCCACTTTGGTTTCGTCAAGCAGGGCTTTGGGCTCCGTAGGATAGCTCCGCACGGTTTCTATCCTGAACAAATCGGCATTGAGTTTCTTGCTCAGAATATCGGCTACATACTCCGTGTTACCATAGAGATGGCCGTCCTTCACGATATTGCTGGCTCCAGACGTTGCATCCAGATCAGGATAATCGGGACTCGGCCAAGAGAAATAAGCCACGAGGAAACGGGAATCCTTGCCGATGGCCTTGATACCTGCCGCCTGCTCTTCCTGGCTTTGTTCGTACTTGTCGAAACGGTGGCGATACATATATGTACCTGCGACTGCTATGATAATGACAGACAGCAACACACCTAATAGTATTTTCTTTTTCATATATAGTCGCCCATTACCTTTGCTGTGTGGAATTTGATAATCCTGTTCATTCGCAACAATATCCAATATGGTCTGCAAAAGTGGTGCAAACCGAATGCAATCGAACTCGCTCGGATTGCTGAGGTGCAGCCCACTTCTGCAATTCGTTGCAAAATTACAAAAAAAAGCGATAATAGCAGTAATGCTATGATTACATTTGTGTTACATTTTACAAAAACCAGCAAAGTGGGGTCGCTGAAGCGATAGCCCCCACTTGCTGAATCCTGTGTGTATGTCACAAACTAAATCAGTTGTGCAATGATTTGCACATGCTTGCCTTCATAGAAGCGCGGCTCGAAGACTGGCTTGTACTGAAAGTCGCCGAAGCGGAACAACTGAAGGCCACAGAACTGATGGTCGTCGCTCAGGCTGAGTTCCAGACGGAAATTGCCGTTAACTCCAGCCACGGGTTTGCCCTTCTGCACGATGTCAGCAGCCATCTTGTCAAAGGGCATCTCCAGCAGGCGCTCCAAACGCTCTCCCTCAGAGGGGCTATATTCCAGTATGTAGGCCTTAACCTGGCTATGAGTAGGCGTATAGATGGCCTTGGTTGAAAACAATGATTTCTTAATCTCGATATGCGGATATGCAGAGAGGGCAGCAGCCATCTCCAAGTGTTTGATACTTGACATAGTTGTTACTTTTTATAAATAATGTGAATTAATTTTGTGTGTCCTTGTGAAAATCAGACAACTACGTCAACGAATAATGTGCCTCAGTGCGATAACATAGTAGTCGCACGAGGACGACATGCAGAATGGTGACGTCTCCTGGCGGCATCTGCTGTCATAGTAGGAATTAAAGTGTTTGACAATATGTTGCCGAACGGCAAAGTTGCCGAACGGCGTGATGGTTCTTCCTGTCTTAGAGCCTTGTGAGGGCAGGATGCGCTGAGGGCGTGAACTGCAGACACGATAAATCTGTGAGGCATCAGTGAGCGTGGCTTCATGGTGATGCTGTTGAAGCGGAACCATGACGGTTGACTCCATTGGCTGCAAGGCTATTCCGGCTAAAGCGTCATCCTTGCTTTGCCAATTCAGCAGAACTGTCAGGCATACGGCACAAAGGACCGTCAACATCCGTATCATCAGTAGTATTCGCCTCATAATGCGCTGCAAAGGTA
>R26__coassemble_17577_pt1 | contig 2180 bp, 3 predicted proteins | sample R26__metabat2_high_PE_018 | metagenome-assembled genome bin R26
TTGGCCCGATTATTCCCGACGGCATTCCCACCAAGGAACAGGAAGAGCAGTTGGCAGCTTGCTATCGCAGCTGTCTTGACCTTGCAGAGAAAAATGGACTGGAGAGCATCGCCTTCTGCTGCATCTCCACGGGCGTATTCCACTTCCCCAACCAGCGAGCAGCAGAAATTGCCATTGAGACTGTCAAGTCATACCCCCGACATTCACTTAAAACGATTGTATTCAATGTTTTCCTCGACAAAGACCGTGACATCTATGAGCAGCTTCTCGGAGCGTGCCCAATGGCTTAAAGAGCAGATTGCCAATGCTGACTATATCCTGATTGGGGCAGGCTCCGGCTTGTCTGCCGCTGCCGGACTTGACTATGCTGGTGAGGACTTCCGCAGGGAGTTCCGCGAGTGGATTGACCGCTATGGCATAGCCGACCTCTATTCTTCGTCATTCTTTCCTTTTGAAACAGAAGAAGAACGCTGGGCTATGTGGGCGAAGCACATCTGGTTCAGCCGCTATCGGACAGGGGCATTGCCGCTATACAAGAAACTACTGAAGATGGTGGACGGTAAAGATTATTTCGTTATCACCACCAATGTTGACGGTCAGTTCGAAATGGCTGGATTTGATACACATCGCATCATTGCTACGCAGGGCGACTATTGCTATTTCCAGCCAGCATCAGGTGCGCCCAAGGAACTGTATCATAATCAGAAGTGGGTGGAACGGGCTTTGCCAGCCATCAAAGACTGCCGCATTCCCACGGAACTGATTCCCCATACCCCCGACGGCCAGCCCGTCAGCATGAATCTCCGCTGTGACGATACTTTCGTGGAGGACGCCCACTGGCATGAGCAGGCACAGCGTTACAGCGATTTCGTCAGCATGGCTCACGACAAGCGGATGCTATTACTGGAGTTTGGTGTAGGTTTCAACACGCCCGTCATCATCCGTTTCCCATTCGAACAGATGGCTGCACGATTCCCAGACACCACGCTTGTCCGCTTCAACCGCGATTATCCGCAACTATCCACCCAAGGCATCAGCCGATACGTGGCTTTCTCCGAAGGCGTGGAGCAAATAATCATGTGACAAATTTCTTAGTGGAGCTTGATTACGTCTGCCCAGCGGGCAGCATAGTTGGCAATGTGAGTGCGCAGGGTGTCCTTGTCGCTGATCATGCCATAGAACGAGGCTTCAGGATGACGGATATAGTCACGATTAAAGTCCAGCGTTTCATGCCTATAATCGTCAGCCGGACTGGGGAATCCTGCCTTGATACCCGCATGTTCCAGCTCCAGTTTGGTGTCAAATACACCTTTTATTATCTTGATGTTACCCATCTCTAAATCCTAATTATTCTCAAAACTTGGCACAAAGTTACGTATTATTCTCCGTATTTTATCAGAATTGACTATTTTTGCAACATCTTTTAGGAGAAATGACCATGCCCAAGGAACGAAACAAGGCAGACGGCTATCGTGAGAAGGCTTACGAGGGTGACACCAAGGCGATGAACAACCTTGGGGTCTGCTACGAACGTGGCACTGGCGTAAAGGTCAATCTGGAAATGGCGTTCGAGTGGTATATGAAGGCTGCAGAGCTGGGCGATGTCTATGGCTGCTTCAACGTCGGCGAGTGCTACTATCATGGGAAAGGGGTGGAGCAAAATTCTGAACTAGCCTTTGAGTGGTACATGAAGGCCGCAGACAAAGGTGATATGCAGTCGCAGGTTAACGTGGCCAATGCCTATTATCTCGGCAACGGCACAGAGACAGATCACCACAAGGCTTTCCTTTGGTATCGCGAAGCCGCTTTTCAAGGGCATATTCTGAGCCAAAAGAATGTTGGAGCCGCCTATTGGAATGGCGATGGGGTGGAGAAAAACCTTGAAGAGTGCGTCTTTTGGTACGAACTGGCTGCTAATGGTGGTGATGCCCAGGCACAGTTTGCCACAGGCTGGTTTCTGATGACGGGTACGGGCGTTCCCAAGGATGAGCGCAAAGGTCTGAAATGGATTCACAAGGCAACGTTCCAGGGATTCCAGCCCGCCATCGACTACTGCAAGGAACATGGGTATAAATGGTATTGACAGAAAGAACAAAACTAACAAATACGATTATGAAAGTATTACTATTAAACGGAAGTGCCAACAAGAATGGCAACACTTTTACTGCACTATCGGAGAT
>R26__coassemble_22189_pt1 | contig 1874 bp, 2 predicted proteins | sample R26__metabat2_high_PE_018 | metagenome-assembled genome bin R26
ACTATTAGGTACTATTATAGGATGACGTAATATTTTTCCCTTCCTGTCGCAAGTCATTGTGAACACTATGTAAAAACAGTGCCTTTTCTATTATCCTAATGTGATGTTTTCGACCTCGATGGATTCGTGGAGGAAAAGTTGGGCTTGCTCCTTGAACTTGTCGGGGTTCTCGGTGGTGAGGTAACGGGTTGAGGCGTTCTTCGCGCAACGTTGCTCAATCTGTGGATGTCGTTCCAAGTACTGTTTAAGACTCTCGGCTACGTATTCGCCTTGAGGAATGACGCGAACACCTGCGGGGAGATACTTTAGAATCTTCGGCATGAGTAGGGGATAGTGGGTGCAGCCGAGGATGATGGCATCAATCTGTGGGTCGAGATGCATGATTTGATCGATACGCTTCTTCACGAAATAATCGGCACCAGGAGAGTCGGCCTCGTTATATTCGACGAGGGGTACCCAGAAAGGGCAGGCCACGCCTGAAACCTGCAGATCGGGGTGGAGCTTCTGGATTTCGAGGTTGTAGCTCTCGCTCTTGATGGTGCCTTCGGTGGCGAGCACGCCAACATGACGTGAGCTGGTGAGTGAGCCGATAACCTCGGCCGTAGGACGGATGATGCCTAAGACGCGACGCTGAGGGTCCCACTTAGGCAGGTCGTTCTGTTGGATGGTGCGCAAGGCCTTGGCTGAGGCTGTGTTACAGCCCAAGATAACGAGGTGGCAACCCATCTCGAACAGCTTTAGGACGGCCTGACGCGTAAACTCATAGACCACGTCGAACGAACGTGGTCCATAAGGGGCACGGGCATTGTCGCCCAGATAGAGATAATCGTATTGGGGGAGCAGCTGACGGATGCCGTGAAGAATGGTGAGTCCGCCGTATCCGCTGTCGAAAATGCCGATAGGTCCTGGACTACTTGAGAGCATTCTGTACCAGTTGGTTGATATCCTCGCCCATGGCGGGGTTGATGAAGGGCAGAGCCTTCTGGTCGGTATCTACGATGAAGGCATAGCCACGCTCACGACCGATATTGCCAAGCGTCTCGATGAGTTTGATGCGCAGAGGGGCCATGGCTTCCTGTTCGGCCTTGGCTAACTCCTGAATGCTGTTCTGTTTGAACTCGATGTTCTTCTGCATGAGCTCCTGCAGTTCAGTCTGACGCTTCTGGAGAATGGTCTTGGGGAATTCGCGCTGGCCTTCGAGGAAATCCTCGTACTTGGCGTTGAACTCATCCTCCACACGTTTGGTTTCAGCCTCGTATTGCGTACGGAGGTCGGTCATCTGCTTCTGTACAAGGGCATATTCGCCCATAGACTGCAGGGCAGCCTCGTAGCTGAGGAAACCAAACTTCATGGTGATGTTTTCCTGAGCTGATGCGCTCAGGAAAACACACATGAATGAAAGTATGATAGCTATTCGCTTCATATTACTTCAAACCAAGCTTTGCCTTTACCTGTGCAGTAACGTCGGTAGAGAGGGTAGAGCTGATGTAAGGCAGGGAGTTGTCCTCCATGATGTAAATGAAACCGCCTGTCTGACCAACTGACTTGATGGCCTCAAGTACCTTAGCCTGAATGGCCTGCATCTTCTCGGCAGATGCCTTCTGAAGAGCCTGCTGGTTGTCCTGATAGCTCTGCTGGATCTTCTGATACATCTCCTGCAGCTCGGTCTGACGACGCTGCTTGATGTTCTCTGGCAGAGTGGCCTGCTCCTTATCGAAAGCCTCGCCCTTCTTCTGCAGTTCGTCCTGCATTGACTTCAGATCAGCCTCATACTGCTGCTGGAGGGCATCGATCTCAGTTTTAGCCTTGTTATACTCAGGCATGGCCTGGATAATCTCATTGGTGTTCACGTGTCCGAACTTACCCTGTGCATT